>Ga0209770_10001413_pt1 | contig 12478 bp, 13 predicted proteins | sample LauGreSu1BDMLBDD_2_FD_187572 | JGI IMG/M metagenome (GOLD analysis project Ga0209770, IMG submission 187572) | Freshwater lake microbial communities from Lake Michigan, USA - Su13.BD.MLB.DD (SPAdes) (version 2) | ecosystem: Environmental > Aquatic > Freshwater > Lake | place: Lake Michigan, USA...
AAATTAGTATATACCACTAACACACCATCTGCATCTACTGACTATGCTGCTGCTGATGGTACATGGAAACCTTATACAGGTGGAGGTGGAGGAGGAGCAGGAAGTATCATACATGGTACTGCATCAGGAACAGATACCTATACTGTCACTCTCTCAGGTGTGACTAGCTATGCTGATGGAGATGCCTACCTAATAAGATTCACAAATGGAAATACTACCTCAGCTACTTTGAATGTCAATAGTTTGGGTGCTATTCCACTTTACAGAAATAATGATGGAGAGCTTATAGGTGGAGATATAATAGCAGGGGGTGAAATGCTATGTGTTTACAATAGCACTACTAGTAGATTTCAGGTCATTGGCACAGCACCCAATACATTGCTGGCTTATGTGACCAATGCAGAGACTACTACCATTACTAAAGGTCAGCCGGTATATGCATTTGGAGGTCAGGGAGACAGACTGAAAGTGAAGCTCGCATATAACAGCACTGATGCTACATCAGCTCAGACCGTTGGTCTAGTGATCAGCTCATCCATTGCAGCTAATCAGAAAGGACTGATCATAGTCAATGGTCAGCTTGATGGACTTAGCATCCTACCTACTTCTACCTTTGCTGATGGAGATCCCGTTTATCTAGGAGCTACTGCCGGAACTATTACCAATGTCAAGCCAACAGCTCCGAACCACTTAGTATATTTGGGGTTCGTGACCACCGCATCTCCAGGATCAGCAGGTAGAATGTATGTAAGGGTGCAGAATGGATATGAGCTTAATGAGCTTCATGATGTGCAGATAGGTAGTTATGGTACAAATGATGTATTATGGAGAGATACCTCAGTCAATCTTTGGAAGAATAAAGATGTATTCACTATGATAGGTGCTACCTCTACAGAGGTGGGATATCTCAGTGGGGTGACTTCTAATATACAGACTCAGCTCAATAGTAAAATAGCATCATCAGTATCATTCATCAGTGCTGCACTAGCTCAGGCATTGACAGGGGCAGCTACTCCTACTACTCGATATCATGCAGTGGCAGGTACTATCTCATCACTGACTACAGCTTATCAGATACCCATCCCAACAGCTTGCACCTTTAGTAATTTTTATTTTAGGATATACTCAGCTCAGGGAGGTACAGGATCTCTAGTCATCACTCTCCAAAAAAATGCAGTAGATACAGCTTTGACTATTACCATAGCAGCAGGATCAGCATCAGGGAACTTTAGCAATACAAGCAATACGGTCACCTTTGCAGCTGGTGATACATGGCAGATAAAGACAGTGCAGAATGCTACTTCCGGTAGCACATCTGCAGCAGGTTACTCATTTAAATTATCAGGACTATGATAGACTATAAGATTATTGAGCATGAAGATACTACTGAAATTGTTGTATTCACTGAGGGCAAATGGGGTACTATCTGCTTTGCATGGGAAAAGTCCAACTATGATTTTACTTTAGCACTAGAAAGTCAAGGGATAGAATACTTTGCAGAGCTTCTTTATATTGATCCTAATACAGCTTATCAAATCTTTATTAATGGAATTTAATAATCTCAAAGAGCTGCTCAATGAGTTTGTTACTGAGGTAGTCCAGGAAGCTCAGAGGAATATTGGAGCTACTCAAAAGGTATCTACTTTCAAAGTAAGCAAGACAATAAGCAAGAACTTTGTAGCCAGTGGTAAGCTCAAGAGTGGACTGAGAGGAAAGGTCAATGATGATCTATCTCTGTCATTCTTTGTAGTGGGAGCTGCTAGTAAATATGCTGATGTCATTGAGCATGGTCAGAAAGGAACTAAGGGAATGCCTACTGATGATCCCTACTACATGCCATCTAAAAATGCAGGAGTAGCTAAGATGCCTCCATCAAAGGTGATATTCAAATGGATGGAGCAAAAGAATCTCAAGTATAGAGATAAAGATGGTAAGTTCATTTCCAAACCATCAAAGAGCAAGAGAGAGGGTATAGCTTATGCAATAGCTAAAGCAATACAGGAGAGAGGTAGAGTGGGACTCCATTACTTTGAGCATGCCTATATTGATGTGCTCAGCAAGCGAGGTCCGGATATACTTAATAGTATAGGGGAAGATATCAGAGTGGATTTATTAAAGACATTTAGACTTGTAAAAAAAGCATAATATGGCATTAACAGTAGAAAGAACTAGCAGCAGTGCTATCACATGGGACAATGTAAGTAAGGGCGGTATAGACAATGTAGTCACAGCACTCAGCACTGAGTATGCTCAGGATGGGTTTAGATATTGGGTAGATGTATCAGTTAAGGATTACTATGGTAACTTCAATACCACTACTTTATATGTCCATCCTAATCCATACGGGAGGGGAATAGTTAATCTCAGACCTCATCTTATCAATGCTCTATACAATAAGACTTTGATAGATGATACTTTACTATATCCCTATGTGCATAATGTCAAAGCTAACAGCCCATCTGCTGCATTGATATCCGATCAGGGCATACTTAACACTGCAGTCAAAGTAGATATTTATGAGGCATGGAATGTAGGAGCAGTATTTACTCAGGATCCTGATAGTATAGGTCCTCAAAATATAGTTTTAATGGGTTACAATGGATGGACCAATGGATATACAGTCTATACTAATAGTGCTGCATCTCCAGGTAAGGGATTCAATGATATCACATCTGATACCTTTGCGGAAAGATTACAATCAAAAGTACCTACATCTTTCAGAACAGGGGTAACTTTTGTACCCACATTGCCTTACAATATCGGAGCTTTTGTAATCAATTCAGATGATGGTACATATTACTCGGTAGGGGATGCTAATAACAAATATGTAGAGATGAAGTTCTATGATAGCTCAGGTACTTTGCTTGTGACTGATACTACATCTTATACGATTAAAGTAGAGCCGGGTGCAATGGCTTTACTTCCTGCCTATGCAGGTAATATAAACTACCTCAGAACAGGTGGCATCCCTGCTAATACTTTATTCTATACCATTCAAATAAAGACAGTCAGCACTAATGCCATAGCATCAGTGAAGTGGCTTTTCGTTATTGAGGAGCAAGACTGCAAATTTGATCCTATACCTTTAGGATGGATAGGTAAGGCAGGAGGTTGGCAGTATTTCAACTTCATTAAAAAGAATGAGAACAGCATAGAGATTGAAAGGACTGAATATAAAAAGCCATTTGGTAACTATGGTAGGTTGGGTGAGGGTATAGAGAATCCTGGGCAGCTTACTACTGACTGGTCAGATAATAGACAATATGTGAGCAGAGAGAATATGGTCACTAAATATCTGACCATTACAAGTGACTGGATAACGGAGAAAGAGTTTGAGTATCTTGAGAGCTTGATGGTAGCTGATGTAGTGCACTGGGTAGACTATGATAGCAGAGGTCTATATATCCCCATGATCATCACTGACAATAGCTACATACTGCGCAAGGAAAGAAATAGCACTAAGTACAATCTCACCTTGAAGCTCAAATATGCGCAAGACTATCAAGCTATAAACTATAATACAGGGGTATGAATAATGTAATCATTACAGTATGGGATAAGAATGGAGTGGGTACAGTGCTAGACTTATATGGTCAAGATACTATCAATCTCAATTTTGATTTTAATTCTATCACTACACTAGAGAGAGGGCAGACATTTTCAGAGCAGTTCCGAATCCCTGCCACTGCAAATAATTGCGGAGTCTTTGGTATACAGCAAGACTTCAACATAGCATCATATAATGGCACTGCATCAGATATCAAAAAGAAATTTAAAGCAATTATCACAGTAGATACTGTACCTATTGCTGAGGGCTTTGTGCAGTTCAAATCTTCATCTATCAAATTAGGCAAGATGGCTGATTTTTCAATAGTGTTTTTTGGAGATCAGGTTGACCTAGGTACTAACTTAAAAGATAAAGACTTCACTGTACTTGATTACTCGGATGCTGTGCATGCTGTGAGCTTTACTAATCTCAAAGAGGTGAATGATGGAGGGACAATAGGAGGCAATGACTACTCCGATCATAAGCTCATGTGGGCAATGATTGACAATGGTCAAAAGTTCATGACCTATCCATCAGATCTAGATGGCACTTTTGTAGATGCTCCTTATTCTTTCGGCAGTTACTTTCAGCCGGATAATATGATCACTCCATCTATGTTGACTCCTGTACTTAAAGGTAGCTATCTACTTACTAAAATCAATGACTATCTTATAGGTCTTCAAAAGAAAACTATCAATGTAAGTACAGCCATTCAGGATGAACTAGATAAGATCTGTCTACCTTTTGTCAGCAAGACAGGGAAGATAAGATTTGAAAATGAGGAGGGAGACATCATCCAGTTTAAAGCAGACCAACTGACTGATGATAACTTGACATTCTCTGTACTTTCAGGAGCTATCTATGCAGCACTTCCATCTGTGGCACTCAATGAGATCAGTGACATAGGCAGCAACTTTAATACACTCACTCAGCAGTACACTATCCCCACTAATGGATATTATCAGTTTAGCATGCGAGGAACTTTGAGAGCTGAGGTAGGAGGAGTATTGACTTATCCCAATAAGACAGTAGTGCCTGGATTCTTACTCAATGGCACTACATTCATAGGAGGATGGGCGAATGATACAAGTGGGACTATTGATAATGGAGGCACTCCATTGCCATCAGGTAGTAGTGCATATCCCATAGAGCCATCACTTGATGCTATGTATATCATGACAAGTACTCCAAACAGTGCTATCGGATATCAGACCTATACAAGAGGTGGCATAGCTCCTGCAAATGGTCAGCTATTGATACCTACTTTTACTAATATAGATGCATGTAACGCATCCACTGCATACTACTTTAGTGCAGGAGATACAGTAGAGCCATGCTTTGCAGCCATTGGAGATCCTACATTGGGAGGAACTATAGACATCATTGCAACTATTGAGAGCTTTCAGTTTGAGAAGTCACAGATAGAGCCATCAGGTGTATTCTCTTTAGTGAAGATGGCACCCGAAAAATATCAGTTACTTGATTTCCTCCGCGATATCATGAAGCTGACTAATGCAGTAGCTGTACCTAACTACTCAAGATACGGAGTGATTGACATCATCACCATGAATGAGTACTTAGCTAGTGGATCTACTATAGACTGGACCTATAAGCTAGATGAGTTATCAGAGATGACTATCATACCATCATCCGAATATCAAAAGAGAAAGCAGAAGTTTACCTATAGTGAGGGTGGAGATGTGGCGAATCAGGCATACAAGATAGCAGGTAGGATCTATGGTACATTGGAGCTATATGATACAGATAGTGATTTCACCACTGATGAGAATGTGATAGAGCTTAAAGCTAGTCCTACTCCTAATCAGTTATTGAATGGCAGTGATACATGGACTATGCCTAAATTCATTGACAATGACTACAAATTCAACTACCCAGGTGCGAGAATATTGTATTTCAATTTTGACTATTTATTCCACATCAATCCCGAGGGAGGAGTAGTAGTAGGAGGACCTGATGGAATGGATGTACCATACATAGGTCAATATGATGTACCTCTACCTGATCTATCAAGTAATGATTTGAATTTTGCGCAGGAGATACCTTTGCATCCTATCATCTCAGCTCCCATCAATACAGCATATCTCAAGTACTATAATAACTATTTACAAGAGCTGTATAGTTCTGAGAGCAAAGTCATAGAGGCATCATTCAATCTTGATGTGGCTGATGTGCTTAATCTCAATTTCAATGATAGCGTCTTTTTATTCAATAGCTACTGGAGAGTCTTGTCAGTGAGTGGCTATAATATGGGGTTAAGCAAGAGCACATCTGTGAGACTTATCAAGAAACTGCAGAATGTAGATCTACCTGCTACCTGTTTTGATACTGCCATAGCTATAGAAAAGGATGGATCAGTACAGTGGCTCAATGGAGGTAATCAGATATGCTGTGAACAGATAGGTTACTATTGGGATGCAGGGACAAATACATGCTATAAATCAGGAAGTCAAGGAACTATCAAGCCAGTGAGCACATCACCTCTCTCATCAGTAGATGGTGGCTTTGCTAATCTATTCAATGGTCAGACATTAATCAAAGATCCAGGTGCATCAGGCACTATAGTAGTAGGTAAGAATCTTACTGTCACAGGTGAAGCTAAGAATAGTATTGTAGGAGGTGAGGATTTACTTGTGCAAAATAAGGGGATGTGGTATGGTGGAGGAAGTGATGGAGTTCTAAAGAATAGATGTGCTACCGGGACTATGGTGTGGTATGCTAAAGAGGAGTTCACTAGCTCATCCATGATAGCTACTATAGGGCAGTTCATTACTTTGACAAATGCATTCTATACAGTAGATGTGCAGCTCACTTGTATGACAGTGAATGTCACAGCAGGTGGACTCGAGCCCGACAGAGGTTACTCAATTAAGACTTACTCATATATTGTGAATATAGCAGGCACTGCATCAGGTGAGAATCCTCACAATATAATCATAGATGTAGACAATGGTCTAGGGGTGTTCTCTTTAGGATGGACCACTGATCCGACAAATCCACAAGTAGTGAATCTAGAAGTACAAAATACAGGAGCTCCATCCTATCCAACAGGGGAAATATACATGACAGCACAGGTAATCATCTCACAAATAGGTACAGAATGACCATAGAAAATATAAATCCTGCCCATATCAGAGAGGCACTAGATCTTTTGCAGCATAAAATAGACCATAGTTCTCCATTGGGAGATATAGCAAAGGGTAAATACTTCAATAAAATAGGAGCAATGAAGACTAAGATCATCAACTATGGTATTGTCTTTATACTAATAAGTACAATAATAAGCGGTATAATATGGCTGATGAGATTTTAAGTGGTTTAAAAGCGATTAAGGTAGAGCTCAAGTCAGTTCAGGATCAGATGGCTGGTCTTGATGCAGGCTCTCAAGAGTTCATCAAATTAGCTCAGAAAGCAGGGGAGCTAAAAGATAGGATGAATGATGTCAAGGAGGCAGTCACTGCGAATGCTGGACCTGCTATACAATCCTTTGGCAATAACTTAGGCATCGCTAGAGGTCAGCTGATGGATCTAGATATCACTGGCTTTGGTGAATCTATGCAGAGGATGGGAGCTAATGTAAAGAACATCAGCTTTAAGGAAATGAATGAGGGTGTTAAATCTGCCACATCAGGATTTAGTACACTTGGAAAAGCATTATTGACCAATCCTCTTTTCTTACTGATTACTACCATCACTTTAATCATCACCAATTTTGATAAGTTAAGAAGTGCCGGTGGTTTGATTGGTAAGATGTTCTCATTCATTGGAGATCAGATAGAACTTGTTAAGAATGGTATAGTAGCTTTTTTAGATTGGACAGGACTTACTGATAGTAAGGCTGAGGAGATGGCAGAGGCAGCTAAGAAAAGGAATGAGGAGATGGTAGCTGACTTGCAGAAAGCAAATGATGCTATTAATAAGATGAAAGAAGATATTGCTCGAAGTAATATGAGTGATAGAGAGAAAGAGCTTGATGATATTAAGAAGTGGTATGATGAGCAGTTATGGCTAGCAAGGGGTAATGAGGCATCTAGAAATGAGATTACAAAATTAGCTAGAGAAAAGCAGGATGCTATCAATAAAAAATATGATGATCAGGAAGCTGAGAAAAGACAAGCATCATATCAAAAGAATAAAGAGTTAGCAGATAAAGAACAAAAGGAAAAGATAGATAGAAGTAAAGTACTGGCTGATTTTAATGAGCAGCAAGATGAGGAAGACTGGAAGATGGCTCTTGAGCAGACTGAGAAGATGGGTAAGCTGGGTACTGAGACCACTGACAAGGAAAGAGAGAGAGCAATTCAAAGAGTAGAGATAACTAAGACTGCTATTGATGAATTGAATGAAGTAGAAAAAGAGGCACTCAATACACGAATACAAAGAGAACTTGAAGCGAATGAAAAGAGAATACAAGATGAGAAGTTAGTACAGCAGGCAAAGTATGATATTGCATTAAAATATTTAAGTGCTGCTCAGAGCTTAACTGATGCCATGACTACATCAGGTCTATTATCAGCTAAGAAATCATTTGAGGTAGGTAAAGCTATTAGCATAGCTCAGACTACCATCAGTACAATCATGGGAGTGCAGAATGCACTTAATGCAACAAGCACTGTACCGGAGCCTTTTGGTATGGCTCTCAAAGTAGCAAATGCTGTAGCTATTGGAGCAGCAGGTGCAGCCAGTTTAGCAAAGATTGCCTCTACTAAATTTGATGGAGGGGGGACAGGTCCAGGTCCTAAGCCTAATATGCCTACTCCATCAGGAGGAGCAATGGGTGGAGCATCATCTCAATCTCCTGCAGCTTTGAACTTATCAGGATTGCAGGGAAATACTAGCGTAGCACCATTGCAGACTTATGTACTCGCAGGTCAAGTCAGTGGAGCACAACAGGCAGAGTTTAAAATAAAGAATACAGCATCTATACTAGGAGGAGGATAATACTATGGAAGATACAAAAAAGAAAATGAAGATCATTGAGTATGTAATCAATGAAGATGATCAAAAGACTGGAGTCTATTGCATGTCACTTGTAGAGAATCCTGCCATCTTAGTGAACTGGATAGCTCTATCTAAGCAAGAGAAAACAGAGGAGCTCAAGTTCGCTGCTGTGGAAAATGGTGAGCAGAGGATGCTATATGGTCCTGTCATGATTCCTGACCAACTTATCTACCGGTATAATGACAAAACTAAGGAGGAGTGGATGGCTACCTATAAAGCTGAGACGATAAAGACAATAGCTCAGAAGTATATGAGAAATTCAATGCATCAATATACTAACCTAGAGCATGAGATCCCTGTGCAAGGAGTCAACATAGTAGAAACATGGATACAGACTGATCCCATGAAAGATAAGTCTGCAGCATTGGGATTCACTACTCCTCCAGGTACATGGTATATCGGAGGTCATGTGGAGGATGATGGACTGTGGCAAGATGTAAAGAATGGCATCTTTAAGGGATGGTCACTAGAGGGGTATTTCCTAGAGCATGAGGAGAAGATGATGGATGAGTATGTCATAGAGCAGATACTTGATGAGATGATTGAGGAGCTTAATATACTAGAGCACCCATGAGAGAGCTAATGAAAAAGTTAATTAGTGCCAATGAGGAGAAGATGATGGATGAGTATGTCATAGAGCAGATACTTGATGAGATGATTGAGGAGCTTAATATACTAGAGCACCCATGAGAGAGCTAATGAAAAAGTTAATTAGTGCCAATGATGATATGAGCTCTAAGCGATTTGCAGCTCTTGTATGTACTGCTGCTGTCATTGTGTTGGCATTCATTGCAACTGTGGCAGATCAGCATAAGATATGCCCCTCATTCATGTATGAATCACTATGCTTGATAGCAGGTGGTGGACTAGGGTTATCAGTGATAGAAAAGATATTTGAAAAAAAGAACAAATAAAATATACTATAGATCATGGAAGTAAAAGACCGTATTTATCAAATCATGGCAAAAGCTCAGGAGAAGCTCTCTGCTCTACTATAGATCATGGAAGTAAAAGACCGTATTTATCAAATCATGGCAAAAGCTCAGGAGAAGCTATCTGCTCATGGTATCAAGTTATCAGTAGATGAGTCTGCTGAGGTTACAAAAGAGGAGACTGCAGAAGCTCTTAAATTCATGGTAGAAACTGCATTAGAGGATGGAACTATTGTATTCACACCGGCTGAGAGCTGGGATCTTGGGGTTGAAATTTACACTAAGGATGCTGATGGTAATCCTATGGCTCTTGCTGATGGTGAGTATATTGTCGCTGATGGCACTGTGCTTTCAGTACTTGAGGGCAAAGTATCAGCTATTACTCCTAAAGCTGAGGATGAGGTGGAAGTAGAGGTGACTGTAGAAAGTCAGCAAGCAGAAGCTGAGGTATTGACTAAGCAGTATGTAGATGATGCATTGAGTGCATTGACTGAGGAGTTCAATAGCTTAAAAGCTGAGTTTGAAAAAATGCTATCATCCAAAGAGATTGAGATGGCTGAGGTAAGCAAAGAGCTTGATACAGTCAAAGCTGCTTACTCTGCTCTATCTTCTCAAGCTGCTGCTGTATCTGTTAAGCAGACTGCAGTTAAGAAAGAAATCAAGCCGATCATCGAGTACAAATCTGCTGCTGATCGTATCAAGGCAATAATCGCAAATAAATAAATTTAATATAAAGAAAAAATGGCAAGTAATTTAACCATCTCATCAAGCTCGTATGCTGGGGAATTAGCTTTACCCTACATCACTGCTGCTCTTTTGACTGGAGATACCATCGCTAATCGCTATGTGACCGTCAAAGAAAATGTAAAATTTAAAGCTGTATTAAAGAAATTAGCAAGCTCAGGTTTAGTAAAAGCTGCAGGTTGCTCTTTCGATAATAGCACATCTACCTTGACTTTGTCAGAGGCAGTATTGCAAGTTACTGACTTGATGACTAACATTGAGGTATGCAAGGAGCAGTTCGCAACTGATTGGGAGGCAATGCAGACAGGAAGAGGATATATCAATGATGTTATCCCTGCTAACTTTGCTGACTTCTTATTGAGCTATTTAGCCGGTAAAATCTCTGAGCAGATTGAATTTAACTTATGGGTAGGTAACTTCTCAGGATCAGTAGGTGGAGCTAGTGGATACACTGCTTTCAATGGTCTTTTGAAAGTTATCTCTGATGCTAAGTCAGGTACTCCTGATTACAACATCGCTGCTGCTTTGACTGCTGCTAACATCATGACTGCTGTAGATGCTACTGTAGCTGTGATTCCTGCATCTATCATTGGATCTCCTAACACTAAGTGCTACATGAGCCGCAAGACTTATCAGTTATATATGCAGGCATGTATGGCAGCCGGTACAGGTGGACCATTGCAACCTGCTGACAATGCTATCTTGAAGCAAGTATATGGATATGAGATCTATGTATGCCCTGGATTCTCAAATGACTGCTTGTTGTTTGCTCAACCTGAGAACTTGTTTGTAGGTACTGACTTAGTATCTGACCAGAATGAAGTTAAGGTAGTAGATATGAGCTTGACTGATGCATCTGATAATGTCCGCATGGCTATGAGATACCGTTTCGGTACTCAGATTGGTTTTGCAGGTGATGTAGCTGTAGCATTCTAAGATAAACATTAACACATAAAAAGGGGCGGGGTACTTATAGCTCCGCCCTTTTTATATAAATACTTAAAAAAATAAATATATGTCATGTCTTGCTAGCGCTGGATTCCTTGTAGATTGCAAATTGACAATCGGAGGTATTAAATCTTTTTGGATTGGCTCATATGCCACTATCCACAATAACGGGACCATTGATCCCACTACTGCTCAAATCACTGCTTTGCCATCTACAAGCTGGTATGAGTTTGATATGAAGCAGCACACAGGTAATTTTACTGAGGTTGCTACTGTCTCGAAAGAAAATAATACTATTTTCTACACACAGACTTTAGTATCTCAATTCACTCAATTATCTGCAGCTCGTAGATTACAGCTTGATACTCTTTCTAGAGGTCGTCATTGTATTATCATACTTGATAACAATGATAACTACTGGCTTATGGGCTATGTAGATGGAGCAGAGGTATCTACTGAGAGCACTGAGACAGGTACTGCAAAGGGTGATTTCAATGGATATAAAGTTACATTCACTGCAGAGGAGAAATCTAAAGCATACAGATTAGCTGGATCCATCACCTCAGATTTTGATGGTACTATCATAGCCGGTACTCTTTAATTTTAATTATATTTGTGCATGTTTTTTGTACAATGTAATAGCATTGATCAAGTAGCTCACCTTGCACTAAAGCAAGGGAGCTCTTGGTTAAGTCCTGGAGCTCATCCTTATCTCTTGAGATTTGTGCATGAAGCTACCGGTAAGGATTTAGTAGTGATCCCTAGTATCACCTTTCAGAGTGAAAGGATTACTACACTACTTTTTGATACTGATAATAATGATCCATTAAATAGGGGCATGTTGTTAGTAGATCCGGGAAGATATGCATACTATGTCTATCAAAATAGCACTTCTGTCAATCTATTGCCTAACTTATCTTTGGGATTAATAGAGCAAGGATTCATGGAGGCACTACCGACAGAGACATACTACAACACTCCGACATTCAACACACCATCAGACTATATTTACAATGGATAATATAACTAATTTACAGCTTGCAAAGTACATCAAGATTGAGGAAGTAGAGAAAGAGAGCAGACAAGGATGGGTAGAATGGGGTGAGGGTAATATGATGCCCCAGTACTTGATTGATTTATATCAGTCATCTCCTGTGCATGGTAGCTTAGTGAATAGCATTTCCTTTATGATTGCAGGTAAAGGATTCAAAAGTGAGAATCCTGCAGCTCAGGTACAGATAGCAAAGCTCAAGCTAGATGATATCCTACCTGCATCAGCATTAGATTT
>Ga0209770_10001414_pt1 | contig 12476 bp, 12 predicted proteins | sample LauGreSu1BDMLBDD_2_FD_187572 | JGI IMG/M metagenome (GOLD analysis project Ga0209770, IMG submission 187572) | Freshwater lake microbial communities from Lake Michigan, USA - Su13.BD.MLB.DD (SPAdes) (version 2) | ecosystem: Environmental > Aquatic > Freshwater > Lake | place: Lake Michigan, USA...
ACAAGCATTCGGATTTAACGTACACGGGAAGCTCAAAGACTTTCTGGATGAATTATATGAGAAAGAATAGGGCGGAATGACTCAAAAGTCCAATAGTAGAGTAGTAATAGATACCAATAAACACGGAATACGCAGAGAAACAAATTTAGATAAACTAGGCAAGAAGGCTATAAAGAAGAAACAATGGGAAGCAAATCCCTATTGGAAGAAGAATAAGAAAAAGTTATCCACAGAAGAATAAAGTTATGCACAGATATATTATGTATATCTATATTAGAGATCAGAAACGTGCCCCGTAAAGGGCGATTTATAAATAAAATATGTCTATAAATACATATATCGACATATTGACAGATATAGGACGACATATCCATATAGCGATTTGTCGACAATTGGAGAACATAATGGGATATCCCGTATTTACAGAAGAGCAAGTGGCGGAATTTATAGAGACGGCAAATGAAATGGGTATTGGTCCAGCAATGAGACTATTAGGATATCCTAAGTCATATCATACAGCTAAGAAGTTCTATGTCCAAAGAAATATAGATATGCCATCTGCTAATACATTGGCAGTTATGGCAAAACAATTAGACATCTTCTATAATGATAAAGAGAAAGTATTGGCGGCACAGGCAGTATTAGACAGATCTATAGAGAAACTATATGAGGATGATCTATTGGCAGAAGATATCAATAAGCTATCCAATGCTATACATAAAGCAATTCAGACTATCAATCTAATTGAAGGTAAATCTACTAACATTAATGAGAACCGTTCCAAAGATGGCCAAGATCTAGCAATTATAGATATCTTAAATGAGGCCAAGGTAAGGAATGAATCTATAAAGGATAGCTTGAGAGTTATACAGAATTGATCAAATTGTTAGGGACCACCCGATTGACAAAAATAAATATATATTCTATTTTTGCAACTACAAATAAATTTGGACTATAAAAATGTATAGTATATCTAATTATCTAGAATCATTTAATCCACAATTACTGTCATTTCCAGAAGGTCGACGGGAATTAACTAAATATGATCCTATGCTCTTTGCATTGATCTATTTGCCACACCATTTGAAGAATTCATCTGAGGAACTTACTCTATCTGAGTTTCACTGGGACTTGGCTGAATATGGAAAGACTTGGATCAATAAAGCCACAGAACCTAAGACTGGACGTGATGCATTTATTGCTCCTAGAGAATGTGGCAAGAGCACTTGGATCTTTCTTATTCTTCCTATGTGGGCCGCCGCTCACGGCCATATTAAATTTGTGGCTGCATTCTCAGATGCTGCTTCTCAGGCGGAGACTCACTTAATGACATTTAAAAATGAATTGGATACCAATGAATATCTTAAAGCTGATTATCCTGAGCTATGTACTCCAAAGATTGTGGCTGGTACTGGCAGATCCCTTGCCAATAACTCTTGGAGAATCGTTCAGTCTAATGACTTCATATTTGATGCTAATGGTATTGATACTAACTCCCTAGGTAAGAAGGTATTTGGACAACGCCCTGACCTCATTATTCTAGATGATATTGAAAAGGGTGAAAAGAATTACTCTGAATATCAGGCTGGACGCCAGATGAATACAGTATTTGATGATATTGCCCCTATGAATATCTACGCCCGTATGATTTTAATTGGAACCACCACAATGCCTAACTCTATGATGGATCAGTTCCGTAAATACTCTCAAGGTGAGCGTGAACCTGCTCTACAGTGGATTGCAGACCAGAATGTGGACGTTCACTACTATCCAGCCATTATGACGGCTGAAGATGGCTCAGAACGCTCCGTATGGCCTGAGAAGTGGCCTATAGAGTGGCTACAAAGCCAGAGGCACCTAAGAGACTTCGCTAAGAACTACATGAATAGACCAGTAAATACAGATGGTAATTTCTGGATTAGCGAAGATATTATTGTTGATGAGGGTGATTATGGCAACACAATTATTTCAATTGACCCCGCTGTAACTAAAAATAAAGTTTCTGACTATACAGGTGTCGCTGTATTGAGCAGAGGAGAAGATGACAATATCTATGTAAGAGATGCTTTTCAGCTGAAAGTATCTCCTTCTGAGTTGGCAGAAAGAATAAAAAGCCTTGTAGACATTTATGATCCAGGCGTCATATATGTGGAAACAAACCAAGGTGGTGATCTATGGAAAGACGTCTTTAGAGACATTCCTGTAAAATATAGATCAGTAAGACAATCTGTTTCAAAGCAAATCCGTGCAGGAAAAGCTCTGAACTTCTATCAACAAGGCAAAGTTAGACACACATCACACTTTGCTGTCCTGGAAGAACAAATGTATTCCTTTCCAAAGGTTTCACATGATGACGTACTTGATGCTGTAGTATCTGGAATCTTATACTTCCTAGATAATAAAGCACCAAAGGTTCTGTCAAAACAATTAAATTATTTAAGGAGATAAAATGTCAGATATTAAAACGGCTTTAGAGCAGATTATCCTAAAAAGAGATGGCTACAATGAAGCAGAAGCATATTATGAAGGCGTTAATGGCGAAGTATTTGCTAATCAGCGCTGGTTCAAGATGTTTCGTTATGAAGGATCAGATTTTAGATTCAACTTCAGCAAGACTGTTGTTGATTCAGTATTAAATAGACTTGAGATTAATCAAGTACTCGCAGGGACACCAGAAGCAGATGCATTCATTGATAAGGTCTGGGAACAGTCAGATCTTCGCATTGATATTAACGAAATTCATAGAAATGCACTTGTCTATGGAGATTGCTATGCGATTGTATGGCCAGATGCTACTGGTATGATGAACATTGATTACAATTCACCGCTCACAACTACTATTGTCTATGACCAGGAGAATCCAAGAATCAAGTCATTTGCAGCCAAGATGTGGCAAACAGTTACTACAGATGGAACTAAATTACTTAAACTAAACCTTTACTATGCAGATAGAATTGAAAAGTATCTAGGTAATGGAGATATCGATAGCGTTTCAATGGCTGGCAACTTCCAGCTTGTTGAGACAGTAGTAAATCCTTGGAATGAGATCCCAGTATTCCATTTCCGCACACATAAGCCTTACGGACGCCCTGAACATGCTGATGCATATGGTCCACAGGACGCAATCAATAAGTTGATCTCAACACACATGTATTCTGTTGACTATCAAGGTGCACCTCAGCGTTATGCTCTATCTAATGGCGGAAACGCATCAGAGATGGAAGACTTTGCTGAAGATGACACAGCTAGAGAGAATATTGGATCATTGAAGAATGGCCCAGGAGAACTCTGGTACTTACAAGGCGTTTCAGCTGTTGGACAATTCCCAGCGGCAGATCCAGGAATCTTTACTGGCCCAGTATCAGATTATGTAAACGCTATGGCTTCAATCACAAATACACCAAACCACTACTTCCTGAAGAACTCAAATATGCCTTCAGGCCAAGCATTGCGTGTAGCTGAAGCTCCACTATTCAAGAAGGTCCAGAATCGTCAATTGACATTTGGTTCTACTTGGAGAGACCTATTCAAGTTTATGTTTAAGGTCGAAGGAATCCCTGCTGAAGTAGAAATCAAGTGGGAAAATGCAGAATCTGTTGATTCGCTAGATAATTGGGACATAGCTGTTCGTAAGAAGTCAGTCGGAGTATCACTTCGTCAAATTCTTATCGAAGCTGGTTATGATCCAGAAATTGCAGATGCAGTAGTAGCAGAATCATTAGGACAACCTGGTGAGCCTCTTACTCCAACATCTGAAGTAATAAATGCAAACAATTACGCTCTAAAGCAAGCCGCTATAGAACGTAGAACCGTTGCCTTGAATGAACAAGGCGATGTTCCAGACACAGACGCCTAATTGGACGAGAAGGAAGTAAAAATGGAAGAAATCAATCAAGTAGAAGGTACATCTACAGAGATTAAAGACCCAGTAGCAGTTTTAGCTGCATTGGAACGTGCAAAAGCTGATGCAAAACGATTCCGTGAGGAAAAGGAAGCATTGGAAACTCAAGTTGAAGACTATAAGAATAGAACTTCACAGGTAAATAGCCAACTTCTCAATGAGAAAATAGCTAAACATTTATCTGAAAGAGGCATTCAAAATGCTGATAGATTGCTCAAATATATCAAGTTGGATGAAATTAAGATGTCTGACGATTATGAAATCGTTGGCCTTGATACTCAAATTGATGATTTAAAGGAAGATCTACCAGAATTATTTGACGTTAAAGTTATCGTTGGAGGAAAAGCTGACTCAGGAACTCAGGGTGCTATAAATGTACCTCTTTCTGCTTCAGAAATCCAAGCAAGGATCATTTTAGGTAGATAATACACTTATTTATTGATATAATTACAGTTAGGCAAGATCTAAATGGACGTTTGGACTTGTAACTAAAATAATTGGACGATTATATTAATTGCATTACCAAATTCATTTATAGAAAAGGAAACCAAAAACATGGCAAGAACAGAATTATCAACATACTCTGCTGGCGCTGGTAACGGCTACATTGCTGAAGAAAACTCTTCTGCAGTTGTAATGGCTACAAATCAGTTCTCAGCAATCGAAGCAATGGCTCGTGTTGAAAACATGAACACAAACACAAAGCTTGTTCCACGTTGGTACGGAGACTCTCCTGCAGTTGTTGCAGAAGGCGGAACTATCGGCGAAGCAACATCATACAATGATTCAATCGTATTAACAGCTCGTAAATGGGCATCAATCCTACACATCTCAGAGGAAGATCTTAACGATTCATTCCTAGATGTACTTAACCGCTTCAAGACTTCTTGGGCAACAAACTGGGCACGTCGTTTCGACAACGCATGCCTTGGTGTAGTTGGCGCAGCTAATGGAACAACAATTCCATACGAGTCTGTATACCAGAAGCTAACAACTGGCGGAGGATCAATTACTCCTACAGCAGGAGCAGTTACATTCGCTCACCTTAACTCAATGGTTGCAGCAGTTGAAGCAAAGCCTTTCTTTGATCCATCAAAGATGGCATTCATTGCTCACCCAACATTCGCACAAAACCTTCGTGGTCTAGTCGACAACCAGAACCGACCAATCCTTCAGGATCCACTAGGTTCAACATCAGCAACACTATTTGGATATCCAGTAAAGTACTCATTCGGTGCTCAAAAGACAACCGTAGCTACAGCTGGTGGAGGAATTGACGCTGGTTCAGACGGAAATAAGCTTCTTATTTTCGGAAACACAGACATGCTTATCAACGGCAAGCGTTCAACAGTTGAGTCACAAGTTTCTCGTGACGCAAAATTCGATACAGATGGTGTCCTACTCAAGATTCGTGCTCGTCGTGCATTCCGCGTTGCGGATGGCGATGCATTCGCAATTCTTGAAAAGACATCAGCGTAATAGGAGGATAACAAATGCCATCAAAACTATACGGTAACTTCCTTCTAAAAGCTCTTAATAAAGAGGTTGACTTTGATACAGATACCATTAAGGTAGCTCTTCTTTCATCTTCTTATACACCAGATCAGGATGCTCATGACTACTGGAACGACGTATCTACATACGAAGTAACAGGAACAGGCTACACATCAGGTGGAGCAACATTGGCTTCAAAAACAGCCACATACGATTCTGCGACAAACGTAGTAATCTTAGATGCCGCTGATACAACTTGGGCATCATCAACAATTACAGCACGTTATGCTGTTATTTACGATGACTCTGGTGCAACAGCTGGCGCAAAAGCCCTTGTTGGATACGTCGACTTCGGTGCAGACCAGTCTTCAACAAACGGTAACTTCACAATCACTTGGGATTCAACAGGTATTGTTCGAATCACAGTAGCGTAAGGTAAATACGCAATGGATGTAAAGGTAGAGGTTGGCGTACTAAATGCAAGTTGCATTTTAGTTGAGTCCAAGATTTCTGTCGAGCCCCTTTCTGAGACTTATACTCCAGAAATCTCCAACCTCTCCTTTACTCCTATCATCTCAATCTCAGGACACAGCATTTCAGCAATCAACCCAGAATCCTATCGAATTGGAGTACGGGCTGCGGCTTAACGCCAGCAGCCTATTTTTATGTCATTATTAACCAAAGTACAGTCTGAATCATATTGGAGATACGCATGTAATCTCGATACATCTACAAGTCCAACAATTAGATCTGGATATTCAGTTACACCAACAACATATGGAACTGTATCTCAAAACTCAGCCTCAATAACTGGAAATGGTTCATATGACTTTTCTTCTGGTCGTGTTCAGTACCAAACTGGCAATAGTGGTGGATGGAATGACTTTGCATTTGAATTTGTATTTAAAAAATCAAGCAAACCATCATCTGGCAATGCAGAATATTTACTTGCCCAACCAACAAATACAACTGGTGGTGCAGTAAACGGAATTTATATTGATTCAAATGGATATATTAATACAAACATAAAAGCTTTTTCTACAAATCCTAGTTTAGTCAATTCAGTAGATCTATGTGATGATAAATGGCACCATGTAATAGTTTCATATATGGGAATAACTGGAGGATATAGACTATATGTAGATGGAACACTTGCTGCATCTACAAATAGTGCAGGAAACACAGGAGCCTATGGTATTTTTAACTTAGGTTCATATTTAGCTCAAGATTTAACAACAGCAGGTTCATACTTTAATGGATTAATAGATTTCTTTGCTCAATATGATGGTCAATATAGTAATTCAGAAATGGATGCAATTGCTGCAAGTCACGTTGCAGAATATGCAAATAGAACTGTTGCAGCTTCAGTATCGACAGCATCTGCATTAATGACAACTGCAGTACCTTATTCAAATACATTGGTAGCAGAAGCCCTTGGAGATCGGGCATCATATGTATTTCCACTTGATACAACAATAACACAGGTCCTTGGCGATGCCATGACTGGCGGAAGAACATTTACTACCCCACTTAATTCAGCCACATATAGAGCTGGAAGATCTGCAACAGGCGGAACTGGTTCATGGGAAATTGCAGACACCAATACAGTTGGAAATGAAATACAATTTTTAGAATCAACAACTCCAAATATTACTCATGAAAAAGGATTATCTGTAGAATTTGCATTCTACTATCCAGCATATGCAGCAAACGATACTGGACGTAGAGACATAATGATTAAGAACTGGTCTAACGGAGGCTGGGGAATTACACTAGAAGGCAATAGCGGAACAAACTATATAAGTGCTGGATTTTCTAATGCAGGATATTTAACACACTCAACAGCCCTAGTCCCAGGACGTTGGTATCACGTAGTAGCTCAATGGAATCCAACAGATGACTATACATATTTAACAATTAATAATGTAACTGAAACATCAGCAAATAAAAACACAGGTTCTGGAAATAACTTTGCAGGAAGCCGTTACTTTAACATTGGTGCGGACTCAGGTCTATCTATGGACTTCCTTGCATTATATTCAAGTGTTTATAACGGTAAATTTTTATCTTCAGCAGAAATTGGTCACCACTATGACACATTTGAAGCGGCAAGATATATTCAACAGTCAAAGACTATAGTCGCTGAACCAATGACTGCGTCTGGATCTATTCCAAAGGCAGCATTAATTATTGCAACACCTGTAACTGCATTTGCAACAGCTGTTCATCCTTCAGCAGTTATAGCAGTTATAAATAAGACAGTTAATGTTACCCCATTAACTGCTTCAGCCCTATTAGATCCTCCAGTAATTACCTCTGGAACAAGTCATGGTGCAGCTCATATGAATGCATCAGCAAGTATGGGACAAGAATCAGAAGTATTTATTCTTGGTATTGGTCGTGGAAATCCAATGATTGCAGTAGCTGGAATCACAGACCCAACAGTAACAACACAATTGAGTGCTTTAATTAGACCTCAATCATTAAATGCAAGTATGTTTTTACCACTTCCGCCTGCGTATATTCAACTTACAGATGATCCATATTTTGTAAGATTGTTTGATCAACACGCAACAATATTTGAAGAAAGAGTCTTTCAAGGTGCAAGCAACGTAGCTGGAGCAAATCCATTAACTCCTAAAGATTCATTCTTAAAGTTCTTTAGCGATATTTCAAAAGATATAAAAATTGGAAGCACAGATTATTTACAAAGCGAATTACCAGACTACGTATTTGATAGACCTGGAACTGTATATTATGATTCAGATGGAAACATTTATCCTGCACCAACAACAAAGCGTTCAATTCAGGCAAGCGGAAAGACAACAGCCACACCAACTCCAGTATTGTCTAAAGGATATTTTGATGACTATCAAAGACCAGCTGTTAGATTTAATAATATTGAATTTACTTATCCAGAAAATCAATATATTACAGAAAAACCATATACACTTGAATTTACCATAAAGACTACTAAAGCAAATCAAATTATTGCTAAGGGCAGATGGAATAGCTATCAGTATAATCAGTGGCATACTGGAACAATAGGTTTATTTGAAGGAAAACTTTATGGAATGTCTACATTCCAAAATATTGGGCAAGGAGAAATTGTTCCTCACCCAATTAACGCAAAGGCTTTAGCAAAAGCTGGATTAAATGCTGGATACATGCTATCTGATATTCGTCTTGATGATGGACAATGGCACCATGTTATTGTTCAATATGGATATCAAGGAGATAGTCGTGCCCAGTTCTGGATTGATGGAGAACTTGATAAGCAGATAATTGATGGATACAGTGCGCCAGGATATAATGGAAGAATGGTAATTAGACCATTTATTTTTGGATCTAGTTCAACAGATGCAGCTTTACAATCAGACTTCCTAACTTCTGTTTGGTCATACGATCCAGGCGGATTCCTAAGTTACGGTGATGCAAAGCTTAACTATATTGCATATACAAAGTCTGTTCCAATTGAAGTTGGCCCTATGACTGCAGATGTAACAATTACTCAAAATCATAAAGCAATTGGAAATAGAACTCGTGCTTTGATGCTTTATTTCTGGCCTGAAGGAGACAATATAGCAACATCCTCATATGCTCCTCAAATGAGAAAGCCTAATGATGGCTGGGGTGGAGAGTTTGATATTATAACTCTTGATGGATTTAGTACAAACGATTATTATCGTACGCCACCAGAGCAATGGCTTGAATGGGACATTTTCCCAGTAGATGTTACTGGACAATATTTGTCTGATGTCATTAAACCAGAAGCATACGGAGGCGAAGAAAATGCAAGACTCCAATCACCATCAGTAGCATTATCTGGAGAAGTATACGATGCACGTAAATATGAACGTAAAATAAATACTCGTGGATACTTTAGAGATGATAATGATGATTTTAGATATATTGATTTAGTTAAAGATATTGATTTATCACAATTTGATGTCATTATGTTTAAAAACTTCCCTGATGACGGTATTGAGCAAGATATTTATTCAAAGAATGCTGAAGTAGATAGATATTTAAGTCTTACTACACGTACTCTTTATGAACGATTCCTTGAATCTCTTAGAGAAGCAGTAGATACTGGTATTTCATTGCTTGTTACAAACCCACAACTTGCAATTGATTTAGGAATTGTAGATCGCTTAGAACCATTGCCTGATCAAAAGCAATTTTATCAAGATCCTGGTGTTCAAGAATATGAATATAGTCTTTTGCCAGATACTGCACCAGAACCAGACTCAACTGGTTTTTATCAGGATTCTCATTATATGAGTAAAATTAGAGTTGTAAATACAGTAGAAGGAATGACTGACTATCCTGTTGGAATTAGAACAGATAAAGCTCTTTGGCAAAATGATGGACTCAGAGATTTTACTGGAACAGACCAAACATGGGAACGTGTTGAATGGAGACCTAATGGACTTCAGGTAAACGATGAATTTGAAGTAATGGTTCAACCAACATCTACATATCCACCTCGTTCTGCTATTTTATGGTCAGCACCATTTGAAAATGTTAAAGCTGGAACTATTGTTACTGCTTGGCAAAACCAGATTAGACAAGGCGAAACATTAGTTAATAATGCTTATAAAAACTATGCTTCATCAATTATTGTAAAGCCTGGTGATGTGCTTAATGGAAAACAAGTTGGCGGAAAGATATTTGTAGACCTAATGCATTCAAGATTAAAAGATTCAGAAGATTATGCTTCAATTGATCTTAATAAAATATCTTGGATTAATATTGCTGAACAAATGGGTGCCATTACAGCTGCCGATGCAACAGCATTAAGAGCATCTGGGGAAACTCTAGAAAATAAGTATCCAAACCAAAACAGTGAGCAATATATCAAGAGAGCATATTGGACACATAATGATAGCGACTACGCAGTTCTTGGTGGACAACAAGTTACTCTTAATAAGGCATTAAATATTGGACAAGTGGCACTTGCTGGAAAGAGAGCATCTAATCGCAAGGGTAACTATAACAATAGAGTTATTGATGCCGCATTTGGACAATTTACTGGTGGTGGACAATTGTGGTTTACTATCAGATATACATATGTAATGGACACATTTGCTTTGTGGACACCTACTATTTCAAGTCTTGGAATTCTGTGGTTGTCTGAAAGAGAATTAGTGCCAGAACAATTTACAAACCATACGGCACAAACAGCCTCTGCTACTTTGGTGCAACCACGGATTATTGTAGATAAGGTATCATCAATAACTGTCTCAGCCATGATAGCACTTGCAACAGTAACAAATGCTGTTGGGAAAACTCCAAATGATGTTTTGATTGCAACATTGCCTTTGACTGCAAATGCTACAATTAATGCATCAACAAGAATGTTTTATGCAACACCAATGGGAGCTACAGCTAAAATAGCTACTAACTTCCAAACAGTTACACGTTCTATAGATGAAGTAATTGTTTATATAGATCATGTAGACCCAATTCTATATCTAAGAGAGGATATCATCAAATGATAAGTCAGTACTGGAAAGACCAAATACCAGCTAAACCACTTTCTATTCAAGTTAAGGACCAGAGCGGAAATGACGCAAATCTCTCTGGATACGAAACGATAGACGTTAAAATGGTTGGAAGCAATAATGAAATAATAGACCTAACAGGTTCAACAATTATTTCAACAAATAAAAATATAGGAAAGATTCAATTTGTCTGGCCTACAGCTCGTTCTTTATTTGAAAGAACTGGAGACTATGTTCTTCAGCTTCAATTAACGGGGACTGGAAAATTAGATTTTACATCAACTCATACTATTAGAGTACGTGAGTTAGGAAGGGTAGGTAGATTAGATGTTTACAACAGTTAATAACGTAAAAGAATATACAAATAAAGATGTCAATACTGAACTTATTAAAAGAGCTCAGGCAATTGTTGAGGTTTATGTAGGACGTTCTGAAATTGATATTGATAGAACAGACGACATGATTGTACTCGAAAAAATGACAGCCTACCAAGCGGCATATATGCTTGATAATGAAGATGTTATTTATACACAAATAGCATCAATGTCAGTTGGTTCTGGAGATACATCACAGAATTTTGATACAAAAATGTCTTCTCCTTGGATGGCTCCACTTGCAGTTTTAGCCTCAAGAGGTCTTTCTTTTAATAGAGGCCGCTCAATTAAAACTGGAATGATATTTCAGCGTGGCCGTGTAAGAGACTGGAGAAGTATTTAATGAAACCAAACACAACTAAGCAATACCCATATGTAGGCGACTTATATGGTTATACAATAAAAAAGGCTCCTGACGACACAACATATACCGACTATACGTTAGTTCCACAACAGGTTTCAATGTTATTGTCTGTAAACTTGCTTGGTGATCTGGTTATTGAAAGCCAGTCTAAAATGCAATTGAATTCTTATATTAAAAATATAGTTGATGCAAATGGTGAACAAATCTATACCGATGGTGAGTGGAAAATATTCCAAACAGCGCCAGTGCTTGGCCCAATGGGTTTAAAGGCAGGATATAGATATCGTGCTTCTATAATTGCTGGAAATGTTTAATGGCCGTACAGTTCGATATAACGGATAAATGTTTATCCTTTATTAAAGAATCAATTCAAGATATGCCTGCAAATGAAGGGCAAAGATCTCTTGTAAATAATCTGCAGTATGATGGCTATACTTATATTGAGTATGATGCCAGCATTCCAGCAGCCCAAGCAACATATGACTGGAATATAACCTCATCCCATCCAGAGGCAATTTATCAGATAATAGAGCATGCCTATGACTCTGCTGAGCTTATTGCTAAGCAGGCAGAAACGATACTTGATGTATTCTCACCAGATGAATGGATTATTGACGGGTGGGACGGATGAATAACGTACATATGACCCTATCAATAATTGGCGGGTTAATCCTAATACAACTACAACTAGTAGGAATGGTTAAATGGCTAGTTAAACATTACCTATCTGAACTTGTACCCAATTCTGGCTCATCTATGAAAGATCAGATAAATAGACTTGAACAGCGTCAACAGGACATATTCCTGCACATCCTACGTAACAATAAAGACATTTG
>Ga0209770_10001415_pt1 | contig 12476 bp, 18 predicted proteins | sample LauGreSu1BDMLBDD_2_FD_187572 | JGI IMG/M metagenome (GOLD analysis project Ga0209770, IMG submission 187572) | Freshwater lake microbial communities from Lake Michigan, USA - Su13.BD.MLB.DD (SPAdes) (version 2) | ecosystem: Environmental > Aquatic > Freshwater > Lake | place: Lake Michigan, USA...
GATAAGTTATGTGTTGTTCGTTGTTGGCTCACCTGCGGCGAGCGGAGTGTGGTTTGTGTGAATAAAGGTTTTGCGAAGTTTGGCGTAACGAAATTGAATCCGCGTGCCGGGTTGGATTTGTTGTTTGTTGATGAGCTGACAAATCAAATCGTTGCGGATGAAGTCTTTATTAGCGTTAAATGCTTCGATGACCGCAGTTTGTGATTTATAGTCACGACCATATGCTGGTGTTAGTGTCATATTGTTAGTCCTTTGTCGTAGAGTTGGGCTTCTTTTACGACCAAGACGCTGCACCTGTAGCTCACGCTCAGTGGCAGCACAGTCATAGCGAACTCACTCCGCAGGAGGGACATGGCGTCGCTGGACGCGCCGCGGAAACCGTAAATGGATTGCGATGGGTCGCCGACGGCAACGAGCCGCCCGGTTGGTGCGAGCATCCTACGCAAAATAGCTCGTTGTATTTCGTTGGTGTCTTGGGCTTCATCGACGAAAAGGGTGGCGACTCGGTCGAATGGGAGGCCCATTCGCAATGGTTGGTAGAGCATGTCGTCGAAGTCGATAAAGCTCATTTCGTTGTTTGAGCTGTAGAGCAGCTTGGACGCGATTGAAATCAATTCTGCGTCGTTACCTTCATGCTGAACGTCGAAATGCGTGAGCAATCGTTGAAAGGCAAGAGTATCTGCTGAGTGGAGCGCACCAAGTCCGGCGTTTTTGGCATAGCTAACTAGGCGACAAGCTGCGGAGGCGTAGGTTTGGAAATCAGTTTTGCTGAGTCCTTGTTTACGCAGGAGGAAGTTCGTTTTCTGTGCATCAATCCTCGACTTAATCCCTGCCCGTTTGAGTGCACCCATGCCTGCACTGTGGAAGGTGGAGGCGATGCAATGTCGGGGGAGTCGAGACTCCAGTTCGGTGGCGATGCTCTTGTTGAACGCCAAGAACCTGTGCGCGACGTATGGCGAAAGCTCCGCGGTGCATTGGACGATGGTGGTTGTTTTGCCCGAGCCTGCTGACGCGACGACGAGCAGATGCCGGAGAGTGGGGTCAGCTAACGCTGAGAAAATTCGTTGCTGTTCTGTGGACCAGTTCATATGTGTAGTGCGACGTAAAGAATGGCTGCGGTGCCGAAAGCGACCGCCAAGGTTATGACTATGCCGAGACAGCCACGAAGGTCGTCGGAGGGATTTTGTGCCGTAGGCACCGCGATGATTGCCGTAGGCGACGTGATTTCCCATGCTGTGGGCTTGCGCCAATAGCGGAGGTCGGTGTCGAAAACGAGTGCGTCGGGACGCGACGCTTCGCGGTGGGATGTTGCGAGACGGTAGCCGGATGGTGTGGTCATAGAATTGAGATTGTGTCGTTGTTGGCACACTGTTGTGTGCTCATAGAAGTGCGTCGAGGCCGCGTGAGGATGGAGTTAATGAGTTCGGTGTGTTCTTCTGGTGTCATAAAAGAGACGAGCGTTAGGCGCGGCCTATTGTCCACATACGGGGATTCTCGTCGTGTTGGGCGATATCGAATCCGAACGGGGCGAGTGGAAGCTCGTGCGCGGACCACTCAAAACTTTGTGGGCTGTCGCCCAGCTTGGACGCGAAGTGAATGAGTTCGGCTTGGTTGCGCAGCGGAGCGACGCGGCCCTTTTCTTTGAGTCGAAACGCTTTGTTCCGACAGCGGGGTCCGCAGTAGCGTGCGTTGGGTGAGTGGCCGATTTTCATCGGCCCGTTGCATATGAGGCAGGTGTTGTTCATTTTTCGAGTTCTTTGATTGCGTCTTGTAGTGAGCGGATTATTGCTTGTGGAACTACGGTGGACCCTGTATTGATTGCGTAAGCTACAAACAGAGCGACTCGGAGTGCTTGGATTAGTGGTTGCATAGAGTTGTTGAAGTTAGCTATCCTTGATTCCAGCTTCGGCTTGAAGTCGGTTGAGCAGCTTTTCGTAGGTTCGGAACTCGGGCCAGTTGCGACCTTGTCCGGGATTAGCGTAGTTTAGCTGCCGCTTGGCTTCACTGGCGTTGTGCGCCGCGAGGATTTGCTCCGCTTGGAGTTGGACGAGTTCGGCAAATCGCTGCACGGCTGGACGCCCTGTTTCTCGTGTAAAAAGTAGGCGGAGCTGGGTTCCGTTGATGAGAACGCGGAATCCGTCGGGTGTTTCGTTGATTGTGACCATAGTGTTAAATACTGGCTAGGAAATCTCTGGTGCGTTGGGCTTTGCTGGGAGACTTAGCTTTTTTGCTTTGTCCCTTGCTCGCCGCGCTGGAATAGAGAGGTTTTACCTCTCCAGTAAAGTGTCCGACGTGCCCGATAAACCAAGCTCCGCTTTCCTGTTGGTAGGCGGCTAGGCATCCGTTGGTTGCGTGAATCGTGAGTCGTCCGAGGTGCTCCAACCCCGTTATCACGCCGAAGCTGGCAGTGGTTGGTCGCCACCCGTTTTCGATGGTGATTTGACGTTGAGCCGCTAGGCTCGCGAGGTGAGCGATTCTTTGCCCGTTGAGCCAACGAAGCTCGTCGGATTTAATGGTTTCTTGTTCGGTCATAAAGTTATTGGTTGGGAGCGAAGCTCAGCCCTTGCTTACTTACTCACTGCCGCAGCGAAGCGGCTAAAAATATTTCCCGCGCTTCGCGCGTTGCTTACTCACTGAGATAAACGGGGGGCGTGCTTAAAAGACGTATTTATTTTTTTTTTTTGACTTTTACACACCCCCCCCCACCAGAGGCCCTAGGGTATAAATATTAGGGGAGATATAGTCTGAAAAAGACAGGGAAATATTTTAGGGGGGGGTAGGCGTTGCATTGAGTAAGTAAGCAATTGGAAGGAAGCAAGCCATATTTCCGCTCGCTATATCGTCGCTAAGAACTCCCGCACCGCTGAGGCGCGCTTGCGGTTTGGATGAAGCCTCCCGTAGCTCGGAAGCTTATTCGCTTTGAGAAAGCTCCAATGTTCGTCGGGCTTTGTGATTGCGGTTTCTAATCGTCTCCACAGCGATTCCGCTGTTTTGACTCCTTGTGGATTTGGTGTAGTCATAAGGGAAGTATTTAATACGAGAGGGAAGTTCACCTTCCCATATTTAATCTCTCTCCAATGACCACGCTGCGGGCTTTGCCCGTCGTTCCTTTGTAACTCATTCGTGCCGTGCTTTCCGCCCTCGTCAGATGTTCTTCAACGCCTCGTCGAGGAACGCCTTGAGCTTGCTCAACATCTCCACGCTGTATTCGCCGTCCTCGCCGTGGGTGTCGCCGGTGTAGCCGACCTTGTCCGCCAGCCACTCTTCCAAGTCGCCTTTCGACTCATGCCGTCCCGCGACTTCTTTCTCCCGCTTGTATTTCGGCTCAGCGGTCTCGCGAACGTATTCCGTGACCACTACGCTTGGCGTCAGCGTGATTTCATCCTCGACTTCAAGTGTCTCGAAATCCGCCGTGAGGCCCTTTGCGAGTGTCGGCGTGTAGCTCACCTCGCTTCGCTTGAAGCCCTTGATACGCTTGTCGCCGTTGTAACCGCCAAGTGTTTTGTCCACTTTCGATTGCCGCTGGCCAAGCCACAAGAGGCCCTTGCTCGCGAGATAGCGAAGCTGCCCGTCGTCCACGTCCGCGCTTAGCGCGACTGTGAAATTTCCAAGGTTCCATTCTGTTTTGATTGTGTTCATTTTTGTGTGTGCTTTCTTTACGAAAGGGCCGCGGAGACTTTCCCCGCTTTCTCCCTCTCGTGGGAAAGCACGGCACAAATGAATCACAAAGGATTCCATAGATTGCAGAGTCGAAGATGCGGGACAGCGTGCTACTTTGCGTCAAGCAATGCTTGCGTGAGAACTTGCTGGATTTGTAGAATCCCGATTTCGTTGAATTGCCCTATCTCCACCGTGAGGGATTCGTTTTTTGGATTTGTGAAAAACAGGCGGAAAATAACTTTCCCATCTGCTCCGATGCTTTGTTCTATGCGTGCGTATTTCATGCTCACCGCATCCTCGACTCTGCAATCTATTCGACGGCGCATCCCGCGCCATATCAGAGAACTAGAGGTGGGCTATTGCCCTGCTTTCCGCATCACTGCGTGGACCTCGTCGCCAAGCTCGCTTGGCATATAGGGCGGAGGCGTGCGTTTGGAGCGCAGCTCTGCGGGGTACCTTTGCCCTTTGGCACCAGTAGAATTAGTATGGTTTAGTTATAGCACCACCAACTTTTCACTCATATTTAATATCGCGAAACGTTGCAGCATAAAAATTAAATATGAAAAGGGATTTGCAAGGGCGGGCAATGCCAGCTAGGGTCGCTCCTATGCAAGCACCACGCATATTAAAACGGCCCCGGCCAACAGGCGGAGTTTTCTCCCCTGACGCGAAGGCGATGCTCCAAGTCAAATGACCGAGGCTTCGCCAGCAGGGGTTTATGGCACCGGCACGAGAAGCACAACTCGCGGTCGGGAGCGCATGACCCTCAACAAAGCTCTTGACCAGCTTGGACAGGTGGAGCGTCCTCTGTTTCACGGGAAGGAACATGGCAACGGGAATTCAACTGACCGCAAATTTGAACAACCGTGGCACGCAGTAGCAGTTTCGTTGAGGGCACTCGGCGCAAGTGTGAGTTCGATTGCCCGTGACCTGGGGATGACGGAAGCAAGTGTTAGCTCGGCCCTCCAAACCCCGTGGATTCAAGCCCAAGTGCGAGCCAAGCTCGAAGAAGGGGAGAGGACCATTATGGACATCCTCAAGGGCGAAACGCTAAAGAGCGTTGAAGTCCTGGTGGCGATTCGTGATGACGAGAAAGTTTCTGCCAATACGCGAGCTAACGTGGCGTCGGGCCTTCTCGACCGAGTTCTCGGCAAAGCCAGCCAGAAAGTGGAAGTGACTGCTACGCAGGGCGGCGACCCAGTGGCTGAAGCCCAAATGCTCAAGGAGCAAATCGCCCGTGACGCAGGGAGACTCAACCTAACAACAGCACACGTAGTGGCTGGTCCCTACCCGGCAGCACGCGAAGCAGCTGGGTCACACCCAGCGACGAATCTCTAGCAGCAGTATGCTGCTCTTTGGACGTAGCCGACGGGGCGTTCAACGTAACACATAATCGCCGTCGTAACGCCGAATGGAGGCACCAACAACCATGGGATGGAAATACAACAACAATGAACGAGACCTCCAGGGCGACCGCGACCTGAACTTGAAGGTAGTAACACTAACTGCCGCGCGCACGGTTCTGGCATCTGAGTCCGGACACACGTTTGTGCTCAGTCTGGCGGGCGGCTTTACAGTGACGCTACCTGCGGTGGCCCTTGGCCTTCGCTACAAGTTCATCACGGGCGTTATTCCGACAACCGCATATGTTGTCACGGCGGCGAGCGCCGTGGTTAATGGCGGCATCAACGAACTCGAGGTCGACACCGGCGACGATGGTCCTTACGCCACCGACGCGACGTCGACAACCTTCGTCGCGAGTGCTCTCGGCACCGTTGGCGACTGGGTCGAATACGTTTCCGACGGCGTCAAGTGGTATATCACTGGGCAGACCAAGCTCGACGGAGCAATCACCTTTAGTTAATCTTTGGGGAGGGAGTGTGCGGGGAGTCGGGTTCGAGGATGCTCGACTCCCCGCATGGGACTCTTAACTTTCTTTTCTTATGGCAACTCCATCAGTAGCACTTTTAAACAATCAGAACGGCAGCTCGTTCAATGTGCCCCTCCATGATTATCAGGCGTTCACGTATGTCGCAGCGGGTGCAGCCGACAACGATGACGTTGCCACAATCACGTATAAACTTGGCGGGTCTGGTGGCACCACCGTCGCGACGGTGACTTACACCTACGTTGGTAGCACCAACAACATCGCGACAGCAACACTTTCTGTTCCTTAATGCCCAATCCGCTACATCCTCAGAAATCTGCGACGGCACACGTAGTGGCCGGTCAGCCGATCGCGCGTGGACCGCAAGGACCCAAAGGCGACACCGGGGCGCAAGGCCCAACGGGGCCCAAAGGCGACAGCGTCGTGGGGCCACAAGGCGAACGAGGCGAACGAGGGGAAGCCGGAATCGTGGGGCCAGTTGGACCCCAAGGTCCTCAAGGCATTCCGGGACCACAAGGTCCCATCGGGCCTACAGGATTGTCTGGTTCCGTTGGACCACAAGGTCCTGCCGGTCGTGATGGGGCACCCGGCTCAGACGGAGCTGTAGGCCAGCCTGGACCGAGGGGACCTGTCGGTCCGCAAGGGGAATCTATCGTTGGACCAGTTGGCCCACAGGGACCACAAGGAATCGTTGGTCCGCAGGGTCCCGCTGGCCCACAAGGACCGCTCGGTCGGTTCGCTCCGCAGCTTGTCTCGGCGACGGTTTTGCCGTCCCGGTTGTGGCAGCCTTGTGCTAGTGCAGCGAGTATGATTAACCTGTTTTCAGAAGAAGCGGTTGGCGTAGTCTCTGTGCTCATGTCCGATTCTAAGTCTGGGCCGTTCCGGTTGGTTTCTCGGTTTTCCGGCTCCAATGCTAGCGGCACGCTGCTCGTTCCTGAAGGCTATTGGGTCCGTCTCGACGGTGCTGATGCCGACAAACTCGTTCAAACTCTCTGGCTCTGTGGCACTTAAAATTCTTATTTCTGGAATGTCGCAAGACACGACGGGGGAAAACGTAGTCCCGACTGGGGGAACTACGAACCAAGTATTGGCGAAAGCTAGTGCGGCGGATTTTGATTTTACGTGGGCGACGATTGCGGGTGGCGGAGACGCACTCGTTGCAAACCCGCTTTCGCAATTCGCTTCGACTACATCTGCGCAGTTGCGCGGGATTATCAGCGACGAAACCGGCACCGGTGCGCTCGTCTTTGCCAACTCGCCCACGCTCGTCACGCCGAATATCGGAGCAGCCACGGCCACAAGTCTTGTCGTGGCGGGTGACGTTTCTATCGGCACTGCCTCCTCGGTTTCTGGGTATCTTAAACTTTGGAATGAAGACAATGGGTTCTACACCGACCTCGTGGCAAGTGGGACGTCCGGGTCAAATAAGCATCTATCGCTACCGAACACGGACGGAGTATTGGTTGAGCAGGGCTTCGCACAAACACTGGAAAATAAAACCATCAGCAGTGCGAACAACACCCTCGTCATCGCTCTGTCCTCACTGACCAGTGACACGACCACGACGGTTGGTCTAGGGAAACTGGAGCTGGGCCATGCGAACGACACGACAATCGAACGCAGCTCCGCTGGGGCTGTATTGATTGAGGGGGTTTTAGTCGCCACGTCTAGCAATTCGCTCGTTCTCACAAACAAAACCATCAGCGGTGCATCCAATACGATCACAAACGTGTCGCTCACAACCGGCGTCACTGGCACGCTGCCCGTGGCTAATGGAGGCACCGGAACCACCTCGCTGACTGCAAACAACGTCCTTCTCGGCAACGGCACGAGCGCAGTGCAGGTCGTGGCGCCTGGTGCATCCGGCAACGTGCTCACCAGCAACGGCACAACATGGCAAAGCACAGCACCGGCAGCAGGCGGAGATACCCTAGTGGTCTTGGGCTCTGACGTAGCCAACTCAACTACCTCGTTTGCTGACATTACGGGAATGACTTTTGCCGTGACATCGGGGGAGACCTACCACTTCGATGCTGTAATTGTCTACACGTCCGCAGCAACCGCAACGGGCAGCAAGTGGTCAGTAAATGGTCCGGCGACACCTACTCTCCTTGCGTATAGAACGGAATCACCAACGACGACAACCACCTCCCGAATAGACTACGCTGACACCTACGACACCGGAGGTCCCTCAACTCAGTCGCCTGGAATCACTAACCTGATCGCAAAGATTGAAGGAATCGTAAAGGTCAGCGCAAGCGGCACGTTCGCGATGAGATTTGGAAGTGAAGTCGCTTCGTCTGCCATTACAGCAAAAGCAGGCTCAGTCCTGCGCTGGAGGAAGGTTCTACCTTAGTAGTCATGCGTAACCTTAACCCAAAACTTAAAGAGTGGCTTGACGCCCGTGTTGAAGCTGTTGCCGAGCCCAGACTGCTATTTCGCCGCGCGATGCGGGCGTTTGTTGGTGTGCGAGAAGAAGGCGGGAACAACAAAGGACCGATTGTCGAACTTATTCAGGACACTGTTGGCCACGCCGAAGGCGAGCCGTGGTGCATGAGTCTGGTGCAAAGTGCACTCGCGTATGTGGAAAGCGTGCTTGGCGTTAAATCGCCCATCGCCGCAGGCGAGCATTGCATGACTGTTTGGCGCGATACGCCGCACGCACAGCGCGTTCGGTTTGAGCCGCTTCCGGGTGCGATTATCATCTGGAAACACGGAGATAGCTTCGCTGGACATACGGGAATTTTCGAAGACTCTCGCGGGGGCAAAATGCTCACGATTGAGGGGAACACCGAATCGGGGTTGAGTGAGCTTGGCTCGCTGGTCCGCGAGGGCGGTGGTGTTTACGAGTGTGTTCGCGACCGACACGCGAATGGCTCAATGCGAGTGGTTGGATTTCTTAAACCTTTTTAATTTCTATGACAGCAAAACGAAATGATTCTGGCGAACTTGAAGTTGTAAACATCGGAGGCAAAACGTTCTCTTATCGAACGATTCTGCTGCTGCTTGTGGCTTCTGCCACTCCTATGGCGGACCCAATTTTCAAAGCGTTCGGGATTACAAAACCCGAAACCCGACTTGAGCAGCGATTTGTCGACGCTGAGGTTAAAATCGAAAGCATTCATAAAGATATCGCCAAGCTAAACCAAGCAACTGTTGCTGTTCAGGACAAGCTCACGCAGGTTGATTTTCGGCTCACCGGATTTCAGGTCGACTTTGAAAAATACAAATCCGCTCATCCCTAATTTATGGCAACTCAACTCGACGGCCCAATTACAATCAACGGTTCGCTTAGCGTCAATGGGACGCTGACGGGCCAAATCGGACGGGATGGACTTCTCGTCGAACAGAATCTCGTTGTTCCGGTGCCACTGTCGGCGTTTCGTGTGTGGGATTCGATGGCTGCACTGCCTACGGCAGGAAGCTCGGATGACTTGGGGTTTGTGGCGGGAACATTCGGAACGGCTGTCCCTTATCTCGCAACAGCGATTGCCAGTGGTCCAGCTGATGGCTATGCTCGTGCGTTGATTCAGCTGCCCTACCAGTATGTCGCAGCCCAGGGCGTTTACGTCCGTGTCTATCACGGAATGATTACTGCTGTGGCGAGCACGAGCGCAACGGTTGATGTTGAGGCTTATAAGGTTGCGAAGACCTCTAGTCTTGTGTCGGGGTCGGACCTGTGCGCGACAGCCGCTGTGTCCAACACTACGATGACCTTTGCAACTAGCACGTTCACGCTGACCTCGACGGGGCTTGCCCCTTCCGATGTTCTGGATTTGCGCATCCGTGCGACAGCGAACGGTGGTTCCGGGTTTAATGTTATCTCCGGTGTTGAGTTGGTGCTTTCTGCTCGTGGATGATTCTGATTCCATTATTGAACTCCGCCAAACGGCGAAGGCGTTAACCCGGTTGCGGGCCCTTGAACAGGCCAACGGGATTAACTTCTACCGTCCACACGCGAAGCAACACGCGTTTCACAGCAATGGTGATAAAACGGGGAGATACTGCCGCACGGGAAACCGAGGCGGAAAGACGAAATGCGGGGCCGCTGAAGACGTGGCGTATTGCCTCGGTTACCGTCCGTGGTATCAGTATGAGTTTGACATTTGCAATGGTGCGGGCCAAGTGGTTGAACGCTTTTGTGGTAGTAAGTCCCACCCACTTGTAACCAAAGGCATCCCGCAACGCCCCGTTAAGCTGTTGCTCATCGTCACCGACTGGGACAAATCCAAAGAAATCTTTACGAACAATGAAGGCAGTTACGAAAACTGGGGTGAGTATTTCCAACTCATACCAAAAGACGCGATTGCTGGAGTTAATAAGAGCCGCGGCGGACACATCGACCGAATCGACATCAAGCGTCCTGCGGAACATGGTGGAGGTATTAGCTCAATCTACATCGACACCGTTGAAAGCTACAAACACGCCAAGATGAGCGCGGAGTCGAGCGACTGGGACGCTATACATCTCGACGAGCCTTGTCCGCGGTCCATGTTTGTGGCACACAAGCGCGGACTGGTGGACAGAAACGGTAAGTTTTGGATAAATTGTACGCCAATCTCCGAGATGTGGATTAACGATGAGTTCACACCGCCGGGGCGTATCGACGTCGAGAGCAAAGTTTCGGGGTATTCGTTCAATAAGCTCGCGGATGGCGGTGGAAGTCGATTCATTATCACTTGGTCCAGCTCGGACAACCCACACAACAGCGCCGAGGCGTTGGCTGAGTTCGAAGCGGGACTAACTCGTGAAGAAGTCGCTTGCCGACTTCACGGGTTGCCGCTGGCTATGGCCGGACTGGTGTATCGTGAGTTCGTTTGGGATATGCATGTGCTCGCGGACGTGCCAACAGGCTGGGAAGACTACCATCGGCCACCAAAAAACTACACAATCCGTTGGTGGTGGGACTTTCACACCAGACTTCCCCAGGCTGTACTGTTCTTCGCGACGGACCCACACGGAACCGTTTATGTGTTCGACGAACTTTTCACTGATAATCTTATTTCCCCTGTTTGTGAGTCAATCAACTCTAAGCTGGAGGGCTATTTCGTTTGTCAGTCGGAGATTGACCCGTTTGCGTTGATTCCAAATCCCGTGGATGGCACGTGTATCGTCGACGACCTTGCAGCCTACGGCTTGTATGTTAATCCCGCAACCAAAGACAAGCGTCGGGGCATCAACGCTGTGCGTCAGCGGCTTGCCGAGCGCGGACCGAACGGCCTGCCTACCATTTACTTTAGCCCAAACCTCCGCGAAACCCTTTTTGAGTTCACCCACTACGTGTATAACATCGACAAGCAAGAACCAATCGACAAAGACGACCATATGATGGAAAATCTTTATCGTGCGGTGCTGAGTGGCCTCGGCTATGTTGAACCACCAACCGCAGCAGACTATAGCCATCGTCGGTCGACGGTTATTGGTCGCGCTGAACACCAGATTTTATTCCGATGACCGAAGAAGTTAAAGCCCAACTAAAGAGCGAAGCTCCTAATCCGTTTCATGAGCGTATGCTCAGTCACGCGAAGTCGCTTGTCAAGATGAGCCGCTCGCGGATGACGGAGTATTACTCCCAGTGGGACCTCCATGACCGCGTGTATCGGGGCGAAGTAGTTCCGGATAATGACGACCGGCGTCAGGCGATGAAGGGCAAACCGGGGAAGATGATAGTACCAAATACTTATGCCCAATGCATGACGTGGGCGAGCTTCTTGTTCCTGATGTTTAATCAGAACCCGAAGTTTTATGAGCTGGTGCCCAATGGTGACGAGGACTCGGGGACGAAACAAGCGGACTCGGAGCTGCTTTTGCAGCGGGATTTGAAAAAGTCCGAGTGGAATCGCAGGCTGTTCCAGAACCTGTTGGACACTGCCCGGTTTGGCACGGGCGTTCTCGACGTCGGTTGGACCCAACAGAAAGTGAGCGCGTTAGTGAGCGAAGCGTCTCCTCCGTTGGTGATGCCGAACGGTGCGACGATTGAAATGCCCGAAGCCGCACCAATCTGGAAGGAGTTTCTGAAGTTCGAAGGCAACGAAATCAAGAACGTCAGTCCATATCGGTTTTTCCCGGATACAAGACATCCACTGGTGGATTTCCAAAAAGGCGAGTTCTGCGCGAGCGAAGAAGACTACAGCATGGCCCAGCTGTTAGCGATGGAACACGCCGGAGAGGTAGCTGGTGTCCAGCTCATACAGAAGATGTCCCGTGTGTCGAGCAAGGATGGCGTGGAACGGAGGAGCCAACACTCGGTTCAGGGGGCAACCGACAAGTTCGACGCACAGAATGAGTCGAGTGTGGCCGTCGTGACTAAGATGCAAATCTGGATTGTGCCGAGCAAGTTCATGCTGGACGGGGATAAGCCCCTTGGTCCTGAGGCGTTCCCGATTCTTTATCATTTGTGGTATGCAAACGACAATCGCGTCATTCGTTGTGAACCCACCCAAGCGTGGCACAATGAATTCTCGTGGTGCGTGACGCAATTCACTCCGGACATGCAGCACACCCTGACAATGGGGTTGGCGGAGTTGGTTTACTATATCCAGGACGTTATTTCGTGGCTCATTAACAGCCATATTACATCCGTTCGTCGGGTGATTGGCAACCGGATGTTGGTGAATCCAGCAGTGGTTGATACCAAAACCCTCGATGGTGAAGGCGACATTTACTTGCGGAAGGGTATGAACGTTCCGTTTGACCGTGCGCTGCAACAGCTGAATGTGCAAGACGTTACGAGTGGGCATTTCAACGACAGCGAGATGCTCTCGCGGGTGTTGGAAACGGTGACCGGTGTGAATGGAAACGCAATGGGCCAATACAATTCGGGGCGTAGGTCCGCTCAAGAAGCCCGTGTGGTGACTGCTGGTGCTGCTGGTCGAATGAAGATGCACGGCCACTTGTTGTGGGAGTCGGGGTATGGTCGGATGGGTCG
>Ga0209770_10001417_pt1 | contig 12457 bp, 19 predicted proteins | sample LauGreSu1BDMLBDD_2_FD_187572 | JGI IMG/M metagenome (GOLD analysis project Ga0209770, IMG submission 187572) | Freshwater lake microbial communities from Lake Michigan, USA - Su13.BD.MLB.DD (SPAdes) (version 2) | ecosystem: Environmental > Aquatic > Freshwater > Lake | place: Lake Michigan, USA...
ATGCGCCGATGGCGTTTGGATATGCAGCGCACCGACATCGTCATGCGCTGGGACGAGGTGGGCCAGATCGCGGAGCACTTCAGCCGGCTGACGCTTGTCGGCGATGACTCGGGCAAGACGTTCGAGCTGCACCCGTGGCAATTGTGGGTGATCGCCAATCTGTGGGGCTGGCGCTACGTCGAGGACGGTCGGCGGCGCACGAAACTCGCGATCCTGCAAGTCGCCCGCGGCAACGGCAAGACCACGCTCGCGGCGGGCCTCGCGCTGTGGGATCTGCTGCTCGGCGACGGTCGGCGCGTCCATGTCGTGGCCAACAACGAGGAGCAGGCCGCGATCTGCCTCGACACCGCCCGCACGATGATCCGCCGTCAGGCGCGGCCCGACGTGACGGTGCTCTGGGATCGCATTGAGCGCAAGGCCGAGGATTGCCTGATGACGGGCCTGCCGGCGCTGGAGCGCGCACTGGACGGCCTGAATCCCTCGTTCTGGATCGCCGACGAGGCCGCCGAGTTCAAGGGCAGGTTCCTGACCAAACTCCTCACGACCGGCAGCAAGCGCAAGGAGTCGCTCGGCCTGATCATCACGACGCCAGGTGCGAACCCCGAGAACATCTACGGCGAGATGGTGGCGAACGCCGAGAGCATCCTGCGCAACGAGATCGAGGATGACTCGGTGTTTGCGGCGCTGTACGGCATCGACCCCGCCGACACGCCAGACGATGAGGCCGCGTGGCCGAAGGCCAATCCCGCGATGCAGCACGGTCAGCCTGACCGCGTCAGCCTGCGCCGTTCGTGGAACACGATGAAACGGAGCCCGCTCGGGCGCTCGGAGTTCCTGCGCTACCACTGCGCGCGCACGGACGAGAACACCGGCGGCTGGCTCGATATGCAGCTGTGGCCGGGCAACGAGACGCCAGACCTCGACCAGCTGCGCGGCAAGCCCGCGTGGATCGGCCTCGACCTGTCGAAGTCGCTCGACATGACGGCGCTTATGCTCGCCGTCCCGCTGGAGGATGGCCGCGTGGCGCTGAGAGGCCACTACTGGTGGCCGGCGGCGGACGTGGCCCAGCGCGAACTGGATTACCGAATGCCCGTGCGAACTTGGGCCGCCGAGCGCCGCATCACCCTGACGCCGGGCCGCGAGATCGACTACGAGTCGGTGCGCGCGACGCTGAACCGCCTGCGCGATGAATACGACCTGCGCGCCGTGGGCTACGACTCATGGGGCAGCAAGTACCTTGTCGAAGTCTGCGAGGCCGACGGCATCCCGATGACGGCCTACCGCATGGGCATCGGGACGTTCGGCCCCGGCTGTCAGCTGTTCCAGAACCTCTGGGCGGGCGGCAAACTGGTGATCGGCGACGATCCAATCATGCGCCGCGCGTGCTCCGAGGCGATGGCGCAGCAGGATCGCAACGGCAACATCCGCCCGGTGAAGAGCCGCAAGAACTGCATCATTGATCCGCTCGTCTCCGCAGTCATCGCCATCCACTGCTGGGGCGGAAAGCGCGCGTCCTGCTACGAGACCGAATGACACAATTTCGCGGATTTTGCATTTGGAAGCGGACGGAATCGCGGCGGATCGCAACAGTTCGCGCGTGATCCGACAGATGCTCCAGCGCCTGTTCGTCGGCCCGTGGTCGAGCACCATCCTCGACCAAGGCGGTGGCACGATCCCATTCGTCGGCCCGACCAACGCGCTGCGCTACACGCCCGTGTACCGCGCCGTGACGCTGATCGCCAACGACGTGGCGCGCATCGAGGTCGAGGTGACGAACGGCGGAGCCGATTCGCTGCTCCGCTCGCCGAGCCCGTACATGAGCGCGTTCGAGCTGCGCCGCGCGATGACGATGCAGGTGCTGCTGTACGGCAACGCATTCGCGGCCATCAACCGCACGCGCGGCGGGGAACTGCTCGAACTGATCCTGCTCGAAGCCGACAGCGTTTCGCTCGATCTCACCGGCCCGCGCCCCGTGTACCGCACGCGCGCGTACGGCGATCTCGCGCCCGAGCAGGTGTTTCACCTAAGGGCACCGAGCACCACGGGTCTTTGGGGCGATTCGCCCGTGAGCCTCTGCCGCACTTCGCTTCAGCTGATGGCAGCGCAAGAGGACATGGCCCTCAAGGCGTACTCGAACGCCGGCAATCCGAAGATCGCGCTGGTGCACCCGGGCCCGCTGTCGCTCGAAGCACGCCAGCGCATCATGGCTGACTACGAGGCGAAGCACGCCGGCACGTCGAACACCGGCAAGCCGCTGGTGCTCGCCGAGGGAATGCGCATCGAGCGGATCAGCTCGACGCTCGATGACGCGGGCCTGCAAGCCGCGCGGCAGTACAGCGTCGGCGATGTCTCGCGCATCTACGGCGTGCCCTCGTCCTACCTTTCCGAGAACGTCGGCCCGTCGTACGGCACTCTTGAATGGCTCTCCCGTATGTACGTCGATGCGTGCCTGACGCAGTGGCTGACCTGCTGGCGCGCCGAGATCATCACAAAGCTCGCGACGCCGTTCGATTCGGTCGTGTTTGACACCGATGACCTCGTCCGTCCTGGCATGGCCGAGACGATGGCGGCGCTCCGAACCGCCGTCGAGGCCGGCTTCATGACGCGCAACGAGGCCCGCGAGGAGCTCGACATGGCACCGCTGCCCGGCCTCGATGAGCCGATCATCGCGCTCAACATGGGCACCGGCGGCGGGCAGACCAACCTCGGCACCGACACCAGCGAGAACGCGGGGAGCCCCAATGATTTCTAGGCGCGACATCACCGCAACCGAGCAGAGCATCGATGGACGCACCGTCGCCGGCTACGCCGCGGTCTACGGCCAGGACAGCCGCGAGATCGTCGAGAACGGGCGCAGGTTTGTCGAGCGCATCGCGCCGGGCGCGTTCAACGAGACGCTGTCGAGCGGCGCCGACGTGAAGCTCTACTACAACCACGACGTGTCGATGCCCCTTGCGCGCACGCGCTCGGGCACGCTCAAGCTCAAGTCGGATCGCAACGGCCTCGCGTTCAGCGCGACGCTGCCCGAGACCACGCTCGGCAACGACGTGCGCACGCTTTTGGAGCGCGGCGACCTGACCGGCGAGATGTCGTTCGGCTTCTACGTTGTCGAGGACAGCTGGAGCAAGGATCGCAGCCAGCGCCTCGTCAAGAAAGCGCAGCTGGTCGAGGTCAGCCTCGTCCAAGATGCCGCATACCCCCAGACCAGTTCGAGCCTGCGGAGCGTCTCCGCGGCCTACATCGACGCCGCGAATCTGCGGCTCGCACTCCATTTCCGAAGGATGGCTGATCATGTCCGCTGACCAGAACGAGCTCAACGAGCTCCAGAACATCACGCACCAGTACCGGAAGTCCCTCGCGGCGTACGAGGCCCGCACCGGCCTCGCGCCGCAGTCCGTCGACAGCCGCGGCTCCGGCGAGGAGAAGCAGGTCTTCGCCCGCATGGATGCGGATCTCACCGCCATCGAGATGCGCGCTCAGCTCAGGGCCGCCGAGGCTCGCCTTGCGAAGCTTGAGGCCGAGCCGACCCTTGAGTCGCGCGCGCCGAAGGCCGTCGGTGGCGACGAGAGCGCCGAGTACGCCGCCCGCTGGCTGCGCGCCGGCATGGCGGGCTCGCCCGAGTTCCGCGTGCTCACCAAGGGAAGCACCACCAACGCGCCGGTGCCGACCGACATGGAGCGCCGCATCGTCGAGCGCCTGTATCAGGCTTCGACCCTGCGCCAGCTCGCGAAGGTCAGCACCATCGACTCGAACCGCACCATCCGCATCGAGAGCACCCTGCCGACGGCCTACCTCGTCGACGAGGCCGCCGATGCCAGCCTGTCCGATCCGGCGTACAAGTCGATCTCCGTCACGCCCTACAAGTTCGTCGCGGCAACCAAGATGTCGCAGGAGTTCATCGATGACGCCATCGGCAACGGCGGTGTCGGCAGCGGCTTGAACTACGTCGCCGACCGTCTCGCCATCGCGCTCGCGAAGCTTCAGGATCAGAAGTTCACCATCGGCAGCGGATCGAGCGAGCCGCAGGGCATCGCCGACACCACGTCCGCGGCATGGGCGACCACCAACACCGGCAACATCATCAATCAGGGCGTTGCCCTGAGCGAAGATCAGACGGTCGCCAACATCACCGCCGACAACGTCATCGACTGCGTGCACACGCCCGGCCCGCAGTACCGCAACTCCCCGCGGTACCGCTGCCTCGTCTCCGATGCCGGCCTGCGCGCCATCCGCAAGCTCAAGCAGAACAGCGAGTACATCTGGTCGCAGGCGCCCGCCAACCCGCAGTCGCTCGCCGGCCCCCTGCCCGGCCTGATCTGCGGCGTCCCGTACTCGATCAGCGAGTACCTGCCGAGCACTGCCGCGCAGACCTCGACCGGCACCGACGTGCGTGGTTCGGCCATGTTCATCGCCGGACACTGGGACTACTTCGAGATCTTCGACCGCACCGGCATGAACTCGATGTTCGACCCGTACTCGGCGTCGCTCTCGCTCCAGTCCACGCTGTACGTCTGGATGCGCACCGACAGCAAGATCACGGTGCCCGAGGCTTTCGCGGCCATCTACGCGCCGAACGCCACCTGATTTCTTTCTTGTCTCCGGTGGCCCGGGGGGGAAGCCCCCCGGCGCCGCTTTCCATGTCGGTACCACTCTCAACCATCAAGTCGGCGCTCAAGATCGACTACGCGGACGATGATTCCGATCTCATCCGCCTGCGCGAGGCGGCGATGTCGTTGGTCGAGCGCAAGACCGAGCTGACGCTCACGCCGCAGGCGAAGACGCTGTACCTCGCGTCATTCGCCAACACGCTGCTGCCGGCGTATCCGTTCAACTCGCTGACGAGCGTCACCTACTACGACTCGTCCAACACGCTCACCACGATGCCGTCGAGCGACTACTGGATCGACCGCACCGACGGCCCGATGGTGCGCATCCGGTTCCTCGAAGCGCCGGCCATCTACGAGGGCACCGCGATCTCGGTGAACTACAACGCCGGCTACAGCGCGGTGCCGAACGAGATCGTGCACGTCGTGATCGCGCTGGTCGGCGCGTGGTACAACAACCCCGAGGCGTTCCAGCCGATCTCGCTCACCACGGTGCCGATGTCGGTGCAGTACATCCTTGACTCGGTGTCCACCGGGAGCCGTCTCCGATGATCTCCGGTGGCGTACTCCGCTGGACGGCGACGCGGCAGACGCCGAGCAGCACGCTCGACGCGCTCGGAATGCGCAGCGCCACCTGGACGGACGCAGGCACGTTCCGCTGCGACCTGCGCGAGGATTCCGCCGTCGAGCAGACCTACGGCGATGGCGTCGCCGTCGTGCGCAGCGTGGAGCTCCGCGCGCGCTGGCAGGCCGTCCAGCAGGCGGGGCTCACCGAGGTCGACCGCGTCACCGTGCGCGGGCGCACGCTCAAGATCCAGACGATCCGAAACCTCGATGAGGCCGACCGCGTCGCCGTCATCCAGTGCGTGGAGGTGAACTAATGGCCACCATCGAGAGCGCCGTCCGCGCGATGCTGACCACAGGCACGACGCTCTCGGCGTCGCCGTACAGCATCCCCGACAGCCGCATCACGCACGGATTCCGTTTGCAAGACACCGTCCTGCCGGCGATCACCTTCGAGTGCGGCGAGGATGAGCGCCTGAGCATCGGCGCCAGTCCGCTGCGGCAGGTGCAGGTGGAGCTGCGCGTGATCGCCGACACCACGCAGGGCGCGCTCGACATCCTGCCGGGCATCATCGCCCGCGCGATCCCGGGCACCTACGACACCTACGACTTCGATTGTGTGACCGTGCTCGGGCACACTGTCGACGGCGCGACCGTCGCCGACGGCGACGAGAACCAGCCCGCCGAGCTTGTCTGCAACATCGAAATCATCTACACGGAGTAGCGCATGGCACTTGCCTCGACCCTTTCATCGATCTCGTTCGGCGGCACGACCATCGGCGCCGTGGGCACCGCAACCGTCAGCCTGAGCCGCCCGGCTCTCGACGTGACTGGCATCGGTGCGACCAACTCGTCGTTCGTGACTGGCGTTCAGTCGGCCACCGCGACGCTGGACATCTTCTACGACCAGGCGGACACCACGCACGTGGCACTTGAGGGGAACATCAACGGCAATTCGGCCGCCGCGTCCACCGTTCTGACACTGGCGACCGGCATGACCTACACCGGCAACGCCACCGTCACCTCTTTCGAGGTCACCGCGCAGGTCGGCAGCGCCGTCCGCGCGAGCGTCACCCTCCAGTTCACCGGCGCGATTTCCATCGGATGAGCAGCATCCGAGACATCTTCGCGTGCACGCCGAAGCGCATCACCTTCAAGGGCGTCGAGGCAGAACTGCGCCGCCCGTCCGCGCTCGACCTGCTCGAAGCGTTGCAGGTCGGCAAGGACAACCCGCAGCACCTGTATGCGTGGTTCGTCTACAACCACCTCCAGCAGGACGGCCAGCGCGTGTTCGGCTCGGTCGCCGAGGTGCTCGCGAGCTACGCGCCGTACGTTGCGGAACTGGGCCGCGAGATCGAGCTCCTCTACGAGGAAGGCCGGGACTGACCAAGGCGCAGCGCGTCGTGCTCCGCTGCGCCTTGGAACACCTGAGCACGGATCTAGACCGCATCCCCGCTGGAGTCATCAATGCGTCGCTTGAGATACCCGACTGGCGCAGCATCCAGCGCCAACTTAAGGAGCGCGCCGGGCACCACGACGGCGCGCGGGGCGGGCTACGTCACCGCAACCATTGACCAGAAGAGCGTGAAGGCGCTTACGCTGGCGCTCCAGAAGTTTGAGCCCGCGCTGCGCAAGAGGATCGCCAAGGACGCGCTTCGACCGTGGGGCCGCGAGGTGGTCAAGGCCGCGCGTCGGTTCGCTTGGAAGAACGCCGAGCGCACCAAGAAGCAGCTCACGGTCAAGGTCAAGACCTACAAGCGCGCCGTCTGGGCCGCCGTCGGCGTCAAGGCCGAGCGCGTCAAGACGCCGCCTGCCGCGCGGCTCGGGCGCAAGTCGCCGTTCGTAGGCTGGAAGTCGCACTTTATGGAAGTCGGCTGGCACGCCTGGCCGAAGGGCGTCAGCGGCAACGGCGAGCGCGTCAAGGAGATCCAGCGCAACATCCGCATCGACGCGGGCGAGGTCGCGACCCGCAAGATCACCGTCTACCGCAACGGCAAGCCGCACGTCCGCACCATCAAGGAGCGGAAGCGCACGCTGTCCGAGGGCGGCAGCGCCGGCGGCGGGCGCGGCTGGCGACGCGGAATCCGTGGGCGCAAGGGCACGTTCCAGTCCCAGTACGCCCGGCACTACCTGTACAAGGCGGGCATGGTCGGACGCAACGGCATGAGGATGCACATGAACCGCGCAGTCGGGCGCGCCATCCTCGACATCCGGAGGAAGTCGGCATGAGCGCGATCCCGCAACTCAACATTCCCGTCGTGGTGCAGACCGAGCAGGTGGCGCCGGCGCTGCGCAAGGTGGAGCGAGAGGTGAAGGCAAGTAGCGAACGGATGGCGAAGGCGCGGCAGGCGCTGATGCCGACGATGGGGGCGCTCGGCGCTGGCCCGCTCGGCGGCATGGTTGGCGGCCTCGGCATGGGCGGCCTGGGCGTCGGCCTTGCCGCTGCGCCGTTCCTCGCGGCGAACAAGTTCATGGAGCAGTTCGCTGCGCAGACCAAGGGCGCCAGCGAGGCGTTCAAGGCGTTCAACGAAACGGGCGCGCAGACCTTCGCTGCGAACAGCATCATCCTCAAGCGCCTGGCCGAGATGGAAAAGCAGGCGCAGACGATGCAGAACCCCTCGATGGCGCAGGCGTTCTACGGTGGCATGGGAACGAGCGCCGACCCGGGATTGATTCCCGACATCATGCAGCGCCTTGACGAGTTCTCGTCGCAGGCCGCGGCGTTCGTGGGCGCAATCGTCGGCGGCAAGAACCTAGACCAAGCATCGCTTGAGGCGCAGCTCTCGACGGCGTCCGAACCGCGCGCCAAGATGCTGAATGAGGAGATGCGGCAGCAGAACATCATCAATGAGTCCGAGGGATGGGCGGGATGGGATCGTCCGCTGTCGATGCTCGCGGACGCTGCCGTCCGAAACTCGGTCATCGTCGAGAAGATCTTTGGAGCAATGCGCTAATGCCCGATACGACTACATTCACCTACGACACCACCGAGTACACCACCAAGATCGGTGAGCTCGGCGAGGAGTCGACCATCGAGGCGACGCGCATCATCCGCAAGAAGACGGGTGCGCAGTACATCAACATCACGTCCGAAGAGGAGTTGATGATCACGGAGAAGGTGCTGCCTGTTCGCGATCAGGTCTTTGCGGCGCCTGGCAGCATCCCCTCCGGAATGTCGTGGCAGCAGTTCGCGCGCTACCGGGGCCATACGCTGACCTACGCGCAGAACCAGCAGGCCGTGATCGCGCGGATGCGGTGGTCGACCATGTACGTCACCGACCCGACCAGCACGAGCACGATGCTGTACGCGCTGCCGTCGAGCGTCGAGTACGTCGCGCGCACGCGCATGAGCAAGATCTACCGCACTGGGTGGAGCACCAGCCCGCCGGCGGGATCGGATGCTTCGGCAGACATCGGCGGCACCGCCATCGCAGGCGGATTCCAAGGCACCGATCAGCCCGTCGGGCAGGTCGCCATCCGCATGAGGTTCATGCAGGACGCGAGCGCGACGCCGATGGATACGGCGGCTGCGACGCTTACGGCCTACATGGGTGCGATCAACAGCAGCGCGTTCGCCGGCTGCGCCGCTGGATCGCTGATCTGCGAGGGCGTTAGCGTCGCGAAGACTGGCGCGATGGAGTACTACGAGGTTACCTTCGAGTTCCTGTTTGACCGCTGGTACCACCACGAACAGGTGCCGACGTTTGCCGAGGACGGCAACCCGAAGCTGAACGCATCGCTCGGCCCCGCTGAGGTGAAGTGGAAGCGGATGCCGCGCACCTCGGTGAACTTCAATCTCATCTATGCGGCCGACACGCAGCTCCAGACCATCACCGAGAACGGATGGTGGACATGAGAGATTGGATCGCAGCAGCACAGCAGAACCTGACCGACGCCGACCGCGCGCGCCGGCTGCCCGCCATCAACCCGGTGCACGGCAAGCTGATGCGGGTGACCGCCGCCACGGCCATCGCCGGCCAAGATAAGCGGTGGCTCTACACCGTCCGCGAGGCCGTCGTGGGCAACTCGGGCGCGTCGTACGTCCCGTCGCTGAGCGTCAACGGGCCGAGTTACGACGCGCTGAGCGTCAGCGAGCTGACCAACGGCAGCAGTTCCGCCAGCGGAACGTATTCGTACGGCGTGGCCAAGACTAATCTGAGCGGCACTGGGTTCATCGCCGTGCAGATTCCGACCAACACTTGGGTGTGGTGTGTGCCGCACCGCAGCGCCGATGGTTCTATCATCTGGCTCATCGTGAACACGCAAGCAATTGATGGAGTGTGCACCTAATGGCTGCGAGATACGACATCACCATCGAGCAAGGCGCGACGTTCACGTTCGACCTTCAGGTGCAGAGCATCAACCTCACCACCGGCTACACCGTCCGAATGCAAGGGCGCACGTCGCACGCGGCGACTTCGACAGTGTTCTCGCTGACCAACGCGAGCGGCATCACGCTCACGCACGGCGGCGGGCATTCGCACATCATCCCGGTGATCGCGGCGACCGTCACCGATGACTTCCCCGCGCCGATGTCTGGCGTCTACGACATCGAGTATGAGGAGACTAGCACGGGCATCGTGACGCGAATCCTTGAGGGCTCGTTCTACGTCACGCCGGAGGTCACCCGTGCCTGACGTGACCGTCACGCCGACCGTGCAGTCGCTCACCGTCACCCCCACGGTTCAGTCGCTGTCGATCACGACGGCGCCGGCGATCATCGTCGATATCGATTCCTGGCCGCTCACCTCCACCGCAGACGTGATCGCGTCGAACATCACGCTCGCGAACGCCACGACGTGGTACACCGTCAAGACGATCAGCCTGGGCGCCGGCGACTGGCTCGTTTCGGGAAACGTCGTCGCCTACTCGACCAGCGGCACGCCGACCGTCGACATCCGAATTGTCGAGCCCCTGCTCGGCACCGTCTACGGCTCGGCCGCGAGCGCGATCACGCGCGCAACCGCGGCGCTGTCGATCAACATGACCACCATCGTGCAGCTCACCGCCACCACGAACATCTCGCTCGAAGCCGCCACCACCGTCGGTGGCAGCGTCACCCAGATCCGCGCTGCGACGCCGTCGCAGAGCGCCCCGTACTGCACCAACATCGTCGCGATCAAGATCGCGTAGGAGGATTCCATGCCGCATAAGGCCGTCACCGTGAGCGGAAACGCCAATACCGGAGCCTGGCTCCAGCTCGACAACAAGATTAGCGGCACCGTGAGCGTCGCGTTCTACAACGAATCTCAGGCGTTTGAGTTCGTCTGCAACGCGGAAGACGCTACCGCCGCCACTGCCGAGAAGACCGCAACCCGCACCTTCAAGGTTCCCGCCGGCGGCATCGTCTCGCCGGTTCGATACGATCTCAACCCGTCGACGACGTGGGTGAGGTCGACCACCACCACCGCGACCGCGTTCCAAGCACACTTCCAGTGGTGACGCCATGACGGTCGACGTTCTCGCCGCCGCCATCGGGATCATCGCCGCCGTCGTCTCGACGACCATGATCGTCGTCGGCAAGATCACCCGCGTCGAGGTCATGCTCGCCGAGCTCCGCGCGAGCATGGCGAACTTTGAGCACCGCATCTCCGAACTTGAAAGGCACCACCGTGAGAGACCGTAACACCACCGTTCTCGGCATCGCCGCGATCCTCACCGCCGTGGGCTCGCTGCTCACCGCCATGTTCGACTCCGACCCCGCGACCGTCGCCGACTGGGGAACCGCCGCCGCCGCCGTGATCGCCGGCGTCGGCTTGATCTTCGCGAAGGACGCGGAGAAGAATGCTTGAGCGGATCGTCGCTCAAATCGCCCTCGCTCTCATCGGGTGGCTTGACCGTCGCATGGAAGCTGGCAGCCGTGCGGTCGATGCTGATCCTGACCGGGGCACTTTGGATCGTGGCGGCAAACGCATTCGCCAGTGGATGCGCGAGCAGGACAGTCTTCGTGCCGGAGGAAAGCCCGATGAGGATCGGCCCTCGGGCTGACGTGCGCGTGTACCACCGCGTCGATGGCGTCTGGACGCTGTCGCAGAACGCCATCCGCATCCCCGAGGGCTGGTACCTCGTCCCGCCGTCCTACGTCAAGGCGGATCCGTGAGCGGGCTGCACCGCATCTGCTGCTGCGGCGCGCCGCCGAGCTGCGACGATTGCACCGGCTGCGACTTCGGCACGTCGTACACGGTCTTGAACATCCAAGGCCAGATTTCGTGGGAAAAGAACGATGTCGGCACGGTTTGCGAAAGCATCTGCCTGGACTACGAGGAAGCGAACCGCACCGATTATTCGGTGTCGCTGACGCTCACGCAGGGCATCTGGTCGGCATTAACTCGGCAAGCGGCCGAGGGGGGCGGCTGCTGCTACCTCGCCAGCGGCACCATCAACGTCTCCTACAGCATCATCATCACCCGCACGGCGCGATGCTGCGCCCAGACGCCGCCGGTGACTCTGAGCATCACTGAGACATACAGCGGCACCAAGACCACCAACGCTTGCCTGTCGGTGGTTCCAATCTGCGATCCCGAGTCGGGCCAGTGCGCTTGGGAGCACGTCATCCGCATTTGCGGATTCCCGATCCAGAACATCGAGCTGATGGACGAGATCGATGTCGATGACTGCATCATCGGCCTTGAGATCGGCGAGGAGCCGACGAGTCGGTACGGCCTGCGCGTGAGCGGAGCCTGCTACACATGGCGCTCGCCATACCTCGCGCCGAATCTCATCCTGACCCAGCAGATGACCGAGGCGGGCTGGGGATGCACGCAGGACGGCTGCGGCGGGTGCGATGGCACGAACGGCAACACGACGCTGCCGCAGGGTCCGTTCAGTCTGGTGCTCGGTGACGAGTGGATCGACACGCCTGACCTCTGCGAGGATTACCTTGCGATGGGCGGCATCATCGGCAGCTGGACGGACTGCGGCGGCAACCTCATCAAGGGCGCGCAGCCGTGGTTCAACTTCGAGAACGTCGCCGACTGCTGCTACAACCAAGCGTCCAGCGGATTCGGGCCACCCGACTATGCATGAGTGCCGCTACATGGTCGGCGGGGAGTGCCGCAACAGGCTCGCCCTGCCCGTCTACGGCGCCCGCCCGTCGCCGGGCATCTGCGCCCAGTGCGAGCATCGGAACGGCGTACGCGGGCTTGGCGACGCCCTAGCGTGGCTCCTCTCGTGGACGCCCGCGCGGCGGCTCCAGCAGCAAGGCTGCGGAGGCTGCAAACGGCGGCAGGCAACCCTGAACGCGGTGGCACCCGTCCGCCGGCGCACGACCTGCGGGAAATGCTCTAAAT
>Ga0209770_10001419_pt1 | contig 12448 bp, 13 predicted proteins | sample LauGreSu1BDMLBDD_2_FD_187572 | JGI IMG/M metagenome (GOLD analysis project Ga0209770, IMG submission 187572) | Freshwater lake microbial communities from Lake Michigan, USA - Su13.BD.MLB.DD (SPAdes) (version 2) | ecosystem: Environmental > Aquatic > Freshwater > Lake | place: Lake Michigan, USA...
CGCACTCTTTAACAAGTACAAGAAAGTTCAGGGCGAGCGCACCGACTATGGATTCGATACGGTTGATGAGTTTTTCTCTGAGGCTTTGAGCAACCCAGAATTCCAGAAGTACTTGATGACCCTCAAAGTAGATGGGATTGTTGGGCAATTCTGGAATCGAATCGTTGAGATCTTCCAAAAGCTGTTTGGCGTGAAGAATAAGGGGTTGATGGAGCGCATGCTAGACATCACCTACCGCGCCGCCGCAGAATCATCGGGGACACGCGATCGTCTTTTGAGTGAGAGAAACATTGAAGATGTGAGCGCACCTATGGCCGCTCGCGGCTCCGCTTTGGAGCGCGATGTTGCACAGCGCAAGCCAGTTCAATTCACCGAAAAAGATAGCGAAGGCAAAGAGTTCTTGGTTGATCCGACTCCGGAACAAACAGAGTTCCTAAGCTCGAACAACTATCAACGAGTTGCCAAAGGCCGATTTGCCCCCGTTGTTGGGGAGAGAGTAACGCCAGCATCCAATGTTCAGCCCCGTCAGCCAGATGATGTTGATGCACTCGCCGACCGGATTCGCCTGACTGGACTATCGATGCGCGTTCCAGACAAGCTGGTTGACGCTACGCTCGCAAAATCCAGAACCAATCCGAACAGCAAGCAAGCGCTCATTGAATTCGCTGACGCAATCGAGTCTTTCTCTACCGCGCAAGCCGAATACAACGAGGCAATCAACAACGAAGATGTCCGTGAGATCAAGGACGCATCTGCCGCACTTCATGTTGCCGAGCGTGAAGGCGCTGGAGTGGATGAGGCGAAGGCCCGCTTTGATGAAGCAATTGTCAAGCGCCCTGAGTTGATTGCGCGATACAGGACCGCTAAGGGCGCATTTGATCAGGCCCGAGCTAGATATAACTCTGCGATCGGCAAGCTGGATGGCGGTAAGGAAGCTGAGAAGCTACCGAAAAAATACGAGGACCGCGATTTGGAGCGGGCCTCTTCTGAGCGTGAGCCAAAGTATTCCAGTCAAGCTGAAGCACGAGCCTTCGCTGACCGCGACATGAAAGATGCTCAGGCCAAGCGGACGGCACTGCGCCAGAAGTTTATCGACCAACTGGTTTCTGGTGATATTGCCGCCGCATTCCAGACTTGGAATGAGTACTACCCAATCAACCCTCAAACCTTTGTTGAGAATGACAAGGGTGAGATGGTTGCCAAGACCGCTGTTCCAAAGCGCAAATACGAGCAACAGCGGTACAACGATTTGATCGCCGCCATGCGTTGGGTTTATGGGCAAACCAAGAACCCCGGCATCCGTGCGATGCTGGATGCAAGCTGGCGTAAGAAGGAAGCCTTCGAGGCGCAGAGAAAATCCTTTACCCACAACATGGCGACCAATGGCATGTTTGCCGCCGTTATTGATCTCGCCATCAATCAGGTGAAATCCGGCTTAGCCAAGCTCGGCGCAAAGCCAACTGATTTACTGAATTTGCCATCTGTTCGCGAATACACGGACAGACTTACCGATAGGCAGGTTGCGCTGTTGCGAACTATGTTCGGGCAAATCACACTTGCAGACTTGCGGGCTTATTACGATGCCAAGTATTGGGATGGTCGTAGACAAGGCGACTTGGATATCACGACAGATGCGGCTAACGCGCTGAAGGATTACCAAACAGCATTGGACGAGGCCCTCAACTCGATGTATCGGGCTGACCGAGAGTTCGAAACTATTGATCAGGATACCGGCGAGATCAAGTCGTATGGCAAGTACGATGATGTTCTGAATCAAATGCGCCAGCAACAGGCCGAGCTTATTGCTCTCGCAAACGCCCATAGTCGCGGCTCCAGCGATGAGGCTGGCTACTTGATTGCAATGATGAGTCCTCAGCGCGAGGGCTTTCAAATCGATCGCAACACGATGACCAGCGCACCAACTGGCTCTAACGCGATTGAAACTCGATATGCATTTGATCCTGACAATGTGGACCGAGGTGCGTTGACGCAAATGGCGGCTGAGCTTGGCGTTGAAATCCGAGAGATGGAAGTCAATCGACTCCGCAACAAGGGCAAAGCATTCCAAAAGTACGGCCATCACATCTTCCAAGCTTTGGCTAAGGCGAATATCGAGGCTCTGCGTAAAGGTCTGCCGAATCAGATGGTCATGGACATGTTCATTCAGTCCGTGAAAACTCTTCGCGTCGGGTTGGGCGTGAAGCTCAATCAAAATGTCTTGAGCATGGCATTCCCAAACGATCCAAGCGCGGTAGAAGAAATCCTTCGACCAGAGCCGCAGGAGCGTCCGGAGGAGGATTTGACTATTGCTCAGGATCAGCTATTCACAGACTCGGACTTTGCCGTCCCTGATCAAGTTGCCGCGCTTAAGTCGCTGGTGAAGGATGTAAAAGAAGGCCGCATGACTCCAGACGAGGCGGCTAACGAGATCATCAAGGCGTATCGAGATGAAGGCGGCATCTCTGCTAGCGTGTTGCGAGAAGAGTTTGCTGTTGAGGGAATCGCGGCTCCTATGGATTTGATTCAAGCCGTCACCACCCTTCCCTATCGCAAGCGTTTGCGTGATCATCTCACCGAGCATGGCGGAGACCGCGTCTACTTCCATGAATGGATGAGTCATGTGGAGCGGCTCGATAAGGCTGGGAAGCTCAATGAAGTTGTTCTAACCAAGTTTGAGATTCAAGCCTACAAAGAGTGGATTAAAGACAAGAGTCGCCTTCAGTCCAGACTCTCTCGTGCGAGTGCGCAGGAAGAAATGAATAGCGCATTCTGGGTTTTCAGTGACTTGCTGTTTGCGAACTACTCCTTGGAGGAGATGCGCGACCTCAAGAAAATTGAAGACAAGGACAAGCGCAATCTGATTCGCTCTTTGTTCTCTGATCCCGTCAATCAGTGGCACAAAGATGTTGAGCATGCCCGTCAAATGCGCCCCGACTTGTTCGATCAGGTTCTCAATCCTGCATCGGACACTATGGCGATGGTCTCTCAGGCTGATGCGATCGACCACCTGAATTGGATGTCGCTACGCAAGTCTGTAGCCGAAAGAGATGTGCGTGTTGCCAACGACATCAAGCAGGTTGAAGGCTTGATGGAAACCGTATTGGCTGATTTCCCGTACCTCGACGCGGAGCGACTTAACGATCGTAGCTACGAAGAGACTCGGTACTACATACCGAAAACCGAAAGTACTGTTGACAACATTGACAGCCCGCTTGCGAAGCTGGACGAGGTCGATGCGGATACTCCGGGCGCTCGCCCAATTCGCCGTCAGGTAAATGTTCCGGGCCTTCGAACGATTCTGTATCGGACCATCCCGGCAGAGCGTGAGGCAGTCATGCAGAACTGGCTACGCCTGAACAACATCACCTTCGGCGAAAGGGAGAATCGTTCCGATGAAGAAATTCAGGGGTTGAATGATGAATTTCTGGAGCAAGCGGAACAAGAGGATCTGTATCGCGCCAAAACGGAGATGCAGTTCCAGAAGGAGGCCGTAGACTCCGCATTTGACGACCAACAAACTGATAGTAGTTTGTCGGACTACGAGCAGTATCTAGCCGACATGGAGTCTGAGAACACTTGGTCTGAGGATGATGCGGACGGCTCGCCGATCGACAGCGACCGTTTGCGTCAAGGCGCTTATTCTGGTGTGGTCAGCGCGGCTGTGTTGCAAGAGTGGGTTAATCGCACAACCTCCAAGTGGAAAGGCGCACCCCACATTCAGGTGATGAGCAGTTACTTGCAGTTGCCTGAGCCGCTCCTCTCTAGCGTTCAATCCAAGTTGTCTGATGGGATGGGTGCAAAGGGTCTGTATGACGGAAATACTCATACCGTCTACATGTTTGCAGACCACATCACGGGTGAGGCAGATGCGGAATTCACGCTATTCCACGAAGTCTTCGGCCACTTTGGCATGCGAGGAGTTCTTGGATCGGAATTCGATTCTTTCCTGAATTCCCAGTACGCAAGCAACGCTAAGGTTCGCTCTGCGGCGGATGCCTTGATCGAATCCGGCACACCCAAGTTGGAAGCTATCGATGAGGTGCTGTCCGACATGACGGTTGCGACTGAGGCTCCGGGTGCATTCAAGCAGTATGTGGGCAAAGTATTGACCGGCCTTCGCAAGATAGGCTTGGGCAAGGTGGCTGATTGGTTTGGCTTCCTGAGCGATGCCGAATTGGCTTATGTGCTTGAAGCCTCTAAGCGTTCTGTCAAAGATGGAACCATGAGCATGCAAGCCGCCCCGGATGTTATCCGGATGGCGACACAGCGCAATCCTTATGAGATGTTCGCGGTTGGTAACAATGGAAAAACAAAAGCTTACGCAAGATACAACCCGCTCATCAACGAGTGGTATGTCTTCACGGCCACGGGTGACGACATCAGATCCGGAGCCTACACAGCCTACTCCTCTCCCGATTACCAAATCGTTTTACGAGATCTCCAGAGGCTTGGCAAGGTCGAGTCGCGTGTGCGCTCTGCTCGCTTCATCGACAACAAGATTCCAGCAGACTTCGTAAAGTTTTCGAAGTTCGGTGACCTCAAGGGCTGGCGGCGCAGGGCTCGATTGGCCCGCGTCTCAATGCAAAACGAGTACGCCACTGTTTGGAACTTGGTGGAGGAACTTGTGGCTCAGGGCCGCATGTCGAAAAACTTCGACATCAAAACCGCTCTTACCTTGTACGAGCGCAAGACCGCTGTGCAGGTTGAGAACTACAACCGCAAGTTTGTTGAGCCTGTGATTGAGGCACTAGAGCGGCTTCGCAAGAACCCAAACATTGCTTTCCCATCTTTCCAAATTAACGGCGAGTCCATCACAAACATCAATGACTTGGTGAATTTGTTCTTGGTTGCCGAACACGCGAAAGAGCGTAACAAGCAGATTCAAAGTATTGGCGGTATGGCGAACGGTTCCGGCATGAGCAATCGTGACGCAGACAAGCTCCTCAGTTTTGTGAGAAGCCAACCGTATTTCTCGGAGCTAAATCAGATCAGCCAGAAGCTTGATCAACTGAGCCAGTTTAAAGTTGATCTTGAGGTTCAGTCGGGTCTGATCAGCCAGAAAGATGCCGCCGCTAGGATGGGCGCATACCAGCACTACCGCAACCTATCTGGTGTTCGCCCAGAATTGGATGAGGACGCTTCACAAGATCCGAGTTTGAACATTGGTCGGAAGTTCAACCTTCGCGGAACTGACAAGCGAGCTATGGGGCGCGGTGATGTTGCTCCAGATGTTCTGGCGAGAACCCTGATCGCTGGCGAAGCTTCTGTGATTCGTGCGCAGAAGAACTTGGTTGCTCAAAAAGTGCTGATGCTGTTTGAGACAAACTATGACCCCAACTTTGTCACCATCAATGAGATCCGATCGGCTCGTCAGGTTAACCGGACTACCAATCTGATCGAGGTCAATGATGACCCGAACTACTTGCGTCGTCCTGATGTGATGATCGCCAAGGTTAATGGCATCCCAATTGCCATTCGCTTTAAGGAGCAAGGCAAAGGCACTGTCGCAGAGGCATTGCACGGAGCAGTAGTCCCGAAGGATGCACACCCTGTTTTCGAGGCGATGGGTAAGTACAACCGCTTCTTCGGACAGTTGCTGACTACATACAACCCGGCTTGGATTGCAGTCAACTTTGTGCGTGACTATCAAACCCTCATCAGCAATGCGGTGTCAGATGGTCGTCTGCGTCCCGGCATGGCGAGGGAAATGGCGAAGGCTGTGTTCCCTGCAATGCGGGCGGCGATTCATATTGCTCTGCACGAGTTCAAGCCCAAGACCGCCCCGGGCAAATTGGCTCTCGCTGGGATTAAGCAGTTCTTCCGCTTGTTTGGCAAGCCGGACCCAATGTGGTATCAGAGCTATAAAGAAGCTCGCGAGGCTGGTGGATTGACTTTCTTCATTGATCGCAAGGGCCTTGAAGAGCAGATCATTGACATTGACCGCGCATTGAACGGCGAGCATGGAACCGACAAGGCGATGCAAAGAGTCAAAGGCTTCTTGTCCTTTGTTGAGTTGATGTCTATTCCGACTGAACTCGCGCCTCGTATTGCGGCATACCATGTGATGCGAAAGCATGGGTTTACAAAAGATCAGTCTGCCGTGTTCTCCGGCGAGATTACGGTGAACTTCAACATGCGTGGAGCGACTCCAGAGTTGCGCCAGATGTACCTCTTCTTCAACCCCGCCGTTCAGGGCACAGCGAAGATGGTTAAGCTGGCGGCGGCTAATCCTGCGCGTTTCAGCGCGGTCATTGCGGCATGGACTGGTCTCGGCCTACTGATCAACATCTTTGGCCGCGCAATGGCCGGAGAGGATGATGATGGCATTAACAAGATGGACAAGTTGCCCCCGCTCAAGCGGGCGACCGGCGCTGTCTGGATGCCAGACGGACTGTTTGGTGCTGTGCCTATCGCGTATGGGTACAACGCCTTCTATGCCCTTGGTCACTTCTTGCCGGATTCGATTGTCGGGAATACGCCGATCTCCACTACGGCACGGCGTGTAGCGAGTACAGTTTTCGAGGCCTTCTCCCCGATCGGGAACGGTGCGTTCGAACATAAGAGTCCGGTGGCAACAGCGTTGAAGCTAACGATGCCGACTTTCTCGCACCCGCTGATCGAGTGGATCGCTAATGAGAACCGGTTTGGCGCTCCGATCTTTAAGTCTGATAGCCCGTTTGGTGGACCCAAAGATCCTGACACCTACAAGAACTTTGATTCCGCCAATCCGATTTCGGTTGCAACCTTCCGAACCATTCATGAAATGACCGGTGGCAACCGTTTCAATCGGGACGGCGTGGATATCAACCCTTCTGTCGCTGACTTTTTTGTCGCCGGTTACGCGCCGGGTGTCATCAACGAGACCTACAAGTTTGCGGGTTGGCTGGTGAATAAGAGTCGTGGTGTCGAGACCCAGAACGACAAGCTCCCAATCGTTGGCCGCTTTCAGGCCGATGTTCCAGACCAGTGGTATGACGGTGCTTATCGCAAGGTCAAGGCCGAGGTGCTGGAGCGTGAGCGGGAGATCATGCGTCAGCCGAATGTTGACCGACAAAATGCTCTGGACAAAAAGTATCCGGGGACCATTGAGGCGGCGGCGGTTATTGAAGGCGTTGATAGGATCGTTCGCGCAAACTCTGGAGTGCTGGAGCGAGCCAGAAATAATGAGGACTACAAGCCATCGGATATTGTCGAGATGGAGAACAGGCACAAGAAGGAGAATCGGGCGCTTTACGAGCGAGCCGTGAAGGACTTCATGAAGCTTGGCTATCGAGACACCATTCTCTCGGACAAGTAAATGAGCGACGAGAAGACGCAAGTGACGGTGCTGGACCGAGTCCTTAGCTATGTGGACTCCCCGTTCAAGCTGTTTGCCATTATCTTGATGGCCGTCTTCGCGTTTGCCGGTTACTTTATTTGGCAGAACCAAGAGCTATTGATAGGGGCATACAAGGAACAGCGGAAGCTACCATCTATTGCTGAGGACCGCGTGGAGGATGTGGTCGCGCATCTGGTAAAGCACACCGATGCCACGGTGATTGCCGTCTTCAAAGTCAATCCGATGTTTGGTACTCGCATTCTCCACCGCGCCTACACCCAGAAAGAGGGGCGTGACAGAACTCACGAAGGGCTGGATGTTGGTCTGTTTACGGCTAATGCCAACAACAACAAAGATGTGATTGCCCTGATGGCCGGAGAGATCCCGTGCGGCCCTTACAAGACGGCTCAGTCAGAGATCGGGCTTTGGTATATCGAGAAGGGGATGACCTACGGTTGCCGGATTGGTGTGCCACCCGAACCGGGCAAGCTGGTGGGCCAGATCACTGTGGGCTGGCGTGACGAGCCGCCTGACATCGAGGCTTACAAGCCGCTTTTGCAAATCGCTTCAGTCATGCTTTCGAGGAGTAAGAGATGAGTAAGGGGAAGTCCACTGTACAGGTAGGACTGTGATAAAAATGTACAGCCACGAAGCTGTACACAACAATTTATAACTGCACAGTTCTCAGTAGTGGCAGAAACATAGTTGAATAAAATCAATGACATCTGCGTACTACTTAACATTGGGCCCCCCACTGTTAATCCGTAGGTCGCTGGTTCGAGCCCAGCTCGGGGAGCCAATGAATCAAGCAAGCCGCAGATAGTTCCTACTAACTATTTGCGGCCTTGTGATAAATCTGTACAGAAGGCTGTCCCACGAGTTCATCGAACTTCACGGAGTGGCTCATCAGGTGAGCTACCGACAGGTGGGCGTACCGCTGAACCATCCTGCCCTGCTTCCATCCGCCCAGTTCCTGCAAGACATCTAGGCTTACCCCGCCTTGCCGCATGATCGAGGCCCATGTGTGCCTCAAATCGTGCCAGCGGAAGTCTTCGATGCCAGCCTTGGCGCAAGCCTTGGCCCAAGTCTTTGACGGAATACCCCGTACCTGCTCTCCATCCTCGCGGACAAACACCCAATCACGGTGCTTCCCGACCCACGGCCTGATGGCTTCTACGGCCATATCGTTTAGGGGAACACTCAAGGCCAGACCGTTTTTCATGATCGTGTCTTTGAAGGTTGCTACCCTCTTGGACAAATCAATGTAGTCCCAGCGCAAGCCCAGACAATTCCCTTGCCGCAGTCCAGTGGCAACAGCAAACCTAGCAAGACTCGCGTAAGGTTCAGGCAAAGCCAGCAACAGCCGATGCAACTCCGGGGGCGTTAAAAACCGCATCCGTTCGGCATTCTCTGGCAATAGCTTGAACAGCGGCGGCGTTCCTTCGATGTATTGATACTCTCGGAAAGCCGCGTTAATCACCGTCCGCAAGAACGCCAGATGGCGATTGACCGTGGATGCTGTTACCGTGCTGTCGCCGCGCTGGCGCTTGCGCGTCAGTTCAGCCTCTTTGATGCGCTTGACTAGGTCTGGCGTAATTTCATCCAGATGTTTCGCACCAACCGACTTAAAGCGCTGGTCCCAAAAATCGGCATAGCGCAAGTCGTCACGATGGGAGCGCTTATGGTTATGCTCCCGCAACCACCGGTCCACCGTCTCACCCCAAGTTCGCCGAGGCTTTTCTTTGATTACATTCTGCCGCCACATGCTGGCGCGAACGCGATCATGAACCTCTTGCGCTTGTTGCTCGTCGCTCGTGCGGCAAGACTCTCGCTTTGTCTCACCATTTACCGTGATGTTGTACCACCACACACTACCTCTCAAATAGATCGGCATTACCTCTCGCTCCTTTCTCTGCCGGACTACTGAGAACTGCTTCTTCATTATCCAGAAAAAAGTCTTTTCTGTCCGGCTTTCTTGTTGTCATCCTCTTCATGCTGTCAAGGGATACGGTCCCCTTAAGACAGGCCTCCACGAATTTGGCGGACTCTCGGGCGATGTCGTCGCCATACTTCTTGCGCCAATCCTCGTAGTGCGCCCTCCGCGCCTTGGGGTCACGGTGAAAAAACAGGGCGCTGTTGCACCGCGCAATAAACCGGAGGCGGCACTCGTACAACTCCACCGCCCACCGGTACTCCCGCTCCCGATCCTCCAGACTCATCTTTTCGTAGAGCTTGCTGTGCGCCATTTCTTGTATGCCACTCGAATGCTGTAATACGCCACGATTGCGCGGGCTTTGAGGGTCCACCACAACAGTCGCCTCAGACTCATGCGGCCCTCATTTCTTGATACTGCCTACGGGTCAACCCCAAATTAAAGACGCTGTTGCCCGTCATCAGTCGCCTGAGTTTGGCGTTGTAGCGGCGCTTGATTTCTTTTTTGTCTGGCTTTGGCTTCTTTGCATTTGGCTTGTTGCCGAGTGCGTACATTGGGCGCGGATAGCGGCGCAGTCCTTCTGCGTCATAAACATATCGCACGATATAGACCCGCTGATCCATTGACTTGAGCGGCTTGCGCATGCGCGTCAGGATGGTGGAGACATGATCTCGATCGATGGCAATATGCTGGCAGATATCCTCCACGGTCATCTCGCCGCACATCTCTAACGCATCCAGAATTTTTTTAACAGAGGAACCGAATGGCCGCTTGCTTGTCATCCGAGTTCCTTTTGTTGCCTTAGCCATATCGTGAAGCTCGCGACAGTATCTTTGCCAAACGCATGCTCGAAGTCGCGCTCAAACTTTCTTGAGGACACCTCCAGCGCAGTGTTCCATCCACGGAAGTAGGAGTCATGGACCCGGTCTTCTAGGGTGTCGCGTAGCTCGTCACGCTGACGGCGTATGCATTCGTCCCTGTGGCAATAGTAGCTACATGAGTGGATCTCTTCAGTCATTTAACTCTCCTGAAAGCGCCAATCCATTGAGGCTCCGGGACTTTCTCTGGCGGCGGCTTTGCCATCTTCTCGGATGGCGGTGTCCACCCATACTTTCTCCAAGTGGCTTGAACATCTGAGCCGCTGGTCCACACGAAATCCGGGTGACGAACGCCGATCCAAGGAATAGTTTTCTTAGTCATGGACCTGCTCCTTGTATATGCGCAACAAGTCGGGCGGAGAGTATTGCGGACCCTTCAGAATTTTTCCGTCTTCTCTTCGCATGACTTTGAAAAACTCGCCTCGCCCATCACACTCGTCGCAACCCTTGGTCCCGCAAAACACGCAAGCCTCAATCAAGAACTTGCTCATGTTGCTACGCTGTACTTCATCCCAGAAAGGCTGTGGGTTTAATCCCATCGAATGCATGAGGCCGGTTACCACATAGATGATGTCGATGCATGCATCTACGATCTCCACCCTGTCATTCGCATCCCAAGCCTCAACCAATTCAGCGACTTCTTCTTTGATGAGGTTGTAGTAAAGAAACTCGTTACTGGCAGAGGGCTCCTGCCCGCAGACAGTCATGAATTTTTTCTGCTGGGCAAAGATGCTCATTTGGCTGGCCTCCCGGGTTTCTTTTTTGGCTGTCCATTTTTGCGGTAGCCATATGGCGCTGGATCGTTCAGCGTTCGCGAGGTTTCCTTAAGGTAGTCCTTGAGCGATCCCATCACCTGCTCCAGAAGTTGAACTCTGGCTTGGAGATCCGCTAGATCAAGCTTGACCTGCTGTTTCTCGGTACTGCTAATAAACATCTCTTTATCTCCTTCACTCTGGTAGTCGTGTCTCTAGATCAATGAGCAACTCAATGTAGTGTTTCGCTTTTTCGAGATCTTGAATTCCACCCTTCTCTTTCCAGCGCGTCACATACTTGATGACATTGCCCTCGAAGAACCCAATCCTGTTTGCGAAGATGTACTCCACAGGCTGGATGGCATGGTTCTTATAGTGGGAGCCAGCCACTTGTTTGCTTAGTGCATCACTCATCAGTCGTAATCTCCACCTCTTCCTATATCTATGCCAAGGTCAGATGGATCAAAGGACTCGCGAAAGAAAACATCAAGGTCATCTTTCACCAGCTTCCTTTGCTCCACTCGCCTTTCCTTTGACTGAGGCATCGGTTTGATGCCGGTCTTTTTTTCCTCTGGCTTTGTCTGCTTTGAGACGGCTGGAGGAGAGCCGGGTTTGCGCTCCCCAACTAGCCCATCAAAAACTTCCCTGCTGGCAAATCTTGTTAGGCATGTGGTGACTAGGCACTCCCTGCGCCGAATCGTTCCGCTACTGGATTGCCGAGTCTCGTAAACTCGGGATGGTGCTTGGCATACAGGACATTTCATGAGCCTCTCCCGCCGTACTCATGAGTTGATATGCAAGTGCCATTGCTGGCGTGAGTGTGTTTTCGCAGTCGCGGCACTCGGCCCTGATTTGTACCCCATCTAAACTGTCCTCAATCGTTATCGTTACTGTTGCCAATTAATCTCTCCTTGATCATCGCCAAATCGTTCGCGTATCGCGTGATTGAGCGTGTCTACAAAAATTTCCAGCATGGCGGTAGATAGCTCGACTGCTTCGGGCTGGTCTTCACTTGTGCCCTGAACAAGCCGAGCCATCAACTCAGAGAACATTCCCGCCCAGATCGTGGGAGGAATATTCTTTTGAGCGATCACCTCGCTCCACATGTCCTCAGTGCGCCGGTGCGCCCACTCCAACTCCGTGATCGACGGTAGTTGTTGACTGTGGTTCGTCATACTGACCCCTCAAAAATGCCTCTAGATCGGCTTTGTTCAACCGCCACTTGCGCCCGATCTTCCCTGCTGGAATGCGTTTAGACCGTGCGAGGTATCGCACCGTCTCTTCGCTCATGCCGAGGTATTTAGAGGCTTCCTCAATACTCATTAACATACTCATAACTCCTGACCGTCTTTAAAAAATTGTGGGCAAAACTGCGCAACCGCACAGAATGACTCACATCTACGGTAGCCACCTTTGCGCTCTACTATCTCGTAGCCTTTAGCGGGTTCCCCCAAGGCTTCTTTTGTTGTGGCAACTTTGGTTGCCTTCTTCCCACCCTCTTTCATGAGGGCGTAAGTGGTCCCCGCATACCAGCGCTCTTCATCGGAGCAGACTGCTGTGCCGGTTT
>Ga0209770_10001420_pt1 | contig 12438 bp, 12 predicted proteins | sample LauGreSu1BDMLBDD_2_FD_187572 | JGI IMG/M metagenome (GOLD analysis project Ga0209770, IMG submission 187572) | Freshwater lake microbial communities from Lake Michigan, USA - Su13.BD.MLB.DD (SPAdes) (version 2) | ecosystem: Environmental > Aquatic > Freshwater > Lake | place: Lake Michigan, USA...
ATTATATTTATTATTTGCGTATAATGCGATTTCTGGAAACAAGAGTGCTTGGATATACCTATTGGCGGATGTGTTATTGGGAATAACAAGTTTTTTAGTGTATCATTTGTACCTCAAAGAGTAATTACATCATACACTTACGGTTTACAACTTTTTCAAAAATAAAGTTGTAAAAAATTGAAGGTAACTGTTAGTCATATAGTCGTTGAAATAAATATTTGTAACAACATTGGAACAACCAATTATATACGACGCGTTATACGCGAACAATGCATTAAAAATACAAAAATGGTGGAGAAAATATACGTGTATCATAAAACTTAGAATAGTACATAAACATCTTATTGATAGTTTACCATTTGATGATTTACAAGATTTATCAAATAAAATGAATGCTATTGCGAATGCGTGTCAGGGAGATGGCGCGGGTTTAGCAGGAGGAACACTTACTGACATGTTGATATCTTGTTTCTTCCAAACCAAATTACCCGGTTATTCTGAATATCATAATGGGGAAAGTGATATGAAAATATGTAATATTCCTTTGTCTCAGAAAAAAATAAACGGCAAATCAACAGTCGCATTAGATTGGTCAAAAAACGAAAAAACGTCTGACCGTCAGCAATTTACTAGTGATATTATGATTGTAAACTTGAAAACAGAACAATGGTGGAAAAAATCGCCTAATAAACTGTTATGCAATCAAAAATTGTCGTATAATGATACTATACCATCCGGAATATATTTTGTGGATAAACTATTCTGTAAACGTTATATTACGCTTTCTTGTAATAACAAAACAAACACTCTAATTACCGACCAATATCTCTATACTATGTTGAAACGGAGTATACATCAACAACTGTTTATCAGTTTACCAGCACCAAATAAAAAATTGCGCTTTACTATATTACACGCATTTTTAGAATAAATTTTCATTCATTATCAAAAACCGAGCACAACGTTCTATCATTGTAACATTTACTGCATTTCCAACTTGTTTATATATTGTTTTTTCATTAAAGTTAAAGGTATCCGGAAATGATTGTAAGCGTAATAATTCTCTTGGCGATAACTTGCGACTTTCTGGTCCATATATCGGTACCATAGACATTGCCACTAATGTTGGAATATAATTACACCGTTTTACGCGTATTCCTGAACCACGTGCACTCCATAATACTTTATTCATTCCATCATCTTGCATTAAATCACCTGCTTGCCATTCAAACTTTCTTACTGCCCCAAACCAGTTCTTGTTTAATCGGGAATTAATTAACCACGGTTCCAAATAACTTTTATTGTCGTTATAAAATGCTCTATTTTTATCAATCCACGAAGTATATTTTATATAAAACTCGTCGTTTATGTCAAACTCGTTGTCCCACCATTCTGTCCATATTGGGAACTTAGGCATGACAATGTTATTTTTGATAATTATCTGTATAAACGAATTCCATATCATTTCAACATCCTTCATTTTACCGTCAATGATGTACTTTTCTGTGTCTTTTCTATCACAAATAAAATCACAAATATTTCGTGTTAAAATTGTTTTGGGATTTGCCGGAATATCTGGTAGTGACGGCAATTCACCTAGGTCTTTACGTTTACACATTATAATCACACGTTCGCGATTTTGTGGAATATTGAAATGAAGTACGTTTAAAATAACAGGCTCTTTATATGTATAATAACCCATTTTATCAATATTTTCATATATTACTTTCCAAGTGTTACCATCATCGTGTGACGATAGATTTCTAACATTTTCTAGTAGAAGATATTTTGGCTTATGGCGATTTACTATTTCACATATATTAAAGAATAAGTTCCCACGGTTATCGTCAAAACCTTTTTGAAACCCTGCCTTACTAAACGGCTGACAAGGAAACCCTCCACATAACACATCAAACGATGGTATAGTGTTTACATCCACTTTTGTAATATCACTCGCCGGTTTTAATCCATAGTTTGTTTCATAAATTTTGCGACACGCTTCGTCAATATCACACGCAAATACACATTCACCATTAATATTATTTAATGCTTGATGAAACCCTCCAATTCCACAAAATAAATCTATAAACTTTAACTTATCATTTGTAATAGTCGGTATCTGTTTACTCTCTAATACAATTTTATCAGTGAATTGTTCTGTTATATCATTATTGTGTACGTTTTCTATTTTATTCTTGGGTACACACGGTGTTTTTCGGTTTAGATGCTTGTTATAATTTCCTTTTTGTGTAAAATCTTTCCCACATTTTTCGCAATTGTAATGAACCATTTTCGTTGTTATATTAGTTTCATCCGATACATTTAAATCAATTTTCTATTCAGTAATTTGTATTTTTTGCACATTGCATATTTTTACGGTAAATTCCCCAAAATAGTCATGAAAAGAAATGGCATCGCTCGCCCAAAATGGACATTTATTTTTGTCCATTTTTCAAAAATGCCCGGAAAAGTTTGCAAGGGCCCCTCTTAAAAATACGTTGTTACCATTCTGCTTTGTTTTCAAAAATTTCCTGAAAAAAGTGGCTGCAAACTTTTTTAAATAATATTACGCTGAAAATGATTTAGGCATTTTTTGTCAGTATTGATTATAGGCACGATACTTCAAAAAAATGCCAAATTCATTAACACAAAAATTTATATGCAAAAAATGTAACTTTACTTGCAGCAAACAAAGTAATTATCAAGCGCATTTATTGACACGGAAGCATAATACTTACATAGATACTTCAAATAATGCCAGAGTGAACACTCCGGTTTGTGAGTATATATGTAAGTGTGGTAATGCATATAAGCATCGTCAAAGTTTACATACACACAGAAAGTCGTGTATATTCATAAATAATACATCTGATTGTACAGATAACACAGATATTACACGTGTTGAACACATAGCGCCACCAGTTGACATGAATGTTGTTTTAGAACTACTGAAACAAAACCAAGAATTTAAGGAACTTATTGTTGAACAAAACAAGCAAATGGTTGAACTTGTCAAGAATACTGGTAATACGACAAACAATACTACCAACAACAATACTAATAATAATTGTAACAACAAATTCAATCTTAACTTCTTCTTAAACGAAACTTGTAAAGACGCAATTACTCTTGATGACTTTATCAATACATTTCAAGTGACACGTGACGAATTCATCCATACTGGCAATGTTGGTTTCATTGAAGGCATTTCAACTGTTATGTTAAACCGCTTCCGTGATATGGAGATGCATACACGTCCATTACATTGTACAGATTTAAAACGCGAAACCGTCTATATCAAGAATGCAGACAAGTGGGAAAAGGAAGATAACAATAAGACACACTTACGTAGGGCAGTTAAGGGCGTTGCAAATAAGAATATGAAAGAATTATGGCGGTGGTATAATGATAGCAAGCCGGAGGTTGAACAAATTGGTTCAGATGAATGTGAGAACTATTTTAAATATTATAAAGCGGCCTTGGGTGGTTGTGGTAAAGATGAAGACCTGAAATTTGAAGATAAAATTATAAAGAATGTTCTCAAAGAGGTACAAGTGGATAAGACGGCACTTACTGTATTATGAAGACCGTATAATTACATATTTTTACGATAAATTCCCCAAAATAGTTGTGAAAAGAAATGGCATCGCTCGGCGAAATTGGACATTTATTTTTGTCCATTTTTTTAAAATGCCCGGAAAAGTTTGCAAGGCACCTCTATAAAAATGATATGTGACCAAAATGCTGTATAATCAAATAAATCTTAAAATTTTTAACTGCATATTATTTTTAATATTTATTACGCAAAAAAGGTTTAGAGAAATGTGTGTCATCCAATATATGGATGACAAATGGATGACAAAAATCTCTTAAAAACTCCTAAAAATCTCAAATGTATAAGTTGTTACTATAATACGAGCAGCGCCAGTGATTTTAAGAAGCATTTATCAACGCAAAAACATATCCGGATGACGTTGGATGACAAAACTCTCAGAGAAATCTCTTACGATTGCAATAGTAAGCGTAATCATTGTGACTATGAAAAAGTCTGTAAAACTGATGTGCATAATATAGAGCCAATTGATGCCCAATGCACAGAGACCAACTATTCGTGCTTGTGTGGAAGCGTATATAAGTATCGTCAAGGATTATTCAAACATAAAAAGAAGTGTAGTTTGATAAATAATCAAGATACCACACCAATTGATACAACACTTGTAATTGAATTATTAAAGCAAAATCAGGAGTTTAAAGAACTTATGATTGAACAGTCCAAACAATTGGCTGACCAGCAGTATCAAAATCAATTGTTATTAGAACAACAACAAACGCATAATAGTAATTTATTAGAAGCGGTAAAGGATGGCAAAATTGGAAATACTACTAACCACAATACAAATTGTAATAACAAATTCAATCTTAACGTATTTTTGAATGAAACTTGTAAAGATGCAATTACAATGGACGACTTTATAAAGTCTTTTGAAGTTACGCGCGATGACTTTATTCATACGGGTAATGTTGGGTTTATTGAAGGTATATCAACAGTTATGTTGAACCGTTTTCGGAATATGGAAATGCATACACGACCTCTACATTGTACTGATTTGAAACGAGAAACAGTATATATAAAAAATTCCGATAAATGGGAAAAGGAAGATAATAACAAAACTCATTTACGCAAAGCAGTAAAGGTGGTTGCTCATAGAAATATGAAAGAATTATGGCGGTGGTATAACGATAGCAAGCCGGAGGTTGAACAAATTGGTTCAGATGAATGTGAGAATTACTTCAAATATTATAAAGCGGCCTTGGGTGGTTGTGGTAAAGATGAAGACCTGAAATTTGAAGATAAAATTATAAAGAATGTTCTCAAAGAGGTACAAGTGGATAAGACGGCACTTACTGTATTATGAAACCCGTGTAATACCGTTATAGTGTGTCTGAATTATGAAATATGTTCGCGACTTTTTAGATAGCATTATATGCTATCTAAAAAGTCGCAAAAAGTCGCTCAAAAAATTATATGCAATGGTTATGACTATATATGCTATATAAAATGTGATTATAAAAAATATTGTCTTAGCATTAAAAATAATGCTACACACAATGGCGACAATGCTATATCACGGCATTTTTCGGTTCTAAAATTTTAGAACAGAAATGCCGAAAATGATATTTATTATGATATTACGATTAATGCTGTAACAATAATGCCAAAATATCTAGTAATTGGCTGCTAGGCATTTTTTAGAACATTTTTAGAACTGAAAAATGCCTATAATATTAGTTAAACGATGATTATGCAAAATGCAGTAACAATAATTTCATAATATGTAGTAACTGGCTTCTAGGCATTTTTAGGTTCTAAAAATGCCAATTCATACATATGATAGTAACTATCGTATGTAATATTATTATGAATTCTCAACAGCGTTCTCATATGAGAGTGACCGTTGTAAAAATTGTCGTCCGGATAATAAGTGACGTATTTCAAGTAATTCTTGTTCCAGTTTATTAACACGTGTTTGTAAGTCTGTAATTAGATTGTCTTGCGTCTGATTTCTATTCATCAATTGTTCCAATTTCGCATAAAGTCTAGTTGTTGAATATGAATTTTCGTCACGTAATTGTGACATATAAGTTTCGTTCTCTGACATTGCAGCAAATATAGTATAAATCTCATAAAATCTTTATATTTGTTTACACAACACTATCCTCTTCCTCCCAATTATCAAGTTCTTCGTGTTGAAGAACAATACTAGGACGGTAATCCTTGGAGTGATTTAATTTTTCTTGTACAATTCTCTTCTCCAAATAATCTTCCTTTTTTTGCGTGTTGAATAATTCCATACGATTACTGTAATTGCGGTCAGCGTTGATTGAGTTGTATTTATTACGCGAGATAGTATCCATTATAATTTCAAACTCAGTAGTCAATGCTTGTTTAGTTTCAATGATATTTTTGTATTGCTCGTTCATATCGTTAAGCACTTCTCTCCATTCGGCTAATTTTTCCGAAGCATTTTTGTATTCCCATAAGTGCCTGTTATTCCAAGGACCGAGAACATCCATTCTATGTTCTATTTTGTTATGCAATAATGAGTATTTTTCGCGCAGATTTTGTATTTGCTCCTTTATTTCATCAAATTTGTAATACTTGGAAACAGACAAAATCAGAGAAATATACGTAGAAATAGTGATGGATATAATATCAATAATACCACTAGACAGACCGATTTCAGACTTAATTGCCTGTATAAAACCAGATAATGTGGATATAAATATAACGGATGTTTGAATATTATTCACTGTCTTAGTTAAGTCATCGTATTTCAGGTCAAGTAAACGTTTATTTTCCTTGCATTCCTTTAATATGAATATGTTAATTTTGCGCTGAGATGTCAGTTCATTTTTGAACATAATGTATTCACGTTGCGCAAACCAATCAATATCCAGATTACTGTCCGATGGATATATTTTACGTTCCATTATTTTACCTGTAACGGATGGACGTTGTGATACAGTACTAATACTATCCGACTTAGACGACCTACGTGAATTGGCAACGGACGGAGTAGATTTTGGGTTAACAATAGCAGGAACAACAGCAGGAACAACTTCGGAAAGTTTGTTTACTAGATTACTGGCATTTAATGATGTACGACGAGAACTTGGAACAGAGTTCTGAATCATATTCGCATTAATTGCATCAAATATGGTATTCAATAGGGATGGCGGCAGTTGTTCCATAGCAGGCATATTAAGTACTTCATTCGTGGGTTCATCTATCGTAGGTGTATTAATTACTTCATTCACGACTTCATCAACCGTTTGAATTGCCTCTTCAATTGTATCATGAGTTGTTACAGCATTAACCGTTTCATTATTCTGTACATATGCATTACCGTCGTATACCGGCAACTCACTTATCTCGCGAACTTCTAGTGTGTTCTCAACATTTAATTCATTGTCCATAGAGTTATCGTTGGGATTGTCAGAACTCATTTACATATTCCGTAGATTTTACTTTTACGACACTGACTAAATATTTACAGTTGTACTCGTGGTAGGTATTTCATCGCTGGGAGTATCACAACTTGCGGTAATAACCGTAGGTTCAATCGGAATAGTTTTTGCAATGCGTGTTTTCGTATTATGTTGTTGCATATAGTATAATGCCCATTTGGGTAGATTTGTCACGCAATTCATAACTGTATTATAAGTAAACCCAGCAACAAGGGTATCTGTTTTATCCGAGAACTTAATACTATACCACCAATAAGGAGGAATATACAACATAAATCCGGGCATAACGTCAAATTCTAGAAATTTTAATTTGCTGATATCATTCTTGTATTTGGGTTGAGGTGCCCATACGTTTATATGAGAACGGAATTCGTAGTTTTCGTAATCATTCACTGGATATAAATATTTGCAGCTTTTCCAAGGCGTCATTTTGATAGTGATTTTACCGGATAGTGTGGAAATAAGACGACGATAATCCGTATGGAACCGTAAAGGGGTATATGCGCCAGACGAACCCGTTATCACATCGTACTTAGTGACGACGGTAGTAGATGGTTTGAGACGTTCATCGTTTAGGTGGAAGAATTGGTATAGATTGGCATCTTCAACAAACTCGTGATTATTTTCGGTAAAATAACTAGAATGGGTATCGCTCTTTAATAATTTATTCGCACTTTGAAATGGTAGAGTAACATAATCAACCGAGTTACTTTCATTGTCGGTGTAATAATCTTTAATATCTTTGACTTTTACGTCATAGATACCACAAGTATCTAATTTGTCGTTTGTTAGTTCAGTGTAAAAATCAGGAGAGACGGAATTGTATTCAAAGAGAACCGGTTGTTTTACGTCACATACTTCTTGTAGATGCGTATTAGAAGTATAATCCATTTCATATATTTCTAAATCTTCGCTGGTTTTTAATTGTTTAACAATATGAAGGTAAATAATGAGAACAATTACAAACAAAATAATGTTAGCAAATGACGACATGTTATAGTATATGATAATATGTTGTTTTTTGTGTTGTTTACAAACGAATGAATAAATTAGTTATCCTCAATTTTGGGAGCCAGATAAAAAACGAGTTTTGCGCCAGGAACATTGTTACCGAGATGGTATATGAGTTTTAACGGGAAATTTTCTTTGAGATGTATTTCCATCTCCTTTGAGATTTTATTGTACTGACAAATATTATGCAAAATATGTAGGCTAAATGACAAGTGTAACTGTTCTCCTTCATTGATAGAATAGGAAGTCAGTTCGTCGATATCAATATTCACGGTCATTTTACCTGCTTCCTGACTAATAGATAACAGTTCAACGATTTCTTCGGAGCAGTTTATTTCAATAGTATCGCCGAATAATTTCATTTGATTGACGATGTTAGCAAAATTCGCAGATGAAATGGAGAACTCGGCATCGCTGTCACTTTCGGGAATAGCCATTAACTCGTTCTCTATGTCCATAAGTGGCATCTCAAAATTCTTGTCAAATACTGTTTTATCTTCACTGTTGAAATGCAAATATAATTTTTCGTCGTCATTAGAATTGAATTTAATATTTAAGGATTGATTTTTCTCACGCGTATTTAAAATTTTGAATAACATAGTGGAATGTACGCCGATAGTAACGGTGCTATCTCCACTATGTTCATATTTACAAAACCATTCGGCGGGTAGGTAGACCTCAAAAATAGATACACGTGTAGCGTCCATAGATTGAATATACATACGGTTGGGTTCAAACATTATGTTCATATGTTCAGTAAACAATCGTGCGTGTTGAAAAATAGATGTGAACCATTCCGCGGTTTGGACGTTGTTTATTGCGAGACTAATACTCATTGTATAAAATCTATATAACGTAGCGGGTTTATATAGATTTTATCGTAATATAGTTTACTTGTTGATTTCTTGGCGCATATCAACACTGGTAGGAGAAGTGGGTTCGCGTGCATTGTGTAAATTGCTAACTTCGGATGCCAAACTAAATACACTTGTGATTTCTGCGTCATCGGTTGTGGTAAGTTGTACGTTGTTACCCAAATCAGAGAGAACGCGCACACGCTCGTTGAGTAGCATCTTATTCACATCCATCGTATAGGTTTGTAGACTTAACAATGTGTCTTTTAAAGTAGTTAGTTCATCAGCAATCACTTCAAAACGATGATTAAATTCGTCTAAAATCTCGGTTAAGTTACTAATGTTATTTGAACCAGACACATTGCTAGCAACTTGTTCAGACATAGGCTTTAAATTTGCCTCTAATTTGCTAATACGACTATCAAACAATGTGATAACCTCGGGGAGAGTTAGTTTGCGTGGTTCTTGTTGGTTAGCGGATGACGCGGGGTTAGATGATGTGGTAGGAGCGGGAGGAGTTTCATTAGGTGTGAAACCTGCACGACGACGAATGGCAGCAGCATTAGAACGGCTCATTTATGTGTAAAATATAGAATGTTATAATGAATTTTCTCTAAGTCGTTATAGTAAAAAACATATTACGCCCTAAGCACTTCAACAATTCGGTCAAGAATTAGAGCAAAAATCCTTTATTCAATCCAAACATTTACACCAAATCTTTTAGTGCCTTTGGAACCTTTTTATATTTTTTAAATAACGCTATTGCTTTATAATTACGACGGGCAATAGCAAGTTCAAGTGGAGTTTTACCAGATTGCGTTTCGCGAATATCAGTATTGATATCTGGATGTTTTAATAACTTATCAATAACATCATCTCGTGATCTTTCTACTGCAAGATACAATGGTGTTCTATTTTGAGAATCATATACATTTGGGTCAAATGTCGGATTATCTAAATATTCGTGTATTATACGATGATTTTCCATTCTTTTGCTTTCTACATCAACACCAGCATAACCAGGGATATCAAAAAACATACGGTCTAAATGGCTCATAATACCAAGACTATTAATCGGTTCAATGTCTTTACATAAAGCAGCGATATTTGCTCTACAAATAGGACAAGTTTTGTTAGCATCCGTTTGTGTATTACACCAACGACCCAAACACTTTTTATGGAATGTATGTCCACAATTCGTCTTAATTGTAATATCATTAGCGAGTATTTCTCCACATATAGCACACTCTTCTTCCTCAATTGGCATTTCCGTCTGATCAGGTGCCCCGCCATATCTTCTATGTTTTCTAGCAGTTTTATTTTTACGCATTCCCTTAGGAGATTTATTCTTTGCCTTCAAAGTTTTCTTATTTGTACGAGTACATTTTGGACATTTAGTACGTGTAACCATTATATATATATATTATTATATATAATATATAATGCCCTTAGGGGTGTTTTTACATCACAGGAAGAAAAAAACATTTTTTATAGAAAGTTTGTCTCATTTTTCTTTCCGGTCGGTGTAATTACGCCCGCATCGCCGCTTTTATTTGTGGATGATGTTGATAATTGCTAATTTTGAAATCTTCTAAAACATAATCATTGATGTTTTCCCGTTTATTCAATATTTCTAGCGTTGGGAACTCATACGGCGTTCTTGTCAGTTGTTCCTTTACTTGGTCAAAGTGGTCATCGTATATGTGACAATTTCCACCATTTAAAATAAATTCATAAGGTTCTAACTCACAATGTTTTGCAATTAAGTGTGTAAGGAAAGCATATGAGGCGATATTGAACGGTTCGCCTAATAGGACATCTTGGCTTCTGGCCGTAAGAGAGCAACTTAATTTATTTCCATCAACAACATTGAATTGAAACAAAACGTGACACGGCGGAAGAACGCCTTCGTCTAATTGTTCGGGGTTCCACGCGCTGATTACCATTCTGCGCGAGGTTCTCAATTCAGGATTTTTCAAAGTATCAATAACGTTTTGTAGTTGGTCAATTCCCTTGCCGGTATAATCCGCATCGGGGTCATTTTCATATTTCGCATTCCAAAAGCGCCATTGATGTGAGTAAAGTGGTCCAATTTGTCGCCCAGGCGTATAATGTGATAATCCTCGTGATTCAAGAAACTCCGCGGTAGTATTTCCGTCCCAAATATGAACGTTCTGGTCGGTTAAGATTTTATTATCCGTTTGACCTTTAATGAACCACAACAATTCTTTCAAACACGTTTTCCAAGCAGTTTTTTTGGTAGTTAAGATGGGGATTTTGCCATTTTCAAGAGAGAAATGCATAGCGGCACCAAAGACGCATCGTGTATTGCCATTTCGTCCCACTTCGTCGTGACCTTCATCTAAAATGTCTTGAAGTAGGTTTAAATACTGGTACTCATCGTGTTGTTCCGATGCATTTTTGTCACGGTTTTTGTATTTGTTGCACTCAACGACACGCTTCAACATTGTATATTGTATAATAAATCCTTATATTTTAAGTCATTTTATGTACGAATGTCATTGTTCTCGGTGTGGCGAATAATTATCGGTAAATTTAGCCAAATAGATAATTGCATGACATAACAATATAATTTATTATGTAAGTATATACAAATATGGAACTCTTACAAACCGAAACAGGCGGTGCAAAGAAAACCTTTTTATCACACGTATTCTCAACAACCGAAGAAGGACAAGCCGAATTACTCAACGTGGTTCAGTATTCTTTGATGGGTGTGGCTCCCGTTGTTGCATTAAATAAGGCAATTCAGCGATTTATTCCCGAGGCTGACCCCGAAAAGTCAAGTTTAGAACTTTTAGCAGAAATATTCATTCAATTAACAATCATGTTTTGCGGTGTCATATTAATTCACCGTATGATAACTTATTTCCCCACATACAGTGGATTTAAATACGAAAGTTTAACGGCAACGAATGTGGTACTCGCATTCTTGATTATCGTTCTCAGCATACAGACTAAACTCGGATTAAAGGCGAACATATTATACGACCGTGTGGTTGAATTATGGAACGGTTCCACCAGCGGTGAGCGTAAAGAAGCAGTTAAACAAAATGTTCGTGTAACAAGAGAACCAATGCACGCCCCAAGCCAAGCAGACCATTTGGATAATTCCCGTGTTCAGTCGGGTATGTTCCCTCCTGCGCCATCCGTGACATCTAGACAAGATGCTGGCGGATATGACCATATGATGCGTCCTAACGGAGGGGATGATTTCGGTATGGCGGGTCCGATGGCGGCAAATAGCCTGGTTGGAGGCGCATTTGGTGCATTCTAAGTAAAATACAATATCATTTGCATAATAAATCATATTGTAACTATTCAAATGGATTAGACCCCTTTTTGCATTTGTAGGTCTTATCACGAAGATATCCGGATTTGCATTTTTTTACACAACGACGTGTCAATGGATTGCGGTCTTTATCATTTGGACAAGGAACGTATACATAATAATTATATTTATCCTTCACACATTTGAAGTTCGCGTCACGTACATAACCGTCTTTACATATTTTGATGCAGC
>Ga0209770_10001423_pt1 | contig 12424 bp, 6 predicted proteins | sample LauGreSu1BDMLBDD_2_FD_187572 | JGI IMG/M metagenome (GOLD analysis project Ga0209770, IMG submission 187572) | Freshwater lake microbial communities from Lake Michigan, USA - Su13.BD.MLB.DD (SPAdes) (version 2) | ecosystem: Environmental > Aquatic > Freshwater > Lake | place: Lake Michigan, USA...
ATTTGCAGAAGTTGTATTTACAAGGAAACCTTCTGTTGTATTTGCAGTGGTGTTTGCACTAATTATCTTCCATGTTATTCCAGTTCCACCTGAACCAGACGCCGCAGTAATCATTTGCGTACCGTCATTGAAATAAACGGTAGCAACGTTGACTGTATTTGCAACTACGTTCTGTGTAACGACCAACGAACCATAAATTGTTCCGCCAGTAACGGGTAACGCATTCGCTAATGAATATTGTGGACCAATGCCAACAACTTCAATGAAATCACCAACTTCAGAAGTTGCATCAACCAATGTAATAGTTGTGCCATTTGTTGCTGTTACATCATTAGGACTATTTAGTTTAATTCCGTTATAGTAAAAATCTGTATATCCAACTCTATAACCACCGCCAACAGTAAATGTTGTATCTCCATTTGCGGTTACAGTAATTGTATTTCTTGTCATGAAATAAGAATTTGCGATTTGGATATACGCACTTCCTATTTTTTCGACTTCAACAATATCATTAAGTTCTAATGCGATTGGAAATACAATTGTTGTTCCTGTTACAGCAGTATAGTCTGTACCGTTCTTTAATCTTAAACCGTTTAGATAAACATTAAGTTGACCAGGAACATAATCAACTGTTACCGTTGTTTGACCTGCTGTTGCAACAAAGTCAGCTTTCTGATAATTCGTATTTGAATTAACAATATACGTTGTTGCAGTTTGAATATCAACAACATCACCATCCAATAATACTGGTGAGTTTAATGATATTTGACCCAGTATACCATTCTGACTATAATCAGCAGAACTTAATTTGATACCATTAACATATACATCAGCATAATTTTGTTGGAATGATGTTGATGTTTGGAATATTGTTTGAGCAGCAGTCGCAGTAAATGAATTGCGTACCATCGTACTTAAAGTATTTACCGCAGAATCGACATTCGCAGCGACAAGAACACGACCATAAACATCAACTGTTAATACCGGTGTTTTACCAGCACCACCGTAAACACCAGCGCTAACACCAGACTCAGCCAATCCTAGAACAACATTACCGGTAGATGAGTTAGAAGTAATTAAATTACTATTGACAATATATGTACCTTGTGGTATACTGATAGTTGTGTTAGAAATTGAAGTAACACGACCATAGCCATCAGTAGTAATTGTCGGAACAGCAAACTCACTACCAAATGTACCAATGTTAGAATTAACATTCGCAAGACCAATCAGTACGTTACCAAAATTTGCATTTGTAGTAAGTTGATTTGTGTTTGGGAAAATATATGTTCCAGGAGGAACAGAAATCGTGGTGTTAGAAACTGACAGTACACGACCTTTACCATCAACATTAATAACTGGAATTGCAGTAGCACCACCAAATGTACCAATATTTACGTTTACATTCGCAAGACCAATTAGTACGTTTCCAGTTGAAGTATTAACTGAAGTTTCATTTGTAGTTGAAGTAATACTGAATACTGCTGCGTTTGCTTTAGCGAAAGCTGCATTTGCAGTATTGTATGATGCATTAGCATGAGCACGAACAAATGTATCAACAGAATTATTTGCAAGATCAAATGCAGCATTAGCATGTATGAACGCTGCGTTAGCAGTTGAATATGCATTGTTAGCATATGTTCCAGTTACGTTCTGTGCTGCGTAAGATGCATTAGCCTGTTGAAATGCAGAATTGGTTTTTAAGAATCCTGCGTTTGCATATAGGTAAGTAGAATTTGCAAAATCAAAACTTGCATTCGCATGTATGAATGATGCATTAGCAGTTGAATATGCATTGTTAGCATATGTTCCAGTTACGTTCTGTGCTGCGTATGCAGAATTAGCATGTAAGTATGCATTGTTAGCATATGTGCCAGTTACATTCTGTGATGCATAAGAACTATTGGCATGTAGATACGCATTGTTCGCATAAGTGCCAGTTACATTTTGAGATTCATAAGCCGCATTAGCATGGTTGTACGCAGCGTTCGCATGGATATATCCAGAATTCGCAGTTAAATATGCATTGTTAGCGTAAGTACCAGTTACATTCTGTGCTGCGTATGCGGAGTTAGCTTGTAAAAATGCTGCATTAGCATGATCGTTTACTGCAACAATAGTTGTATTTGTTGTATTTGCAATCGCAGAAAGATTGTTGATCGTATCATACGCTGCATTTGCATGTATATAAGCACCGTTAGCATGTAAGTATGCGTTATTAGCATACGTACCTGTTACATTCTGTGATGCATAGGCTGAATTAGCTTTTACAAAAGCACCATTAGCATATGATGCCGCAGAGTTTGCTTGGTCATACGCATTGTTAGCATATGTTCCGGTAACGTTTTGTGCTGCATAGGCTGAATTGGCTTGTACAAAAGCACCATTAGCATAAGACGCAGCAGAGTTGGCCTGATCGTATGCATTATTAGCGTAAGTGCCAGTTACATTCTGTGCTGCGTATGCAGAGTTGGCTTGTAAGTATGCTGCATTAGCATAGTAACCAATCTCAATACCACGAACTATTGTATTATTAGAACGTAAATTTGCATTAAGTGTATCCGCCATAAACGACGGATCTGTAAGAATAACATTATTATTAGGACTAACTTCTGGAGTGTATCCTTTAAACAAATACCACTCTTTTGTTCCAAAATCACGAATCAGACCAGAGTGTGCATTTGTTCCATCATTATAGTGTCCAGCAAAACCAATATCTAAAATATCAGCATAATAATTATTTGCACCTAGCATTAGTAAACTGTCATTTGCAACAATGCTTCCGGCAGTTATAGAGAATGTATTACCGAGAACAAACACGTTACCACTAATAGACAAGTCACCTTGAACGGTAACATTACCCGTAACCGTACCACCAACATTCGCATCTAACGAATTATTCGCACGTACATAAGCACTATTCGCATATGTGCCAGTTATGTTTTGTGCTTGAAATGCTGCATTCGCATGAAGGTAAGCATTGTTAGCATATGTACCAGTAACATTTTGTGATTCAAATGCTGTGTTAGCATGTAAGTATGCATTATTAGCATACGTACCTGTTACATTCTGTGATGCATATGCAGAATTTGCATGCCTATAAGCACTATTCGCATATGTACCAGTTATGTTCTGTGCTATAAATGATGCATTAGCGTGTAAGTATGCATTGTTAGCATATGTTCCAGTAACGTTTTGTGAAACATAAGCAGCGTTTGCGTGTGTATAACTATTATTAGCTTTTAGGAATGCAGAGTTGACATGGGTGTTCTGTGTTGCATTAATGTTGTTAATTCTTGTTATATCTCCAGATAGAGACGTATAGACAGCATTAGCATAAGAGAATCCAGCATTCGCATGGATAAATCCAGAATTAGCATGTCTATAAGCAGAATTAGTTAATAACTGAAGATCAGTATTTTTGGCAAAGATAAAGGTTGCGAAGATTGCATTGGCACCAGTAATATCTCCACCACTACCAGTTGTAGTTAATATGTTTGAAGATAAATTACCAATAATAGTTACGTTACCAGTAACCGTTCCGCCTACGTTTGCATTAAGAGAATTGTTTGCACGAATGTATGCATTGTTCGCATAAGTGCCAGTAACATTTTGACTTTCATATGCAGCATTTGCATGTATATAAGATGCGTTAGCATGTAAGTATGCATTATTAGCATATGTTCCAGTTACGTTTTGTGATGCATAAGCACTATTTGCATGTAAGTATGCATTGTTGGCATATGTACCAGTTATGTTCTGTGCTGCGTAGGATGCATTAGCATGTATATAAGATGCGTTAGCATGCAGATACGCATTGTTGGCGTAAGTACCAGTTACATTTTGACTTGCATAAGCAGCGTTTGCATGTAGATACGCATTGTTCGCATACGTACCTGTTATGTTTTGACTTTCATACGCAGCGTTTGCGTGATTGTAACCAGTAATTAATTTCTCAGACCAAAGTCTATTACCGGAAGTATTCGCATGTGTATTGTAGACTAAAACATAGTCGTTAGCACTTGCTGTACCAAGATTAGGTTCTGCATCACTAAGATGTAGAAATGAGTAACGATCTGCCGGTACATTCGCAGCATTAGTCGTTACAGCTCTACCACTTAATAGTATCTGTTTATTACGCATTAGCAGTTTCTAGTATTGACAATGTTAGTTCAGCAGCATTTATTCTATCTGCTTGGATAGAAAAACCATCTCCAGCTTCTAAAACAAGTTTACCAGTCAACAAACTTCCAGCATCCTTAATGGGAATGTTTACGTTTGCAATCAATCGTGTTGTGTTTGCTCCACGTTTGTGTGCTGCTGTTACGCTAACTGTTGCGTTGTCAATGTTAGAAACTTGTGCTAATAAAACTACAGTAGTAACTCCTGCAGGTGCTGTATATACAGTATTAGCAGTATTCGTGATATTTGAAATTATAGTTTTAAACGAATTTAATGGGATTGCACTTGCCATTTTTAGCCTTCCAATGCTAGAATAAACGGAGTCAATTCTGCATATAAACTTTTACTGAATGTTCTACCTGAGATAGTACCAGTAGTTTGTTCTATAATTAAATCAGACACTTGAAAATCTCCGCTTTCATTTGTTGAAGTACAGAATACCGCACCGCCATTTGATCTTACAATTTGTGCTTCGCTATTTGGTATCCCGCCATTTCTCGGTAGTGCAGTTGATAATGATGTACCAGCACCAACAAATTCAAACGTCTGACCTGATGCACGAAGCTGAGACTGTTGATAAAATCTAATTGTTGTTCCAGAAACAAAATCATTATCTAATGAATTTTTTATTGTTGTTATTGTATTTCCACTAACTGGAACAGTAGATGATGTAACATAATAATATGTATCTGATGTATCACCATCAACATAACCGATTAAACCAACATAAGGTACGTTTGCAGAAACACTCATGTAAGGATCGGTATTAACTGTTATGTTATTTAGATTGAGTGTAAAGTCGTTAAAAACACCATTAGAACTCAATGTTCCAGTCATTATTAATGCACCACGACCATCTGCTTTCAATCCACGATTACCAAAGTTGACGTTACAGTTACCCATCGATGCAGTACCGCCACTCTCTGCTAAGAATGCGGTGTCGCAGAAAATACCAAACATAGAAACTAACTGTGCGTAACCATCGTTCAATACATGGAAACCAATTCCACCTGTATTAATTTGTGTGAACTGTGCAGACACCATACTCTTATTACCAGTTGCACGACCACCATCTACTTTTAATCCTGTACCAGTGGTTGTTCTTGATGAACAAACATACACATATGGTGATGCAGTAATAAAGGTTGTCCATCGTGCAGTATTTGCTGCAGGAGTTGATCTTCTAGGAATAGAAATTTTAAATACAGAAGTGTTGTTAGGAGTAACTGACCAATTGGAATCTACTGTTGCAACTTTAGTTGTACCATTGTATGCTGTAATTGTTTTTGTTTGACCAGAACCTGTTCCAGAAGTAATTTCAATTTGCATTTCATTGTAATAATCTGACAATAAATCCGAACTGGTATCAAGTGTTATTGTGTTTGCAGTTCCACTCTGTGATGTTGCAGAACGAATTGTAAGTTCAGGAAACGCACATGCTGATGCAGTATAGTTCTCAAATCCCATATTGGTAATCAAACAATTATTATTCAACCAGAATATATCTTTTGTTGGATCGACTGGCCTAATAATTGTTGAACGTTCACCATCACCACGAACATCAACACGTTGTGGTACAATGATTGGTGTAATTTCTTCATACGTTCCAGCAGCAATGAATATTTTCATTCCTGGTCGTGCAGCATTTACAGCAGCACGAACTGTTCTCTTAGGACGTGAGATTGCATAACCATCATATGAATCGTTACCGTTTGGAGAAACATATATTTGTGAACCAGAATTACCTTGTGCGAGTTCTGTTAAACCAATAGTAATAGTATTTGAACTATCGTTACCAGTAACTGTTACTCCATTTAAAGGAGTAATGATTAGAGTATCATTATTACTTTGTGGAGTTACTGATGTTCCGTTTGCACTAAATGTTACAAACGCATTTTGTACAGAACCGATGTTATAGTACAAAGTTCCATCATGCGTATATGTCCAACGATTTACTGTCTCATTCCAAATGATTGCAGTATTTGGTTCTGTGCCACGATCAATCTCAAAACCAGCATCTCTAGTTGGTGCCGACGCTTGATTAATTGCAGCATTTAAAGTAATGATGTTATCTTCAATGAGTACATTCTCTGTACTTGTATAAAGAGTATTACCTTGAACTTCTAAGTTACCAGTAATAACAATGTTACCACCAATAATTTGACTTGCTCTATCAGTCTTAACTACCGATTCATCAACTTCAATAGTTACTTCATTGTTTGAATCGTGAACGTGTGTTGTAATACCATCACCACCAGAGAAGTTTAACCTCTGTGTTAGTATTTCAACGTTTGCAGTTCCATAGTCACCACTAAATGATAGTGTCGTTTCAATGTTTGCATTCGCAGCAAAGTAAGCAACACCATTTGCGTGATACTTGACAACCGGAATTTGACGAACACCGCCATATGTTCCATAAGCTATACCACTATTATCAAGTGTTAGAATGATGTCCGCATTTGAAGTACCATCATATCGATTACTTGTATTTTGTACATCACCAGAGATATTAATATATCGTGGTGTTTCAAATTGAGTTCCAGTATTTGCATTGCCCATTACCTTTGCATATACTGTGTTCGCATAGAAATTACCTGATGCATCACGTTCAACTAAAGTACCTGGAACATTTGCAGAAGTTCTATTTTCAACTGCGGTCGTGACTGTATGACCGCCAATATTGAGAGTAGTGTTTGACGTTGTACCAATAAAGAATGTATTAGATACAAACGAATAACCAAGTTCACCAACATTTAAAGTTGCTGGTCGACCATTGGCTGTAGAATATTTTATCTGTATTACTGTATTACCGAGTGCCATTAGAATGTTCCTCCTCTAATAACTGGTAATGTTTTGATAGTGTATTTTGCTGTTATAGAATCATACACTAAAGTTTCTCCATCATCTGGACCGTCAGCAAGGACATCAACAATCTGTGAAAGATATAAAGATGGAGTTTTTGCAATTTGAACCGAAGTAACCGCAGTTTTATTCGGTTTTATTTGTATTGTTAAGTTTGACATTTATCTGGTAACATTAGGTAGAACGGTTACAATTCCTTCAAAGATTCTTGTAACATCACCAGAGTTATTTTCAATTTCTACGTCATATACGTAACGACCAGGAGTTATGTTAGAAGTATTTGCAGCAGTCATACTCATAGTAATTAATCCAATTGCTGGTGCAGAAACAACAACAGTAAAATCATATTTTGAAGTTGCGTAATATGATTTACGCATTTGCGAACGTGCTGTGTATCCAGTTAAATTCTGCTCGATGCCCTGGTCATCTTTAACTGTGATTTGACTACTAAACGTAGCGCCTTTTTCTAATGTGAGTTCAACAAAATCTGCCATGGTTTCTCCCGTTTATCTTCTATTTAGTCAAACGGGAGATTAGACTTATTCTTCTGTTGTTTCTTCCACAAATTCTTTCCAGTTCACAATAGACTCATCCCAAATATATAATTTCCCATCTTTTGGTTCAGGAATAGGTGGTACCCACATCATGTTTACATCATCAAAAACCCATGAATGAAATATTGATGGTTTTTCAGGATAACCTTTTTTTTCTTCTTCATTGTATAAAAAACCTGCTCGTATAGTGTGTCTATTTTCTAATGGAATATCTTCTAAAGGAATATAATAAATGTCCTCATTACCATCTGTAAATACATCAACATACGGATCATCAGCTACAATTTTATTTAATATTTTTTTTCTAATTAATTGAATATAATCTGCCATGTATTTTTCTCCTCATTAAACTGGATAAATGAATTGACCTTTGTTATATGAAATAATGACAACTCCTTGCTTTCCACCATAAGGTCGACCAACGTCTCCTTTTTGTGGCGATGGTACTGCAGGAGAAGCATACCAAAATCTCATCGCATCCATATGTTGTTCTCCCATACTAACAGGATAAGATGCAGGCCATGGTCCGCTTCCTGGATAATACTTTGTAGCACCACCATCGGCACCGCCACCTTCTTGTTTTCCTGCTGACCATCCTCCACCAGTACCAAAAGGGAAGTATGCTGGAGCATTTGTTCCAACAGGAGATCCAGTCGCTGCAGGTTGATCTGCTGGATTTGGTAAAAGTGAATCTCCTGGAGAACCATTTACAACTCTTCCAAATCCACCACCGCCAGTTCCGTATGGAATTGAAAATCCTGTAATCGATGAAGAAAATCCAGCACCACCGGCCCCGCCTGTTCCTCCCGGTCCAGCATTTGTCCCATCACCACCATCGACCGACCCACCTCCACCACCAGCGGCAAATGATGCGTTATGTGGAAATACATCCATATTTAAAGCATAATAATAAGTATCAGGTCCACAAACAATACTGTTTACATTAGATGTCCAATTTTTATTTGTGGGACTTCCAAAAAGTCCACGTCCACCTCTACCTAGGGTCATGACATCATTACCATTGTCAGTTTTATTATTTTTTCTTCCCAGACTAACTTGAGATCCTCTTGGTGCTCCATAGAAAATAAAACCACCTGGTCCAGAGGTTAACTTAACAGATCCACCACCAGTTCCACCGCCGCCATATGCATCGACTCCATCAGAGCCAGAACCACCGCCTTCTTCCTTTCGACTCGGTTGTGAAGTAGATTGGCCAGTTTGATTTGTTTGTCTCCATGACCCACCACCAGCAGAACCCCATTTCGACCCACTAAATGTACCATCTCCCCAAGAGGTAAATTGGTCGTCAGACTGGCCTTGTGGATACCCAGTAACTCCTACTGCTAACGACCCATCCGCTGTTCCATCTCCTGTCGTAGCAGTATAACCTAAATGTCCTCCACTACCACCACCGCCAGCAAAATTAGGTGATGGTGTATCTTCATTCATTTTGTGGAAACAAGATGGGCCGCCACTTCTATATCTAACAGGACCAATTTTTCCAGCAACACCACCATTTCCTACTTGAATATCATGAACGAAAAATTTTCTAACTACTATTTTTCTTAAAAGCCAAACATAAAGTTTAACTGAAGCGCCTCTTAGAACATCGTTACTATCATTAGTTACACAAACAGTTGTTCCTTTCCACAGTTTTGCATCACTATTATGTGTATCTCTATCCTGAATCATTCTCCAACCTGGTGGAATAGATATATCAATACTTCCTGCAATACCTCTATATTCCATTCTTCGGGTGGCCAGGCCACCAGCTTGCTCTACAACATATTGGAGAGCAATATCTTTATTGGCATCCTCAAGAGTTTCACCATTTATACCATTAACTTCACGAGTATTAACAGTATCAATATTCTGTAATCCTTCCACGAATGGATTTTGTCCAGCGGTTCGAAATTCCCAATTACTGGTTGCACCACCTCTATGGAGATTTTTTGGATTACCGGAATTTTGAGGATATCCTTTTCCATATGATTCTACTACGTTACTCCAAAACTGACTCCACCTATCTCTTCCTTTTTGCCATCTTGGTATTCTTTGATTAACAAGAATCATATTATAGTATGGATCTTGCGATGCTGGATGAATACCAGTTGCAACGTCTCCTTGGAAATATAATGCTTTGTCTGCTTGAGAGATTACATTTGCTCCAGTACCAAGTGGTGGACCAGTCCAATTTCCTTTTTGAGAACTGACTATATGTCTGGGAACAGTCCCAGTACCTGGAATTGTATCAGTAAACGGTGTGTCGTTGGTACCATGTAGAACTACTTTATAATAATCATTATAAAAATATTGATCGTATGTTGTTAATCTAGCTACCGGATTTACGTAAGCAGTATATGGATCAGCCGGTGCCGAGTTGCCGGGAGTATAAAATACAAGCCATCCTCTATTAGATTGATTTCCAGTGGTACCCATCGTATCATTTCCCCAAATTCCCTCAGTTAAATCAATATTTGCAAAACATCTGAGGAAATTTACTAGAGGTGCTTGGCCATCAGTATTAGGGTCATGAGCTCCGTTTTTACATTTTGCTGCAAGTCTTATTTTTCCATTTCTTTCTCTATGAACTCTTCCTGCTGCTTTATCCGATTCAAAATATTCAAATGATGATGAATCCAGTCTTGGATTTGCTAAACTGTTAGCATGAACGGAAATAAAACCAGGTCTATGGTTAAAATCATCTGTTCGCCACCTATGAGTTGAGTCATCAGATTTGGTGTTTTTAAAACTATCTTGTAAACTTTCTACATTAAACACAGTTGTAGAATATGATGTCGGAGTAAATTCATTTGCGACTACCCCACCTGATCCACCACCTCCATAATGATACTCTTGATAATCTGATAATGAATCATCAGCGGACCCACCATCACCACCTCTACCTCTAGCCCCACCACCGCCAACTATCATGTATTTAAATAAATTTGTAACAGAAGGAATATCACCATAATAATAAAATGGTGACGTATTTGCTATCGATCCTCCTATTGTTCCCGGCTGGTACCCATCATATGGATTTGATCTTTGTGGCCAATTAGTTGCACTATTATAATAATTTTGGTCATACTGACGTGGTACCCATGAAGAATCAATATGCCATCCATGCGAATTTATACTAGCACCTGGTGCTCGAGCTGACGATACCCAATCATGATATCTCCAAGCTCCGTCTGTTGATGTTGTAATTGTTCCACCAAAAATATTAGCTTCAGCAGCGGCCGATCCACCAGGATAATCAGCAAGTTTATATGCTATTCTAATTCTTCCGCCCACACCATTAGGATTCGGTGTGGGATTATTAAATCCACCACCGGAACCAATACCGTTATAACCAGCATTTAGATTATCTCCAGCATATTGATTTTGATAACTACTTAAAAATCTATTACCAGATGGAGTAGATGTTCCCAAAACAAATTCTGTAGCTAATACATCTCCATCATCATTGTGTCCAGCATCTCTCCAGGCATAAGCATTAGAATATGTTGCTATAGTAGCATATTCATTTCCTGGTTTTCCATGGCCACCAGCACCAAACCATTCATAAGTTGTTCCATTATGTTGTGCTTTAAAGAAGTTAGTTCTAAGAGCTTGTCCACCAAAACCACCTGTCATCGCGGCTCCACCACCTCCTCTTGATCTAAAAGATCCACCATAAGGACTGTCGCTAGCTAATCCATTAACTGAACTATCTGGTGTTGGTGATGCTGATCTATATTGATGATTACCTACACCATGAAATGAATTTTTATATGTAATCGGAATTGTACAGGAAGGAACTGAAGCATAATTAGGACCTAATGCTGAAACAGATACTTGACTATAATTCGCTGGAGCAGCTGGACCAGAAGTACCATACCAATACCCAGGATGTCTATTAGAATACGGAACTTCCGCAGATGCTCTCGGACCACTTGGTCGACCATTTTGCCATGATCCACCACCTCCACGACCACCTGGTTCACCTCTACTAAAGTTTGTAGAAGTTCCGCCGTCACCACCTCCTACAGCTGCAGGTAATCCTTCAAATGAACTAGTCCCACCAACACTACCAACGGTAACACTAAATGACATTCCTTTAGCAGCAGTAAAACCACTTGCATATACAACTGATCCACCAGCACCACCACCGCCGGCATTATCATCATTTACTGTTCCATTTGAATTATAATAAGTTAAACCGCCAGCATCTCCACCACCACCAACAGCAAGAACTTTAAGTGAAACTGTTGAACTAGTAACTACGTCGGTGGGAATAGCAAAAGTACCAGAAGAGGTAAAAACGTGAACACGATTTCCAAGGCCATCTTCATCAATAATGTAATTACCCCCTGTTGGGAATTTAACATCAGCTAATGAAAATTGACCGCTTCCTGTAAATCCTCTAGAAGCAAATGCTGCGAAGGTTCCTAATGTAGCCATATTATGCGAACTTAGTCTGTGATCCTAAAAGAGTAAATGATGCTGAACTTCTTTTAATTATTGTTATAGTATATGCGTCAATAGCGTTTGCATTTCCACCACTAGGAACTCCTGGTGACACCCATTTAACAATACCAGGAGCTGATCCATCGATTGTAAATGCTGTTGGATATGTTGCCGTAGTATTGGTAACAAGAATTACAAAAGTCATAGACTCACCGTCATTCATTAGAGTATTTAAAGATGTACTTCCATCTCCTCTAAAATTAACAGTAAAATTGCTTCCTCCAGCAGTTTGGAAATAAACAATCGATGAGGTTAAAGCGTCAAAATTTATAGCACTAGTAGTTCCATTAAGAGTTACTTTTTCTTTTGCTTGT
>Ga0209770_10001424_pt1 | contig 12416 bp, 10 predicted proteins | sample LauGreSu1BDMLBDD_2_FD_187572 | JGI IMG/M metagenome (GOLD analysis project Ga0209770, IMG submission 187572) | Freshwater lake microbial communities from Lake Michigan, USA - Su13.BD.MLB.DD (SPAdes) (version 2) | ecosystem: Environmental > Aquatic > Freshwater > Lake | place: Lake Michigan, USA...
CCGGCGCCGACGATGTCTTTCAGGAGGCATTCCTGCAGGTCCATCTCTCCGCCGACAGCTTCGACTCGGAGCGCCGCTTCAAGCCTTGGCTCTACACGATCGCCGCCAACAAGGGTCGGGACTTCCTCCGGCGCCAGCGCCGACGCGCCGCAGCGAGCCTCGACGCCCCCGTCGCCGCCGACTCGTCGGCCGGGCTCGTGGACCTTCTCGCCTCCGGCGCCGAGCGCCCCTCCGCGCCTCTTGAGACCGCGGACGAGCGCGCCATGGTCAAGGCCGTGGTCGACGAACTCCCGTCGCACTTCCGAGAGATCCTCCTCCTCGCCTACTTCCAGAAACTGAGCTACTCGCAGATTGCGGACAGCCTCGGCATTCCCCTCGGCACCGTCAAGAGCCGCCTGCACGCCGCCGTGGCCTGCTTCGCCGAGAGCTGGCGCCTCGCATGCGCGCGCAAGGGCCTCCCGACACCGCGTCAAGAGAAGCCGGAACCCGACGCATGAGCCTGAACGATTCGAATCAGCGCGAACCCGCACTCTCGGCGACCGATGAAGCCGCGGTGGATGCCCTCGTCGAGCATGGCTTCGATCTCGACGCAGCGCGCACCGCCCATCCCGAGCTCGCCGACCGAATCGTCGCGGTGCATGCACTCGTCTCGACGACGGACGCCTATCCCGCCGAGCCACCTGACGCCTCGCTGGTCGACGCAACGCTCGCCCGCATCGATCGCGCGGAAGACGAGCGCGCCGCCCGACTGGCGGTCGGCAACACCCCGGCGCCCCGCATCGGACGCGGGCGCTGGAGCGATTTCATCGCGATCGCGTGCGTCGCGATCCTGGCGCTCTCGGTCGGGCTTCCACTCCTCCACCAGTTCAGGATGCGCGGCGCGACGCTTCGTTGTGAATCGAACCTGCGCCAGCTGCACGCCGGCCTCGACGGCTATTACGCCGACTTCCAGTCCCGTCCGTTCGCGGCGGGACTCGGACCAGACATCTCCCGGCTCGCATCCTGGGGCAGCTACGACAACAGCCGCCACCTCGATGTGCTCCAGCAGGCGAACTACTGCGGCCAGCACTGCCTCTGCTGCGGGAACGACACCGATCGAAGCGGCTACGCCTCGCAGGTCCCCTCCCGCCACTCCGACCCGCTCTGGGCGGCCCATGCGAACCTGCCGCTCATCGCGGACCGCAATCCCCTTGTCTTCCAGACCGCCTTCGGCGGCCGCGCGAGCGTCGCCACCGTCGAGAACAGCCCCGACCACGGCCGCGAGGGCCAGAATGTGCTCTACGGCGACGGCTCCGTCCGCTTCGAGCGATCGCCGATGCTCATGATCCGCCGCAGCGCCGAGGGAAAGATGGTCTTCGAGAACATCTGGGTCCCGGCCGACGGCTCTGGCGACGAGGGACGCTTCCACGACCCCCGGGCCTGGGGCAGCATCGACATCTTCCTCATGCAGTAGGCGCCGATAACGGGAAACACCTCGCGCCGCCGCCTTGAAGAAATCGCAGGCTCTGCTATCTTCCCCGATTCCCCCGAACGGGAGTCCACCATGCCGAAGAACAAGAGCCACAAGGGTCTCGCCAAGCGCATCAAGGTCTCGAAGACCGGCAAGATCCGCTTTGGCCGCCCGCACAGCCGCCATCTCAAGAGCAACAAGACCGGAACCGCCATCCAGAGCTACCGCAAGAAGCGGTACGCACGCAGCGGCGACATCCGGGCGCTCAGCAAGCTTCTCTTCCGTCCGCTCCTCTCGCAGGAGCAGCACGAGATGCGCGAGACCTCGCGCGAAGTCGAAGTGAAGGCGTAACCAAGCCAGTCCCACGAAACCAGACCGTCGGGTCCGAAGCGCCTGGAAGTCCAGGCCTCCGCCGGTCGCAGATGAACGAGGTTGAGACATGCCACGCGCACGCAAGGGTGCAGCCCGAACGCAGGCCCGCCGCAAGCTTCTCCGCGAAGCCCGCGGCTACTTCGGCACGAAGTCCCGTCACAAGCAGCAGGCAAAGGTCGCCATCATGCGCGCCAAGCGCTACGCATGGCGCGACCGCCGCGCCCGCAAGCGCGACTTCCGCGCGCTGTGGATCACCCGCATCACGGCTGCGTGCCGGATGCGCGGCACGCGCTACTCGCTCTTCATCAACGGCCTCCAGCGCGCCGGCGTCCTCCTCAACCGGAAGATGCTCTCGCTGATCGCCATCGAGGATCCGAAGACCTTCGATGCGCTGGTCGATGTGGCGAAGAAGAACACGACAGCGGTCCCCGCCGCGGCGTGATTCCGCAGCGGGCCTCCGCCCGACTTTCCCGAAAGCCCACGCAGCGCCCGCTCATGCGGGCGCTGTGCCTTTTCCAGCCCGACCGCGCCAGAAGGCAAGCACATCCGCCGCGTCGGATGCGCCAAGACGGTGCGCCGCGCACGACTCCGCAGCGAACGCATCCAGATCGCCGGCCTTGAGCCGCTCGCTGCTGCGCGACCATGCCGCGCGATCGACCGGAAGCGGCATCGCCACGAGCTGGCGCGCCGAGAGCTTGATCGCACCCGCGCCGAGCGCGCTTCCCGCGTAGAGCGCGAGCGCCCGCGCCGCGACCACAGGTGACGCGACCGCCGCCGCGAGCGACCAGAGGTCGATCTTCGCCCGAGGAACCACCGTGATCAGCGGCACGAGGGGCGCGTACTCGCCGTGGGCGTCGACGAACGCCTCGATGACGCGCGTCTGCGTCGCGACGATCAGCTTCGGAACGAGGCGCGCGTCGAGCCACGCCTCCATCCCGCGCACGCCCTCGAGGACGCGCCGGTCGACCGTGGGCCGCAGGTAGCGTTCGCCGAGCACACGCACCTCCCGCTCGCCCCAGCTGCATCGCGCGAGGTCGATATGGCGGGTGGTCGCGAGCCGCGGCCCAGGCCCACCCTCCTCGATCGCGCCACGCAGCCCGTAGTACTGATCCCGGAAGTCGGCGGTCGCGCGCGCGATGTCGCCGACCGTTCCTCGATTCGGCCCGAACTCGAGTCGCGGCGCACCGAATCCCTCCGCGAGGAGCGTCGCCCACGACTCGTCGCCCGGACGGGGCGGGACGACCGAACCTCGAATCGCCGCGAACTCACCGCCGAACGCGCGCCGAAGCGAACGCGCCGGCCCGCGGACGAAGACGAGCGCCGCGACGCGGACGCTTGCTCCCTCGAACATCGATTCGTTCGCGGTCCAGATCGAGCGCAGCCCGGCGAGTCGGACCGCTGCATCGCGGGCAGGCCGTGCGTCCGCGGTCGAGAGGAACGACTGCGGCATCACAAAGCCGAGACGGCCTCCGGGGGCGAGCCGCTCCAGCCCGTTCAGGAGGAACGCGGAGGAGTGATCGGCGTAGCGCCGCACGGCTCCCCCCGTCCGCTTCGCGATGCGAAGCGCGCGCGCGCGCGACGCGGCAGTGCCCTTCTCGAGCTGGTTGAGGAACGGCGGATTGCCCAGCACGAGGTCGAACAGGCGGCCGGTCCCCGCCCCGGGCGCCTCATCGAGCGCGTCTGCGACGATGATGCTCCTCGCCAGCGACGCGCGGATGCGCCTTCGAGCGGCTTCGCCCGTCCGCGACGGGAGCAGTCCGAGCAGCTCGCGGCGCGCGAGCCTCACCGCGACCGGATCGATGTCGATGCCTGCAACTCGGCGCTCGAGGATCCGCGACATCGGCTCGCCGGTCCGTCCGGCGAGCGCCCTCGCGGCCGCGACGAGGAAACTGCCCGCGCCGCAGGCCGGATCGATCAGCGCCCAGTCGCGACGGCTCGGCCGCCAGCCGCGCAGCGTCTCCGCGATCACGAAGTCGACGAGCTGTGGCGGCGTGTAGTGCGCACCCTGCGCCCGGCGCCGAGAGACACCGGACCGCACGCGCGCGGAATCGAGCGCCGCGAGATGCCGGGCAACGTCGGGGGATGGACCATCTCGCTGGGTTCGCAACCGCCGGAGCGTAGCGTGAAATCGAACAGCGTCCCCGCATGCCGCCGTCACTCGAGCGGCACATCCGGCCAATCGCGCTCGGCGGTGTCCCCACGGCCGTCCGCCTTCAGCACCTCGCGAAGGTACGCGCGGATGCGGTTCCGCATGCCGTGGTTCGGGCCGATTCGGTCGCGCACGAGCAGGTCCGCCTCGATGAGCTGCGTCTCGGCCTCGTGGAGTTGGCCGAGATGGTAGAGCGCCTCCCCGCGCTGCATCGCGAAGCGGATCGTCCACGGCGAGAATCCTCGCTCGTGCGAGCGCTGAAGCAGCAGCAGTTCGTCGAGCTCGACCAGAAGCTCCTGCCATCGGCCCTGGCGGCGCATGGCGTCGGCGACATAGCTTCGGGTCTGCACCACATGCTCGTCCGCAGCACCGCGAATGCGGATGGAGCGGGCGATCGCCCTCCGGTAGTACTCGACTGCGGCGGCGCTGTCCCCACGACGCTCGGCGAACTCGCCGAGGAGCCCCAGGCAGTCGCTCGCGAGATCCACATCGCTCCGAGGCTCGACCTCCGCAAGCAGCGCAGCCAGCTGGCGCTCGGCCAGCTCGCGGAGCGCCGCTCCGTCCTCGCGCGCCTCGTTCGCCCGGCGCGCGACGGCCCAGGCCTGCACGCAACGGGCGTCGACGGCGGTCGCACTCGTGGGCCCGAGTCCGGCTGACCTCGCGGCAGAGGCCTCCGCGATCCGAGCCCAGCGCTCAGACTCGGCGGTGTCGTATCCGGCGCCCTTGAGCCAGTCGTATCCAAGCTTGAGGGCCAGCTTCGCGCTGACCTCGTGATCCACGCCGTTGACGAGCACGGAGAGTCCGTAGGCCGCCTCGTCGATCTCGCGGATGTACGGGGCATCCTGCGTGACGCCAAGCTTGGCGGCGGCGGGTACGAGCTGCTCGTACACGCGCTGCGAGAGTTCGGTGGCCCGGCGCGCCTCGCGCTGTTTTTCGCCTGCGAATACGGCCATCGATACCACGAGCCCGACAGACGCGAGTGCGGCAACGCCGGTCGCGGCCGCGAGCCGCGGTTCGCGCCGCACCCAGAACCGGAACTTGCGCCAGGCACCGGGAGGCTTCGCACGGACCGGCTCGCCCGCGATCGCGCGGCCGATGTCGTCCGCGAGGTCCTGCACGCTCGAGTAGCGGGCGTGCGCATCCCGGGCGCACGCCATTGCCACGATCGCCTCGATGTCCGCCGACACCTCGGGATTCGCATCGCGGGGCGACGGGATGTCCCGATCGGCGATCGAGAGGATCGCGGCGTGGAGGGGAACTCCCTCGAACGAGCGTGGATGCCTGCCCGCGAGCAGTTCGTACAGCACAGCGCCCAGCGCGAAGACATCGGACCGCACATCGATGGCCCGCGGGTCGCCGGTGCACTGCTCGGGACTCATGTAGATGAGCGTGCCGACGATCTCTCCGGTCTCGGTCGCGATCGACCGGCCATCGGCCGTCGCGAATGCGCGAGAGAGCCCGAAGTCGATCACCTTCACGACGCCGTCGGCGCCCACCAGGATGTTCGATGGCTTGAGGTCCCGGTGCAGGATGCCCTTCGCATGCGCCGCGACGACCGCGTTGCAGGCGTTGCGGAACAGCCCGAGCCGCGCACCGATCGGAAGCGCGCTCTCCGCGGCGAACCGCACCATCGAGCGCGCGCCCTCGACGAACTCGGTCGCCATCCAGCTCACGCGCGCCTGATCGTCAAATCCTGCCGCGATCACGGCGGCGATGTTCGGATGCGCGAGCAGCGCCATGTGCTCGGCCTCGAGTTCGAAGCGCTTCCGAGCCTTCGATCCGGCGATCTCCGGCCGAAGCGCCTTGAAGGCGACGGGTCTTGCCGGGCGATTCTGCCGCGCCTTGTAGACCGCCCCGCTGCCGCCCTGCCCGATCAATTCGCCGATCTCGAAGCCGCCGATCGTGCGTCCTGTGAGGATTCCGGCATCGCCACCAACGCCCGCGCTCGAGCGCACCGCGACGAGCGCGTCCTCCCCGCGGATGCCGCTGTCGGAGTCCTGCGTCGCGTCGGCCGCGAGCAGGCCCGCGAGACGCCCAGCCAGCGCAGGGTCCTCCGCAGCCACTTCCGCCACAAATCGCTCCCGCGCCACGCCCTCGAGGGATACGGCGTGGGTGAAGGCCCTCTCGAGCGTCAGCGGCCGGGACTCGTCACCCCTACTGCCGTGCATCGATCTGCTCCAGCGCGTTCGCGATGAAGGCCCGTCCGAAGCGGACGAGGTTGGCCACCTCGGACTCCTGCATCCCGAGCGCCGCTGCGGCCTGCTGGTTGGTCAGACCGAACACATAGCGGAACCGAATGATCTCCGCGGCCTCCGGCGAGTCCTTCTCGAGTCGGGCGACCTGCTCCAGGAGCCGGATCGCGTCCTCGCCCGTGCGCGACTGCGCGGAGTCGGAGATGGTCGCGGAGAGTTCCGCCACCGACTGGTCTACGAAGACGGCCTTGCGCTTCTTGCGCGAGAAGGTGCGCGCCGCATCGATCAGGAACTGCTCCATCGCACGCGCGACTGCCCCGAAGAAGTGCCTTCGGGAGTTCCACTTCTGCTCGGGGTGGGCGACGAGGCGCAGGTACACCTCATGCACGACCATCGTCGGCTCGAACTGGTCGCGGCGGGCCTCGCCGGCGATTGCGGCCGCGGCCATGCCACGAATGTCGCGGTAGACGAGCGACCACACCTCGTTGGCGGCGTCGGCGTCGCCCTCGGTGGCTCGATGCAGGAGCTGGGTCAGCACTCCGGAATGCATGGCGTCGGGAAATCCCGTTGAGAAGGATTTGATTCATCGGGCCGGACGGGCGTGCCACTGAAGCCCGATCCTCAGGATCCAAGTCTCCGAAGACCGAGGCACGCCGAATAACGCATCGGCACCAAAACGCAGCGAGCCGCGCTGTTCGCGCGGCTCGCCGGGTGGTTCGTGGCGGACTTGAAGCAGTCCCGTGCCTCGTATCGAGTGCGACTTGGGTCCACTCCTTCGTAGGTCGTGCGCGGCCTGTCAGACGCGCCCTAGTTTCCCTCCCTACGAGTCGTGATTCCCTCGAGAGTGGCTCGCTGTTGCGCGAGCGGTCCCTGAAATGCCCTTTCGGGCGTCCCTGTCCAGTTTTGCGAGGCATCCACTATTGCTAGGGGTCCCTTAGCCTCGCTGTCCCTGTTTCTCTCCTGTCACACACGCCACGAACCTGAGACGAACCCGGTTGTCCGAGCCCTGTGTCCAGCAGGGCTCAGTTCCGCGGGACGAACAGCGCGACATGCATCGCGGCGCCCGTCACCGTAGGTTCGCTTCGTTCACGCATCGACTTCCGAGCGTCGAATCCAGACGATTCGCCGCGCTGTGCGGAAAGCCCAGCGCGATCGGAAGAGGCCTGCGCGTTCGAAACGACCGCGTCGGACTCGTCCTGGCCGTACGCCCGATTCAGGCCGGAGCCTGCGCCGAGAGCTGCCAGAAGTGTCGGGAGACACACCAGAAGAACAACTACAACCTTGACATGGCGAAGCCATGCACTGTCTTCTGACCGGATTACCCGGCCAGGAGTATCGACGGACAAAACGCGTCGCGTCGAAGTTCCACGTTCGACACACATATGAGGGTCTCTCTCTCCCTTTGAGGGACCCTCCCTCCAAGATGGAAGATGCCCCCGCTTCGCATGCGGTCAACGCAGAAAGACGAAAATTGCGACTGAATTGCACGGAAGTCCGTAAACAACTGCCCCACCGTTGCTTGCGTCGCGATTTTCTTGCTGTCGCCGTCAAAAAAGACAGGGGCGGTCCGTTTGGACCGCCCCTTCTTTCTCGTGTTGTACCCCGTCGGGTTGCCCTTCCGGGGGTCCTCCGCCCCTCGCTGTTCGGATCAGCCGATCAGCGAGAGGACCTGCGACGGCGCGCTGTTGGCGAGCGCCAGAGCCTGGGTCGCAGCCTGCGAGAGGATCTGCGAGCGGGTCATGTTCGCGGTCTCGGCCGCGAAGTCCGTGTCGCGGATCGCGCTCTCAGCGGCGGTCGTGTTCTCGAGCGCAACCGAGAGGCTCGAGATCGTCGAGCCGACGACGTTCTTCTGGAACGCGCCGAGACGACCGCGGAGCGTGGAGACCTGCTTGATCGCCGCGGAGATGACCTCCTGGGCCTTCGAGAGGTCGCCATTCTGCACGTTCGCGGTGCCACCCGACTTGAGGTCGGAGAGGAAGCCCGCGGTGCCGTTGCCGAGGTTGCCGGTGGTGACGGTCTCGATGCCGAGCGACACCTTGCCAGCCATGTCGACCGACGGGGAGAGGTTGAAGTTCGCTCCGCCCGAGGTGACATAGAAGGTCGTGGTCTGGCCCGTGTTGTTGAGCACGCTGGTGCCGTCGATCTTGATCGAGACATCGAAGCCGTCGCTCGAGACGCGGGCAGTCAGGCCGTCCGTAGTGGCCGAGGTGCCGTTGATCAGGACGGTGGCGTTGCGGCCGGCGTCCTTGAGGTCGTCGACGGAAGTGCCGCCCGTCGCCGCGCCGAAGATGAAGTTCGTCGCGCCCTCGTTCGAGAGCTCCTTGACGCGCACGAACGAGTCGCTGCCGTACTCGGTCGAGTTGATCTGCACGCGACCGCTGGCGTGAGCCACGGCCGAGACGCCGATCGCGTCGCTGAAGCTGTTGATCGCGGCCAGGATGTTGGTCTTCGAGGTGCCCGAGGCGAAGGTGAACTGCTGCACACCCTTCGTGCCGGTGATCTCAAAGGTGACTTCGCCGGATCCGCCGTTGCCGAAGGTGGTGCCGGTCGAGAGGAACACCGCGCCGGTCTGCGCCGACTGGAGCACGGTCACGGTGACCGAGCGGGCCGTTCCGTCCGAGGCAAGCTTGGCCGCGTTCACCGTCACATCGGTGAGCGAAGCAGCCTGGCCGCTGACGGTGTAGTCGAAGTTGCCGTTCAGGAGCTTGGTGCCCTGGAAGCTGGTGGCGTTCGCGATGCGGTCGATGGTCTGCAGGATCGAGTCGATCTGCAGCTGGTTCGCGTCGCGCTCCTCCTGGGAGACGCCTGCCTCGTTGGCGGTGGCGCCGACGAGACCCTGGAGCTCGACGAGCATGTTCGAGACTTCCTGAAGGCCACCCTCGGCGACATTCATGACCTGCTCGGCGCGCTGCGAGTTGGTGATCGCGCTGTTGATGGCCGACTTCTCCGCGCGGAGGTTCTCCGACGCGATGAGGCCTGCCGGATCGTCGGCGCCGCGGTTGATGCGGAGACCGGTCGAGAGCCGCTGCAGGTTGGCAGCGAGGCCCTTGTTCTGATTGCCGAGCACGCGCTGGGCAATGAGCGACGGGATGTTCTGATTGATGCGACTCATGACTGACTGTCCTCCGTGATGTGCCGGGACTCCGGCGGTTCCCTTTCGACCGCCCCCGGTGGGGCGTTCGCGCCCTCCGCGTTCGCGGTGGTCTTTCCGGTAGCCCGCCGGGTCCTCCGGCGGGTTCCGAACGGTGATGAAGGCGCGTCCTGCACCCTTTGACGAGCCGGAGCTGAGTACCCCGGCGCGTTTGAGATCGGAGGGGCGACAGGCCGACTTCACGCGCAGGCCGCATTTCTGGCTTCAAACGAGCCAAGTCGGCCGGGATGGGGAAAACGCCCAAGCCCTCGCGCGGCCGGCGGGCTCCAGAGCCCGGTTACCGCCCGAGTTCCACGGACCTCGCCGGCGCCGATTCAAGAAAAAGCGACGGACGCCCGTGAAGTCCGGGCGTCCGTTCGGTCTGGAGGGGCTGGATCGAAGTCTCAGAGGCTCACTGGAGGAGCCGGAGGACATTCTGCGAGCTCGAGTTCGCCGTGGCGAGCACCGAAGTGCCGGCCTGCTGGAGGATCTGCGCGCGCGTCATCGCTGCAGTCTCGGCCGCGAAGTCCGTGTCGCGGATCTTCGATTCGCTCGAGGTGATGTTCTCGAGGCCGATCTGGAGGCTGCGGGAGTTCGTCTGCAGCGTGTTGCGCTCGAAGGCGCCGAGTCGGCCACGGAGGACCGAGACCTCGGTGATCGCCGCATCGAGCACGGCGCTCGCCTCCTGCGTCCGACCGAAGTTCAGCGAGTTCGGCTGGCCGCTCTTGAGGCTGTCGAGGAAGAACATGCCTCCGTCGATCGAGGTTCCGCCGATGCGGCTTGCCGCGACCGACTTGATGCCGATGCCGATCTGCTGCGTGGTCGTGATCGACGGACCAAGCTGGAACATCGCGCCGCCGCCCGTGATGTTGAACGAGGTGGGCGAGCCGCTGACCGTGGTCGCGAACGCGGTGCTCAGGTCGATCTCGAGCGCGAGCGCCGGGTTGTTGAGCGAGACGCTCGTTCCGTTGCCCGTGGCGAGCGCGCCATTGACGATCGCGCTGACATCGCGACCGAGGTCGCGCTGCGTGGCCGTTCCGCCGGGCGCCGTGTAGGTCTGGAAGAAGCTGCCGCCCTGCCCGAGCCGGCGGACCGAGACGAAGGAGTCGCTGCCGTACTCGACCGAGTTGAAGTAGAGGCCGGAGAGCTGGCTCGCGCCGTTCCGGAGCGACGCGGAGACGCCGGTGGTGTCGCGCAGCGTGTTCACCGCGGCGATGACCGCCGAGAGCGCCGTGCCCGAGACGAAGTTCAGCGTCTGCACGCCGAGGTTGCCTGCGATCTCGAGCGTCACATTCGAGGCGAGGGCACCGGTCGGGGCGGAGAGGAAGAGCGCGCCGGTCTGCGCCGACTGCGTGACCTCGACCGAGACCGCGACCGACGAGTTGTTGCCGAACTGCACGCCCTGGATGTCCACCCCGTCGATGTTCGTCGAGTTGATGCCGCTGGTCACATACTCGAGGGAGCCATTGAGCAGCTGGAGGCCGGCGAAGCTCGCGGTGTTCGAGATGCGGGTGATCGACTCGATGGCGCTGTCGATCTCGAGCTGATTCGCCTCGATCTCCTCCTGGCTGACACCGCCGGTGTTGGCGCTGCTGACGACCAGGCTCTTGATCGAGTTGAGGAGGTCGGCGACCTCCGCGAGGTAGCCTTCGGTCGTCGCGATCACGGAGCTTGCGCGCTCGGAGTTGTCGATCGCCTGTCCGATGCCCTTGATCTCGGAGCGGAGCCGCTCGCTGACGATCAGGCCCGCCGGATCGTCGGCGCCGCGGTTGATGCGGAGGCCGGTCGACAGGCGCTGGAGGCGTGTGGAGAGGTCGGTGTTGGAGCGGGAGAGGTTGTTCTGCGCGATGAGCGACGGAACATTGGTGTTGATTCGAGCCATGGCAATCCTCCTTGACTGAGAGGCCCTTCGCGGAAGCTGTCGTCAGGCGGTCTCGCGCCGACTGGTCGTGGTCGCCGCGAGCTTCGCGGCAGCAGGCAGGACCGTCCCGCCCGTCGTGGCCTTCGCACCGCGCGCACTCCCGCGCGGGCGGAGCGAACCGAGCTCGCCGCGGAACTCCGCGGCCTGCTGGTTCTCGTTCCTGATGGCGTCGTACACCTCCTTGCGGTGCACCGCCACCGTCGCAGGCGCCTTGATGCCGATTCGCACCTTGTCGCCTCGGATGTCGACGATCGTGAGCTCGACGTCGTCGCCGATCATGATCGTCTCGTCGATCTGCCTGGAGAGCACCAGCATGCGCGGGCTCCTTCCTTGTGGGCATCCATGCCCGTGTGGGTTCGTCCTTGCCTCGCCGGGCGGACCCGGCCCTTCATCCACCTCGCCGTGCTCACGCGATCTTCGCCGCGGCGGCCTCGCCGAGCTTCACGAGCTCGTGGCGCGTCGACCACTTCTTCTCGGCGAGCACGAGCTGCATCGCGGTGCGGTTGGCGCTGTTGACCACCAGCGGGCCCTGCAGGTTCGCGGTGAGCGACTGCTCGCGCTTGTTCACGATCACGAGCACCTGCGCGTCCGCGGTCTCGCGGAGCCCGAGCTCGTCCATCTGCTCCTTGCGGATGTTCGCCTGGAAGTCCGGGATCCAGAGCGCCGGATCCGTGACCACGAACGCGAGGTCCGCGCTCTCGGTCGACTGCAGCCAGAAGAAGACGCCGTTGTCGTCCGGCTGCAGGAGGGCGAACTTCCTGTAGCTCGAGAAGCCGAGCAGCCCCGCGGGGAACTCGAGGATGCGCGACTCGTCGATGTCGACAAGGCCGAAGCGCGTGGTCTGGATCTGCATGTCCTGAACTCCGTTCGGCCTTCCAATCCTTGGTCTCTGGCATCCATGCCAGCCGGGTTCCGTCCCGTTCCTCGCGAGGGGGCCGAGCCCTCGTCCGGTCAGCCGCGCCGTGGCGCGGGTCAGTGTCGATCAACGCAGGAAGTCGAGCAGGCTCAGGTTCGTCGACCTCGCGGCGCCCGCCAGCCCGGCCTCCAGCTGCTGCTGAAGGCTCGCGAAGCGCGTTGCCGCCTGGGTGAAGTCGAGGTCCTGGATGCTCGATCGAAGTGCCATGTCCTGGATTCCGAGGTCTTCCTCGCGGGTGGTCGCCTCCGCGACCCGCCGCGAGCGGACCCCGACATCCGCACGCGCC
>Ga0209770_10001426_pt1 | contig 12408 bp, 12 predicted proteins | sample LauGreSu1BDMLBDD_2_FD_187572 | JGI IMG/M metagenome (GOLD analysis project Ga0209770, IMG submission 187572) | Freshwater lake microbial communities from Lake Michigan, USA - Su13.BD.MLB.DD (SPAdes) (version 2) | ecosystem: Environmental > Aquatic > Freshwater > Lake | place: Lake Michigan, USA...
GTGGGTTCAGAACGTCGCGAGACAGTTCGGTCCTTATCCACTGTGGGCGCAGGAGATTTGAGGGGTTCAATCCTTAGTACGAGAGGACCGGGATTGACAAACCTATGGTGATCCAGTTGTTTCGTCAGAAGCACCGCTGGGCAGCTATGTTTGGAAAGGATAAGCGCTGAAAGCATCTAAGCGCCAAGCCTCTCCCAAGATGAGATCTCCCTGAAGAACCGTGGAAGACCACCACGTTGATAGGTTGCAGGTGTAAGCGCAGTAATGTGTTCAGCTTAGCAATACTAATGTTCGTTCGGCTTTTTTCTTCTATTCTTTACTTTTATTAGAAAATTCTATTTTCCCCTAATATGCGAGTTTCAGAGATCAGTGCTCATTTCAAGCACCGCTCTTTTACCAATTATACTATGCAATGAAAAAATCAGTGTCACCAGACACACGGCAATATTTAGGCTTACTTTTACAGCCCATTCCCGAAGTCTGGTGATCCCGCGCAGTGGTACCACCCGTTCCCATTCCGAACACGGAAGTGAAACGCTGCTGAGCCGATGGTAGTGCTTCTATAGGTTGTGCGAGAGTAGGTCATTGCCAGTATTACGCCCGGTGTCTTGGAAACAAGGCACCGGGCCTTTTTTTTGCACTAAATTCCACTTCAAAAAATCGCAGTCTTTTAGGTGTTTTCCCCCCGTTGTGTGGCAAAAAAAAGAGCGTCACGCGCTCTCTTTAGGGCGCTTCAGAATAGAAGCGTTCCACCCGCCGTCCGATCCCAGTAAGAATGTCCCATGAAATAGTGCCAGACTTATCGGCCAGCTCTTGGGCATCAATCGACAGGTTGCCATCATTCCCAATGAGCGTGACCACATCACCGAGCTTTATATCGGGGACATCGGTTATGTTCACAACGATCTGGTCCATTGTGATGCGTCCAATGATATCACATTTTTTCCCATGAATCAAAATTCCACACCCCTGCCCAGAGGCTTGACGCGGAATATGGGTTCCCTCTTCTTTTTGCCGAGGCTAGAAAAACAATTCGGGAGGCTGTTTATGCGATCTTGATAAATCCGTGCATCGCGGATTACATATCAACCCGAAAGAAATAATCCGCCTTTCCTTTTGAATATGTTTTGAAAGGACGGGAAACTTTTCCGCCCTGCTCGGAATCTATTGTAATAAGGCGTAGGCATCGAGGAATTCTGTTTCCAGAATGCTCAACATGGTCAGTGCATGTTTTATCATTTCCTTAGGCCGGGAGTATTGCCAGCGGGAAAAGGGATGCTAGTCTCGGAATCTATGAAATTCTATATTTCTATGCTTTCTCTCATCGGTTTTGCTCCAGTAGCTCTCGCTGCTCAGTCAGCGCCGAAGCCAACGAGTTTGTGGCAGGTGATAGAGTCAGGTGGCGTAATGATGTATCCCCTCGCAGCCCTTTCTGTATTGGCGTTGAGTCTGATTTTTGTTTTTGTTTTCACGCTTCGGCGTGGATCTGTGGTGACGGGTCGGTATATGCAAGCTGCCGACGCTCTTCTGCGGAAAAAAGATCATCTCTCGCTCTTGGCTGTTTCCAATCGACATAGGGATGCCGTTGCCAGTGTCATGGAAAAGTCGCTTTATTTTCTGACAAATAATCCAGGCGCAACCATCACGGAAGTACGTGAAGTTGCGATGGCGGAAGGTGTCCGCTTAGCTGGGCTTTGGAATCAACGCGTGAGCTATCTCGCCGATATCGGATCCATCGCTCCCATGGTGGGACTCTTTGGGACGGTATTGGGCATGATCAAATCCTTTACTGCCGTATCTGGTGAAATGGCGACCTCCCGATCTTTGTTGCTTTCTAGCGGCGTGGCTGAGGCTCTCATCGCGACTGCCGCTGGTCTTGTGATCGGCATTCCTGCCATGGCGGCCTTTGCTTTTTTTCGTGGGCGTGTGCAGACCATGGTTTCGGAACTTGAGGCTTCTTCGACTGTCTTAATGGCTCAGTTGAGCATTGGAATGCCTTCCCGCAATATTCGGGATTGATATGCGCTCCTGTATGGTCAGTGCAGGTTTGAGTGGGTCATATTGATCAATGAAACTGGGGATCCGGTTCTTTGTTTTTATTCTGCCAGCTTGCGCGGTGGCGCAGGTGGAGGTCCGTCGTGCTTTGCCTGTTCAGCCTCTCGATTTGGACTCATATCCCAATCCCGCTTGGGTTGAGCGGGCTGTTGAAGAGATAGAAGTTCGTCGAGCCCTTCCCGCATCCGCCCCTGAGCCTACGCCATTATATCCAAGCCCCATTGAGGTAACACCGATAGCACCTGCGCCGATAGCGACAGCGCCGATAGCGACAGCACCGATAGCGACAGCGCCGATAGCGACAGCGCCGATAGCACCAGCGCCGATAGCGACAGCGCCGATAGCACCAGCACCGATAGCGGCAGTTCCGCTGGATGATCCTTCAAATATTCGCATCGCTCCGGCTAGTAATGGCGATGCAGGTTCAGCGGCATTGGATCGTGGGAATCATCTTTATTCACGGAAAATGTATGATCTCGCGATTCCAGAGTATGAACTTTTTCTCATATCCTCGACGAACTCTCCGAGTAGGGATGCGGCTCTATTCCGCGTTGCGGAGTGTCATCGCATGGCAGGCAACTCGTCTGCCGCACGTTCGGCCTATGAGAAGCTACTTTCCGAGTTCAAGGCCGGAGAATTTGCTGCAGCAGGTGCTTACAGGCTCGGTGAAATTCACTTTGCGGAAAAACATTTTGAGCCTGCTTTTCTTCAATTTGACTTAGCATCAAGTGGGGTTGGTGATCCGGAGGTTCGTCTCTCCGCGGCATACTTTGCGGCCCGCAGTCTGGATGCCTTGAAAAAAGATGACATGGCCGAGGAGAGATACCGCGCTGTCTTGGCGGCATCTGGAACGAATCCCTACCACGATAATGCCGGTATTGCTCTGGCCGCTCTTCAACTTCGAAATGGGAAAAAAACCTCCGCACTATCGACGTTGGCAAATTTAATTGAGACCACAAGTTCCTCGGATGTCGGCAATTCTGCCGCACTGCAGGCTGGGGCGCTTGCCAAAGAACTGGGGATCGTGGATAAGGCGCTCCAATTTTACGACAGGGTGGCCCAGCGAGGTGGCGATGAAAAATCCCGCTCCGAAGCATTTCTCGCGGCTCTTCGCTTGCGCTATGAGACCAACGATGCTGATGGTATTATTGGTGCCGGGGAGGGAATTGAGAACAGGGTTCCAGTCGAATCACGTGCCGAAGCCCTTCAAATCCTAGCCTCGTCGTATCGCAAAGCAGGCAAAGAAAATCTCGCCGTAGAAGTTTATGATCGACTGGCCAAAGAGTTTCCCGACATGGCGTCGAATCCCGATACCCGATATCAGAGACTTCTCAGTCTTTACGCTACCAAGGACAAAGGCTTCGTTTCGGCCGTGGATGAATTTTTGAAAATGGCCAAAAATCCCAAGCATATCGCCAGCGCCTCCTTGCTCAAGGCGGAGACGCTTTTTCTGCAGGGTGACTATGCTGGCGCTGCGGGAGCTTATGGAACGATTGTGGAGAACGCCGCCTTCACCCCAGAACAACAAAAGGCCTCTCTTTACAAATGGGCATGGTGTCTTGCCGAGTCTGGCGACCAGTCGGGCGCTATTCGTGCCTACACCTCTTTCGTGGAGAAAAATCCTCAAGACAAGCTCGCCGCGACGGCGATCCTCCAGCGAGGTCTAGCCAAGCAGAAGACGGGGGATTTTGATTCCTCCCTTTCCGACTTTGAATTGGTGGTCAAAGCCTATCCTTTCAGCAAGGAGGTCGAGATTGCCATTTTGCAAATAGCACTCACCTATGGGCAGAAAAAAAATTACTCCGAAATGTCGAACGCATTTCGTTTGTTGCTCCAAAAGTTTCCCAATACCGCTGCCGCTGCCCAAGCGAAGTTCTGGCTGGGGTGGGCCGCATTCGAGCAGAAAGACTACAAAGCCGCCGTTGCGCAACTCGATTCCGCACGCACACTGGATCCTGCCGCCTACCGTGATCGGGCGGCATTGCGAATTCTTTTATCGCATTTTCAATTGAAGGATCTCAGCTCCGCTGCAAGGGAGGCGGAGCTATGCAAGCCAGAGTTGATACCGCCTGAATTGCGGGTCTGGCTTGCGCAGGGAATGTTTGAGTCCAAGGACTTCATTAAAGCCGAGAAACACCTCGCCCCCTTGGTGGTCATCCCGGCAAGCATGCCCGTTGACGGCTGGATTCTTCTCACGGAGACGCAGATGGCTCTCAATAAAATGGCCGAGGCAGGGACTTCGGTGGATCAATATCTCTCCATGACCGAGGATCCCGATGCGCGTGCCCGTGGGCTCCTTCTCAAGGCTCGGGCGGCATTGGGGATCAATAAGGTCGCAGAGGCTCGCTTAGCCGCGGATGAGGCGTTGCAATTACAACCCGAAGGTCGTCTCAACTCCGAGGCCCGGTATGTCGTGGGGGAGATCTTTTTCAAGGAGTCCGATTTTGACTCCGCTGCGCGTTCATTCATGGCAGTCGCCGTTCTCACGGAGGATCCGGATATCACTCCGCGCGCTCTCAAGAAAGCCGCCGAGGCCTATCGCCTTTCCGGAAAAGATGCCGAGGCTGACAAGGCACTCAAGGAGGCCGGTGAGCGCTTCCCTGGGTCTTTGATGAATTCCGGCGTTTGATCCTCTTGAACCTGGAGCCCGCAATTTTTAGTTCTGGAGAATTTAGCTTCGGGGCTTGATACCCTCGTGCGGAGAAGATAAGGCCTTTCGCACATGGCACTGATTCACATCAATCGCAATCGTGAGAATCTCGGTAAGTTCACTGATCAAGACGTTGCTGACGGTTTGCAAAGCGGCAAGTTTCTCCCAACAGATTTGGCATGGCAGGAACCTATGCCCGCGTGGCAGGATTTAAGCACATTCAAAGATCTTCCACCCCCTTCCGATGTTGAGCTGGGAAATGCAAGTCCTGTGGCGATGGAGGATTCCAGTCCAGTATCCATTGAGCCTGCGTGGGAGCGCACCACTCAAAGCCCCGGCCTGGGTGATGCCATAGAGACGATCAAACAGGTTTTCTTTGAGCCTGCGATGGTGTTCCGACAGATGCCTACCTCGGGTGGCTACAACCGGCCCATCCGATTCTACGTTATCACTGGTTGGGTGAGTGGATTTACAGCGGTGACTTATCAGTTGGTCGCTTCCCTCCTCAACCCAGAAATGTTCCTTGGTGAAGCCAGCAAGGAGCTTACTCAAGGCACGATTATCACCATCTTTTTGTCGGTCGGGCTGATTTTGCCGTTACTTTTGATGGGTGGACTCTTTGTGTCGTCCTCACTATTTCATTTCGCGCTTAGGCTGGTGGGAGGCGCGACGAAGCCCTTTGAGGCGACATTCCGGGCTATCGCCTATGCCTCGGGGGCAACATCGATTCTTCAATTTATTCCTTTGTGTGGTGGGTATCTTTACCCGATTGCCAATTTGATTTACTCGGTCATCGCTCTGAGGGAAGCGCACCGCACGGAAATGTGGCGTGTTGTTTTGGCTTTGCTTCTTTTACTGATCCTTTGCTGCGGGATTGTTTTCGCCATGGCTGCTGTGATTGTTGGGCTGGCCTCCGCAGTCTCCCACGGATTTTCTAAATAGTGATACCGACCGGCGGGGAGTCGCCTGGGTTGCTGGCGCAAATGATTTCGACTTCGGAGTGACCATTCGCATTCAATCGGGTGCGTATAGCTTCGGTGGCGATCGTGGGGGTGTTGCAGTCCTCGCTCATATGGCCGAGGAGAACGTGCCGAAGTTCGGGCGTAGCTACATTCGCAACGATTTCAGCAGCGGCGGCATTCGAGAGGTGGCCGTGCCGCGATAAGATGCGTTGCTTGACTGCCCAAGGTCGCTTGGTGTCATTTTGCAACATGGCTTCATCGTGATTGGTTTCGATGAGTAGGGCGTTCACGCCCTGCACGCAGTTGACTACCTGTTTGGTGGCATATCCTAAATCCGTTAGAACGGCGAACGAGGATTCCGCATGACGGAAGACAAATCCCACGGGGTCTGCGGCATCGTGCGGAACCGAGAAAGGGAGTACACGGAGATCGCCGATTTGAAATTCTGCCCCACTGGCAAAAAGATTCCAGTTGGCCACGACCCCGGATCTTTTCAGAGAGTCGGCGGTGAGGGGATTGGTGAAAACCGGCACGGAGCTATTCGCGCTAAAAACACGGAGCCCCTTCGTATGGTCGCCGTGCTCGTGGGTGAGAAGCACGCCTGCAAGGGTGTTGGCCTCGACGCCATGGGTATTCAAATGCCCGTTGATTCTTTTTGCGCTCAATCCGATGTCGATCAACACAGCCGTCTCTCCAGCTTGCAGCAGGGTGACATTTCCAGCGCTGCCGCTGGCTATAATGGTGACGCGCATGATGTGGAATTCAGATAAAAAGGACGCTCGGAAACTTCGATTTTACCGGTTTTACCAAAGGGGGGAATTAAAAACAATTTCGCGACTCCATATACGGGCGGATTGCCTGTTGTGACTTCGTGATTTGAGGAACGCGGGAGAGCGGGCAGGGGTCTTGGAACAGCGCGAAGCTCCGTATTGTAAAATCTTCGTCGTTCTGACATTGTCCCATGCCATGTTTTATTGGTTCGGTAGTCAGACACTGCGAGTTGTTGAGGGTATAGGCGATTTCTCGCTTTTTACCGCAAGGGCTTTTTGTGCTCTGGCGAAGTCCAAAAGACTCATGCGGAGGATTTTTTCCGCCGTTCACGAGCAAGGCACCGTATGTATGCCGGTCATCCTGATTGTGGGTTTGTTTACCGGCATGGTTCTTGGGTTGCAGGGGTATCATGTATTAAGCCGGTTTGGATCCCAAGGGCTCTTGGGAACTCTGGTCTCGCTGAGTTTGGTGCGTGAGATGGGGCCAGTGTTGGCAGCGCTAATGTTGATCGGGCAGGCGGGATCCGCTCTCGCTGCGGAGCTTGGCATCCAAAGGAACACGGAGCAAATCGTAGCATTGGAAACGATGGGGGTGAATAGTCACGGCTATCTCGTGGCCCCCCGTCTTATTGCCGCTATGTTGGTATTTCCGCTTCAGACGGCTGTTTTTGTGGTGATTGGTTTTTGGGGCGGCAGTCTCTCGGGTTCACTCCTGCTTGGCGTCGATTCGGGTGTGTATTGGTCGGCAGTGCAGAGGGCCGTGGAGTTCCAGGATATGAGGGAATGTTTTATCAAAGCGGCGGCTTTTGGATTCCTCTCGATCAGCACCTGTGCCTATCAGGGCTATCATTCGGATAGGAATGCTTCAGCGATGGGGGCACGTGCGGTGAGCGCTTCTACAACTCGTGCGGTGGTTTTTTCGAGTATTCTTGTTTTGGTAGCTGATTACATCATCAGTTCGTTTTTTGTCTGAGTATGGAAACAACGAGCCATAAATTCGCTCTCCAAGTCGAAGGCCTCCACAAGGGTTTCAACGGAAAATCTGTTCTGACAGGGGTGGAACTATGCGTGCCTTGCGGTAGCGTTTTTACCGTGCTCGGGCCCAGCGGGTCTGGCAAATCCGTGTTCCTAAAGTGCCTTGCAAACATCATTCAACCCGATGCGGGCCAAATCCGATTCGATGGTCATCAACTCACATTCGGAGACAGAGCATCGCAACTGGAGTTTCGAAGGCGCTGCAGCTTTCTTTTCCAAAGCAACGCGCTATTCGATTCGTTGACGGCTTTGGAAAATGTGGCCCTTCCGCTGGAGCAGACGACAGATCTCCCGAACAAGGTGATCCGGAAGCGTAGCATGGAAGCCCTAAAGCAACTCGAGATCGATGAATACGCCGGTCACTATCCATCCCAACTCTCGGGTGGAATGCAAAAGCGTCTAGCTCTAGCACGTGCGATCGTGACCCATCCGGAACTCGTGTTGTTTGATGAACCCACCGCTGGTCTTGACCCACTGCGACGCAATGCGGTTTTTACCATGATTGCAAAATACCAGCGCCAATTCGGTTTTACGGCCCTCATTGTGACCCATGATGTGCCAGAGGCTCTTGTTGCCAGCGACCGAGTTGCGCTTTTAAATCAGGGGCGGATATGCTTTGAAGGAACACCGAGCGAATTTTCCGCTTCCGAGCATCCTGTTGTCTCTGATTTTCGCGATAGCGCCGCTGCACTTCAAAGAGAGTTGGCGATAATTCGCTCCTCTCCCGATTAGATTTTTTTATGAAAAACACCAAACTTGAACTTTCGGTCGGCCTCTTTGTGGTTCTGGGAATCGCCGCCATTATTTATCTGACGATTCAGGTCGGTACGGGATCCATGCTCAGTGGTGACACCTATCTTATTGAGTCGCGCTTCGCCAATGCGGGAGGACTGCACTCGGGTAGTACCGTCCTTCTCGCTGGGGTCACGGTCGGGCGCGTCGAAGGCATCCGAATGGAATCCTCGGATTACAGCGCGATCGTCACCCTTCGCGTTCTTTCCACGCTTCGTCTACCCACCGATTCTATGGCCTCCATCAAAACCACGGGGCTCATCGGAGATAAGTTTGTATCCCTCTCGCCTGGAGCCGATGATACCTACCTGGAGCCAGGATCGAGGATCACTCTCACGGAATCGGCTGTCGACCTAGAGTCCTTGATCGGTAAAATGGCCTTTGGTTCCGTCGAAAAAGAAAAAGCCCAACAAGATCCCAAATAACACATGCGTTCTCTTAGCCTCATTCTTGCGTCCTTCGCTCTGGCTCATGGCCACTTGTCCGCATCCACCCTCGAGGCGGAAAAGTTTCTGAAAAAAGCGGTCACCGAAGTGGCCCAAATAGCTGATCATTCCCAAAACAGCAGCGCCTTGGCTGCAAGCGTGCGTCCGGTTTTAATGAATGTGATCAGCTTCGAACTAATGACGCGTCGCGCTGTGGGACCCGGATGGAGGGAGTTCACTGAAGCCCAAAAAAAAGAAGCCACCGATCTCTTCGCCACATTGATCATTCGGACCTATTCGAGCAAATTCACCCCCGGAGAATTTCCAGAAATCACCTACAAGCCTGCAATAGTGCCGGCCCCCGGGCGTGTTGAAATTCCAACTAGGATTCTTTACAGGGGGAGCCAGTATGAGGTCATCTACCGCCAGGAAGACTCTGTTGCTTGGCGCATCACGGACGTCGTGATCGAGGGCGTCAGCCTCATAGCCACCTACCGTACCCAATTTGATTCTCAATTCAAACAAGGCGGCGCCCCCGCTGTCATTAGTGCTTTGAAAAAATCCGTAGCCACACCTCAGTGAAAAACCTCCTCTTATGAACAAAGCTCTGGCCACCCTGTTCGCAGGTTTCATGTCCGTGGCGATCTTCCCTTGCCATTCAGCAAGTGGGTCCGCTGCTCCTAGCTCGGATGTCGTCATTATTACGAAGGAGGGGGTCAAATCTGTGAATCTGGAAGGCGGGCGGTTACCGAAAAACTCGACCGACACTTATTTTCTCAAAACGGCGGTTGAAGTGAAAAAGCGTCCCTTGTCCAAGCCGAAAGCCGCGCCGAAGCCTGTCACAAAGTCCCGAGCCGTTGCACAGGGGGATACTTCCGCCAAGCCGCCCTCGCCGCCATCGACTCCAGTTCCACCCTCCCGAAAAGTGAGTGGCATCGTTAAAAAAGAGGTGCAAAAACGGAAGGCGGAGACGGCTAAATCGTCAGCCCCCGTTACGGCGTCCGAGAAGCGTGCCTCCGAAGTTTCTTCCAGTAAAACAACCCCGAATATCACCATCACAAAAAAGGCCCCTGGCACGACCGAGGCCAACGAGGAATTTGATGAGTATAGCGAGGTCGCCAGCATTCCTGATGCGATTGAGCCTGTGAACCGCTGTTTTTTTTGGGTGAATGATCAGCTTTATTGTTTCGTTTTTCGTCCAGTTTCCAAAGCCTATCGCGTCTTGCCGAAGCAAGCCCGCACGGCCGTCTCGAATGTGTATGAAAATGTCGAGTTTCCCGTTCGCTTTGTGAACGATCTCTTGCAACTCAAATTCAAAAATGCCGACTTGGAATTCCGGAAATTTCTCGTCAACTCGGTGGCCGGTGTCGGTGGCATCGTGCGCGTGAGTGATCGGATTCCAGCTCTGGCGAATATCCCCGCAGCGGACACCGGCCAGACGCTTGCCAAGTGGGGCGTGGGCCATGGTTGCTACATCGTGCTTCCCGTCCTTGGACCGAGCAGTGCGCGCGATACAGTGGGTCGTGCTGGCGATTATGCGCTCAATCCGTTGACATGGATTTCCTTCGGTGGTGTCAGTGCAGGTGCCTCTGTTGCGATGACGGCCCCGAATGCGGTCAATACGATGGATGCGAGGATTGATACCTACGATACGGTTACGAAAAATGCCATCGATCCCTATCAGGCCGTCCGTAGTGGCTACTCCCAGTATCGTAAAAAAGCGGCCTCGGAGTAGGTTGCTTTCGTGTTTTTTGCAGGTCAAATTGACTTCAATCGACTTGGTTTTTTTGAAGAAAATCTTCGGTTGACGCGCGGGAGTCCCATTGTAGTCTGCGCGCATGAAAATGTGGACTCTCTTGGGATTTATTCTGGTATCGATGGGATGCGGGGTCGCTCAGGCTGCCGGCGTGGACGCTGCAAGCATTGTGGACGCGCAAGTGAATTGGTCAATGGATTGGCTGCGAGATTCCAATGCTTGGGCGACACTTCTTTTGCTCATCGCTCTCGAATTGGTACTCGGTATCGACAATATCCTCGTCATTACGCTTGCTGTTTCGCGCATTGAAGCCAGTCAGCGTGACAGAGCGAGGTGGATCGGACTCGTTCTCGCTTTGGTGATGCGGTTGCTCGCGCTTTGCGGAGCTAGTTTGCTCATGAGCATGAAGGATCCGGTGATCCATATCTATAGCCTTGGACTTTCGGTGAAAGATCTCGTGCTTCTCTCAGGTGGGCTTTTCCTCACATGGAAAGCCGTTTCTGAAATCCACCACTGCGTTGAAAAACCGCTAGGCGAAAATGCTGATGGCATGTCGAAGACCGTGGCCACCACATTCAGTGCCGCGATTGTTCAGATTGTTATTTTGGATGCGGTTTTTTCGATTGATTCGATCATCACAGCCGTTGGTCTCACTTCGTTTATGTGGGTGATTATTCTGGCTGTTCTGGTTTCTTTTCTCGCCGTCTTGGCCTTTGCAAAACCGATTGGGGATTTTGTTCTGCGGCATACGGCACTCAAGATTCTAGCTCTCGCGTTCCTCGTCTGTATTGGAATGACATTGATAATGGAGGGTATCCATAAGCATGTGGAAAAAGAATACCTCTACCTGCCTATGGGATTTGCGCTCTTGATCGAGTTGCTGCAAATGAGAGCCAGTCATAATGCTAGTCGGCACTCGAAAAAGTCGGTTTGAACTCTTTGGAAAAGAGTTTGCGAAGCTAGTCCAAGGCGGTTAAGTAAAAGTCGTCTGTTTTAAACGGAGGGGTGGTAGAGTGGTCTTTTGCGCTAGTCTTGAAAACCTTTTCCTGCTGTCAATCAAGGCATTATTGAGGTTATTTGTTCATCCTGAGGCTGCTCAAGAGCCATACGCAAGGCCAAGCCTCACTATCGACCTTACCTTGCTTAGTTAGCCCCCTGCCTTGCCGCCTCTTGTTGCCCACCAGTCCATGCTCACTGCCTGAGCCATCGGAAGACGGGTTCACCAAAAAAGCATCCTTTTCCTAGAGGAAGGTGACGGCATGGGGGCTCCCCCCAGCCTATTTTTTCGTACGCCTATATCTTCGCAGGGGGGGACGCAGGGGGAACTAGCGTTGCGCTCAAATGCCAATGGTCTCTGCGAGCCTACAGGTTCGGGGTGTGAGGTTCAGTATCGTGTTTCACCATGCAGCCAGGCACCCAAGATTTCTTGCGTCATTACTCCCTCATCCTCGCGTTGTTTTTCAACAAAGTTGCCGATGAAAAAAGGCAAGATGTTTTCATGGCTGCACAAGCTGGTTGGCGTAATTTGAGAGCGGCAAAAAACGCACGTCCACTTTCCACTGAAGGCACATTTTTCCTGTGTCATAGGGGTAGGATTTCTCTCGAATATCTGATACAATAGTCACCGTAATTGGCACACATTGTGCTGATCAATTATCATGCTCTACCGACACTGATTTTTCCTTGGATTCAATTCAATCTGCTCCTCAGAAGAGCCGCTCCCGTAAAGGGTGTGGGGACTCTGTGGATCAGCAGAAATATGATCCTTGAAAAATTGAAAACAGCGTCGGTCCCGGCTCCCTCGGAGTTCGGGAAAAACGAAACGTCCAGTCAGATTCTTGTCTGGCGTTTTACTCAACGAAACGGCACTCGCATTCGTGTCTCTTCCCAGTTTGGAGAGTTCTCCGTCTGGCAGGAAGGCCCTAGCGAGCGCCAACTCTTCAGCATCAATCTCGGAGTCCTC
>Ga0209770_10001427_pt1 | contig 12406 bp, 4 predicted proteins | sample LauGreSu1BDMLBDD_2_FD_187572 | JGI IMG/M metagenome (GOLD analysis project Ga0209770, IMG submission 187572) | Freshwater lake microbial communities from Lake Michigan, USA - Su13.BD.MLB.DD (SPAdes) (version 2) | ecosystem: Environmental > Aquatic > Freshwater > Lake | place: Lake Michigan, USA...
GGTGATCTTCAGATGCCACTGGTGGAGGAACTGCCATTATAATGATAGCCCTATAGGAAGTTATCTGGGTCTTTACTGTATTAAGATATCTATGAACGAGATCTCTACAGACATCTTCATGATGTCTACCATAATGGACCTGCTTCCCTATATGGGCCCTAGCATCAACTTCACCGTATGCTAGAAAGAACACGGTATCACAGTCATTATCTGATTTGCGAAAATTCAAAATTTGCTGATCACGACCCACGCGATACATAGTCTTAGCGAATTGAAAGAGATTTCTATGTTCTAAATTGAGATCCCTGAATAAAACAAAGGCATGGCTATCTCCATAGATATTCAGATGGCTCTTTATAAGAGATCCCCTAGTAAAGTCAAAATCCATGGGTCCTATGCGTATAGATATATATGAAGTAAGATCTTGATTAAACTTTAAAACATGACCATGGCCATGCCATTCTACGTATACCACATCTTTGTCCAAGCCATTTACAATACCCTTGCCCCAAGTAGTCTCTATACTTAATCGACTAGTATCATCTGTTAGAAATTTAATATAGCCATTTGAGCCCCAACTATACTTTCTTCCAATCAAATCCATTGTGATATTGTCAGTGTATAGTTTTCCAGTTATTTTATGAGCAAATTCGCGCATCCTATGAAACTTATGATCAAAGTTACCGATAGGAAATGAGAAATGACAAATAGAAGATGTCGCATAATTTGTAACCTCATCATTGCCTTCAAATAGGCTTACATGTGGATTTAGCAACTTATTATCATACAGGTTGTCCTTAATTGCGTGGTAGTTTATAAAGGGTTGATCCATACAATAAGGTATATCTAAACCACTCTGGGTATATTGGTTCACATGTGTTCGAATGCGTTCAAATAGATCGCGCATTAGAGTAGAATTTTTAAAAAGCAGGGTCCCACTATTCATTCCTGAAAGGGATGGGTCCGTTTGATGAAAGTTAAAGAATTGACAGCCGAAACTTGGGCTTTGTATATTACCAGATTCTAGTGCGTAAAGCACATCTTTTTCCATTGGCAATTCAAATATTTTAGTCAAGTCTCCCTTGATTATTATATCTGTATCCAGATACAGACATTTGTCATATCCATCCAGCCCTGGGTAATCAAATATAAACAGACGCGCGCAAGCAGCCTGAAATATAGTTTTAAAATCACAGGTCATAATCTGAATATGTAGCTTGAGATTCAGACAAATATTCTTGACTTCCGTTTCAAACTCAGGACTTGTTATAACAAGTATATCAAATGTGTCGAGTGGAGAATAGAATATCATGGTTTTCAATAGGAGGCTCAGAAGCTGAAAATAATCCTTGTTGTAAAAAACACAGAAATATACCAAATTCTTAGACTTTATTTTTTTGGGGAGCCATAGTGTATGATTGGGTATATTATCCTTGTTTGACCAGAAATGTCTAAGCAAGGTCGCACCATTTGAATCAACCAGTCTATCTCCATCTGGATCCTGAATATCATTAAACAGCATGTGCCTCGACTTATCACCCTCATACAAATTATATATATTGTATAAGTCTTTACAGATATAATGAAAATCCTTGTCCAGCATAGCAAAATCGAGCCTATACATATTAGATAGGGCCTGATATATTATTGGATTGCCTTTCTCGACTGCGATAAAATGATTTGAAATGGTATTTAGTATCCACGACCTCACAGAAATAAATGAATAATCCTTTACGATTGTATGTATATTTTGAAAAATCATGGCATCTGAATCCATGTAGACACCGCCATTTACATACAAATAATAATAACGGAATAAATCGGCCTGATGTTCACCGCGTTTCAATGATCTAAATTTTGCCACGATATCTGGAAAGTCTGGTAGTGGATATTTCTCGAAAAAGGGGATTTCATCTCCATTTATAAAATTAGTATATGTCCAATCATTTGGTAAATAATAACGAATCATGTCCTGTATATATGGTGGCAGGAGGTCCTTTGATTTTTGAAAAAATATTTTAGGGATTCCTTGAATACTCATATCTAACTAGACCATTAAATATGTGAGTATTTATATAAGCGCAGCTTCTAGTTATTTAGTCGCATCAATTCATGAATACCGGGGAATTGACTTTCTAACCTGGAAGGATCTATGTGCGCCCAGGCCTTATGAATACCAAATGTCCTCGGTGAATATATGGATTCTATGGAAAATAATTTTGCGTCTGCCCATGTGGGTTTATATATGGGTATATTGTGGTTTACACCACAGTAATACAAGTCCTCGGCGCATTGAAATGGGTATGGAACATTATTTATAATTTGAAGCATCTTGCTTTTCTTTCTTAGAGAAAGACCCCCGTTTCCCACCTCGAATGACTCTTTTAATCCGCTTTCAGGCCACGGAGCTCCAACATAATCATATTTCATAAACTCGTATATTAAATCTCGCTCGCTTGAACAGATCATAGTGTCCGTTTGAAATATTAAGAAATGTTCTGTTGGAATTTTTTCTAGAAATTCAGAACTTGAAATGAATCTATTATATTCGTGCCACGTAATATTTGCCACATTTAAATTTATAAGGCTTATACGGGATTTCTCAGATACAAATTCTCTATCGACTATATCTTCTAACCATTCCTTATTATCCGTTCCATGAAATATTATAAAATTCCAACTTTTAGAAAGATTCTGAAGAAAATTATTCAAGACGAATTGCATCGCAGGATGCTTTCTTGGTTCAACAATGACTGCGGTATATGTGGTAGATATTTCCCCTTGAATTCCATATAAAAACGAATCAAATATTCGATTTCTTCTTTTTAATAATTCGGAGCGCTGCATCTTAAATTTCTCATATAATACATCAGATGGTTTATCCAAACGTATGCTACTGCCGTCTGGTATGCCCAAAAGACCACTGAGGCCAAGTGGTTCGACAAAAGATTGTGGTAATAAGATAGGTGTTCCTACGCTATAGGCCAATGGAAAACATCCAGACATAGAATTCCATTTATGATTCAAACTATATTCGGTAGTTGGCCAAAATAAAATATAATGCGATTTACCTGCGAATTCTATCATCTTGGATGTATCCAGCTTATTATACTTGCTCACATTGGCTGAATTACTGTATGTATCTAAATCTCTATCACATAAGATAAATTGTATATCTTGATAGTTTGAAAATAGAGACTGTAAATTGAGATTATTCGTAGAATTTCCAATAGATAATACAGTGAGCTTCTTATATTTTTCATATGTGGGATTATCCCATACTGGTAGAACCCAGGTATCATCGTGTGAGGGTGGACTGCGATTTACAAATTTTCTAGTTTGAAGTTTTAAATATGCCCTATTATTCAATTCACGCGGTGAATAATGCTCTATTACAATAACGCGGGCCTTGGTATTTTTCCAAAAGGGCTCGTATCCGTGATCATCGTCTGTTAAAAGAAATACATAATCATATGCATCTGGATTAAAGAACGAAATCGGATAACACTGGTTCACCCCGTATTGCGTTTCATAGAATCGAAGCCATCCATAATTATTTGTGGTATTCGTATATACGTCTATTTTTTTATTTTTATCCTTGAAATAATCTAGAACATGTGCAAACATTTCATGGTGCTGAGGTAACGAATTAAAAATACATATAAACATATTATATATAGAATATATGTATTTTTTAGACCAGCCTTATACGTTATTTCATTCTACCTCTTACAATATCTATATCACCGATACGAACAGATAAGAAATTATTATATCCAGAGTCAAATCTCAGAAAATGAGTAATTCCTGCCCATCTTGCATATATTGTGTTTGCGTCAAGCCATTCATAGGTTCCATTACACCATTTTGTAATAAGTAAACCATTCTTTTCAAAACGAATCCATCCATCCAAGCCCCATGTGTATTTTGACTGTTCTATGGATGTTACATGGAACTCTTTCTTTCCAAAGATATTGTGATAATTTGTTAAGACATGAGAAACATGTGGTCGCATACGACCCAGCTTGTGGCCAGCATTACCAATGGGCCAGACGAAATGGCATAGAACTACGTCAGTTGGTGCCGATGGAGGAGGTGGGGGGTCAATACAATAAATAAGGCCGTGCTTTTCCAACATTGTATTATTGTATCTTCCAGACTTGATAAAGTGGTAATTGACAAATGGTTGATCGGCGCATTTAGGCATGCGTTCTCCAGTTTCCTTTAGACGTTTCACATGGGCATTTATATCTGAGAAAATATGCTGTATAGCATCTGTTGGTCTGAAGAGTAAGATACCCCCATTCATGGCCACTGTATTCTTATCGATAGTAGAAAAGTCAAACCACCATCCCCCGTGGATCTCGTGCTCAATTGTTCCCTCCTTCATTCCATACACTTTCTCTTCCAATGGCTCATTAAATACATTCATTAGATCACCCTGAACAGTAATGTCTGTATCTAAATACATGATTTTCTCGTATTTTGTAGCATCTGGATATTCAAAAATATGAAGCCTTGCACACGAAGCCTCATCCACAGAATTAAAAGAGAAATAATGTGTCTTCAGTGGGATTCCGATTTCTTGTGAAAGTTCGTTGATCCTTGGCTGAAAATCCTCACTTGTTAGCACAAGGAAATCAATCTGATCCACGGATGAAAAGAGTTTAACCGTCACAAGGAAAATTTTCAGGAGTTCCAAATATTCTGGATTGAAAAAGACACCCAAGTAAACCAGATACTTCTTAGAATCAAGTTGGGCAAGAGAATCTTCAATCACCAATGGAATCGTATTTGTCAAAGTTAGATCTCTGAAAATACAGGCATCTTTTGAAAAAGGATCACCCTCCTGCGTGTAGAATCGGTTGGAAACCCCCTTTGCAAAGAGGTCAATAGAACCACCCACATCTACATACATATTGGTCGGATTAGCCTTCATACACGCGGGGATCCAGACTTTTGACAGAGGCCCTGCCGAAAAGCAAATGAGTTGACCCTTCTTATCTGCGATAAAGCGCATGAGTCGTTCCGTCTCTTCGGTGCCCTTCAAATCCCAGTCATTCACTAGCTTCGCGTCTATCAAGAATCGCTCCTTAATTGGCATCTGAGATGGCTCGGTCCCAGATGTAATGAGAAAAAATCCAGGCTCATAGGCCATTAGGAATTCCGTAAAAGCCTTCCAATTCGAATTTCCAAAAATATTGGCATATGTTCTTTGGGCCAGAGGGACCTTGAAATTCAAGATAAAATCATTGTAAATAGCCTGTGTACAATTCCACTCGTAATTACACGTGTTACAGGGTATACCGATATATAAGTTTGGTTCCACTGTCTGAACTGCCTCGAGAAGCTGTTGTCTTAGAATACCGCCTTCGGTAAATGTCCAGTTATCGCAATTTGTTAGCGTCATATTTTTCATTATACTATATTCACCGTCACTGGGGCGTATTATACCGAATGGCGTTCCATTCTTAATCTTATGTAATATGGCTTCTAAATGTTCACGCATGGTTCCGACTAAGGGTGTATTTTGATCGCGCATGGTAACCTCAATAGTCGTGCTAGTATCCTGATTTGGTAGCTCAGCCATACTTAGTTGATCTATCTCATTCAAGGCATATGCATTCTTGCCATCCTTCTCCCAATGTTGCTTACCAATGTGTGTGCTATAAATGGAATCGAAAAAAGCAGTCTGATATCCTTTCGCGTGGTATTTGTCGGCATAGTCACGCTCGAAAAATGCATGAACAGAATCGTAATTTCCTAACTCCAGGATTTTATCCACTCTACAGACCGATGGCTGAATGGAATAATGTGGCCAATAGGCGCAGTTTGGCCCGCTTACTCCTTCCTTCTTTTCATGTAAGACAATCCCAGGACCCAGAGGTCGCACATTTACGCGATCCATATCATTCATCATAAGTCCGTATTCACGATTAAATACGACTTGGTGTACATTCATGGCCTTGTATTTCTCAAGAGCCGCTATGGCTCGCGTTATATAGGCCTCTTTCTTGAAAAACACCCAGTCATCTTCCATGTGAACCCAGTAGGTAGGCTGAAGTTCTTTCAACTTATTCCATATAATATTCATACTCTCTCTGTGCCCCTTTTCCTTCGATGATTTCATATGATAATGGAAAAAGGGAAATGCGGTCTGCATCTTCAGACGATCCTCCTTGGATGAATTGTCATCTACGCAGAAAAAGTAATTGACCTTATCGATATCGATCCATTTATTTAATACCGATTTCATAGTCTGCTCAAAGAGATCAAATCTCTTACAGGTTGTCACAGATAAGAGTATAGTAGGGCGATTTCCAACTTGTTTTACGGGCATGTTCAATGATGGCGCAGTGAGAATCGGTCTGAAATGTGCTATAATTCGGTCTACCACCTGTAGATTATTCGAATTCAGTTTCACACCCACTGAACGCAGATTTTCAATATATTTGAGAATTGACTCCAGAAATTCTGGATCTTTTGGCATATACGGAATAGCGAACTGAATATTGTGAAATAGATTGTGGATCCACCACTCACCTGAATACAGATAATTCTGACGGAATAAAATCTCTAGAACTTTAATTTGTGTCTTGTATTTTTTGGCGCGATGTGCTACAATTAGCATGTAATATGGCAAATAAAAATCATATTCTTCCTTTTTAGCGAACAAGTAATCTGATACATTCTCAGTTGCGTAAGTTTTTTCATAATATTCGGCAATCATACTATAATAGGCATATGCAGCCTCTACCGGTCCATTGATACAGTAGTATTTCACTAATCTATATATGCCTTCTATGCGTCGTGGATCATATTTGAATGACTCCACCAAGTAATATAGACCCTCAATATTACGATTCAACTTGTCATATTGATCGTATATTTCAATACAACTCATATACATTTCCTGGAACCAATTATTCAGAGTTAAGACCTTCTTATAGTATTCAATAGCCTTCTCATGCTGATTACAGCTATTATAGCTCTGGGCAGTGTAGAAACAATAGCGATTCATAATTGGTTCCTTCTTTTCAAAGGCTTCATTAAAGGCTTTTTCCAAAATTTGCGCATCTTTCAAATATTTTTCCGGATCCTTATTTCTAGCACCACTTCTACCCGAAACAAAATAATAGTTGCCAAGAATATCGACGGGTTCTTCTGCGGGTTCTAGGCACGCTGGATATTCATGTAAGACACCCACATAATGCCAGCGCTTGTGGTTATTGAATAGCTGGCATCTGGAATAGCGAGTTCCCATCTCATTTCCGAAAATGAACTTGTAATGATCGGCTTTTAAGTCGGTCGGCATTTGGAAGTCCCCATGAATTACATCATCTGCGTCCCAAACAAAGGCATAGTCTGTTTTCTTATATGCGCGCTGGAAAGCCACCGTTCGATTGTATCCGAAATCCCGCCAAGGTGTTTCATCCAATTCGCCAGGAATATTTTTCTTGGCAAAATAATCTTTTATAAGTTTCTGGGTTCCATCCGTGGACCCATTATCATTGATTACCCAGTAATCAAACTTTATGAATTTGGCTAAATGCTCAAAACACTCAATAATGAGATGTCCCTCATTCTTGACTATCATTGTCAAACAAATAGTCTTTTTAACCATGGATGCTAGCTACCTTTCTAAGAAACTCTTCGTTTAGACCTTCTTATTTACGATTCTATGGTGGTTGTAACGGGTCCACAGGAAAGCCCGTATATAGCAGAATCCGGTAGCATACGAATAGATCTACGAATCCATTGGGGTATTATCTCGAGAAATTCTGGCTCAGCCATAAATTTACTTCTGTGAGAAACAACAATAAAGGTCCATTCTCCAGCGAAGCTCGGAATGAAGGCTGTATATACGTAATACTTGTAATCAAGGTTTCGCATACATAAATTCTTTATAATATCCAGCAATTTCTCTAGTTTTGTGGTATTCCATGGTTGATATAGGCCCGCATTCATTACAAATCCACCCGACTTGGGTTTTACGCATTTTAGAGTAAGTTCGATTAGCCCCCTCCAGGCCTGCGTATACAAGTCTGGGTCAGTTAGGTCTATTATAACACCATCATACACATAACCACGAGCCATGTATTTCCAGGCATCCTCGTATATGAGGCGTAGCCTACTATCTTTGAACGCCCCCCTTGACCAGTCATCACCGTATTTTTTCATAAACTCCACCAATTCCTTATCGTAGTCCACCATATCTATGGTGGCAGGATTCCAGCGAAGCAGTTCTCTAGCCGTGGCTCCCTCTCCACCACCAAGAATTAATAGAGACCTTTTATGATTTAAACAATCCATGAGGGGGTGAACGAGTGCATTATGATATATTACTTCATCCTGTGTTGAGCTTTGTAGAACTCCGTCTAAAAAAAGCAAGCGCCCGTTGCTAGGAGTTTGTATTATATCGACGGACTGAATACCTGTTTGAATAGTGTGAGAATTTTGCTTATAGTATAAATATACTCTATCGATCCCTTGGTCTTTATCGATTTCTTTAAACTCTTGAACCGCGTTGATTGTTAAGTTGCTCATACTTATATATTTGGATTTATTGTTTAGACTATCTTAAATTGCCGTTTTGGGCAACAAGCGGATTAATCTTAGGCAAGACCATCGGTGGCTTTATAGTCGGTGTCGGATAATCTGCTTGCTAAATAGTGCTTTTCCAAACACATTACGGCTTTATATAACAAGGTGAATTATGTGCTCTTTCAATTTTTTTATATTGAACGAACATAGTAATGGAAGAGGTTAGAAAGCGCATTGAATTGGATGTTCTCCTTAATTGTATACTTGTTCGAAACGATGTTCGTCCGGCTTTTTTGATTCAGCCCGCCGACTATCGTGAAGCCAGTAGCACAGGTCCTAAAACTAGTTCTATGTTAGCAGGAATTCGGCGCTATTTTCCAGAGTTAATATTATCAGATATTCGTGGGCAAATTTTAGTATCTAAGAAGGCGTATACAAGTGCCGATATAAAAACCGATACAGATATGGGTGAAATTATTGGCTATCCTTGTGCTAAAGATTATCCGTATATTCTTGAACATAACAATAGTATTGCCACTATCACTATAGATATTGTTGTTCATCTTTTAACTGGGGGAGATAGTGTACAAATTTTTGCATATGTTTGTTTAGACGATTCTCATTATGCTGCCGCTAAACAGTTTGCCGCTTCTTGTGACCGTGTTTTGAAAAGTGATCCTGTCGTGGGACCAATTATCAGGGGTGTGGAAGCGATTAAACGTGTAAATAATCCCGTGTCCCTGTTAATTGAGAAATTAGTGCACGGGGCAAAAGATTTTAGTAAAGAAGAAACTTATGATATTGAAGATTATATTGCGAATCTTGGCTTTGATAATATAAAGAGTTTTAACTTCGATTATGGAAATCCCGTGCACAGAGGAATTATTATTGCATTTCTTTCATTATATAAAAACAATCCTTTGTCGCCATTTTATCCTTTACAGCGTCAAAAACTGGGCGCTGAATCCGATAGAATAAATGCTATTTTTGAGTCGGAACTAATACGGATATTTAATGCTACGATTTCTAAGGGCGGACATAAGAGAAAAACTATGAGAAAAAGATAATAGAAAATGTATTGTTTGTTTCATTAATAAGCACTGAACCCCTTCTTTATAAGAGAAAATATAACAGGTCAATTACTATCCACGCTGAAATCCTATTGAAAATTTTTTCAGTCAGTTGAAGCATTGTTAATAAGTCTGTCACACTCACTACGCTTATCTTGAATAATAAGGGACATATTATCTATATTAAGCAAACCGTGCTTAACTGATGGTTAAATTTTTGTCGAAACGGCAATTTAAAATGAGCGTTGGTTTAAAAAACATAACAACCTCAAAAATTGATACAATTTCCCGGCTTAGAAAAGAACACACATAATCACAGAGATGTCTAGGTCAGCGGAATTTGAACCTATCCTTGGCATCCAGTTCAGTATATTTAGCCCGGATGAGATCGAGCGCAGGTCTGTGGTAGAAATCACGTCAAATAACACATATGAAGGAAATGAACCAAAGATTGGAGGACTCTTTGATCCCCGTATGGGTGTTCTGGAAAACGGCAAGCAGTGCCGTTCATGTGGTCAATCCAATAACAATTGCCCTGGGCATTTTGGCCACTACAAGCTCGGTCGCCCTGTCTATTATATCCAGTTTCTACCCATGATTCTGAATGTTCTCAGCTGTGTCTGTGTCTCCTGTAGCAAATTGCTCGTGGATAAGGAAATGCGCACATCGATCAAGGCGAAGAAGGGTGAGGGGCGGTGGAAGGAGCTGATGGAGGCATCCAGCAATATCTCGCGTTGTGGCCAGGAGACGGAGGATGGCTGTGGCTCCAGACAACCTGATCGCTACAAGCGCGAGGGTATTGCCCGCATTGTTGCCGAGTGGGATGCGGTCGAGAGTCGTGATGCTCGCCACGAGGCCATGAAGCAACCACTTGAGGTCGAATATGTGCAGCGCCTGTTCCGCCGTATTACTGATGAAGACGTGTCCTTCATGGGCCTCAATCCCCGCTGGTGTCGTCCGGACTGGATGATTTGTTCTGTCCTAGCGATCCCTCCTCCTCAGGTGCGCCCCTCGGTGGTTCAGGAGAATAACCAGCGCTCCGAGGACGATTTGACCCACAAGCTCTTTGAGATTATCAAAATCAACAAAATGCTTCTGACCAAGATGGAGGCTGAGGGGTCCAAGACGAATAAGAGCAATATTGACGAATTGCTCAATGTTCTCCAATATCACATTGCCACTCTTGTCGACAACCAGATTCCGGGCGTAGCCCCTTCTGCTCAACGCGGTGGTCGTCCACTGAAATCCATTCAACAGCGTCTGGGATCCAAGGAGGGGCGTATCCGCTATAATTTACAGGGTAAGCGTGTAGAATTCAGTGCGCGCTCAGTTATCACTCCCGACCCTAATATCTCCATCGCAGAACTCGGTGTCCCCATTAAAATCGCCATGAACCTCACGGTCCCCGAGCGTGTCACCGAATACAATCGGGACAAGCTCTATAAGCTGGTTCAGAATGGCTCTGCTAAATACCCCGGTGCAAAGACACTTGTGCGGTCCGATGGGCGCATGATTTCACTGGCCCACGTCAACACGAAGGAGATTGTCCTGTATAACGGTGATACGGTCAATCGCCATCTGATGGACGGGGATATGGTTCTCTTCAACAGACAGCCGACTCTCCACAGAATGTCGATGATGGGTCACCGTGTGCGTGTCTTACCATACAATACATTTCGCCTAAATGTGTCTGTGACCGCACCTTACAATGCCGATTTCGACGGTGATGAAATGAACGCCCACATTCCTCAGAGTCCAGAGGCAACCCAGGAGCTTCAGGACATTGCAGCCGTTCCATTCCAGATGATTTCCCCGAGACACCAGAAGCCAGTTATTAAGGTGGTTCAGGATGCGCTTCTGGGGACCTACCGTATTACTAAGCAGGGTGAGTCCTTTACTCGCAAGGAATACATGAACTTCATGATGTGGAATAAGCGTTTCGATGGTAAGTTGCCCCAGCCAGAAATGGTCGATGGATCCCCCAAGTGGACCGGGCAAAACGTGGTCAGCAGTCTTCTTCCTCCACTCAACTCCGATCTGAAAAACAAGATGTATGACGATGATCCGGGATCGCAGAATTTGGTGAAGTTGCGTGACGGAATTATCCAGGGTTCTAGCATTCTCGACGACGACGTGCTCAATAAGACCGGCGTTGGCATTGTTCACTCCACATACAATGACTTTGGTTCGGGCGCAGCCGTAAACTTCATAGATTCTCTTCAAAGCACGATCGAGGCCTACTTGATTTCCAGTGGATTCAGCGTGGGACTTTCCGATCTCGTGGCAGATGATGAGACACTATCAACAATGAATGACATTGTTCAGACACGTAAGAAGGAAATCGACGAGATTATTCTCCAGGTTCACATGGACTTGTTTGACAATAATACGGGGCGTTCTAACCAGGATGAATTTGAGGGCCAGGTGTTCGGAAAACTGAACAAGGCTATTGAGGAGCTAGGTAAGCTGGGCCAGAAGGCTCTAGCCCAGGAGAATCGCCTCATCAGTATGTTAAAGGCGGGTTCAAAGGGTAGCACGATTAACGTCTCGCAGATGGTGGCCTGCGTGGGTCAGCAGAATATTGAGGGTCGTCGTATTCCATTTGGCTTCACCGACAGAACTCTGCCTCACTACAAGAAGTTCGATGACGGTGCCGAGGCTCGTGGATTCGTAGAAAACAGTTTCGTGAAGGGCCTCACTCCACAGGAGTTCTTCTTCCACGCAATGTCTGGCAGAGAGGGTCTCATTGACACGGCAGTAAAGACCGCCGAGACGGGCTATATTCAGAGACA
>Ga0209770_10001428_pt1 | contig 12400 bp, 11 predicted proteins | sample LauGreSu1BDMLBDD_2_FD_187572 | JGI IMG/M metagenome (GOLD analysis project Ga0209770, IMG submission 187572) | Freshwater lake microbial communities from Lake Michigan, USA - Su13.BD.MLB.DD (SPAdes) (version 2) | ecosystem: Environmental > Aquatic > Freshwater > Lake | place: Lake Michigan, USA...
AAAGCACAATCCGTCGCTCCAAAGGGTACATCCGTCGCCCTAATTGCATCTTGAATTGTCATGTCGGGGCGAATCTTTCCATTGAAGTTGTAGAATATATTGCTGAATCCATAGACGTGGACGTTTTCAGCTCCTTCGGCGTGTAGTGTCATCATCGCCATCGCAACTGAACCCTCGCGAGGTGTGATATTTTTTGCGCCTGCACACATGCACATCGACATACTTCCTGATACATCCAGTCCAAACATGAATCGTTTCCCCGTTGGTGTGATATTCCCAAATGCCTGGCGGAATGTTGTGGAGAGTGCAGTTGTGATGTATGAATTTGGCGTCCATGTCATTGATCCGAGATCGCCCTTCCCTTGTGAATACGTCTTCATTCCTATCATAACTTGTAGTGGGTGAATCTTTGAATCCTTCACCAATTTGGGGTCGGTTAGCATTCGAATGATATCCGCCGATCTTGTTGATGCAACACCAACCTGCGACAACTTTCCAAGATTGCGAACCAGTGCAGTCATCCCCATTCCACTCAAAAGCGTATCCCAGATTTGCGATGTATTGAGAAGCTCTGTTGGCAAATGTTCGCGCTGGATTTTCTTGTTCTTTTCCATCAGCGTAATAGCAGTAGCTGTATCCTTATTTTCGCCTGTCTTTGCCAGTTCAAGCAATGCTTTGAGGAATCGCGCAGTTGCCACGAGAGGGTCTTCGGATGGTTTCTTTGATTCGGGTTCTGATACTGGGAGGGCTGCAACAGGTGCCAATGCTGTTGCTGGTGCTTCCACTTGAACAACCGGCTCAACACCTGCGCCCAGGTAGATTTTCTTGGTTGTGTCGTATGAGATATCTCGCAAAGATTTTGTCGAAGAAATGAGAGAGCCGTTGTAGCGAAAGACGAAACTCGTTCCAATTCCAATGTCATTGAGTGTTTGCTTGATGTTTTGAAGTGGCTCGGTGTCTTGAACCATCAACTTCAACGTTCCAGACATGGGGCTTTCAGGATGAACAACTTCAAACAGAACTTGTATTTTTTTTGAAGCAGGTGCCACAGCACTGCTGGTCCCTTCGCCACCCAAAACAGACCCAATTGCATTCGTGATGGTTTTCATAAATCCTTTGCTCTCTCCTGCTGCTACTGCACCACCCATATCCCTATCCGGTGTCGGAATCGCTGCCAGACGTTTCAGAAATTCAGTCCTCTCCATTTTTGCAGGCAGTGTTGTCGCTACAATTCCCTTCGCCGGGTTCGCTGTAATCTTGCGCTCAGGTTTGTCTTTTTTCATGATCCATTCCAATACAAGTCGCCCTCCATCATCTTTCATTTCCGCTGGGTTGATGTGGAGTAGCGAAATCAAATCCTCGTGTGTCCATCCTTCACGATTCTTATATTTTGTCACCAGGACTGCCAGTTCCAGTCCGTTGCGCGAAGTGTAGTATTCCGTCAAAGCCCGTCGAACACCTTTGCCAAATCCCTTACCTGGATTCGGTTTGTCTTGCGAAAGGTCCCGAATATACTGCACAAGCATGAATAAGTGAGTTGGAATACGACATACCTGATTGATTGCTGCCAGTGATTGTGCTTTGCATGCATTGTCGGGTGGAAACACTATTGCCGCCGCGAGTGACATCATCGTCATTTCCTGTTTGGGTGCACGTGCGCTCACGGAGACGTCAACTATGTCCCGAATCAAATGCGCGCATGTAGCTGGCGATGAAACTGCCGCCATAATACACTTCGAAATCGTGGTTGCAATCGCGCCACCACATTGGTAGAAGCTTCCATTGTCTGATTTGCTTCCAATAATCAAGTATCGCATCCATTCTTGTTCGAGGGGTAGAGGGAATGAGTATCCACCGGCATTATTGGCGATTTGTCCAGGAAGTCCAATCGTCTGCGGAATTCGAATACGCGCCGCTGGGTTATTTTGCGCAGACATTGCGGTCTTCAATGTGGAACCACCTTTGGCTCCTGATTTGCTCTTGCCGGCCATTGTTGTTATACAAAGACGATGTAGTGAGTTCGGTGTGTTTGTTGTGTTGGTTGCTTATCTAATATATGGTCATTTATTTAAATCAATTTTCTAAACATTATATCGCTTGGCAATACAATACCCAACACAAAAACATAAAGTGACAGATAGAAAAATAATAACAATTAATGTTTCGGCATAATGCCTACTTTTAGGATTCAGATCCATGTGTCTATCTAGTTATCTACTTTAGAAACATAAAAAAATATAAATGAAAATACGGGAGGGTATTTGTTATTTATTATTTGTTATTTGTTGCATTATTTAATATACCTACAAATATAATATAGTATAAAATGGAAACTATTTTATCAAGCAAGGTGACACCTTTGCATAGTATTGTCTCTACGCCACAGGAGACTACAGAAACGGGAGAAACGGGAGAAACGGGAGAAACGGGAGAAACCCAAAAATCAAACAAAATGAAAAAGAGAAATAGAAAACATAGTGCGCAATCTTTACCTAAAGGATTAGAGCATCATATGATGAAAAAATATGTTGTATATTATCGCGAATGGATTGACAGACAACATTCACGAGAACGAGAATATTTTAAAATCGAAAAGCATCCTGATTTAAAAAAGGGATGGACGTCAAGCAAGTCGTGTAAAATTACTATTTTCGATAAACTGGCAGCCGCAAATAAAATAATTGAAGATTTAGAAGAAAAAAAGAGAAAAGAAATGGAAGAAAAAGCGGCAGCAGAGGAAGAGGCACACGCTAATGCTGCAGAAAATTGAAGTTCGTGTATATTTTAATAGCTTTTGTTATATCATTTTAGAACATACTTAAAAATAATATCTGTATAGAATATAGAATCAAGGAACTAGGAAACGCGACACGACTAATATGAGCAAACAAATTTTTATTAAAACTCTTACGGGTAAAACAATAACACTTGATGTAGAAGATAGTGACACGATTGAAGCAGTCAAAGCAAAGATTCAAGATCGAGAAGGGATCCCTCCAGAACAACAACGTCTTGTGTACGCTGGAAAACAGCTTGAAGATGGTAGGACACTTGCTGATTATGGTGTGCAAAAGGAGTCAACTATCCATCTAGTCTTGCGACTTCGCGGAGGTGTTTTTTAAAAATGTAATCTACACTCTTTATATATTATATAAAATATATTAAAGACTATTTATATAATATATGTAAAATGAACAAGTGCAATAGGTGTAGAAAAGAAAAGGATATTGAATTATTTTTAAAAAATAATAAACAATTAAAAACATGCATTGATTGTAGAGAAAATTATTGTAAAATGAACGATAACTGGTATAAAAATAATAAAGAAGTTGTTTCATTATACAACAAAATACGTATCGATAAAAAAAATGATAACAAAGAAGTAGTATATATTTATGCCAAAAAAAATAATAACGAAGAAGAATGGATGAAATTTAATTCACAATTAGAAGCAGCAATAAAATTAGGTCTTCATGCTCCTAATATAAATAAAGTTATTAATGGTAGTTTAAAAACTACTGGCGGTTATATCTTTAAACAAGAAAAAGAAATATACAAAGCGAATGAAACCACATGGGAAGAAATTAAAAAACAAAATAATATTGTAAATAAATGTAAAGGACAGCCATCTAATCATAGAACTTTACATGAAACTAATGAAGGAGTTACTGGGAAGAAGTGTTGTAAATGTAAGTGTTGGCAACCATTAATAGAATATAATTATTCTAAAACACATTGGGATAATTTAAGAGTAGATTGTAAAAAATGTCTTACAGAATGGAGAAAGGAAAATAGAAAAATATTAAATGAAAAACATAAAGAATACGAAAAGAATCGCAAATTAACCGATGCTGAATTTAAGCTTATTAAAACATTAAGAAGTAGACTATCACGTGCTATTAAAAGACAAAAATCAAATAAATGTGATACAACAATAGAGCTATTAGGTTGTTCTATATCTTTTTTAAAAATATTTTTGGAAGCCAAGTTCAAAGAAGGAATGACTTGGGAGAATCATGGAAAATGGCACATAGACCACATTAAACCTTGTGCATCATTTAATCTATTGGATGAAGAAGAACAGAAAAAATGTTTTCATTATACAAATCTACAACCATTATGGGCTTCAGAAAATTTAAGTAAAGGTTGTAAATATATTGATGAAAATCTATAATTACACCAAACAAACTTAAAATATAAATAATAGTTAGTATTATTATTTATATTTATACCAATCCAGTCCAACCTAGCCCAATCCAATGGAAATATTAACAAAATTACCATTTGATTTACAAAATCATATACTTGTGAATGTTATGAAGAGATATAAACTACGAGATGGAAAATATGTGAGACAAATCGACAAAACTAAATATAAGTTCCTTGACTATATTATGCGGCCGCCTGTTAATAAAAATTCATTTCATTACTACGAAGATATATACGAAGATATATTTAATAGCAACGATGATAAACAAGTTTTTCGTTATAAATTTTTCATCAAAAATTTGCACGATAGTCCCCTTAGAAAAGAGTCACATATTGATGACGACATAGTTGATGTTCGAATAGAACATAAAAATAATACTTACTACTATGAAGTTAGTATATACAGACTAAAAATTAAAAATGCAGAAGAAAATAATTTCACGCCTGAAAAAATGCGCAAAGATATATACCATAAAGGACCATTGGCCGATAATTATTTTTGGGATTTTTTCGAATTTTCGTATGAAGTGAAGTAGAGTAGCATAACATATAAACAATATTTTATAGTTATTTAGAGAAATAATTATAAGATATATAACTTCCCCAATCTAGCCCAAAATACTTTTCTTTCTTTAGATAAATGAATAAATATAACCGAATTCCTGTTTTGATTCCTTTTCTTTTGTGCGCATGCGTTGCTGCATTGCCGATAGATACAGCACCAAAGTATGACTATACACCCCAAGATATTCGTATTCTTTCAGTAGGTGACTGGGGGTCAGCTGCACTTGGAGGATACCATCTTAAAAATGCCGAAAATACCGCCGCCGCGATGTCGGTATATGTTGAAAAATATAAACCAAAACTTGTATTAAATACGGGCGATAATTTCTACTATTGCGGGATTCACAACACAAGTGACCCACAAGTCAGCTCTGACTATGTTGAATTGTTTGGGAATATTGGTTTGCCTTGGTATAATACTTTGGGTAATCATGACTATGGTTTTAATCCTGATGCACAGCTAGCACTGAACGAGACAATACCGACATGGATTATGGATGCGCGATACTATCACAAGAGGGTGGTTCTCGACACCGACACCACCAACAACGAATCCGTAATTCTTAATATTATCGTCTTGGATACGAATCCATGTGTTGCTGATTATAGAGGCGATGACCGCGCAAAGTGGGATCCATGTAGTATACAATACCCGACATGTGCGCCCATGGAAGGTGAATGCATGTTCCATGAAAATATTATTCAACAAGACTGCAAAGCACAACTTGATTGGTTTAATGCGACATTGTCTAGTATTAATGCCCGTAATAGTAATAATACCGAATGGGTGTTTGTTTTAGGACACCATAAAGCAGATGAAATTGATGTAGAAGATTTTCAGGATTTATTGAGTAGTAACCAGGTTCATTTATACCTAAACGGACATAATCACAATTTAGAACATTATTCAATAGACGGGCAAGCAAAATATATGACAACAGGCGCGGGTGGAATGGTGATTATTGGTGGTGAAGGCGTAAAGTTGCATAAGACTTCGTCGAATTTTGCAAAATGGCATAATCATACTCACGGCCACGGCCACGACCACGCCCATCAAGTGAAAAGCATGTGGAGTAAAGTAATAACCGGGTTTACATCGCATACGTTTATGGAAAAAGGCACAAAAGTAAAGACAGAATATTGGGATACAAATCAAAATATGCTGTATGATTTCACGATTAGTATGAAAAGCTAAACAACTGGATAATTATAGTTCAACCATCCCGCAACAGGCACTTCGAATGCAGGTGATTTCCCATATCCAAACTTAATACCGATTGCATTATATCCGAGCATTTTTAGAATAACAAGTGCTTGACTGCTTGTATGCCCGACATAACAAATAACAAATATTTTCTTATTTTTGGGTAAAAGTTTCAAATTCTCATCGCGCAATAAATCAAGCCAGAAAATATTCACTGCGCCTTTCATATGAAAAGAATCAAAATCTTTCTTTTCACGTATATCTAATACAAATGGCTTCTTGTTATAATATTTGTGATAAAAGTCGTAAGGTGTAATATAGTTCCATGTTTTATCCGTTTCTTTTAAAAAATTTCTAAAAGAGTGTAGTAAAAATTGACTATCGTCCATGATATAGTATAATATAGTATAATATAACTACTGCTATATTATTTTTGGTTTAAAGTTATCATAATATTGCCATTATTATTATCCCGTCTTAATACAATACTCACATAAAAATCCTCGCTCTTTCTTTTCTACCTTCATTGAAAGATGACTCTTGAATAGTCCACAGCTATCGCAGGTATAAACTACCAGAGAGTTGTCATCTGTATTCGAACATAGTGCGCGTTTATTTAAAGAACACTTCTTCATCGTATGAATATGCTAAAACTTTAAAAATAATATATATTTTTTTGTAATATATATTATCTCTATAACTATATTATTGATTTTAAACTTATTTTGTTTTAAGATTATTTCATTTTATTTTAAAATTACGCCGAGTTAAAAAGTCGATTCATATTTACAACTTCAGGTTTATTCAACGATGGCATAAATATTTTCTTAATCAGTTCATCGTCTCTAAACCGAATCGTATACGACAATTGTAACTTATTTCGACCTACGCGTCCCATTGCTTGAATCGTTTTTTCTTGCGTCATATCATTCAGATCCTTGCTAATATATCCGTGACAAAACTGGTAATTGGTTCCGTAGATGTAATCCGACGACGCAATAATCAAATATAGTTTCTGATTTTGCGCCAATTCTTTCATAATTTCATTATATTTTACACTGGTATGATTTGTAATGACACCAATACCCATAAGTAGTAACATTTTCCAATGCGTTTCCATTTGCAGCAACATAATATTTTCAACAACGTGTTCATCCAGGTTCGCAGAAAATTCGTTTTTATATTCTTCGCGTCCTGTCCATCGTCGCAAATGTGCCAGTTTATTTGGCACAAAAATATCGTTCAATGCAATTCGACGAACGCCTGTTCTTATAATATCAATCATTTGCTGTTTCTCACGTATCTCGCGTGTGTCTACGACAACACCTCCTGAACTACCGCCAATGCCACCGCTTTTATTCTTAGCATCATCTTTCCCAGCACTACTTCGCATTTTCTCTTTTTCTTCTTCGATATTTTGTATTTCTTTTTCAAGCACATCTATTTTACTTGACAGCGTATTGTTATGCTCAATGTCGCACATAAGGTCGTCCACTACTTGGGCTGGTATTTTCGAATTCTGAATTGCAAATTTTGCTATTTTTTCAACGTCGCTCGTGAGAAAAATCGTCGGACCATCCGTTAGTGTATGTGCATCCGAAGTTGTGAAATAGATATTCGACTCAAATATCTTCTTGCGTTCCTCCTTCATTTTTGCATATATTTCGCCCCACATTTCGGGTTTGATATTTTTCAAAAGTGTTAAATAATAAAGTTTTATACTCGTCATATTGATACTTGTAATATCATCAAAGTATCGGTCAATGGCAAGACGTGCAGCATTTGTATAATACCCGCGCTCATTCACATACATTATAAATTTTATTATTTGATTCAGATCAAAATATCGCAACAATGTTTTATAATTCAAGCAGTGTTCTGCTGATGTAACCACGTCTTCGTATTTTTCAAATAAAAAGTGTGGCAACTCGACATAGTTGTCTTTATTTACAATAGGTATCGACTTGGTGCAGTCGTGACTAATAATCGATACAACATTGCCACCGGGAAAACGTGTTTTAAAGTCCATAATCGTATCTTTTATTTCACTTTCGCGTGGAAGTGTTGCAGACGACAGCACGATATTGGGTATTTGGTTTTCAACCCAATTACGTTTGATTAGAGCATGAAATTCGTGTTCTTCATAGTCGAGCGAAATTGTCGGTTCGTCAAAATATACAATAATATTATTTACATGATTAAATGCTTTCATATATAGCATTGCATGAATATATGACTTGATATCGCTAATCATAATTTCTACTTCGTCGCCAATACTATTATCAACACGTCGAATCCTGCCGTTTCGGTCACGCGTTGCTTCTTTGGCAGAATAATAGTGCAGGCGAATATCGCTTACGCTACCACACCCAAATGCAAATGCAATTTTTTTCATTGCACAGATTGCCGACTTTGCAAGAGCGAGTCCGACGTGTCGCGCAGCACATACAAAAATAATCCTGTTTTGTTTTACTACCGACCCCGACCCCGACCCCGACATAGTAAAGGGCTCGGTCAATCCAATAGGTGTCAGCGTTTTACCTGTTCCTGTCGGCGCAATATATAAAATAAGTTTGGGAGTAGTTATTTTGCTCTCTGTAAATATTTTCTTTTGGTGTTCATACAAGCTGCTATCTTGATATTTAAAAAGGTAATCATTTTTTTCAATAAACTGCACAGCATATCGTATGAATGTTTTTACTTTAAAATCGTTTTCGTATTTATCCAGAACACTATTTACAAAAAGAATTACGTACTTATTGATATTTTCAATATCGTTTTTCATCATAAGTTTGAGTGTATAATAGTAATAATACCAATTTGCTTGTTTATCGTTATAAAAACTTAAAAGATTATCAATGATTTCGAGTAAAATATATTCGTATATTTTGTCGTTGTCTGTTGCGAAATTATTATTTGTAATACGCATTTCATCTATTTTTTTAAGTTTGAGATTTTTATTTTTTCCGATTACTTGGTCGCAGTTAAAATCGGTATATTCCACCTCTTCACAAATTTCTTCAACGCGAGTTTTAAAGTATTTAATGAAAAGAAAGACCATGATTTCTTCACTAACGGATGTTTTTAGAATGCCGATAATCGATTTTGTTGTATTAAATCGTATATTTACGTTATTAAATCCCGCTTTAATCATATTCAAAACTTCAATCTCTTCGCGTGATTCTGGAATTTCTGTATAATCCCATTCTGCTTTTGATAATTTCTTTTGATGTAGGTCGACATGGGTGTCAATTTTTGAGGTTGCAATTTCACTAGACATTTTAAATACTTTATTACTTGTGTTATATAATGTGATTTGACTTGTAAACGTTATACGTAAGGTTATTTAGTATAAACTTTTATATTTAAACTTATTTCATATATATTATAACACATTTTCCTCATTTTATTTATTGCCATTACTCATATTTAGCCCTTATATAAAATTGAACCATATATTTATTATATTTAAATATAGTAAAGAACATAGAACATAGATAATGTCTTCTGCTTCTGCCAATTCACTCGCCGGTTCATCCATCCCATATGCACCCCATCCGCATCCTCGTTCCATGATAGTAAGCATTGACGGGAATATTGGTTCAGGAAAGTCAACAAACGTAAGTGATCTCCAGAAATATTTTAAAGACAAAGGCACAGAAGACATTATTTTCGTTCAAGAACCAGTTCATGAATGGGAATCAGTAGTCGATGTCAATGGCACACCTATTCTTGCCAACTTTTATAAAGACCAAAAACAATACGCATTTCGGCTTCAAATGTTGGCATACATATCTCGCCTCGCACTTTTACGCGATGTTGCAAAGAAAGGGTATAAGTATATCATCACGGAAAGGTGTGTCGGAACAGACCGAAATGTATTTTCAAAAATGCTTTATGATAAGGGGGATATTGCACATGATGAGTATACTATTTACAATAAGTGGCACGACGAGTTTTCAAAAGACGTGCCTGTTTCTGCAATTGTTTATATAAGGGCCACGCCAGAAACGTGCCTATCACGCGTAAATATTCGCGCCAGAGAAGGCGAAAATATTCCAATTGAATACTTAGAAGAGTGTCACCGGTATCATGAAGAATGGATTGAAAGCGAAAATATTCCGAAGCTTTACGTCGATGCTAATACAGACTTCAAGCAAAATCCGGAATACAAAAACGAAATACTTAAAAAGATCGACGCGTTTATTCATTCGTTGTAAAAATCAATGCCACTCATGTCACCCCATGTCACCCATTTTCAATATATTTCACATCAAATATTTGGGGTGATTTATATTTCAGTATATCTAACTCTTTACTTGTTGTCGGGAATAATTCGCTGCCATATATATCTTGCAACAAAAGCCACTCAAACATTCCACCAACGTATATAGATACATTTATAAAACCTAGTTTAATAAGTTGCTCATATTTTTTATATACTTTTTCGTCATTGCAATTTCGTCCGTAAACTATAATACATGAACGATTTGATTTTTTTATAATCGAGTTGATAAGCGCCTCTTCGTTCTCGATTTTGGTCGTATTTGCAATAAGACAATTTTGCATATTTGGTTCTAATGTGTTAATTATAATATACTGATTTGTATTTTTACACGCCTTTTGCATATCTTCGCAGTTTACTTTTTTTATTGATGGATTATTACCCATGTTATAAATATAAATATAAATATAAATATGTTTTTATACTAAAATATAAAGACATCTTTATATATTTTATTTACGTTTTTATTTACAAACCGCTATCCGTAATTCAAAATTCAAAATTCAAAATTCAAAATCCATTGTTAGTTAAAATTAACAACTATTTCGACTTTTTCTTTTTTAATACTTTTTGTAGCAGATATAGATAACTCTTCGCGTTTTTTTCTTGTTTTATTATTTGTATCATTTGGTGGCGCTAGTGATTCACCCTCGATAGAAGAATCATTATTTGTATTTTGAATATCGCATTCGCATTCGCCTCCATCGCCATCACCATCCGATGAAATAGATGTTGCGGATGTAGTAGAAGCCATAGACATCTCAGATGCAATCGATGAACACATTGAATTCTTCTTTGCATTGCTATTTCTGTTATTCATATCCTTTTCAATATTAGCGTAGTTCTCTTCAATATAACGAATCACGTCGTTTTCGAGCGCCCATTTGAAAAAATTCAATTGTCCAATCGTTGTTTGAATATATTTGTCGCCCTTGTATGGAACATTGATTCTATCCCACCTGCAAAAAGGATCGAATCTTTTCTTTGAATACGCTTTTAGTTTCAACTTGTAGTCTACGTACACTTTAAATCGTCTTCCCGTAGTATGAATCGAATATAAAGTGTAGTATTTCTTGGCATAGTTTGTAGCAAACCAGTCAATAATTCGAAGCGAAATCTTCGACTCTCCATTTATAATTCGCAGCATATAATCCATGTTGTCGTCCTGAGCATAAAATTTTAGCAGGTTGTTCAGCAGTAGGTTATTTTGTGTAGTATAAATAGAGTTTGTTGTAGAATTATTACCATCTGTATATACGTTTAAATTTGACATTATAGTATTTATTTGTTATTTGCATTCTATTTATAAATTCATTTTAAATTCTTTTTTTGTTATTTTATATTTAATTGTGTTTTTCCAACTCCGATTCCAACTTTTTAATACATTTCATTTGTTTTCCAAATTTGTATCGTTCGCTATCCATAGTTCCACGTCGCAAATTACAATTCAAGCACGCAATTACTATATTTCCCTTGTTATGCCCGTACTCGTTATCAATTCTGTCAATCGTCCATTGTGTTTTTGACAATACTTCATTATATATGATATAACATTCCACGCCACAATAGTGACACTTTATTCTACATGCGGTTAATTTCGATAATACTTCTTCCATATCTATGAATATGTCTTTATCGTAGATTTCCTTTTCAATATCTTGACGCTTATACCCTTCTATTTTTTTTTGTATCTCTTTCATAAAAATTGCACCATTTGGTAATGGTTTCACATCCATATATAATTTATTTACTATACTCATTTGCTCGCTATGTTTTTTGTATAATTCTATAACTTCTTGTGGCCATTTTTTGACTACATTTCTTTCTAATACTAGTTCGGGATTATCAAGTGTTTTCATTTTATCGGTATTTCTTTTACCAGTGATTGATACAGATTTCATTCGTAATGTAAAAATATAGTATATAATATAGTATGTAATATAGTATATAACACATATTATTAAAATAATTTTTCTAATATAACTAATAAAAACAAGTTAAACTTTACTATTTATATAATATATAGTAAAGTTTACAACCATGAGCAAAGAAGATAAACACAAGGAAGAGAAAACAAAATACGAAAAGAATAAAGACAAAGAGTTACATGAACTGAATCAAATCAAGTATAAGTCAAT
>Ga0209770_10001429_pt1 | contig 12393 bp, 12 predicted proteins | sample LauGreSu1BDMLBDD_2_FD_187572 | JGI IMG/M metagenome (GOLD analysis project Ga0209770, IMG submission 187572) | Freshwater lake microbial communities from Lake Michigan, USA - Su13.BD.MLB.DD (SPAdes) (version 2) | ecosystem: Environmental > Aquatic > Freshwater > Lake | place: Lake Michigan, USA...
AGGCGTGCCGCGGCCGCGAACGCGGCGACCATCGCGGTCGGGTAGGCGATCAGGAGCGCGCCGGGGCAGGTGACCACGAGGACCGTGATGGCACGCTCGGCCGCGACGGCCTTCGCGTCGGGTGAGCCGGACTTCGCGGTGAAGAACCACACGATGAGCGCCACCATGATCACGACCGGCACGTAGTAGCCGGCGATCCGCTCGATGAGCTCCTGCTTGCGGCCCTTCGCGCTCTCGGCCTCGCGGATGAGCTTCTCGACCTTGCCGATGGTGGTCTCGCCCTTCACGGCGGTGACCTCGACATCGATCTGCCCGGTGAGGTTGGTCGTGCCGGCGTAGACCGATGCGCCGGGCTGCACCTCGACGGGCACCGCCTCGCCGGTCAGCGAGGCCTGGTTGATGCTCGAGGTGCCGCTCCGCACGAGGCCGTCGGCGGGCAGGTTCTCGCCGGGGCGCACTCGGACGAGGTTGCCGGGCGCGACCTGCGACAGCGACACCTCGCGCTCGGCTCCATCGGGGCCGACGAGGCGGGCGATGTCGGGCGTGAGCTCGAGAAGGTCGCGGATGGCGCGCTGGGCGCCCCACGCGGTGCGCGAGAGCACGAGCTCGGAGAACCAAAGGAAGAACGCGAGGAACCCCGCCGCGAGGTAGAGCTCGTTCGCGATCGCCGCGAAGACCGCGAGGCTGGCGAGGCTGTCGCTCGAGGCGCGGCCCTCCTTCAGCTCCTCGAGCGCGCCCTTCGCGAGGGGCAGCACGAGGACGAGCGCGCCGATGAGCGCCGGGATGTCGCCGACCTTGCCGTCGATCCCCACCAGCTGCGAGACCCACGCCGCGAGGAGCAGCACTCCGCCCAGGAGCGCCACGAACAGCTGCCTCTCGAGCCGCTCCGCTCCGTTGGCGTCATCGGCAGTGCGGGAGGATGGTTCGATCGGCGTCGAGGTCAGCGTGGACATGGTGCGCTTCCGAGTGGAGGGGAGAGCGTATCAGAGCGACGGGGGGGACGCTCCAAACGCACGGATCCCGCAGGAGGTTCGCGCCCGGCTCGGTTATCCTGCGCGCGTGCAGAAGGCAAGCCAGAAGCCAGGCCGGCAGCCGGGCGAGAAGCCGGGCGAGCTCGTCGCGATCGTGGGTGACGGCCAGATGGCGCTCGTCCTGAGCGATGTGCTGTCGATCCGCGGCTTCGATGTGGCGCTGGTCGCGCCGTTCGCGGCCCACGCGGAGCGGCTCGAGGCGACCCGCGAGAGCCCGCGGCTGCCCGGGTTCCGGCTTCCCGAGCGTGTCCGAGTCACGGCCGACCCTGCCGTGCTCGGCGACGCGCACCTCGCCGTCTGCGCGATCCCGACCCAGTTCATCCGGCCGACCTTCGCGCGCATGGCGGCCAGCCTGCGTCCGCACACGCCCGTCGTGAGCATCGCCAAGGGCATCGAAGCCGACACCTTCCGGCTTCCCTGCGACATCCTCGCGGAGGCCGTGGGCGGGCGGCCGATCGCCGCGCTCAGCGGTCCAACCATCGCCGCGGAGCTCGCGAGACGGCTGCCCGCCGTGCTCGTGGCCGCGAGCGACGACGCCGAGCTCGCCGCGCGGGTCCAGTCGGTGTTCACATCGCCGTGGACGAAGGTCTACCAGTCGTCCGATCTCGTCGGCGTCGAGCTCGCGGGCGCCTGCAAGAATGTCATCGCGATCGCGGCCGGCGTTGCCGACGGGCTTGCCCTCGGGACGAACGCCAAGAGCGCGCTCCTCGCCCGCGGTCTCGCGGAGATCGCGAGGATCGGCGTCGCGCTGGGAGGACGCGTCGAGACCTTCTTCGGCGTCGCCGGGGCTGGCGACCTCGCCACGACCTGCTTCGCGCCCGAGGGCCGCAACCGCAGCTTCGGCGAGCGGCTGGCCCGCGGGCAGGGTGTCGAGCAGGCGCTCGCATCGACGCAGTCCGTCGTCGAGGGCGTTCCGACGGCGCGCGCGCTCGTGCGGCTGGCGCGTTCGAGGGCGATCGAGCTGCCGATCTGCGAGGCGGTCGATGCGATGGTCTTCGACGGGCTCGACCCGCGCGAGGCGCTGCGCCAGCTCATGGGCCGGGCGACCGCGACCGAGCGGATCGGCTGAAGGCGACTGGTCCGCGGCGCCTACTCGTCCTCGCCGAACTTCGACCCGACCAGCCGTACCAGCGCCTCGATTGCGCTCGCCTCGTCGTCGCCGTGCGCGGTGATCTCGATGACCGTGCCGCAGGTGCCCGCGAGCATCAGCATCTGGAGGATCGACTTGCCGTCGACGGTCTCTCCGTCGCCCGACTTGCGCACCGTGATCTCGGCGGCGAACCGCGAGGCCTCCTCCACGAACGCCATCGCGGGCCGCGCGTGCAGCCCGAGGCGGTTCGAGATCGTGGCGCAGGCCGACAGCATCGGCGCCTAGCGGGCGACCTGCCCTGCGTCGGCCTCGTCGAGCAGCGTCATGACATCCGCGACGGTCGTCGCCTGGCGCAGGAACCGGCGGAACTGGTCCTTCGAGAGGTGGGAGAAGATCGCCTGGATCGCCTCGAGGTGGAGCTCGGGCTTCTCCTCCGGCGACACGAGCAGCACGATCGAGTAGACCGGCTGCTTGTCGAGGCTGTTGAAGTCGACGCCGCCGCGGCTGACGCCGATCGCGGCGATGGGCGACTTCACCGCGGTCGTCTTGGTGTGCGGGATCGCGACCCCGTGGTTGAGGCCCGTCGACCCCTTGTTCTCCCGCGCGATGATGGCCTTTGCGAAGGTGTCGCGCATGGTCGCCGACACCTTGCCGCTCGCGACGAGCGCGTCGAGCAGCTCCTTGATTGCCTCGTCGCGCTTGGTCGCGGCGAGGTTCGGGACGATGGCCTTCTCGATGACGATCTCTCTGAGCTTCATGGCGTGGCGGCTCCTCGGTGTCGTTCTGCCGGACCGGTCAGTTGCCGTGCTTGTGGTCGCGCAGCCGCTGCTTGTGGTCCGCGAGGACGCGCGCCTCGCGGTCGACGGCGAGGTCGATCGCGGCGTAGAGGTCCGCGTCGCGGTAGTTCACGATGAAGTCCTCGTGGTGCTCCACATCGACGATGAACTCGACATGGTAGGTGTTGGGCTCCTTCTCGATGACGCAGTCGATCGACTGGACCTTGTCGAAGTAGCGCGTCAGGCGCTCGCACTTCTTGCGCACATACGCGTCGATCGCTTCGGTGATCTCGAGATGCTTGCCCTTCACATTGATCTGCATGACGCACTCCCTTCGGATTGTTACGAACGCCCCCGCGAAGGACGGCTGCCGTCCTTCGGGACCACGACGCCCGCCGACACAAGGTAGCGGAGGGCCTCATCGACCGTCATCTGCAGTTCCCGAACATCCCCGCGGGGAACGGTCACCGTCCAGCCGGAGAATGGGGCAGGGGAGTTCGGGATGAACACCGAGATGCAGTCCCCGCACGCCTCCGCGACCTGCGGCGGGGCGTCGCCCGTGACGAGCCCCATCTGCCAGAGTCCCGGGCGCGGGTACTCGATCATCACCACGCGGCTGAAGTTGAGCTTCTTGTTCTCGCTGCCGAACAGGAACTCCACGACCTGCTTGAGCGCCGGATAGACCGAGCGGATGCCCGGGACGGCCAGCATGCCGGCCTCGAATGCCGCCAGCAGCTTGCGGCCAAGGAACCCGCCGACGAGACGGCCGAGGATGTAGACGGCGACCAGCGCGAGCGCGAGCCCGGCGAGGTCGAGATACCAGCGCGCCGCCCACCACGCGTCGACGGACGAACGGGTCGCCCGCCAGACCGCCGCCTCGCGCGACGCGTCGAGGCGCAGCCGCTGGGCCCGCTCCTGCTCGGCCGCGATCTCGGGCTCTGTGGGGACGAACGCCACCACGCCCGCGGTCTCCGCGCCGGCGGCCACGACGAGCCGGAGCCCGGCGTTGATCGGGCCCGCGATGTTCGAGTCGATGAAGCGGAACGCCGTGACGAGGATCCAGAGCGTCAGCACGCTCGGGAGTACCACGCCGAGGCCACGGATGAAGAAGCGCCCTGCGCCTCCGCGCCGCGCACCGCCGCCGTGTGTGTTCGCCTCCGCCTGGCCCATGCGCGCGAGTGTAGCAGTCGCCGCATGCATCGGGACGCGGTCAGCGTCCGAGCGCGCGCGGCACGACGGCGGCGGATTCCTCCCGTCCGTTGCGCCGGAAGCGGACCGTCGTCTCCTCGCCGACCTTCAGCTTCGCGACGGCAAGGAGCATCTCGTCCCGGTTCCGCACAGGAGTGCCGCCGACATCGATGATGACATCCCCCTCGAGCAGTCCTGCGGCCTTCGCCGCGGAGCGGAGCACGAAGCCGCGGATCCGGACGCCGTCGCCGGCGTCCTCGATGGTGACGCCGAGCGACGCGTCGTCGGCGTCGATCGTGTCGTCGAGCTCGCCGCGCTCGAGCATCCACTTGCGCCAGCGCTGCTCGACCGTGCGCAGCGGCTCGCCGAAGGCCTTCTCGACCGCGGTCGAGCCGTCGGGATCGGTGTCCGTGGTCCGGCAGAGCTCGCGGTAGAACGCCTCGAGCCGCCGCTCGCGGGCGAAGAACTCGAAGATCGCGCGCACCGTCGGATAGAGCTGCTCGGCGTCGTCCATGAACGCGTCGGCGGAGAGCCGGAACAGCGTGGCCCAGGGCATCGTCGTCTCCGCGAGCACCTGCTTGCGCGCGAAGTTGAAGCGGATGTTCGGATGGAACTCGACGCGTCCGTCGGGATGGAGCGTGTAGTCCTCGTAGAGGCTCGCGAGCCCCTCCTGCACCCAGATCGGATGGCGCTGCCCCGTGCGCTCCATCTGCGCGAAGTGGAGCAGGTGCACATACTCGTGCTGCAGGCTCTGTCCGGCGTCGCGCGCGACCAGGCGGCGGGCCCGGTGCAGGTACATGCCGCGGATCTCGGGGCGCTCGAGGTACTCCTTCGCGTCCTCGGGACGGACGATCGCGACCAGGACCGGCTCGCTGGGAGGCTTCGAGAAGTAGGCGCGCATGAGGTGCCGTCCGAGCTCCGACAGCGACGCCTTCATGCGGGCGTGGCTCGCCTCGTCGAGATAGGTCGCGAAGGACACCGTCTCGTCGTCGCTCATGTCGTACCGGTAGCCGCTCGGATGGCGCTCCTTCCACGCCGCGACCGGATCGCGCGCGGCGGCGGAACCCGGCCGGTCCGGCTCGCGGCGCGTCCCGACGCGCCTGCCGGTCTCGCGCTCGATCTCGCGACGGGCCTCGAGGATCGCCTTGTAGGTGTCGCTTCCGCGGATCGGCGCGAGGTCGTCGTCCGCGGCCATCGTGTCGAAGTCGCGGAACCCGGCCTTCACGCTCTCCATCAGCCGGCGCTCCGCGTCCGCGAGCTTTCCGAGCTGGGCGAACACGCACGCCGAGTTGTACAGGAGGATCGGATCTCGGTCGCCGTCGGCGAGCCGCCGCTCGATCAGCCGCGCGGCCTCCTCGAAGTGGCGCAGTCGCAGCGCTCGCTCGAGCTGGTCCACGGTCGAGCGCGACGACGCACCGGGCGCGCGGATGCCGCCGCCCGCCGGCGGGGTCGGCGCCTGTGCGCGCGCCACCGAGGCGGCGAGTCCGAGCGCGGCGATGCCGATCGCGCGTCGGAACGCGACACAGATCGCGGAGCAGTCGCTCATGGAGCCGCTCCCGCGCACGGAGCCGCGCGCGCCAGCATGGTCCGGATCGCCTCGGGATAGGCGGTGCATTCCTCGGCGAACACGCGCGCGGCAAGCGTCTCCGGCGTGTCGGAGTGGAGCACCGGACACCGTCGAACGAGCAGCACTGGGCCGCGGTCGTACTCCTCGTCGACCTCGTGCACCGTGCATCCGCTCTCCTTCGCCCCGCGTGCGATCACCGCCTCGTGGACGCGCGTTCCGTACATGCCCGGTCCACCGAAGTCCGGCAGAAGCCCGGGGTGGATGTTGAGCGCCCGGCCCGCCCAGCGCGTGCCGACGCGGAACTTCCGCAGATACCCGGCGAGGCAGACGAGGTCGACGCCCGCGGCCTCGAGCACGGCGTCGATCCGGTCCGGAAGATCGGCCGATGGCGGCAGCACCGCGGTGCGCAGTCCGGCGGACCGGCATCTTGCGACGCCCTCAGCCTCGTCGCGGTGCGCGACGACGATCGAGACCCTTGCATCGACCTCGCCGCGCTCGCACGCGGCGTGGATGTTGAGCGCGGTCCGCCCGCCACCCGAGATCAGGATGCCGAGCCGCGCGCGCGTCACGCCTCGCCTCCGCCCGACGCCCCTCGGAACGGAATCGCCCGGCCCTCGGCATCGACGGCGACCATCGTCAGCTGCGCCTCGGTCACGCGCGCCCTTTCGCCGTTCAAACGCTCCGCATCGACCACGACCTGAACGGTGACCGAGGTCCTTCCGAGCCGGATCGTGCGCGTCCGGAACTCGACGACCTCGCCGACGGAGACGGGCGCGTGGAAGTCGACGCGGTCGACGCTCGCCGTCACCCAGCGGTGGAGTCCGTGATGGCGCGCCTCGATGTAGCCCGCCTGGTCGATGTGGGCGAGGATCACGCCTCCGAAGATCGTGCCCTGGTGATTCGTGTCGCGCGGCATCATGAGCACGCGCAACGCGAGCCGCGGGGCCTCGACCGGTGGGAATTCGGCGGACATTCCCCGATGGTAGCGGCTGCAGGCGCCCGGGCGAAGATGCCGATCTCCCGCGGTGCCCCGGGCGTCCGTGATCATCCCGAACTGCAACAACGGCCGCGCGAGCTCCCGCGACGGCACGAGGGATTTCCTCGGCGAACTCCTCGAGAGCCTCGTGCGCACGCTTGCGGACGATCCGACGGACCTCGAGATCGTCGTCTGCGACGACGGATCGACCGACGACAGCCTTGAGACCGCGCGCGCGTGGGCGCGGCGGCGGTGGCCGAAAGGATCGCCGCGTGCGGGCATCCCGGTGATCCGACTCATCGAGCTTCCGCACTGCGGCATCCTCTCGCGGGTCCTGAACCGGCTCCACGCGGAGACCGACTCCGAGTTCGTATGCCGCCTCGACGGCGATGTCGTGGTCGACACGCCGCGTTGGGTGGCGGAGTGCGTGCGGGTCCTCGAGTCCGAGCCCGAGGTCGCGGTGGTCACGGGCCTGCAGCGGCTGCCGGACGGCCGTGTGCACGCGCTTGGCGACGCGATCATCAGCCCGCTCGGCTACCACCACCTCGGTCAGGGGCTTCCGGAGGCGGCCCTCCCGGAGTCCGTCGAGGTGGAGCATGCGATGGGGTGCTTCCACGCGTCGCGACGCGCCGCGATCGCCGCCGTCGGCGGATATGACGAGACCATGCTCCGCGGGCAGACCGAAGAGCTCGCGATGCGGCTGAACCTCGCCGGCTGGCGCGCGATCGCCACCACGCGCATCGCCTTCACCCACTTCCATGCCGAGAGATTCTGGAGGCCGAATGTCGCCGACACCGGGGCCGGCCTCGCGCGGAGCCTCGCGCGCTTCCGCGAGAAGTGGGGCTTCGATCGGCTCGCGCCCGACCTCTCGGATGTCTGGGCGCGCTGGCAGGGCACGCCGCTCGTCGCGCGCGCGGGTCTGCGTGGCCCGACGCGGTGGTCACCCGAGTCGACCGGGGATCTCGCGCCGGGACTCGAGTGGGACCGGTTCACGATCGACCGCGAGCTGCAGGCCGTGATCGCCGCCGAGCTCGCGGTGCTGCGTTCGCGCGAAGGTCCGATCGCGGTCCTCGGCGGCAGGAGCGGCCTCGCGTCGTTCCTCCGAGCGAACGATCGCGTCGAGGTCCACTCGGTCGAGGAGCACGCCCCATCGCTTGCCGCCGCGCGTGCGCGCGTGCGCGCCAACCCGAACGCGGAAGCATTCCTGCATATTCATCCGGTCGAGGACCTAGCCTATTCAGGCCTGCCGGGAGAGTCCTTCAAAATTGTGTCGCTTCTTGATAGCATCGAACGATACTGGAATCCGGTGGGGATCTTGAGGGAAGCGAGGCGCCTCCTCGCAGCGGACGGACTGCTCATCGTGAGGAGTCGCGCACGGGGGGCGTCGTTCGAGAGCCGCGGGAAATCGCTGCATCAGTTCGCAGCGCATGAACTTCTCCAGCTCGTGCGTCATGCAGGCGGGTTCGCCCCGCTTGAGCCTCCAGCGGTCGACGGCCTTGGCCGCTGGCAGATGCGCGCACGCTGCTCGAGTTCAGCGGCACATCAGTTGCATTTCGGCGCGTGACCGATCGCCGCGCGCCGCCTCACTGAAGGCCTTCATGTCCGACTCAAATTCAGAATCCGTCCGCCCGCAGCTGTCTCGTGCGCCGGTCTGGCAGGGAGTTCGCCTCCCGCTCCGCATGCGCATCTTCGAGGCCGCGCGCCGGCTCGGAGAGACCTCCGTCACCGAACTCGCCCAGGCCGTCGGCCTCAACCGGACGGCGCTCTACTTCCACCTCCGCCACCTCGAGAAGGCGGGTCTGCTCGTCTCCCGCGCAGGCGAGGCCACGCCCGGGCGCCGCGGAAAGCGCCCGCGCTATTACCGCGTGACGACGCAGGAGATCGTGTTTCCGGTCGACGCCTCCGCGAAGCGCGACGTGCAGCGCGTCGTCGAGCTCTACCGGCCTTGGCTCGCCGAGAGCAGGCTCGCCGTGCTCGACCAGCGTTCGCCGGGCGGGATGCCTGCGAAGCGCGTGTCGGTCCACTGGGAGAGCCTCAGCGACGACGAGATCTCGCGCGTGCGCAGCCTCTGCAACGAACTCGAGGACGTCATGCGCCGCGCGCGGAACCGCTCGAACAACGCCCGCAAGGCTCCGGCCGCGAACATGCATGTCGCGATGCTCGTGACTCCGATCGACGGCCATGTCATGCCGGGCCCGGAGATGAAGATCAAGTACAGCTGACGGCGCCGCCTCAGCGCAGCACAGGCTTCAGCCACTTGCCCGTCCAGGAGCTCCTGTGACGGGCAATTTCTTCTGGCGTGCCCGTCGCGACGACGGTGCCGCCGCGGTCGCCGCCCTCGGGCCCGAGGTCGACGATCCAGTCGGCGCACTTGATGATGTCGAGGTTGTGCTCGATCACGACGAGCGTGTGTCCCTTCGTCGCGAGCCGGTCGAGCACGGTCTGCAGGCGCGCGACATCGGCGAAGTGGAGGCCCGTCGTCGGCTCGTCGAGCACATACAGCGTCGCGGCGTCGGTCGCGTTCCCGAGCTCGGTCGCGAGCTTCACGCGCTGCGCCTCGCCGCCCGAGAGCGTGGTCGACGCCTGCCCGAGCTGCACATAGCCGAGGCCGACGTCCTTGAGGCACTCGAGCATGCGGTGGATCTTCGGGTGCGCGTCGAAGAACTGCATCGCATCCTCGACGGTCGCCTCGAGGACATCGCTGATCGTCTTGCCGCGGTACTTGATCTCGAGCGTCTCGCGCGAATAGCGCTTGCCCTTGCAGACCTCGCAGTCGACGAACACATCGGGCAGGAAGTGCATCTCGATGCGCTTCACGCCCTGGCCCTGGCACGCCTCGCAGCGGCCGCCCTTCACATTGAACGAGAAGCGCCCCGGCTCGTAGCCGCGGATCTTCGACTCGGGCACGAGCGCCCAGATCTTGCGGATCTCGTCGAAGATGCCCGTGTAGGTCGCGGGGTTCGAGCGCGGCGTGCGCCCGATCGGCGACTGGTCGACCTCGACCACTCGCAGGATCCCGTCGAGCCCCGTCACCTTTGCATGCGCGCCCGGCGTCGTCTGCTCGCCGAGCACATGCTTCTTCGCGGCCTGGAGCAGGATGTCGTTCACGAGCGTCGACTTGCCCGAGCCTGACACGCCGGTCACGCACACGATCCCGCCGAGCGGAAACGCGACATCGACCGATTGCAGGTTGTTGGCCTTGGCGCCCTTCACGACGATCGCCTTCTTCTCGCTGAGCGCGCGGCGCTTCGCGGGCACCTCGATCTTCCTGCGCCCGGAGAGGTACTCGCCGGTGAGGCTGGTCGGATGGGTGGCGATCGCCTTCATGTCGCCCTCCGCGACGAGCGTGCCGCCGTGGCGGCCCGGTCCCGGGCCGATGTCGACGATCCAGTCGGCGGCGCGCATCATGTCCTCGTCGTGCTCCACGACCAGCACCGTGTTGCCGATGTCGCTGAGCCTGCGAAGCGTCGCGATCAGACGGTCGTTGTCGCGCTGGTGGAGGCCGATCGTCGGCTCGTCGAGCACGTAGCAGACGCCTACGAGCCCGCTGCCGACCTGCGTGGCCAGGCGGATCCGCTGCGCCTCGCCGCCCGAGAGCGTCGAGCTCGTGCGGTCAAGCGACAGGTAGTCGAGCCCGACCGACGCGAGAAACCCGAGTCGCGCCTCGATCTCCTTCAGGATCGGTGCCGCGATCTTCTGCTGTTCCTTCGTGAGTTCGAGCGACTTCGCGACTGCGAGCGCGCGCGCGACGGTCATCGAAGCAAGGTCCGCGATCGACAGCGACAGCGTGCCGCTCTTCACCTTGACCGCGAGCGACTCGGTGCGCAGGCGGCGTCCCGCGCAGGCGGGGCAGGGCGCCTGGCTCATGTAGGCCATCAGGCGCTCCTTGACATTCTCGCTCTCGGTGTCGGTGGCGCGGCGCTTGAGGTGCGGCAGCACGCCTTCCCACTCGAACGGCGCCTTTGCGCCCGCCGCCTCGCTGCCGCGCATCAGGAACTCGCGCGTCTTCGCGGGAAGGTCGTCGTACGGCGTGTCGATGTCGAGCTTCATCAGCGCGCCGAAGCCACGCAGCTGGCGCGCGTAGTAGATGTTCATGCGCCGGCCGTTCTTGCGCCAGGGCACGATCGCCTCGCGCAGCGGCTTCGTCCGGTCGGGCACGCACAGGTTCTCGTCGAACTCGTTCACGGTGCCGAGGCCCGCGCAGTCGGTGCACGCGCCCTGCGGCGAGTTGAAGCTGAAGATGCGCGGCTCGAGCTCGTCGAGCGCGCACTGCGGATGGTCGGGGCACGCGAACTTCTCGCTGAAACGGTGCTCGGACCAGCCGTCCTTCGCCGTGGCGTCCTTCCCGGCAGAATCCTCGATCAGGACGACGAGCGATCCCTCGGCGAGCTTGAGCGCGGTCTCGACGCTCTCGGCGATCCGCTGCCGCGCCGATTCCTCGAGCACGATGCGGTCGACCACCGCGTCGATGTCGTTCATCTCGTAGCGGCCGAAACCGAGGGGATTCTCGCCCGCATTCTTGAGCACCTCGCGCAGGTCGACGACCTTGCCGTTCGCTCGCGCGCGCACGAGGCCCTGCTTCTGAAGGCCCTCGAGCACCTCGCGATGGAAGCCCTTCTTGGCGCGCACGACGGGCGCGCACAGCATCGCGCGCTTGCCCGCGAACCGCGTGACCAGCGTCTCGACGATCTGGCTCGGGTTCGACGCGCTGATCTCCTTGCCGCACACATGCAGCGACTTCGCCTTGCCCTTGCCGCGCTCCTCGGTGTGCCAGCAGGTGGGCGTGCCGCAGCGCGCGTACAGCAGGCGCAGGTAGTCCCAGATCTCCGTCGTGGTCGCCACGATCGAGCGCGGGCTGTGGCCGCCCGAGCGCTGCTCGATCGCAATGGTGGGGGGCAGGCCGTCGATCGCCTCGACATTCGGCTTCTGCATCTGGTCGAGGAACTGCCTCGCGTACGCGGAGAGCGACTCCATGTACTTGCGCTGCCCCTCGGCGAAGATGGTGTCGAAGGCGAGGGAGCTCTTGCCCGAGCCCGAGACGCCCGTGATCACGACGAGCTTGTCGCGCGGAATCTCGACCGAGAGGTTCTTGAGGTTGTGCTCGCGGGCGCCGCGAACGCGGATGGACTTCTCGGGCGTAGCCATGGGGGGGCGCGATCATAGGGGCGCGGCGGCTCGCCCGAATCTGGTCGAGAAACCCGATCCCCGCGGACCGTCATGCACTCGCAGCGACGGAACAGGCGAATCCCGACCTCATTTTGCGTCCCCGCCCGTCCTGCGGCCGAAGATGGGGTTAGGAATTGTCCCTCTCCCGAGCCGCACCGATGCACGCTTCCGCTACCGCCGCCACCTCGACGACCGCCAAGGCGAATCCCGCCCCGGCTGCTGTCCCGGCCACAGCGCCGACGGTCGCCGCGAAGACGGCGGAGGGCACGGCGAACGGCACGGCGAACGGCACGGCGAACGGCACGACGAACGGCACGACGAACGGCACGACGGCCGAGCCGTGCTGGGTGAATCTCAGCCACGGCAAGCCGGTCCCAGGACATGAAGAATGGCGCGCGCTCGAAAGGCGCGCGTCTTTGTTTCGGCTGCGCTGAGCTACCGCTTCTTCCGCCCACGCCCCGCGCGCGTGCCCGGCATGCCCGCCTTGCTCGGCTGGCGCTCGCCGCCTGACCCGGACTTTGACGGCTTCGCGCTCGCCGGCAGCGACTTGAGCTTGCCGATCTCGTCGCGCAGCCGCGCGGCCTTCTCGAACTCGAGCC
>Ga0209770_10001434_pt1 | contig 12366 bp, 6 predicted proteins | sample LauGreSu1BDMLBDD_2_FD_187572 | JGI IMG/M metagenome (GOLD analysis project Ga0209770, IMG submission 187572) | Freshwater lake microbial communities from Lake Michigan, USA - Su13.BD.MLB.DD (SPAdes) (version 2) | ecosystem: Environmental > Aquatic > Freshwater > Lake | place: Lake Michigan, USA...
TCTGAATGGGGTTCAGAAGGTCGTGAGTTCAAATCTCACCGCCCCGACCATCTTCTGAAGATTTCCTCGTGTTTTAGTTCGTGCGGTTGAGTCCGTCATAGGGGCAATTCTCTTCACTCTCTGGACTGCTCAAATCTCGGCGATTCTTCTCGGCAGGGCAGGGTGTCTTCGGTTTGCTGGAGGCACTACCATGAACCTACTACTGCCCCTCAAGACGCGTCGGGATTTCCTTCGGACCGCCGGTGGTGTCGCCGCCTGCTTCACTACGGCGGGCGCCTTCGCCGAGGCCCTGACGCGAACCCCCTCCGCCACCGAGGGGCCCTACTATCCGAACCACCTGCCGCTCGACACCGACAATGACTTGATTGTCATCAACAACGCCCTGACCTCGGCGGTGGGTGAGGTGGGCTATGTGAGCGGACGGGTGCTCGATGCGGGCGGCAAACCGGTGCGCAACGCGTTGGTAGAAATTTGGCAGTGCGATGCCCACGGAGTTTACCTGCACACAGGCGACACCTCGAATCGGTCGCGTCAGGACAAGCAATTCCAGGGGTTCGGCCGGTTTTCGACTGGAAGCACCGGGGAGTACTTGTTTCGGACTATCAAGCCCGTGCCGTATTCGCCCCGGACGCCGCACATCCATTTCAAGATCCGTCGCGGTGGCCAGGAACTGCTCACGACCCAGCTCTATATCCAAGGTCATCCCGGCAACGAGAAGGACTCGATCTGGCGCGATTTGAAAACCCAGCAGGATCGCGATGCGGTGACCGTCGGATTCAAGCCGATGCCCGGGGCGAAGGCCGGGGAATGGGCCGCCCGATTCGACATCGTTCTAGGCAAGACACCCGAGGCGTGAGCCGGCGGTTTTAGGCAGTATCCACAGACGCCCAGTGAGGGCGCCGGGATTACAGCGCACCGCGCAGTCCACGACGTCACCCTCTAGGCCAGGTCCCACGACTCGGCGTCTGCGAATGCCTGATGAATGCACCGTGCCGCCGGCGATTTGCTGCTGACATCCGCTCGGTGTTCTCTCTGACTTTAGCCCATGCGAGTCCAGCCGATGTCCGGAATGCGCAGGGTGCCTCAGAGCCTCGCCTGGGGACGCGTGGCTGTCCTGCTCGCGGGGTGCGTGCTGATGCTCGGGGCCTGGGCCCAACCCATGATCCCCGGCTTGGTGACCGGAACGCTCGACCCGGAATTGCGCGGTCAGGTGCTCATCGAAGAATTGAACTGTGTGGCTTGTCATGCGGGCGAGGGTTCGCTGAAGGCACGATCGAAGCAGGCACCGCGACTTTCAGAGGTGGGCTCGCGGGTGAATCCCGCTTATTTGGAGCGCTACATCGCCGATCCCCACGGCACGCGGAGCGGGACCACCATGCCCGACGTGTTGGCGTCGCTCGGCGCGGAAGAACGCCGCCACACCGCCCGGGCCATCACTCACTTCCTGCTTTCGCTCCGGAAGAACGAGTTTTCGCTCCAACCTCCAGATGCGGTGGCGGCCGGTCATGGGCAACGGTTGTTCGTGTCGCGGGGTTGTGTGGCGTGTCACCAACCACCGGAAAGCAATGGAGCAGGGCCCCTGGCGGCGAGTTCGGTGCCGTTCCCGGCGTTGGAGTCGAAGTACAGTTTCCGAAGCCTGTCAGGATTCCTACGCCAACCGCATGTGAGCCGTCCGTCAGGCCGCATGCCAGACCTGCGTTTGAGTCCTCAGGATTCGGAGCGCATCGCGCACTACTTGCTGCAACGCACGCGGGTGCCCGGAGCCTTGGCCTACACGTTGTATCGGGGGCAGGTCTGGGAGGGGTTGAACAGCGAGGAAGTCCGGGCCGAACGGGCTGGGCAAGTTCGCGACTTTTCCCTCAAGAGCCTCGGCGAGGTAGGGCACCACACGGCCATTCGCTACGAGGGTGGGATGAAGATCGCCACGCGAGGCAAATACCGGTTCTTCCTGAAGATGAACGGCGGTTCGCTGGCGGTGGATGGGCATTCGCTGGTCGTTCAGGAACCCAGTGATGGTCGCGGGGTCAAGGAGTGGGACGTGGAGTTGGATTTGGAATCGGGATGGCGATCCATCCAGCTCACGTATTTCCACACCGGGCATGACCCGAAGTTTTCCTTCGAGATGGAAGGTCCCGGTTTCCCGCGCAGCCCTTTGCCGGAATCCATCCTGTCCGTGTCCCGCGAGCCCATTGCGGCCTTGGAACCGCTCTCGGTGGACCCTGCTCTCGCGGCCCAAGGTCGGCAGGAGTTCGCCACGCGCGGGTGCGCCCAATGTCACGATGATCTTCAGGTTCGCTCCGCACCGGGACCGGCGTGGGCCAGCTTGCGAGCAGGGCAGGGGTGCCTGAGCGAGGCGATCGGCCGGTGGCCGCGGTACGACTTGAGCCGTGATCAGCGCGCCCACATCACCCAGGCATTGGCGCGGGCCCAAGCACCCGTGTGGACGGACTCCCAGCGCATCCAGAAAACGCTCGTCACCTTCAACTGCATTGCCTGCCATGAACGGTCGGGTGTGGGTGGCGTTGCGGCGGAGCGAGCCGGTTTGTTCACGGGGACCGAACCGGGTCTGGGAGATGCGGGCCGTCTGCCGCCCACCTTGAATCAGGTCGGAGCCAAGCTCACGCCGGAGGGCATCCGCGATGTGCTGCTGCACGGCAAACGCGCGCGCCGTTATCTCGATGCGAGCATGCCTCAATACGGCGACGCGCAGGTGGGGCATTTGGTCGAGTTGTTCGCCCGCGTCGACCATTTGGAATCGGCCCGCATTCCTGAGGTCCCTCCAGGCCCGCTATTCCGCAGCGTAGGGCACGAACTGGTGGGCAGTGAGGGGTTCAGTTGCATCGCCTGCCACGAGTTCAATGGACAGAAATCCGGCGAGATGGGGGCGATCGATTTGGCGACGGTTTCCCACCGACTTCAAAAAAACTGGTTCCATCTCTATTTGCGGGAACCGGCCCGATTCAATCCGACGGTCATCATGCCCAGTTACTGGCCGGAAGGCCGTTCGGGGCGGACCAATTTGCTGGAGGGCGATGCGGCCCGGCAAATCGAAGCCTTGTGGGTTTATCTGGCCGATGGCGACCGGGCTAAAAAGCCCGTGGGGTTGTCCCGGCAATCCCGAGAACTGCGAGTCGGTGACACCACCGAGTTGTGCCGAGGGCAAGGTCCGGTGGGCTACCGCGGGATTGGCGTCGGGTATCCGGAGCGTCTCAATCTGGGATTCGACTCCGGCGAAATGGCGCTGCGCATGCTGTGGAAGGGCGAGTTTGTGAGCATTGACGCGGGGCATTTTCACCCGCGGGGTACCGACTCCATCAACTTTCCACCCGGGATTCCCTTCCACCGTCTTGAATCCCCCGAGGCCACTTGGCCTCGCAAGGCGAAGACCAATCACCTCTTTCCCCAAGACCACGGATACCAGTTTCTCGGCTACCATTTGGATGCCCGTCGGCGTCCGACCTTCCGGTACCGTTATGGGGATATTCTGGTGGAGGACTTTTTCGAAGACGTGCTCGATGCGCAGTCCAAGGCTTATTTCCGGCGGACCCTGACCTTCACTGTCCCATCGGGCTCGACGGCCTCGACGAATTCACCAGCCGCCCAGCCCTTTGAATTCCGTGCGGCGGTGGGCCAGCGCATCACTTCGTCTTCGGCGCGGAATTTCAGTGCCGACTCACTCCAACTGCGCATCACCAGCGATCACTCGGGCAGAGTGCGCAGCGGGGCAACGGACGAAGTGCTCATTCCCCTGAATCCTCCCCCTGGCCGATCCACCCTGACCCTCGAATACCAATGGTAACTCCTTCTTTGGAATCGCAGACGGGTCTTGCTGGAGCCCCGCGTTCTCCGTCGGTGCTGGCGTCAATGCGGGGATCGTTGGCGAAAACGTGCCTACTGGGGGCGATCACCGCGTGGGCTGCCGTGTCTGTCCTTCGGGCCGAGGAAGACCTCGGTGCGATGTGGGGTACCGCACAGGAGGAGGCCAAGTACTATCCCATCGTCGACATCCCTATTCCCTCCGGAGTTCCATTGCATCCGGGAGGGTTGGAAGTCTTGCCCGACGGACGCCTCGCCGTGGGCACTCGTCGTGGCGACATTTATTTCGTTCGAGGGGCCTTCGATTCGCCGCCGCGCCCCGAATACCACCTCTTCGCCAGCGGGCAGGATGAGGTCTTCTCGCTGTCGTGGAAGGATGGTGCGATGACGGCCACGAGTTGGGCCGAGGTCACCCGGATCACCGATTCGGATGCGGACGGTGTGGCCGACCGGTATGACACCTTGAGCAACAATTGGGGCTATGCCGAGGGGCACGAGTTTGCGTTCGCTTCGAAGCACGATCCCGAGGGGAACATCTGGGTCGCGCTGGGCCTGAGCAGTTCCTACGAATCCCACAACTTGTTCCGCGGGTGGGCCGTGAAGGTCACGCCAGGTGGTAAAATGATTCCGATTTGCAGCGGTTTGCGCAGTCCGGGCGGCGTGGGGAGCAATGCTCAAGGCGTCCTGTTTGCCATCGAGAGCCAAGGGCCTTGGAATGGCTGCTGTTCGCTCAAGCACCTCAAGCCCGGTGGGTTTCTGGGCCACCCGGCCAGCTACAATTGGTATCCCTTTGCCCCGGGTGTCCCGGCACCCGCGCTGGAGCCGAAGAGTGATTCCCGGATGGGCATCGAGAAGAAACGTGTGCGCGAACTGGTGCCGCCGGTCGTGAAGTTTCCGTACATCAAGATGGGTCGATCCATCTCCGGATTTCGGCTCAACAAGACGGGTGGCAAGTTCGGCCCCTTCGACAATCAACTGTTCTTGGGAGACTACAGCCTGAGCCTGGTCATGCGTGCTACGACTGAGCAAATCAACGGTGTGTGGCAGGGGGCCTGTTATCCCTTCCGTGAGGGGTTGGCGACGGGGATCATGAATGTGGAGTTTTCTCCGAAGGGCCAGTTGATGGCCGGCGGCTTCACCACGAGTCGGCAATGGCCCGTGCGTGGGACCTCGCCCTTCGCACTCCAGCGCATCGATTGGAACGGCATCACGCCGTTCGAAATCCAAGAGATCAATATTCGCAAGGACGGGTTCCGGATCACCTTTACCGAGCCAGTGGATTCTCAGACAGCGGCCGCGGTGGCCTCGTACCGCATCGTCACCTACACCCACGTGTACCACGGCGGGTATGGGAGCCCGGAGGTAGATCACACCACGCCGAAAGTCCTGCGGGCGGTGCCCTCGGCGGACGGGCGTTCGGTGAACCTCACGCTCAACCAAGTGATGGAAGATCACATCCATGATTTCGACTTGTCCGGCATCCGATCCCAAGCAGGGCGTCGACTGGTCCACAACAAGGCCTACTACACGGTCAATGAAATCCCCAAGAACTAGCTGCATGCCCCGCAACTTGAGCACCGCCATTCATCGATGGGCCGCGCTGGCCGTGTGTTTCCTGGGCGTGGTTCAGGCCGCGGACTCGGAGCAATGGCTGAGGTATCCGGGGAAATCCGGCCCAGGCAAAGGCAAGCGGGTGATCTTGATGGCCGCCGACCAGGAGTACCGGAGCGAACAGTCGATGCCCATGCTGGCCAAGATCTTGAGCAAGCATCATGGCTTCGATTGCACGGTGCTCTTCGCGGTGAATGAAAAGGGCGAGGTGGATCCCACGATGCCGGTGTATCCCGAGAAGGGGAAACCCTTCCACGAACACCACATCCCGGGACTGGAACTGCTGGCGAAGGCGGATCTGGTGCTGTTCTTCCCGCGCCTCCTGACCCTGCCGATGAAGGAGCGCGAACTCATCGTCGACTACATTGATTCGGGTCGGCCGATCCTCTCGTTGCGCACCGGAAACCACGGGTTCCACGGGGCGTTGCCGTACAAGATCAACGGCAAGCAAGTGGACTGGGGCAATGACGTGCTCGGAGGCAGCTTCATGAACCATCACGGCCAGTGGCATGCCGACTCGACCCGGGGGATCGTGGTTCCGGAGATGAAGGATCACCCGATCTTGCGCGGGGTGAAGGATATTTGGGGCAACTCCGATGTGTACCGCACCTACAAGGAAGGCGGCCATTTGCCGACCGGCTGCACGGCCTTGGTCTGGGGCCAACCGCTCCTGGGTCGTAAACCCACCGACGCTCCCAATCCTGAGTTGGAGCCGCTGCCGGTGGTTTGGTTCAAGCATTGGCAAACCCGCAATGGCCGTCAGGCGCGCGTGGTTCAATCGACCATGGGCAGCGCCCACGACCTTCAGTGCGCCGATTTGCGTCGGCTGATCATCAACGCCATTTACTGGGGATTGGGCATGGAGTCGGCCATCGATGCCAAACGCAGCGTGGACATCGTGGGCACTTACAAGCCCTTGGAGGCGGGATTCAACTACGCCGAACTCGGAGTGCTTCCCAAGCCAGTCTCGGCCTATCGATGACAGTTCAGGGCCAGTGGGGTGGCGGATCGATTGGGTCGTGGACCGATTGGGTCGCAACAAGAACGACGTCGCCCGGGATCAGGCGACGTCGTTGATATCGAGGTTTTGAGCGGAGTTTAACCCCCGCAGGTTCCTCACGGCTGACGCACAAAGAAGATCGAAGGTTGCAACCCTTGGACGCCGCTGTTGCGGGCCATGATCTCACTGAGCGTCACCCGATTCAGGATCGCCAAATCCCGAGGATCGAACCCGGCATTCTCGAACCAGAAGCGGTCGCCGTCGCGCAGGCGGCGGAACTGATCGGTGATGACCGCGTCGGTCGTGATTCCCACGCTGCCGCCCGGGATGGGGTCTTCGGACAGTAGTCCAATCCAGGCATCGACTTCATCCACCGTGCGGTAGAGCGATTGAAGGGCTGCGGCCAGTTCGGGATCTGAGGTGATTTGCCGGAAGGAGCGCACTCGGGGCAGGCCGAAATCACTGCGGACCGTGTTGTAGCTCCCGAGACCGTGATCGCGTCCGCGTTGGATGTTGAGGGCGGCTAGGTCCAAACCACCGGCACCCGGAGGCCCGAACAGGAAGTTCCGCAGCGGGTCCACAATCAAGGTGTCCACGGACTCCGCAGAATTGGCCGCCATGTAGCGCAAGATGGGGTTGATGCCGCCGATCGCGGGAATGACCTGGGGATTGAAGAAGGCTTCGGCCAGATCCACGTTTTCGATCTCGACGAAGGCTTCGTTGAGAATGCCGATGTCGGGGCCGACTTGCGAGTGACCGAAGCGGTAGGCGGCCGTGGCGAAGGTGTTGCCAATGCCGGGGTTGATGCGCGGGTTGTATCCCTTGTAAGGCGGCAGCCGATGACCGAGCAGGGCAGGGAGAAATTCGTTGACGGTGATGCTCTGGAACTCGGCGGTGACCCAACGCCGGGCCTCCTGGTAGAGGCGTTCGTCATTCCAATCCGGGTGCTGGGTCGCCAATCGGGCGGCTTGGGAATTGTGCTCTCGTAGGAACACGGTGTGCAGCGCGGTGAGACCGGGTTGTTCATTGGCCCGCACGTCTCCGGCCACGATCAACGCGGTCGCGGGCAGTCCCAGCGGGTTGTCGTTGGACTGCGTGCCGTCATTCAGCGGCAGCAGTTCGCCGATGGTCGTCGAACGGCTCTTGAGGCGGCCGCCTGAGAAGGTGCGCAACCACGAGGCCCGATCGGCGGAACTGCCGTAAATGTGGGAGGCATCAATGAAGGCGGTGATGTCGTTGACCTGCTGACGGGGTGATCGGACTCCCGTCGTCGGATCCGAGGCCGAGCGAGTCATGGGAATCACCATCGCGCCGGTGGCTCTGGGATCGAACGACTCATCCCCTCGAGGGACGGCGATATCGAAGCGCTCCGTGCTGCCCGACAGGGCCAATCCCAGATCGTGGTCGAGGAACTGTCCGAATTCGTAGATCGCGGTGGAAAGCCCGCGGGAGTCGGCCGTGACTTGGTCGCCCTGAGCCGAAAGGACATTGGAAATGACTCGGGCACTCGGGCGGCGAGCTCCGGGCGGCATGGAGAGACCGTCGGTGTAGGCGGCTCCGCTGGTTTCCCGGAGGTACTGGGTGCTCGCGCTTCCCCAGGTGGGGTTGGCGGTGTTGTTTCCGCGGCCATCCCAGGATCGGAATTCAGGGGCGGCCGGCCGCGGCGGCGGCATCATAGCTCCGGGTGGCGGGAGATTTCCTGGGCTTGGCGGCCGCGGCATTTCTCGGGATGCCGGCGGAGCCTGTGGGGCGGGGCGAGCGGGCCGCTGCTGTTGGGCCTGCAGGCCGAACGGGATGGCGACCGAGAGCAACAGCGCGCCGATCGTGCGGGGCGTCTTTCGATCCGTCCGAGCTAACCCGTTTATGGGAGCCCCCGAGGAGGGAGTGGAGTGGAGTGTGTTCATGCGTGGTTTGGAGTGTTGTTGTGAACGGTTCCCGAACCGACTGGTTGCCTTCTGGCAACACCCCCACTGCACACGCCCTCCATCAAGGGTTTGTGAGGAACATTCCGGAGAATTGTTAAGCGGTGGTAAAACGCATCGCAGGCATGCGGCCATGCGAGTGCCCGGATTCATTGAGAACGGGCGTTGTCAGCGCTCGAGAACGTGACGACTCCGCCCTGAGCAGAATCGCAAACCGTCCGATGCCCTCTTACCGCGTGACGCGGGGGGCGGCGACATCCCTGACAGAGAGAGGGGTGCCGTTGATTACGGAGCCTGGCGGACTTCAGTGACCGTGCCCGGTTGAGGCGCCGGCACGCTTTGGCGTTGGCCGCCGGGCCAGACGACCTCGATTGATTCCACGCTCGTGGCCTCGCCCAAACCGAAGGTCAGGAGCAGGGCGCTGGAACTCAGGTACCCGCGGTTGGCTGTGACGGTGCGCCACTGGGTTTTGCCGCTGGCCTTGAGTTGCACGGTCGCACCGAGGGCGTCGCGATTGGCCCGCGTTCCCACGAGTTTGAGCCGTACCCAATGGCGATTGATGGGGCGGTCATTGCGCAAGAGGAGTGGTGCGCCACCGGTTTGGGTGAAGAGCAAGTCTTCGTCGCCGTCGCCATCGAGATCCGCCTGCGCACAGCCACGGCCCACGATCGGGGTGAAGAGAGCCGATCCGGCCTGTTCTGGCCCCACCGGCACGAAGCCCGCGGCTCCGGCGTTCCAGAACAACTGGGCCGGCTGACGGTACTTCTGGCTGGCCTGAACCTTGGTGATTTCTTCCTCCAGGTGGCCGTTGACGCTGAGCAAGTCCAAGCGCCCGTCGAGATCCCAGTCGAAGAACATCACTCCGAACTTCAGCGGCAGACGGCTGGTGGGACCGACTCCCCAGGAAATGGACTCATCGGTGAAGAGACCCGCCGTCGCACCGCCGACGTAGAGGGCTGTCATTTCGTTGGCGAAGTTGCCGATGGCGATGCCCAGCTTGCCGTCGTCGGTGAAGCGGGCGGCGTCGATGCCCATGGCGCCGCGCGTGTTGCCGTAGCTGTCGAAGGCGATGCCCGTCAGGGCTCCGACCTCCTTGAAGTGGCCGTCGCGCTGGTTCTCGAAGACGAAGTTCTGGACTGTGTCGTTGGCCACGATGAGGTCGGTGAACCCGTCGGTGTTGAAATCCACGGCCACCACGCCGAGCGACTTGGCCGCGGGCACCCCGGTGGACGGATTGGTGACTTGCACGCCGCCCTCCTTGCTGATGTCGGTGAAGCGGCCGCCGCCTTCATTGCGGTAGAGGTGCGGGAACGATCCCTGGAAATTCATGGGCGGACCGTAAGCTCGGGTGGATCCGTCGATCTTGTAGCCCACCTCGGCGTCGATGGCGCGGGACCATTTCACATAGCTGGCCACGAACACGTCGAGGTCGCCGTCGTTGTCGAGGTCGAACCAGGTGGCCGCGGTGCTCCATTCGTCCGGACTGCCGCCGACCCCGGCCGTTGCGGTCACGTCCTTGAAGTGTCCGCCGCCCTCATTGTGGAAGAGGTGAGCGCCTCCGACGGCGGTGATCAGCACGTCGGGCTTGCCGTCGCTGTCGTAGTCACCCACCGCCGCACCCATGCCGTAGAATGGCGTCTCGAGGCCGGATCCGGCCGAGATGTCGGTGAAGCGGATGGCGCCGCCAACTGGCGTGTCGTTGCGGTACAGGGCGCAACCGGGAGAGGCTGGCCCGGAATTGGCCCAAGGCCAGCGGTTGCCATTGACCAGAAGCAGGTCGGCATCGCCATCGCCATCTGCATCAAAGAAGGCCGCGCCGGCTCCCATGGTTTCGGGCAGCAGCTTCTCGCCGGTGGCTCCCGTGAAATGACGAAACTGGATCCCTGCCGCTGCGCTCATCTCGGTGAACGGCACCTTGGGCAGGGTGAGTTTCTGGGCGGTTTGAACCGTTTGTGGGGCCGCCAGCGGCGTCACCTGAATCTTGGCCGGCCCCGCGGTCTTACGCAGCGCAAAGAAAGCACCCACGCCCAAGACTCCCAGCGTGATCAGGGCGACCAGCGACCATCGGAGTCCGGTGCGGATGGCGCGATCGTCGGACGCGACCCACTCTTCGGATTCGTTCGGGCCCTTCGGATTCTGGGACATGTCGGTGGAAAGATATCAGGGGGTGGAGCCGAGGTCAGGGAATCAGCGAGCAGCGGTGGTCTTGGAGGGCAGGGGGACATGGGCGGGTTCGGCCGTCGTCATGGCCCGGGACTGCGGCGCACCGATGGACAAGCTCTGCGGATGTTGCAAGTCGTAAATCACGATGGCCTGAGTGGCGTGGTCGGCCGCGGGGTTGTTCCGGCGGGCGATGGTCACGGCGCGGTCGCGGGCGTTGTCGTCGGGCCGGTAGCGCTCGTGGAGCTTTCGGTGCCGTTCGCTGGCGGCGGCGTCGCCCAGGGCGGCGTGGATGAGGCCCAGGTTGTAATGCGCGGTGAGATTCTCGGGGTCGATGGTCAGAGTGCGTTCGAAGCGTGTGGCCGCAGCCCGCAGGAACTCTTCCTTTCGAGCCGGATTGGCGCGTTCCATCTTGGCCCGCTCGAAGAGCGTTTGCCCCAGTTCATTGACGACCTCGTAGTCGCGGCTGAAATCGAAGCCACGCTTTTCCAACTCCGGATAGCGGTCTTCGAGAATGCTCGTGAGCTGTTGGATGGACTCGTCGAGGAATCCATTCTGCTTGTTCACCAGGCCGTTGAGCCAGGCGATGGTCCAGCGGTTCCCGGGCGGGTCGAAGCGCTTGGCGTCATTGGCGCGCTGCAGGGCGGTCACCGCGTCATCGAGCCGGCCTTCCTTGAAGAACACGCGTGCCAAGTTCAACGGACCGTCCGCCCGGCCGAGGGCTTCCACCCGGTTGAAGGCGCCAGCCGCCTGGATGAGTTCGCCCTTCTCGCTGCCCTTGTCGCCCTTCAGGAAGAGGCCGATGCCGTAGTCGTTCCAGCGCTGCCATTCGGGAATCTTGGAGGGGGCGTTGGTGCTCGCGGTTGCTCGGTTGGCCCCGCCTTCGATCTCGAACTCGAGCCGATCCGACGCCAGCAGGGTGACCGGCAGATCGTTGGTCAAAAGGAGGGGACCGCCGCGGACGTAGTTCGACGCGTAGGTGTAGTTGAAGTAGATGGTGTCGAACTTCCGGTAGTTGACCTTCACCTCGACGGTCAGCGGCGAGCGCTGCTGTTCGGGCACGGTGAGCTTGTAGTGCAGCACGTGGGCCGCACCCGGCGGAATCTGGTTGTTGTACAGCGGGGTGAAGATGTCCTGCGCGTTGCGGCTGTCGATGCGGTTGCCGTCCTTGTCGAGCATGTAGACGTTGAGGAAGTGGGACCACGGGTCCACCTCGCCATGACGCCCGGTGGCTCCGGATCGTCCCACCACCTGGCCTTGCCCATCGGTCACCGACACATCGGCCCAGATCTCGTTGGAATCGACCGTGCCCTGCGTGAGCGGGTGTCCCAGTTTGAGCGTCCGGACCACCGTCTCGAGGAGGTAGGTCTTGCCCGGCTTGAGCCGTGGCAGGGTAGGGCGCAGCGGCGCGACCAGCGGCGAATCAATGGTGCCGCCCTCCTTGACGCCGAAGAGGTCGACGCGAATGCAGTCCTTCAGGAAGTCCTGCTGGCGACGAATGGCTTCCTTTTGCTCGGGCCCGGCGGGCAGCACCTTGGCTGGCACCCCGGTATTGGCTCCGGGAAACGCATGGCTGTGGACGGCCAGGAAGTCATTGGTGCCGTATTTCTTGGCCCCGAAATCCGCAGAGGCCTGGAGCGGCATGTGGCATTCGGCGCAATTGGCCTTGGCCTTGTCGGGATAATAGAACGACCGCGCATTCACGCCCGATACGCCCGAGAGCAGGTACGAATCGTAGTGGTTCTGGCCGCGCAGGAACTCCTTGTAGTGGTTCACCGCGTAGGGGATGCCCACCTTGTGGCAGGTGGAGCAAAACTCGGCTGTCTTGTGGAAGGGCTTGAGGAAGGTCTCCTTGTG
>Ga0209770_10001436_pt1 | contig 12365 bp, 8 predicted proteins | sample LauGreSu1BDMLBDD_2_FD_187572 | JGI IMG/M metagenome (GOLD analysis project Ga0209770, IMG submission 187572) | Freshwater lake microbial communities from Lake Michigan, USA - Su13.BD.MLB.DD (SPAdes) (version 2) | ecosystem: Environmental > Aquatic > Freshwater > Lake | place: Lake Michigan, USA...
TTAGAGATGTACCACCGTCTCCTCTAAAATTAACAGTAAAATTGCTTCCTCCAGCAGTTTGGAAATAAACAATCGATGAGGTTAAAGCGTCAAAATTTATAGCACTAGTAGTTCCATTAAGAGTTACTTTTTCTTTTGCTTGTTGTAATTTAGTAGTTCCGGTTACAGTTAATGAAGTTCCGGATATAGAACCACCACTTATTGAACTGTTACTTGTGATTGATGATCCAATTAAAACACCGGAAGTTGAAAATGCTGTTGAAGTAATTCCACCAAATGTTGTTAGTGACAAAGATTGATTTGCTGATGTGACCAATCTTCCCTTATTTGTTACCGTAAATACTGGTACAACGATTGAACTGGAACTACCACCTCCAAAAATTTTGGAATCAACACCCTCTCCCCACTCAGAGCCCACTACTGTACTAACTCCAGTTGTAGTTAATTTAGCATCATTGACTGAAGCATCTGCGATGTCTGCCTGTGCGACACCTAAATCTATAATAGATTTTGAATTTATTCTTGATAATGGCATTTAATCTAACTCTAACGGTTCTGTTGGTTTAGGATACTTTTCTTTAACTTTTTTGATTTCATTATACCAAACACCATTCTTACCCGGAATAACATCATTATTCATATCATGCCACAACATATCCAGTTGAACATATCCTTCTGGATATTCTTTAAATCTCATCATTTGATATATGTGATACTCATAATCTTTTTTATCTTTTTCAATTTGATCTAACATTTCTTCTCTTGTAGGTGGTTCTCTACCTTCAGGATCATCCCAAGCAGTAATTTCATAATTTGACAAAGAGTATTTTGCTCCTGGTCTTAATTTTTCAATAGCAATATCAATACCATACTGTTTAAACATTTACCACTCCTTAATTATTTAGAACAACCCACGCACTTCCATTGTAACCTTGAAATTGAGTTCCTGAAATAACTAACAATCCAGAAACTGGACTAGTAATTGCTGCATCACGAGCCGTATTATTAGTATAGACTGGTGATCTTAATGTTGTGTTTGCCGTAAAATTACTAGTTGCTAATGTTTGTGCAAGTTTTGGAGTTGTTACCGTTGCATCAGCAGGAACTTGTGTTGAAACTTGTCCTTCGCCAATATGTAAAATTTGTATATTATTAGTCCCAGCTGTAGGCGCAGCAGCAAAATTAAGTGTTACTCCACTAAGTGTATAATTGGCTGTTGGACTTTGATAAATTCCATTAATAAAAACTGCGATAGATGAAGTTGAAGCAGGAGCTCTTGTCAATTCAAAAGATGGATCAGAGCCGTCTCCTGAGAAAACATCCACCGTATACGGTGTCGATTTAATTTGATTTCCTAAAATAGCCATTTATTATTCCTTACGTTTTAACAATCCACACATAACCACCATAGGAAGCTATAGTTGGTATACTAGGAGATGATCCATTACATTGAGCCCAACCTGTTGGTATACTCCCAACTGATCCCGTCCATAACATTGCAGAACCAGTTGGAACTTGATAACCATTTTCAACAGTTAATCCTAAGTTTGTTCTTGCTGTTGGAGCATCTCCTGCACCAGTTCCACCATCAGCAACAGCTAAATCTGTAATTCCACTAATTGTTCCACCAGTGATACTAACAGTAATTCCTGATGCAAGCGCAGAAGTTCCTACAGCACCTGCACCAATTTTACTACTAGTTACAGCACCAGCTGCAAGCTTATCACTTGTTACCGAAAGATTACCCAATTTATCAGTAGTTACAGCTGAATTGTTTATCTTATCAGTTTCGACAGCAGAGCTGTTTATTTTAGCAGCAGTAACCGCATTGGATGCTAATTTAGAATTCGTAACAGCGTTAGATGCTAATTTTGTTTCTGTAATAACTCCAGTTCCGATTTGATCTGCTCTAACATCGGAATAAGGAGAAACAACATTTTGAGTTCTAAAAATAACTTGAATGTTATTAGTACCTGCTAGTGGAGCTTCGGTAAAAGTTAAAGTCGATCCAGAAATTGAATACGCAAAAGAAGATCCTGGTTCTTGAATAACATTATCAACAATCACTTGTGCATCTAAATCTTGGCCCAATGTCCTAGATAAAGTAAATATTGTTTGCGATCCAGTACCATTGAATCTATCGATTCCTAGAGCATAAAACAAAATGTTTGAATCTGGCTGATTACCGATGTATGACATTTATTACACCTCTTCGGTTTCTAATAATGAAACTATAACATCACCAGATGAAGCTGCTGACATTTGAACACGAATTTTATCTCCGGCTTCTAATACTAATTTTTGTTCTCCACCTATGGCAATTAAAGTACCACCTGGAGCAACGGTAGCATCTTTAACCATGTAAACAGTATTAGTTCCTGAAGCATTATAAATTAAAACACTAGCAGAAACAGATGATGTGAGAATGTTTGCAATCGTCATGCCGATAACCGTCGATTGGATTCCTGCTCCAGCTGTATAAACATCAACAGCAGTAACTCCGACTGCGGCTGCAACTTTCTTTCTTAATGTACCTTTTTTAAATCCTGGCATATGATTATCCTAAAATTAATGAATATATGAAACTTGTTTCTTGAATTTGATAAACTAAATTACCATTAGCACTATTAACTGTAGCAATTCCAGAAACTACTATGTTGCCACCATTAGCATTTGAATAGAAGAAATCTTTAGTAATTAATGTGTTAGAAACATTCGTATTTCCAAACGCAGTATTTCCGGTAGTAATATATCCGTTTACAGTATTCATTGTTCCATAAAGGAACATGTTACTTGCTGTAAGATTTCCTACAACATTCGCAGCGTATTCTATTCTTAAATTGCCACCAATACTAGTGTTCATACTAATATTAGCATTACCATAAACCATAACATTGCCACCAATTGTGGCATTGCTAGACACATTTAAAACAAGAACGTTACCAGGAATAGCAATATTACTTTGATTGAAAAGAATGTTTGCTATATTAGCGGTATTCGCATACAGCGTATTAATAGAACCTGATGTACGAACATTTAATTGTGCGTTTGTACCACTAAGATTAATCAAACTATTACTAGTGATGGTTGGTCCATCAGTAATAGCATTCATTGAAACAATTAATTGTTGAGTGGCTGCCAGCCAATGGTCAAATGTATTAGCACTACTTAGTTGAGTTATCGGCATTATGATTTCCTAATTAATGCAATTTCTTTTAATAATGTTTTTATTTCTTGCATTTCTTCTTCCATTTTTGCAAGACGTTGCTTTGTATCTTCACGGTCAGATAATTCTTTCTTTGCTATTTCTTTACGGCGATAGTATTCTTGCAATCCTGCTCTATCTGTATTTAGAACTGCTTTAGAAGAAGCATCTCTAACTAAGTTAGTGTGATTCTCTACTTTAAGGTGCTGCATCAACTACCCTCCGGTAAAGCAATGACACGAAGGTCTTTTAACTTAGGAACATTGGTAGTATCAGTACCAGCCATAACAATTTTAATTGCGAATGTTTTAAAGTTATTGAACGTAGTTCCGTTTGATGCATACAATACGGTATTATTTGCAACTCCATCGTAACCAGGAGCATAAACCAATTCTCTAAAGTCATTAACAAAAGAAGATGTATAATTAAAATTATTAATTTGAGTCATCAATTGCCATCCTCTTTCTTGAAATGGAGTGGGATCTGATATTGACAGAAGCTTATAGTAAACATAAATGTTAGAATTTGTTGGCTTATAAGCAGTCAGATAAACACGTAAGTCTCCAGAATCAAAACCATCGGCAAGAGTAACAGTTCTCATTATATAACGAGCATCAGCAGGACCATCATAAGCAGAAGTTTCTCCATTGATTAAAACTGATGTAGCAATAGAGTTAGCTAATGATTGGTTAACAATAAGTTTTCCAGTATATGCTGTTCCAGGAGAACCCATTGTTGCAGTTTCAGCGGTAGCGGCATACAAGTTAATTGTAGGAGAATCAACATAACCACTACCTCCATTTGAAACCCAAACACGATTAATTTTTCCATCTGTAGTTTCAATTTTTAATATAGCTGAAGTACCTTGAGTATTTCCTAAACCTGTACTACTATCGACAACAAATATTCCATTTGCCAAGGTTCCAGTAGTTCCAGTATTTGCAATCGAGATTAACGAATTGCTTAATGGTAAATTATTGATCTTATTTTCAATTGCCAATAAACTCATTCTAGTAGAATCAACACAAGGACTCAATGCTGAATCTAATGACGATAGTGTTACTACAACCTTGAATGTACCATCTCCTGTATTAGGATTAATCACACGACGGCCATATGTATCGTTCAATTCATAATCTTCATTTGGAACAATTGGTATATAACCAGTCATTCCTCCGTTAGGACTTTTCTCTGAATTGAATAGATAAGATACCGAAGTTTTTGGGAATGCTATATCTGTACTCATTAAATGAGCAACATCAAAAACAACATTTGATGTTAATTGTGAGGCATCTGCTTTGAACACTACCTGAGATGGTTCTGCACTATATTCGTGTCTAAAAATCTCGAATTGCATATCCAAATTCTGTTCAGCAGTCCAAGTAGATCCGTTCTGAGATAAGAATAACGAACCGATATATTGATCTGAAGAAATTTGATTGTTATCTGCCAGATTTGTTTTTCCTTTTTCTGCAACATAAACATTATAAAGTTTAGAATTGGAAACAACCACAAAACAATGTTCTCCTGGTGCCAAATAAATTGGAGAATCAAATGAAAAATCTGTATATTTTGTTGCATCTACAAGATCAGGTGTGCTTGTTATATTAACTCTTTCAGGAGTTAAAGTTACAGTACCTAATGGATACACAACTGATGAAGAAGGATATCCATTATTTGTAGGACGAAGTTCTAGTGTAACTGGAACTGTAGGATCCTTTGTTGCAAATGAAAGACGAACTTTACTTACATACAATCCATTTGGAAATAATTGAGGATTAACCAAGAATGTTTGTGACAAAGGATCTGTCCAACAAACAGTTTTATTTTGTGTTTCTTGTTTAATAGTTGTAGTTGTAGTTGTTCGAGGATCGTTTACATTCTCTCTAGTTGGATTACTAGGAACTGTAGATATCAAATTAGTTTCTTGTCTGACTTCTAACAAACCCTGAGAAACAAATCGAGCATCTCCGTTTGTTCTAGATGCTTCAATATTACCAGAACTGTCATCGATTAAACGGAATAGTTTTTCTCCAGTTTTAAATTCATTTTCCGGGCAATAGAATATTCCAGCTGTTCCTCCAGATGTATCGGTTGTAGGCCTTCCAATACCATAAACAGAACTGGTTGTAGGAAGTACCGACCAAGGTTCAGTTATTGTAACTGTTCTTGTAGCACTATCATAACCATTTGTAGCAATAGTTCTTACTTGGTTAATTCCAGGACCACTAACAATAGTAATTAGTTGGCCTGATAATCCAGCAGTAGTACAATTATCTGCTCCAGTAGCCATCAAACTAAGTTGAAGTGTAGTAGTTGATGAAGGAACAGCAGCTGGTTTACCAGTATAATGTTCGAATTTTTCAACTATAACATTTGATGTTGAAGTTTGACCTATTAAACTTAAAGTGCCTCCTGTTTGAGGAGTATTAATAGCTGATGTTAAAATGTCGTCTTTTGTATAACCAACAAAACCAGAAGTCATTATAAGATTTGCTGTACCATTACTAGTTCCAAGTACATTATTTTTAAATGTAATTCTTTCTTGATTTGTTAGTGGAGTTTTATAATTTTTAATTGCATTAACTGTTGTTGCTAAATCTGCTGCAACAGTCGGTTTTACAAAGAAGAATTTATTTGCTTGTACAACATATTTGGTAACAGCAGTATTATCAAAGAATGCAAACAGTTGTGTACTTGGTTTAAAACCTTCAGCTTTAAATGTAATATCCTTTGCTCTCATCCAAGGTACAATAGATAGATCAATAATTCTATCGCCTAACTTAGTTGAAAGGTCTTTAGACGATACACCATATTTGACACCACTTCTAGTTTCGGTTTGTTTAGTTGTGACTGCAACATTAACTTCTCTTGATTGATCGATTGCATTTGAGTTTCTTCTAACAACAGGAATTTTTGGTAAATCGTTAGGTTGATTCGTTGTCAACCAATAATTCCAATTTTGTGGTTTAAGTTTATCGGCAGCTGATCTTGATGCTGAATCATTGTGTAAGGTAAATCCAACTGGTGGAGAATTTTCTGTAAATCCAGGTATTATACCTGTGGTTAGTTGAACAGTTCTACCGGCATATGCTGAAGGAGATCCTGCTGGGAAAGGATAAAATCCAGGCTTTATATAATATCCTACCGCGGTAGTTTTACCAGCAGTATTTTTCCATGCGCCTTCCCAACCATCAACTCCGCCGAGAATTTCTTGTGAAATTTCTGGAGGACCTACTTGATACCACTCTCCCCATTCTACTCTAGAAGCGCTATCTGTTAAAAGTTTCCAAGCCTCACGATCACCACCAATATCCACAGTTAAATCTGCTTGTTGAGACTGTGATGATACATCATCTGTTGGAGGATCTAATGTAACTTTTCCTAAGAAATTGATAACATTAAATGGATTAATATTTTCTGTTCTTGAAGCATAAGGTTGTTTTACATATGAAACTTCATCAAAGTCAACGGTAAAGACAGGACCTAAACGATTAACTCTTGTATTATCACCATCAGTCGGATCATAATACATTTTAATAGGTGTCAAGTCGTAAGTTGGTCTTAGATGTCGTTTTGATCTATCAATAGAGGCTTTAAAACCATTATCTAATACATTAGATACCGAACTTCCAGTAAATCCGTCTACAATAAAACCGTTTTTAAATCTTGGAAGATTAGCAGAATCTAAAATACTAAAGTCTGATTTTGTTGAAGTTTCTAATTCTAATAAAGATAAAGATGTATAGTATTCAAGATTTTCAATTCTTTTCTCCATTACACCAATATCTTTCATGGTGTAACGTTTATTAGCAATTGGAACAACTCTGATAAACTTTGGTTCTTCTACAAATGGAGTATAAAAAAGAGTGTAAATTGACATGCAATCTTCTTTATCTGACGGAACTGCTGGTTTAATAGCAGATTGTCCGGTAATAATTTCAAATTGTCTAGATTTTGAAATACCAATTTTATCTATTCTTGGCAAATAGTTTTGGTATGATGCTATAATATCTGAACCATTTTGTGGAATTGCAGTTCCAGCGACTGTTCCAAAAGTTTTAGTATTTGCATAAGTCGATCTATTGGTTCCTGCTGCGTCCAATCTTACTGGACGGAAGTCAAAGTGATCTCTTAAAAAGTAATTAGAAGCATCATTTGAAGTGTGAATCGGAAGCGTTTCATATGCAACACGATCTGCTAAAGTATTATTATTATGTCCGGCTAGATAAGAATCTACTGTAAAATAACCTGGACTTGAAGTTTCTGGAATATAGCGATCATAACGGATTAAAAGTGGTCCTACAGGAGGAGTCTCTCCCAATCTTAATTGAATAGAAGCGTGGTCATAATACGTATCGTTTTGACCATTGTTTAATATAAAACGAGATGTCACATTAGAAGCACCTGCTAAATCTCCTTGAGTAATTGGCCAAGTTCCATTCAAATCAAAAATTGCATTAACACCAACAACGTCAGAAACAAAAAGAGACATTGGTTGACTGTAGTACGATGTAACAAGTGATCTATTTAAATGTGTCTGTCCTTTATCTGGCCAAACGTATGCATTATTATTGGCAAATATACTGTAAGTAGATTCTTGGGTTTGAACTATAACATTTGCATTTGCATACGTTTTAGTTTTTGCTCCAGCAGTGGAAGCTACTGAATAGAAAATATTTACCGCTCCAGTATATGTTACTCCATTGAGCGTCAATGTTGTTCCTGCTACAGTATAGTCGGTTGCAGGAATTACTTGACCAGCAACATAACTTCCATTTGTTTCGTTTGTTTTTATTAAGAAATTTTCTTGTCGTAGACTAACTGAGCTTCCACCAGAAAGTTGTTCAGTACCACCAGTTATATGAGGTCCTAAATCAAGTTGTAGTGATGTAAAGTTTAAACCAGATTTAAATTTAAAATATTCATAGTTAAATGAACTTATTGAATTTTGAACAACAAAATCTTCACCCAATTTAATCAATAGTGGTTGATTTGATTTTTCCGAAACAAAAACATTTTCATACGTTGAAGCCGGATCTTTTGAGAATGGATGTATATCAGCACTTGAATTAGATTGAACCGCAGAAGCTAAACTAGAGATAGTAACTGGTTCAACAAATGATTCAGCATCTTTGATTTCAAAATCAATAGAATAAACACTTGCTGTAGTTGGAGCAACTAAAAATGCTGGAGTTACTGTACAGTTTTTTGTTGTTCCACTGTAAGTGGTAATTGTTCTAGGAATTTCTCCGGTACCAGGGCCAGAGATAATTCTGATTTTAGCTCCTGTATATGCATTATCTAAAGCCGAAGTTGTAGTGCCAGATGCACCAGCTATAGAATTTCCTAAACCAAAAGCGGAAGCATTAATCGCACAGTTTACGGTAGCTACAATTGAACCAACGTTAATATCTGTTAAATGTGTTTTGTAGATATATGATGATGTACATGAAGATGCTCCACCATTTGTATCAAAAGTCATTTGTGTAACTCTAGCAGTACCAATTTTGGTATTAACATAGTTATAACCGCTCGATACACTAACACTAGTATTAGGAACGCAATGAATATCTACTTGACCAACAACTTGAAATGGAAGATGACGGAAATGATTTGTAGAATATACAAAATTACCATAATCTGCGGTAATTCTTCTTAGAGGAATAGATATGGTATTTCTTGGTTTTGGAATAGTAATTGTTACTGGAGCAATCGAAGTAAACTCATATCCCTTAACATAAGCTTTACCTTGTGATAAAGTAATATCTAGATTTGCACTATTAGCCGAGTTTGTTTTTAAATTCAATAAAAACGGTTTAACAACATAGTCTCCAGATTCATCATAAGTTCTTCTAGCCAGAGTTTCTTCTATGTTAGAATAGATTGGATTTCTTGTAATTTTTTGTAATACACCTTCTTTGATTTGAGCCAATTCAATAAAATTACTCAAATCGGTACTGTCTAAAGAACGAGATGCTAATATCATTTCAATCTTAAATCTATCAGATCCTGGTGCTTGGAAATTAGATGCACCTTGAGCCGGATCTAAAAGTGACGTATCATCTACTGATTCTACAATAGATTCAGAAATTTCAAAACCAATTCTAACATTTGCAGTATTATTGTTATAGATCGAAGTTGGAATCGATTGTTGATCTACTTTAACAAAAAAACCTTCATAGTAGTAAACACCACTATTTACTGAAAATACTTGACCTGTTCCTGTTCCAGAAGCTGCGATATTTGCACGGAACGCAAACGCATCTCCACCAGGTTCAATGGTTTTTATATTTGTTTCACCAGAAGCAAAACTTGTTCCATATATCTCACTAATTAATAAAGTGTGCGGAGTATTTGTGGTTGCATCAACCGCAACTAAAACTTGAGCCCGTTTAGTTTCATCGTTAGATAAGATAACTTTATCTTCAAAATCTGCAATAAGTAAATCTGTAGAAGCATACTGTGAAACTAGATTAATATAAGGAACATCTTGTAGGAATACTTGGCCACCAGAAACAACTGAACCATTTTTAAAAATATGATTTCCAAATCGTTCTACTTGCTTTTGTATTATCGACTGAGCTTGAGTTAATTCACGAGCCTGTACTGCATAACCAGGTTTATAAAGTAATCTTAGGAATTTTTTATCTTCATCTAAGTCATCATAATAAGGATTGATATTAAAATTGGTACTGATTGCCATGAATTAACCTTTAAAATTTAAGAACAAATTTAATTTCTTCTGATTGTCCATCTTCTCTATCTATTGCTGTGACATTCTCTACATGTAGAATGTCTCCTGTATACTGTTTAAATTCCGGATTCTTTATATCAACTACAGTTCTTGCCACTGCTGAATTTGCGCCGATCAGACTTTCGCCGGTTAGTATAGTACCTTTAACTTTAGTCAAAGAAATTACCGTTTCAGTTTGATCCACAACATATCCATAAGCTGTTGGATTACCTATAGTTCCTTGATATGCAAATTCATTGACTTGATATGCTGTTCCAGCAATCATGGTCAAATCAGTAGTTTGAGAAATTACTGAATTCGCTGAATTCGATGAAACAGGATATGACAAACTGTATTTATGCGGATTTCTTAAAAGACCATACTGTCTAAAACTGGTATTTGAACTAATTAATCCACCCTCTGTACTATCAATTTCTCCCATTCTAACAGCAGCCAACAAGTTACATGCACCTAATTGTTTAGCTGAATTATATCCATGTCCCATTTTTGGAGCCATGATTGCTCTAGCAGTGGCTCCAACTCCAGAACCATAAATGGTAACGTTGGCATAAGAATAATTTATACCTACTGTGGTAACTTTAACATTAGCGATAGTATTTGATGTAGTGACGTATGCCAATGCTTCTGTTCTAGTTCCATCACCACTAAATGCCACTCTGGTAGTTACAGATATTGGACTTATATTTACTTGAGCAGCATTCGTTGCAGTAGATAAAGTTACGATTCCGGTAATAGCATCAACACTTGAAATGAAGGTTCCAGGACGAATACCAGTTCCAGAAATCGACATGTTAGCTAAATTTGCTAATGTTGGAATACCGAATTGTTGCAAAACTATGGTTGAATTTGCAATACTCAATTGTGTAGTTTCATTAACAAATGGAGTAACATTGATAGATGCGTGTCTATAATTCACTCCTGGATTTGTAACCACAATGGTAGTCAATTCACCATCAACAATTCCAGTTGCACTTACCGTATAATCTAATTGATCTTTACTTCTTGGAGCAGGAATCCATTCTGTTGTGAAAAATTTATTACCTGGTTTAATACTATACAAATATTTCCAACGATAACCGTCAGCGGTATCGATAACTCCATTCGATGAAGCAAAGTCTCCAGTCGGTTCTACAGTTGAATTAGCACTAACTCCATTTGAAGTATTGTTTGATAAACACAGATAAACATTTCTATCTGAATTCATAACATACATTGGTTTTACATTCAAACTAGTATTTGAACTTAAAAGAGTCAAATAATCGGTTGTATCATCATACTGTCTATATTTTGTCAATGACGTCCAGTTTACTCTAGGAACAATATGCTCAATATCATTACCCGTAACTAGTTTTGCACCAATCATATTGTCCCAAATACTTTTTTCATAACTTACGGAATCTATTGTTTCTTGCGGAACAGATTCATTTGGATATGATAAATGATTACCTATAAAAAGATAGGTAATAGTTGGATTAGCTTCAGCAACTTTTTCTTTTATTTGCTCAGCATTATTGAATCTAGATTTTAAAAACGTTAAAAAAGTAGCCATGTGTTTATTTATCTGTCATTAAGGAATAGGACTATTTGATCGTAGAGCATAAACAGCATTAGCTAATCTAGAAATTGCATTAGCAACGTCAATTGGAGCAGATGTGTTCCAAACAGAACCATCAGGTGATGTATATGCAACACCACTATTAGCAGTATTAAAAGCAGAGTTAGCATGTGTGAACGCTGCATTTGTTCTAAGCGAAGTTAAATTTGCTGCGTTTTGAACTACGGATGATCTTTGTTCAATTCTAATTGTACCATAAATTAATGGATCAACTAAAGATTGGTAAAAATAATCTGTATTGACACCACTTGCTGGAACTTTCCAAAATAAAACTCCAGAATTCTTTCCTTGTGCTTCATCATTTAATGTCAATGTTCCAGTAGATGAAATGTGAACAAGGCCGGTAGTAACATTTGTTCCACCAACAGTATCACGAATTGCTATTGAGTGGTAAGGAATATATTGTAAATCTAATGAAATAGTAGTACCAGGATTTGCATAAATTACTGGATTGTCTGCAACGTACTGGTCAAATCTATAACCAGAAACCGTATTTGATACATTTAATCTTGTTTCAGCAGAAAGATAATTAATGTTTGCTAATGTAAATGCCGCATTTGCTTTAATAAAACCAGCATTCGCCTGATTGAATGCTTGATTAGCATGGATGTTTGCGGTGTTCGCAAAACCATATCCACTATTTGCATGTATAAATCCAGAATTAGCATGTAGATATGCATTGTTCGCATAGGTTCCAGTTACGTTCTGTGAAGTATAAGCAGCATTGGCATGATGAAATGCTTGATTAGCATGAATGTTTGCGGTGTTCGCAAAATTAAAACCAGCAT
>Ga0209770_10001437_pt1 | contig 12360 bp, 20 predicted proteins | sample LauGreSu1BDMLBDD_2_FD_187572 | JGI IMG/M metagenome (GOLD analysis project Ga0209770, IMG submission 187572) | Freshwater lake microbial communities from Lake Michigan, USA - Su13.BD.MLB.DD (SPAdes) (version 2) | ecosystem: Environmental > Aquatic > Freshwater > Lake | place: Lake Michigan, USA...
ATGACAAAATGACAGACTTTGCAAACTTACCTGCGGTAGCCGATTTAGCATCAGCTCTCGAAAAGTTCTCAGCGGGTTCAACGCTGGGCGCTAGAGAGGTGTATCTAAAGATGGATAAAACAGGTCACTGGGTCTACGGCGCAGATCAAACAGAGATCGAGCCTGACTCACTGTGGGCTATCAACCCGTTCTCTTTTGTTGAGGGTTACGTATGCTGGGGCGCGCAAAACACGCCTAGCATGGGTAAACTCCTCGGCGAAGTAATGGTGCCGCTAGGTAAAGATAGGCCCGCTATGCCTGAAGATATTCCTGACTCTAACGGCTGGGAAGAACAGGTAGGTATATCGCTGCAATGCATCAGCGGTAATGATAAAGGATTGGTGGCGCGCTATTCGACTAAGACTAAAGGCGGTGTGCCTGAAGTTAAGCGCATAGCGTATGAGACGGGCATGAACTACAAGACCAACCCGTTGACGCCTGTGCCAATCGTTAAGTTGAAAAGCGCGCACTACAATCACACTGGCGGTTATGGACGCATCTATAACCCAGTGATCGAGATTGTTAAGTTCGTTAGCAATGATAAAGAGCCTACGGTCGAAGAGGTAGCGGAAGCTCCAGTTCGTCGTCGCAGAGGTTAATGAGTTGGGGCGCGTAAAGCGCCCCTTCTTATCTCAGGAGAAATCAAATGTTGTTTGTGCCTGCCTATTGGCCGTTCTTTAAGAGCGGCGAACTGAGACGCTTTGACTATACCGCACCTGACACGCCGTCGTTTACGTCTGTATTTAGTTACGACAAGGGCAGCGACAGCATGCTCTACAATAACTACGACAGCGCCGGTACGTGGCTGAACAAATGGTATTATCAATACCGCACAGGCTTTGGGGTCGCCGAGTGGCGCGATGATTATCCCAACAATAAGAAGGTGGTGCTCAATCCGCCTATTGGTTGGGGCGAATTTCAAGAAGTTAAAAGCGTATATAAAAATAGGCCGAAGTTCGATTTTTTTAGTTGTTGGCCCCCAGCGACCAGTGACGGCGAACAAGTTGTTTTATTTGATGAACACATATCACAGATGGAAGTGCTTGGCGTTTATTACCAAGACGTTATCAAGTTCAGCTATTTGCAAGGTTGGAATGGCAAGCCAGCAACAGGCGCGCGTTACTGGATGGCGCTCGGCGTTGGCCCGATCAAAACGCAGTTCTTAACGCAAGACGCAAAAGATCCAACGAAGATAGAGGAGTCAGTCGTATGGGAAGCGAAGATAACGACCGTGAACGGGTAAGAGATATTATTAAACGTCTGCTAAATCGCGCAGTAAATGCTCAGATTATAAAAGAAAAGCCAAACCTTTATTATGACGCAGCGCATCAAATTGAACGGCTCTTCTCTGATAATGAACGTCTTGAGCGCCTCATATTGGAGCTGAAACAAGAGAATGAGCGGCTGCGTCAATCTTACATTCCCTTTATGGAAAAGCATAACGAGCTGCGTGACGCGGTTAAGCAGTTGTTTAGGGATAGAACATTCGCAACTTTTGAACAAAATCTATCATGGCTAAAGAGGTATATTGAGCAATGAGTGATGAAGAGACACGACTAAAGCAACTGATGGGCGATCTATTATTCACCATCAAAGAATACTCTGACAAACATGAGAAACCCGATGAAATACTTTTTGTTCTTGACCGCATCGTTGACGCTTATCGCACAGCCTTTGAAAGCACAAGAAGTGGAGACGACGCAGCGCTTCACTGAGATGAATTACGGCGAACAGACTTTCATCTACGACCGCAGCGGGCGCATGGTCGCTGCGGGCGTAGGCGATGAGTATGGCATGTATTACAGCAATCGCTACGGCCAGACTATCGGCACAAGATATGATGCGCCAAAATGATCTGGCTTGACTTTGAAACGCGCAGCGAGTGCGATCTGAAGACGGCGGGCGTATATAATTACGCTCGTCATCCGTCTACGCAAGTGCTCTGTATGTCATGGGCGTATAATGATGAACCCGTTGAGACATGGCGACCGAATGAAGCGCCACCTAATTGGCTTATGCGTACATGGGATAAAATTCAAATCAGAGCACATAACGCGGCGTTTGAGCGTCTGATCTTCTGGCATGTGCTTGGCATCCAGATTCCGCTCGAACAGTTCTACTGCACCGCAACGCAAGCGCGAGCGAACTGTGCGCCAGGAAGCTTGGAAGACATGGCGCGCTTTGCTGGCTCGGACATGCGTAAAGATCATCGAGGCAATTATCTCGTTCGCAAGTTGTGCATCCCGCCATTCAGTGATGACGTGCGATTAATGCAGGAACTGATAGAATATTGTGAGCAAGACGTGCGTACAATGCGCGCGGCATCTAAAGCGATGCGGGAACTGACAGATAATGAGCTGGCAGATTATCATATTAATGAGCGGATCAATGATCGCGGCGTCTTGGTTGACGTACCTTTATGCCAAGCAGCGGTTCGATTCGCGGCTGATGAATTACAGGAAATCGAACGCATCGTACGTGAGGTTACGAACGGCGAGATTACGTCAGTCCGAAGCCCTAAGATGCGACAATGGGTTCAAGATCGTGTTGGCCCCGCAGCCCTCAAGCTCATGGAGCGAGACGACAAGTATAGTATCGATAAGACGGCGCGTGCAAATCTATTGGCGATGGACGATCCTGAAGAAGTGCCGCCAGATGTTGCCGACGTTATACAATGCGCTGATGATCTTTGGGCGTCTTCTGTAGCAAAGTTCAAGCGGCTATTCGATCTTGCCGGCGAGGATCACCGCGTTCGAGGCGCGTTTGTATTCGCAGGCGGCAGCGCAACAGGTCGCGCTAGTTCTTACGGCGCGCAGGTGCATAACTTTACTCGCGTCTGTGCAGAGGATCCCGACGCTGTACGCCATGCGATGGTGCGCGGTCATAAGATCGTGCCTAAGTTCGGCAAGCGCGTCACTGATGTGCTCAAAGGTATGTTACGCCCAGCAATGGTTCCGGCGCGCGGGCATCAGTTCGTCGTTGCAGATTGGTCGTCTATAGAAGCCCGTGTAACTCCGTGGTTGTCCAATAACGGTGATGACAAGCTCGCGTTATTTAACACTGGACAAGATGTGTATAAGTTCAACGCGTCAAAAACTTTTGGCTGTGCCATAGAAGATGTGACAAAAGACCAACGCCAAGTTGGTAAAGTTCAAGAGCTTGCATGTGGCTTTGCCGGTGGTGTTGGCGCGTTTGCTGCGATGGGTCGTGTATACGGAATCAATATGCCGGAAGACGAAGCCAGACGCATGGTAACTGCGTGGCGTATTGCAAACAAATGGTCAGTGCCGTTCTGGAATGACATCGAGTTGGCGTACACAAGAGCGCTGAGTCGTCAAGGCGAAATATTTGAAGCCGGCAAGATTAAATACTTGTTTCGTGGTCAGCATCTTTGGTATGCTTTACCTTCGGGGCGCGTTCTTTGCTATCCCTATGCGCGGTTCGAGGATGACGGCAGTATAACCTACGCCAAAGCATCTTGGAAACCAGCCGCAGACGCAAAAGAATGGCCTCGAGCGCGGCTATGGCGCGGGCTTGCATGTGAGAATGTAACTCAAGCAGTTGCGAATGATTTATTAAGGTACAGTTTAAAGCATTTAAATAATGTTGTGCTTCATGTGCACGACGAAATAGTTGTCGAATCAGATGAACCAGAAATAGCAAGGGAGGCTATGGTTCGTGTGATGACAACGCCGCCTGATTGGGCGGTTGGATTACCGCTTGCAGTAGAAGCTAATATTATGGGGCGTTATGGAAAATAGAATCCTTGACTATGTAGTCGGACTTGCGGAAGCAGGCGAGACGCCGCTCATAGTGCGGCAAGTGCCAATAGTGCGTAATAACGTACATCTACAGCATTTAGATGGATCATATAAATATACTTGGCCCGCTTACCTTCCTACACATAAGCGTAAGAAAGGCGAAGCTTGGTATATTAACACGGGTTCTTTTATTATCGAGCGCTTCAAAGACGGTAAGGTTAGCGCCGCGTCTGCCAATTGCGAATACGTGCTCTTTATGATGTTGGACGACATCGGCACGAAAAGCAAAACGCCTCCGCTTGAGCCTACGTGGATAGTAGAGACAAGCCCAGACAATTTCCAATGGGTCTACGCATTTAGAGAACAACCAACAACAGGAGAATATTGTGCAGCTATTACAGCGCTGGCCGCAGCCGGTTATACCGATCCAGGCGCAACTAATGCTGTGCGTAATTGCCGTCTGCCTGGTTCAGTTAATTTAAAACCTGGGCGTGATGCATTTGAGTGTAAAGAGATCTCTTTTAATCCAAAGCTAGATTACACGCTACAAGAGATATGTGACGCATGCGGCGTTACGCCGCTCGAGGCAAACACAGCTACCTATCGATCCGTCAAGGTAGAAGACAACGGCGTCGATAATGTGATGACATGGCTCAACGAGCAAGGTCTTGTTCTATCGCGTCCTAATCCTGAAGGCTGGATGGGCGTAGTTTGCCCTAATAATGCAGCGCATACAGACGGCCAGATCGAAGGTCGTTACAGGCCATTAGATCGCTCCTATTGCTGCATGCATGCACACTGCGATCACATCAACAGCGAAGCGTTTCTAAAATGGGTCGCTGATAATGGTGGGCCGCGCGAGCATCAAGGCATCAGAGGCGAGCTTATTACTGCCGAATTTAAAGCAATGCATGAGGCTATAAAGCCCAACGAGTTCTTCCCTGACGTAGCATCTGAGCGCGTCGCGCAGGTAGAGCGCGAAGAGGCCGGACGCGTTGAGCGCGGCGACTGGTATGAGCGCTTTGCGTATATCGTGGATGATGACGCATATTTTGATCTTACGACGCGCAACGAGATCTCGCGCAGTTCTTTCAATGCCATCTTCCGGCATATCAGTTGCGTGTCAGTGCATAACGCCAAGCGCCGCATCGAGGCATCAGTATGCTTTGACGAGAATCGCCAAGAGCACAAGGCAAAATTATTGAAAGGTCTAACCTATGCGGCAGGCGAGAAAATCTTGGTGCATAAAGATAATGAAATCTATGGTAATCGATGGCGAGACGCACGCCCGATTTTCACCCGAACAAGCAGAGATATATCACGCTTTGCTGCCCATTGTGAACGGTTGGTGCCAGATCAAGGCGAACTCGATCATTGCTACGACGTTATGGCTTTTAAGCTCCAACATGCGGACGTTAAAATAAATCACGCTGTCTTGCATGGCGGCGATGAAGGCTCCGGCAAAGACACGATGTGGGCTCCCTTCATCTGGTCAGTGTGCGGCCCGAACAATAACAACAAAGGTATCATAGACAACGAGAGCCTGTCGTCGCAGTGGGGCTACCAGCTTGAGAGTGAGATCTTGATCCTTAACGAGCTACGCGAGCCGGAGGCCAAGGAGCGCCGCGCGTTAGCCAACAAGCTTAAGCCTATTATCGCTGCGCCACCTGACATGCTGCCGATCAACCGCAAGGGGCTGCATCCTTACAACATGCTCAACCGTGTGCTTGTGCTCGCCTTCACCAACGATCCGATTCCGATCTCTATCCCGTCGCAGGATCGCCGCTGGTTCTGTGTGTGGTCTACCGCGCCGCGCATGGCTCCAGATGAGGCCCGCGAGATGTGGGACTGGTATCATGCCGGTGGCTTCGAGGCTGTCGCCTCCTGGCTCTACGCGCGCGATGTTAGCCGCTTCAACCCTGCCGCCGCTCCTCCTATCACTGACTTCAAGCTCTCGCTCGTTGAGCACGGCATGTCTATGGCTGAGAGCTTCATCGTTGAGATGATCAGAGGCCGCAAAGGCGACTTCGCCTTGGGCGTTATCGCTGGGCCTTTCCATGAGATGTGCGGGCGTTTGAGCGTTCAGGCCGGCAATGGCGTCAAGGTGCCGCAAGCCGCGCTCCTCCACGCGCTCAAGGAGGCCGGCTGGGTAGACTGCGGGCGCTTGCACTCAGGTAAATATCAGACCAAGCGCCACGTCTTTTGCGCGCCGAATATGCTTCAGCATAGCAAGTCAGACTTGCGTAATATGTGCGAACCAACCCCAACCCCGAACCTACAGGTGGTCAAATGAAGCCAGGAGCTATGCATGCCCTTAAAGATCCATCACGCCTCACTAAGGCCGAAGAGAAAATATATGAGCTTATGCAACAAGGTTTGACGGGTAAAGAGATAGCTGAGAGAATAGGGTCTAGAGGTGCGGGGGCTATGAACTGCCGCATCAAGGTTATACGAGAAAAGCTTGCTGCGCGCCTTTTGCCTACTGGTTAGGGTTACTTTTTTATGGCTGCTTTTCATTTGGTTCTTTATCGAGAGCCGAAAAAGGGTTGAGTAATGGCTGACCAGATTTCACGGCTTTTAAGTAAGGGCAAGCCTTACTATGACATGACCAAAGAAGAGTTCGATGATTTAGCTAAAGAAAAATTGAAGGGCGTGAAATATAACACGCATACGAACAATGGCGACGATTATGGCCTTAACGCTATGTACATGGCTCAATTGGCGCTCGATCGCGGCGTTCCTATGTACGCGCCCGCTGGGCCTAATCTGACCTACAGCGACAAGCAATACCTCGACACGTTCGAGCAACAGCCGCCCACTAATAAGCTTTTCACGCCCGCCCAGGATATCGCCGCCCGCGCTGATCTAGCCGCACGCAAGGCGATGTTCCAGAACGCCCTACGCGGTCAACAGGCGTTCGCTAACCCTGGGGCTGGGCCTCAGTATGGTATGGACTATACGCAATACGCCCCCGTCGCGCGCAATAGCATGCTGTCTTATCTACAGCCCTATCTAGAGCGCTTTGGCCTCTATCAAAAATAAGCCCTCTAGCTATGGGGGCAGCTAGAGGGCAGGAGGCTTGCAATAAGGCCAAGGGAGGAGGCCATGAGCCACACCCTAACGCATCACGATAAACGCTACAATACCTAAAATCGATAGCGTTAAAATCAAAAGAGCATGTCCATATGCTGGACGACTTCCGCTTCCGTCATGTCCTTACCTTTAGACCATTTAGTCCAAAATTGCCATAGCGGCTTGTTTACAATCTCGCATGGCTCGTCGCGCGGGATGTCGGGTATGGTGCACTGGAGCGCCTCATATTGCTCTATAAAGTAGTCTTTCATTTTAGACATAGCAGCACCTCAATGATTGTTGTTACTAGGATCACAAAAGCCGATTCTTCTTTTTTCATAGTTAATTCCACTTATTATGGTTGTATGGTCGCGCTTAAAGACGCGCGCTATTTGTGTGTAGGTCTTGTTTGTTTCTTTATGCGCGCGATACATGGCCTTGCGGCGTATGGCGCTTATGCGTAGCGTATGATTGTAAGATATCAGTGTTTCATAGCTCACCCCTGCCGCTTTCGCCTCCTCCAATATTATCTGCTTGATTGTCTTCATGTCCGGCCTTCATGTTAAACGCAAAATTAAGAGCGCTTGCTACTGTCGCCAATGCGCGCAAGTCTGCCTGTTGTACGTATAGGCGCATGATCGGCGTTTCTTTAGCGTCACACTTATAGATAATGACGCAACTGGTCTTGTCGGTCTTGATAGGCTTTGCTTTCATGCGCCCTGGGTGGTCGCAAAATAGGTCAAGATGTAGCATTTTTTAATCTTTCTAGCTCTTCTTCTAATTGACCGTTCCGCATGGATAAAGTCATTATAAGATCGTTTAGTTGTCTATATCGAAAGTCTTTTTTCTCTTGTAACACTAGCTCATTATATGAGCGCTCTAGATCGGCGTTACGCCTCTCTGCGGTTATAGCGCGGTCTTCTATCTCGATGGGCTTTGAATAATATTTTTCCATCTCTGCCATATTATATTTTAGTTGCGCGATTTCCTGCTTTGCTTTCTTTAACTCGCGCAGCAATAAGATAGGCTTGTTAAGTTGATTTATAACATCATCGATAGGATCAGTTTTTCGCATGACGCAACCTTTTCAATTCTTCTTCTAGTCTGCCATTACGTGCGGACAGCTTTGTTATTATATCTTCCATCTCATCCACGTTGCCGTATTTGCTGTCCCAATAAGTAAGGAACTCTCTTAAATTTGCGTTCTCTTGCCGTAGTTTTTTTAACTCGCGCAATAGTAAAATAAGATCATTTAGCTCATGGATTTTAGTATCTATTGGATTAGTTTTTCTTAGCGCGCGCATGGATTTCCCCTTCTATCAATTCGCGTCTTGTATCGTCACCCTCACCCTGTAACATCAGCTCAAGCGCTGGGGTTGATAGGCGATAAAGCAAACAGCAAAAATCGTACATGATCAGCCCCATTGTTGCGCCATAGCATCGGCTATGCCTTGATATGTTTTTGATCTTTCTTTCCATCGGTCAGGGCTTGGCGGCATTTTGTGAACGCGCGCTTCACGCCCGTCAACGATGTTAGTCGGTTTTAGTTTTGGTAAATTTTTAAGCCATAAACACGTCGCTTTAGTCTCGCCATGTCCGAACTGCCACGGCTGCACGATCTGGTCTGGTTTTCTTATCTTTGAACTAATAACGCTGATAGGGTTTTCTATACATATGCGCGGCGCTGGCGCGTCCATTAACATGCGAACGAAGTCCAGCGCCTCGCGCTGTTCCTGCTGCTTATCCTTGAACCAGCGTGCGCCGCTAACAGCAAGATGCGTGCATGGTGGATGCGCTATAATCAAGTCCCATGGTGCGCATTGGTTCAATTCTTTATGGTGTATTATGTCGCGCACGTCGCACTCATAATGAAACCCCAATTCGTTCGGGCTTTCAGTTGGTATTAGGTCGCAAGACCAAGCGTCATGTCCGCGCCGTCGGAAAGCGTCGCGCACTATGCCGCTAAATTCACAAGCCACTAGGACGCGCATGATCAGCCCCTCTCTATAAGGTAAAGTATGGTTATAATGGCGGCAGGTATTGCCAGGCTTACACTCGCCGCCAAGCCTATAATGTAAAGCGCTTGCTTCATTTATTTTTCTCTACTTGTTCTATCAACTTCTCTATTGCGTCAGCCGCTTCGTTACATAATTTATTTATTTCGGCGGGATGTCGTCCTGGCACAACAAAACAGCTTTTTATTATAGATGTTACTAAGTCTTTAGCTCTTAACCGCGCTATAAGCTCTTTCATCAGTAATCGCCTCTATCTTGGCTTGCGTCCTCTTCACATGCTTGAAGTAAATCGTCGCTATCAATGAGCGCGTCATGTATCAGTTTATATAGCCAATGATCTTGCGACAGGTTAAGCGCTGGCACGTCTTTCTTATTGCTGTTTAATGTTATCGACGTGATATCGATATCAGTAATCCAGGGCTCAAAAATTCCTACATCAGGCTCGGCAGCGGCTATGTTATAGTCTACGTCAATCTCTCCTGCCGCCATAACAGAATAGTTTTTGATTAACTCTAGCTCATCGAAGTAATATGTGAATTTCATTTTATCCCCCCTTAGTCGTTTTCAGCCGATCTTTCCCAATCATAACGCGCGCTATGTTGGCGCTCGGCTTCATTGTCGTATTCTTCCTGCATAGTGTGCAATGCATCGATTAGATGCCACGGCAAGGGCTCAGGTTGATTGTTTAATATCTTTATGAGCGCCTCGACCGCTTCATGGTTTAATGATAGTTCGATCATGCCGCTTCCTCCTCATGCTCATCAATCATATGCTGCGCGATCTCTGTCCAGTTAACATCAACAAGGAACGCCATTGCATATGAAAACGCCAAGCCCTCGGCGTTTCCTGTTTCGTGCTCTAAGATATCCTCGGCATGGTGTTTGAGCGCTTTGCCGAGGTCATACGCATCCTCAAAGGAACCCTGCCACCATTCGCGCGGGTTGAACCCGTCGAATATCTCTAAATTGACGCGCCACGTGGCGTAATTCGTCCAGCCGTTATAATCGCTCATTATAATTCCCCATATGTTGATTTGTTACAGTTAGGCCGGCATTACGCCGGCCTTAATATCAAAGCGCCCATGATGGCGGCAGATCATTCATACCTGTGAATTTGAGGCGCGTTGGCATTAACAAACCAAAGCCATCAACATCAGGGCCAAATGATATTAACGCTGCTGAGTAGCCATTATGATTAACGCAAGTCGGCGTTCCTTTGCCTAGCGCTTTTGCAACTTTGGCAAAGTCTCCAAGATATGTGAGATTGAATTGTGCCGTCTCATTATTTAATTCTTTTGGCACAATGCGCCGCCAATCGGGAAATGTGCCATCAATAGGCGTGAAGATTATATTGCCTAATATATTGCCATTTAGCTCAATGGTTTCTTCTTTAGTCTTTAGCGCGTTGACGGTTTCAATAGGAATTATAATGTCTATTGGCGCACCGTCGTACGTCTCAGCTTGCCTAAATGCCGTCAGACGATGGCCGTCAGTGGCGACAATAAACACACCCTTATCACTGGCTTGAATAGCTACGCCTTTTAGATAATAGCGCGTCTCTTCTTTACTTGTGACAAGTGCAGCAGCTTTAAGATAGTTCACGTTAAGTTTCATTTTACTCTCCCTTCATAAGGACAAAAGGACAAAAAGACAAGACAGAAGGAGGGAGCGTTATCGCTCCCGTTCTTCCCACAATAGCCAGATAAATGGCCAGGTTGTAAGAGCGATAAGTATGATCAAGTCAGTGTAGGTCATGTGAAGTGCTCCCTTTCAATATGATCATACTAACACAATTTGTTTGGCAGTCAACAACTATTTTTGGTAAAATGGTCATTTTTGGTCTTGTTTGGGTAACAAATGGTCATATTTTTGGGGTCAAATGACCAAGGATAACATGCTGATCTTGCGGGCTAATGTGGCGTTATGGTCATTTTGGTCTTTTTATATTTACTTATTTAAAAAATATATATGTATGTATACAAGTATATATAGCTCCTATTAGGGCGAGAGTTGCGCGTAAAAATGTGACCAAAATGACCAAAGCCAGGAAAACCCTCTCTTCTCAACACGTTACGTTGGTCATGCACATGACCAACATTTGACCAAGCAATGACCATAGTTTACATTCAATATGCTAGCGTGAATGCAACCATTTAACGCATGACCAAAATGACCAAGACCTGAATGTATACTTAGTTTATGTAAACATAGTTGACATTGGTTTACATTTGGCTTAGTTTACATTTGTCTACATTGACTGATTGTATACGGGGGGTCTGGGCCTTGGGGAAGGCGGGAAATCGTGGGCAGGGGTTACTCAAACTTTTTTTTATTTTAAAAATGTGTTACAAAAGATTCTATGTTTGAAAGCTTGCCATACGAGCCTCGTAAAATAGAGGCTACAGAAAAGAATCTTGAACTGATCTACGAGGCCGCGCGTAAAGGACTCAAAGGCGACGCGCTCGCGTTAGCTGCCGGCATGCTGCCGGTTGAGTATCGCCGGCTGGTGCAGTTCGATCCTATTGCTGAGTATGCGGAGATCAAAGGCCGCGCAGACGGCGAGATGGAAATGGCCGGCGTATTACGCACAGCCGCGTTAAACGGCGACACTAAAGCGGCGCTTGACATACTAAAGCATGTACATAAGTGGACTGCGCCGCAGTCGATGCAGATCCAAGTCGAGCAACGCATATCTATATTAGCGGCGCTTGAAGAGGCGCAGACCAGAGTTATTGAGGGGCAGGTATTAGATGCAAGTGCCGATTTACTCAGCGGAAGAAGAACAGAAGCTGATGGCGACGCTCTGGAGTCCGACGCTCAAGAACGACCCGCTCGCGTTCGTGCGCCTGACCTTTCCGTGGAAGAAACCTGGGACACCGCTTGAACACTTCGACGGCCCACGCCAATGGCAGCGCGAGGTTCTGATCGAGCTGCGCGAGCACATCAAAGCGAACAACGGCAAGATAGACTTTGAGACGTTGCGCCTTGCGGTGTCATCTGGGCGCGGAATCGGTAAGTCTGCCCTAGTTAGCTGGCTGACGATCTGGATGCTGACCACACGGATCGGCTCAACGACCATCGTATCGGCCAACAGTGAGGCGCAGCTCCGCAGCGTCACATGGGCTGAGATCACCAAGTGGCTGAGTATGTCGATACACAGTCACTGGTTCGAGGTGTCCGCGACGCGAGTCCTACCGGCGAAATGGATAGCGGAATTAGTAGAGAAAGACCTGAAACTCGGAACGCGCTATTGGGGCGTAGAAGGGCGGTTGTGGAGTGCAGAGAATCCTGACGCATATGCGGGCGTGCACAACTTCGCGGGTGTCATGCTGGTATTCGATGAGGCGAGCGGAATTGATGATAGTATCTGGTCAGTTGCAGCGGGCTTTTTTACGGAAAATACCCCTAATCGCTTTTGGTTGTGCTTCAGCAACCCCCGTCGTAACTCTGGTTACTTTTATGAGTGTTTTAACT
>Ga0209770_10001439_pt1 | contig 12356 bp, 8 predicted proteins | sample LauGreSu1BDMLBDD_2_FD_187572 | JGI IMG/M metagenome (GOLD analysis project Ga0209770, IMG submission 187572) | Freshwater lake microbial communities from Lake Michigan, USA - Su13.BD.MLB.DD (SPAdes) (version 2) | ecosystem: Environmental > Aquatic > Freshwater > Lake | place: Lake Michigan, USA...
TCTGTTAAAAAGAAGAAACTGTATGACCATCCGACCTCGATTCTTCTCGGTCATTATCGACTCAATTCACCTAGTGGGTTGTTCCAAATCGAGGTAAATCCTGATGGAATACTGTATGGAATCAACGTTGAAGATAGTTCACGGATGGTTCCCACCAAACCTACGTTTGATGACATTGTGTTTGAACGACTCAAACCGTTTGTTGAGTGGTACAACATCAAGAACAAAGAAAAGGAGGAAAAGAAAAAGGAGATCGATTTCTACTCAAGTACGGTTGATGAACTCGACCGGGCAGCGTAACGACCAATTATTCAATTTTAACAACGTTGAACACCCCTGTTTAGGGATGTGTTCAACGTTTTTTCATGTCGTGTAATCCAGAACGTCTTGTGTTCAGTAAACACCAAAACATCACACGTCAACCTCTAATTAGGTGTACTTAGTGTTCGAAATACAAAACCACCGGTACAAACCCCGTTGGTTGAGATGATTTCACCCGATTTGAGTCAACCGGGATAATGCCAAACCTCCAGTCGAAGAGTTTAGAAACGACAGTTCTGGCATTATTCGACCTCACGGTCCATCCACCGAACGGACACAATGTCCACGGACAGTTTACGACGCTGAGACCGTTAGAGGACACGCTGTCCACCCTTTCCAGAGACCAAACGGTCGTGGGTGATCTCCGGAGACGCCTAAAAGCCAGCGCAATCGAACAAAACACCCCATTGCACCCGTTTTGATCGTCGGCACGACCATTGACGTGGTTTGGGGGTGTACGTTGTTCTTGCGGGATTCGAAAATCCCGGATCCAACCAGCCAGGTCAACCCTGACCCAACGACTTCACCGGGGGTAAGAGAAACCAATACTTCACCCATCTTAATCAGAGAGTTTTGGGTCAAACAGACTGAACCTAGACAAAATTCTTCAGAGGAGTAACCACCGGTGACGATAATACCAAACCTGTTATCACGGTGAACCAAGATGTCAGACATGTTCTCGATTAAAATAACTCCAACGACTTTATATAACTTGATCGTTCAATAGAATCGTTGTAATATGATCACAATGAAATTACCACCAATTACGGTCGGGAGTTCAGAGTATAACTATTATGGAAAAATATATATTAAGAATTGATAGAGACGGAAAGAAAGAAACACTCGAAACATTGATTAAACTTCATTGTGACTACAATGATTACTTACGCAATGTGTTTTCACCAGTGTGGGGACTAAATGACGGTGTCATTTCAGATTTTTATAATAAATATGCAAATGAAAGGAGGTCAATGATAGATCGAGACCATCCATTCTTTGAGTAATTCAAGGTGAACGACACGAATTCCAAATTCGTAACCAATCAAAAACCCCATTCCGTAAACTGGAGTGGGGTTTCTTTTTGACCGTGTTCAGGGTATCAACCTGATTGTTGAATCCCGGTCCTCTGAGTCCAAAGGACCAAGATCCATTTGAAACCGACCGAGACCTTTACTGTTCAAATGACAGGTCGTCACGAATAATGCCAAACCTCGTTTGGTAGGTTTGCAATGGACGCTGGTAAACAGCATCAGTCGAAGAAATCACCACTCAAAACTGGTTGGGATCGTCGGTGTGGGTGTTGACGCTTCTGAGGAGAACCAGAATTCCTCGAAAACACGGAAAACCTGAACAAAGTGGTCATATGAACCCGGACTCAGACATCAGACAGGTCTAATTTATGCCAAATCCAACTGGTCTGACAATAAGATGAACAGATGAAAGACGCTAAATACCCATTACCTTTGTGAATTCGACCCCCGGATATTTGAAACCAACCCCGGTTCTATTACCACACAAAAAGAAAAAGTCAAGACTATTGTTCAGAACAAATACACATAAAATTGGATTTATGTGTTGATATTTCCATCCACTGTGTTAGTCTGTTGAGACTGAAACGACAACCAATGTGGTTGAAAGTTCAGACTAAAGTAAAACCATGAAAAAGAATAACATAGTTAAGAAGGAAGTGGATCTGGAGGAAATCTCCAAACGTTGGTCGGTCCTAATGGAACAAGTTAAAGACTACTTAGACAACCATTATCCTCGATTGTACAGTCCGGGTGGAATTTATCACATTCCAAAGGAACGTCGAGGTCTTCGGTTGGATAAAATTGAGGATCTGGAAGAGAAAGGACAGAATGTAAATTAAAGTCAGTGGTCGGGTGTCAGTCTCGTTTTTATTTTTTGTTTTTTAAAACCCATTCCGGTTGAGTCCCGGAATGGGTTTTCCCATTTTTTGGACGTGTTCAGAGTTTCAACCACGTCTTCAACAGGTCCCACAGGTTCAAAGGACCATCCATCCGTCTACACCTCATACCGTGGACACTGTGTCCACCTACACCGGATATTGCCAAGACTGTGAACCTTTGGAGAACGAGTCACGTTTTTTAGAATATGTATCCGTCGACTGTTTTTCGCTTGCAAGCCATGCATCAACGCATCATAGGAAAAGCCAGATGTTTGCCGTTTTCGACACAGGCCTCTTGATTGCAGCCGTCACGGTAGATTTTGTGTCGCTCGTCCTGAACGCACGCCGTGCGTTCAGGGGCCATGGTGCTTCTGGTGTGCCTGGTATCTCTTGGATTGTTTACGTCGTGCTCTTGGAGTGGCGAAACGAACAATTCTTCTTCAAGTCTGCCGGACAAGCTGGTGTTGTGTTGACGAGCTTTCACATCCTTTGCCACGTTGGTGTACCTTGGACAATCGAACTATTGTTCAGAGGGAAATGCCGCACTCCTAAGAGCTAGTCAAAACCGGTAGAGCAAAAAGTCGATGCCTTTGTCAGCTCTGAATTAGGCCCATCGATAGAATATATCCACCAATGGTTATTGCCACGAATTGGGTTGTTCAGGAGACGACAAAGTACACTCGCGCTGTCATTCCTCATCCCCACCAACTTCTAACAGTCACGTATCGAGTTGTAACACGTGGCTACTTACCCTGGATATTGCCACGAGTGGATCCTCAAGACCGTGGACACTGTGTCCACCTACCCCGGATAATACCACAACTGGTTCCGTTGGTTCATTGAGGATACTCAGTCTCCAAAATCGTGGTGAATCTGGTTGATGATGTTGTTTTCCCTGTTGCAATTCAATCGACGGACTATTTGGTTAATTCTTACGATCCGAGGTAACACGACTATAATTTTTCATCAAACTTCCTATTCCAGAATCGGTACGCAAACAACGATGCTCCGACGGATAATCCAACTAACACGAACAGTCGATTTATCTTTTCGAGTTCGGACGACAACGAATTGGGTTGTCCCAACATCCAGTTCAGAATGTAGAAAACACCGAATGGCCCCAATGTCACCACCGGAAGCCAAACGTACGCCGCAAGATCGGCAGAACGCTTGGTACGCTGCCGATTCCGTAAGCACCTTTCCGGATGGCGTTTTTGCCACTGTTGGAAAGCATGATGTAAGAATCGTTTCCGTTCCCGACGATCAAGTTTGAGGGAAACACATTTGCCAGTGGTGCTGCGGGCGCAACTCGAGGTCATGTGTTCAAGTTCGTTCCAACCAATCGAGACTACCACCCGTCCAGAACGCTGCTCATGGATGCCGTCAGAGTCAACTGACCATGTCGTCTTCCAAATTGGATTTGTGTATTGCCAATGCATGTCGCGGAAGATGTCGGGTTGCGTAGCATGTGGTATCAAACTGCAGCCTTACCCGGAAATCTTCATGACCTTTTGCTCCTCCCCGCCCATCCGCAACCCAAATCTGTCCACCACCATCGAATGGTGGGCGTGGATACCTGGATCTTCTTGACCGTGGATACTATGTCTCTTGGATCTTGGCGGGTGTGGATCATGGTGTTATTACCATCGGAAATAAGCCACTGCTCCAAGATACAGTCACTTTTTCTGCCCTTGACTTAGAATTTCCCACATCTGCATAGCCGCGCGATAAGTTGTACCGGTTGCCGCGATGTTGGTATAAGTGCTAAAAGCCTGTTGAACTCTTTGGATCTCGCCTTTTGCAATCAGTTCACCGCTCAACTGGATCGAACGTTTATGGAACTTACTCTCATAGTTCGGACCGACACTGGCGACAAAGTAGCCATTCAACCCAAGCAAGAGAGTGCAAATCGCGCCGCTAGAAATCCTTGCCACAAGTGACAACCGCCGCTCGGCGTAAATCCACACTATGAGAGCCAGAACCATTAACAGCAGGAGAATAAGCATGGTGTTTTAACGATGTGTAGGCCAGCTAAAGGCAGCCTGATTTGAAAGTTTTCGGAACGTTCCGCTCATCCCCATCAATCCTCAACCCAAATCTGTCCACCACTATAGAACGGTGGGCGTGGACACCATGGATCTTCATGACCGTGGACACTGTGTCCACCTACACCGGGTAATGCCACATCTGGTTCGGTTGGTTTGTTGAGGACACTGTGTCTCTTGGATATTGTCGGGTGTATTTCACGGTATTATTGCCATCGAAAATAGGCCACTCCTCCAAGATGCAGTTACTTTTTATGCCCTTGATTTAGAAATTCCCACATCTGCTTAGACGCATGATAAGTTGTATCGGTTGCCACGCTGTTGGTGTAAATGCTAAAAGCCCGCTGAACTCTTTGGATCTCGCCTTTTGTAATCAGTTCACCACTCAACTGGATCGACCACTTATGGAACTTACTATCATAGTACGGACCCATAATGACGACAAAGCTGCAATTCCACACAAGCAAGAGAAAGCAAATCGCGCCGCTAGAAATCCTTGCCACAAGTGACAACCGCCGCTCGGCGTAAATCCACACTATCAGTGCCAGAAATAACAATAGGATTGGAATTAACATAGTGTTTTACAATATATAGTCTGCCTAAGCGCAGTCCGATTTGGAGATGATGACAAAGATCGTCATATCAACATCGATCCGCAACCAAGAGATACGTCAAATGGGTCGGGTTTCTTTCAAGAAATCGTGGTCTGATGGAAAATCGACCGGTGGTGACGTTTCGGAAGCTACCTCATTGGCCACACCTCGTCAAAGGTTGGGTGTGGACACCATGGACCTTCAAGACCGTGGACACTGTGTCCACCTTCCCCGGATAATGCCACATCTGGTTCGGTTGGTTTGTTGAGGACACTGTGTCTAAAGAAGTCTCATTTGAAGTGAAGGCGAACGGTCAAAGGCAGCCGCCGAGTGCAGCGAGGTTGGTTTGTCGGATTTGTTCGGCGGTTTCACAACTGTCGGATTTTCCACTCTCCTGCGCCCGAATTCCGAGGCAGCCGAATCTCCCAACGCGAAACGTTGGTGGAGAGTGTTAGGATATCGATGTTCCCCTCAGTCCGAGACAGTGCCCCCGCTTCTGTGAGCCTGTTGATGTACCTAGATCGTTCGGCAGAGTCATAGTCGAATGAACCCATGCCCGTGTTCAGATCTAAATTGTTTCGCTCCACAATTGATGTGGCGGAATCGGGAAGAATCGGCGGTAACCAGCCTCGTACAAATGCCTCTTTTGCTTTCGCATCTGCCAATGTGGCAAATCGTGTCGTGATCTCATCGCGACACCCTGAAAGTGTCAGCAAACTCAATATGACGAATAGGTTTCGCATGCTACGCCGAACGTTGTTTATGCCACCTAAACACAGTCTTGCCGGGAAATGTCCATGACCTTCTGCTCATCTCCACCGCTCCGCGACCCAATTCTGTCCATCACCATCGAACGGTGGGTGTGGACACCATTGATCTTCTTGACCCTGGACACTGTGTCCACCTTTCCGGGATAATGCCACATCTGGTTCAGTGGGTTCAATGTGGACACTGTGTCTCCGAGATGTTGTCGGCTCTTTAACCTACGTTTTCTAGGTACCGCACGGTAGATTAGGGCTGTAATGAGATGATTGGGCCCCATTCTTTCATCTGCTCTTTTGGCTTTTGTGGAGCAGAAACTTTGAACCGGAACCTATGCACTCTTGGAGTTTCTCTGCGGCCCAGTCCGAGTCGATCAAATACGTGCTGGATCCAAGGTCTTGCCGTGTTGGCACCACCCCATTGGCTAGATTTATCCTATGAGAGTATTCGGAAGCGTATCCAACGGAATCTCTCACTTTTTCAGGTGGCCAATTTAGAGCGAGGATTGAATTATCTGTCATCCAATAGACATATACCCGAGAATTACCACCTGTCTTGACGACGGGTGAGATAAAAAAGACATTCAAACTCTCCTTCGCACACTGGTCGGTAAGTCCTTGCAGGAATGCGATCATGACCATCGACTGCGAAATCGAAGCGGATCTTTTAACTGGGCCGGTACAGCCAATGACCCAGATTAGGAGGCACAAGAAGATCGGAAGGGTTTTCATATGCACTTAAGGCCGTTTCAATCCATTTAGACCACCTAAACCTAGCCTTTACAGAAAATCCTCAGTACCTTCCGCTCATCCCCATCGATCCGCAACCAAGAGATACGTCAAATGCGTGGGGTTTCTTTCAAGAAATCGTGGTGTGATGGAAAATCAACCGGGGGTGATGTTTCGGAAGCTACCTCATTGGCGACACCTCGTCAAAGGTTGGGTGTTGACACCTGATTCTTCAAGACCGTGGACACTGTGTCTCCTAGGTGTTGGCCGGTCTTGATGGAGACCGTGATGATCCGAGCGCATGGCAGTCAACTTGGTGCGCTTCCAGGGCCTCACGCACCTCGTGCTAGTCTTTTGGGTAAGCACCCAGATTTTTGGCCACCTTACGCGCGAGGATCTTATGAGTGAAGTAGCCGACATCGAAGAACGAGTTTAAGCATACTGTAAACGGTGGCCCCTTGGTGGGACTCGCGGCAAGCTAGCAGAGAGTGCAGCGCCAAAAGCAATCGTGAATTGAGGCCAACGGAGGCGCCATCGGGTCTTTTTAAGGCAGGAGTTGTTCGGTTTCGCCAGGATGTTCAACTTGGATGTTGCCGAGGCGCCAACCGTCATCAACGCGTATCAATTGGAAGTGAGTACGTTTAGGCGGCAGGTCGGTACCTTGATCCACAATTACGACATAGTGGATGGTGGGTGATTCGAGAGTTCCGCCGAACGATTCGATCTTGATCCCAACCGCCGTGGCGCCCGGGTAGGCACCAGTATCGTTGGATTGCAACCGGGCGATCGCCTCTTGCTTTTGGGCCTCGGTTAGGCTGCTTTTCCAATGGATCGCACTTGCCAAGAGATCGGTGTCGCCGGTTTTCATCGCCGCAAAAGCGGTTTGGAGAGTCGCCTCTGGAGCATCCAAACCGACAGGAGTCCATTGATCCCTTGGGTAGTATCGGTTCGGAGCGAAAGGTGCGCCAGGACGGGCCTCGACAGAGAAGGCTCGGCCGCCGATTCGTTTCCAAAGATTGGCATCGTTTTCGGCGGCTGACTTTGTAACGGAGAGGTTATTCAGTTGATTTCGAAGTTGGGAGACTTTGCCACGAAGACGAAGCAGCTCGCCCTGGTCTTGGGGCCGGGAATCCGATGGTTCCGATCCTACGACAGGCAGCGCAGCGGGTTGAGGTAAGGGTTCAGCCAGCTCGCCCTCGAGATCAAGTGCAGGGCTAGCCACTTTGCTCCGGAGATCACGGTTGATAGCAAACTGGGCGATGTTGAGGGAAACTGCTGCGGCTAGCGCAGTGGCAAGAATTCCGATCTTGGTCTTGGTCATGGCGATGGCTGTGATGGTGGTGATGGGTGTAGTGGCAGAAAAAGCGCAGGCCTGGCAAACCGTAGCCGCGAGTGCGGCGGGGGGAGGGATCGCCATACTCGATAGCAGTACGGAGACGAGCGAGGTGATGCTGACATGGACGCATCGGGAAGACAAAATAGAGCGCAGACGTTCCACGGCTCGATCCACCCGTTTCCGCGCGGCCTCCTCGGAAACGCCGAGCTCGGCGCCAATATCGCCAAACGAGCGGTTTTCGAAAAAGCGGAGCAGTATCGCTGCGCGGTCACTCTCCGAAAGTTCGCCCACGGCGGCATCCAAATGGGTCAGAATCTCCTCGGATTCCGGGATGGCTGGAGGCGATGACGGATCCATAAGCAATGCAATGGCGGAGCGTTTAGCGTTTTCACGGGCCTCCCTGCGGATGACGGTGGCGGTGGCGAAGCACGTGCTTCGGTGCAGCCACGCGACAAGCGATGGGTGGTCCAGCAGTTGCCCAGCCTTCCGCGCAAGATCAATGAAGACCTGCTGGCATATTTCCTGCGCGAGAACGGAGTCTCCACCGGTTCGGCGCAGGGCAACGGCATAGACCATGCCAAGGTGGCGTTCGACGAGCTCTGCAAAGGCTCGGTTTGATCGCGCAGCGGCAAATTGTTCCAATAGCTCTTTGTCGGATGAGGAGGGCACTCAATTAATAACAGCCGCAGAAGGGAAAACCGGACAAAGAAAATTGATCCATCAATGCACCGGACGCCCCCCCGCCACGAAGCGGGAAGGCCATTTGCTCCCGAAAGCGCCCAAGCGACCTCCAACGCACTTGCCTGTGAGGCAAACCAACTAACCCAACATCGGACGCTGGCTGGCTGGTTTACGATGACCCGGAGAATCGCTCCACGATATGTCCGGATCGAAACTCGCCGTCAACGTCGCGAATCGGACGCTCACGTGTATCCCAACGGCAAAGTCCTTGCCTCCAGTTCCCATCCATCAAAGGACGTAACCCGCTCTGAAGGTCTATCGCCCGTGGACACAGTGTCCCCAAAGGCAGTTTTGGCCGAAACGGGCCGATTTAAAGCAACTCAACGGTCGTTGAGTTCTTTTAAATGGGGCTTGATTGCCTAGGCACCGCTGGTAGCTGCTTGCATGTGACGCATTACATCGCCTACTTCAGAGTCTCCACACGACACCAAGGACACGACGGTAACGGTATGAACGCCCAAAGGGATGCCGTCGCCCGATTCGTCCTCAGCCAAAAAGGTCAGGTCCTTCACGAATTCTCGGAGGTCGAAAGCGGTGGTCTCAACGACCGTCCCCAACTCAACGCCGCTCTCGAAGAGTGCAAACGGTCCAAGTCTACCCTGGTGGTCGCAAAACTGGACCGTCTGAGCCGAAACGCTGAGTTTCTGCTTCGTCTTCAGAACTCAGGAGTCAACTTCGTCTGCTGCGACTGTCCCAACGTGGATCGGTTCACCGTGGGAATTCTGGCCCTGGTCGCACAACGCGAACGAGAGCTGATCTCGGAACGAACCAAAGCCGCACTGTCGGCTGCGAAGGCACGTGGAGTTCGTCTTGGTGGATGTAGAGACGCCCACCACCGCACGAACCTCATGGTTCGTGCCAACCGACAAGCCGCTCACCGCTTCAACCACTCGGTGCTCGGGGTGATCCGGGAGATTCAGTCCACTGGTGCCACCACCCTTCAGTCCATCGCCAACTGTCTCACCCGTCGTGGGATTTCGACCCGTACCGGTCGAACCACATGGCACCCCGCCCAAGTTCGAAACATCCTCCGAAGTACTTAGTCTTTCACCCTTCTGAAACCGGTGAAACGGTGAGTGATTTCACCGGTTTGTGCCACCTCGGCTTGGCCGATCTGAAAGCGCAAGCGGAGTGACCAGTCGATCTCCGTGCAGCCCCGCAAAGAAGGCGGATTTTCACCGGAAATCCGAGGTGTCCTGTGGGTGGCAAGGACTGACTTGTATACTCCCACTTGTATACTCGACTTGTATACTGCCCGTCGAAAATCGGGTCTTCCGACGTCCTTCCGTGTCCAAGTGGAAGTTATAAAAACCCAATGAAATCGGCCTAAAACGCCACTTTTGACCGAGGGTGAGAAGAGCTGTCCAAAGGGGGAGGAACAATTTCGAGTCAGGTGCCTTCAACCACTCAGCCACCCTTCCTTCGACGCGGCCACGGAATGAACCAAGGCCGCGCCTCCGAGGCAAGTGTCGGTTTTCCCGGATCCTCTTCCCAGTGCCCATTTCCCCGCGGCCATCGGAGATTTCCGATGGGCTCCCGACGCCGCATCGGACTTTCACCAGAATCTGTTGCCCATTCCGCGCTCAGCAGCAGCGGTTGATCCCCTCGAACCGCTGCCCCGCCGCCCTGCGGTAGGCCTCGGAACGCTGTGCTGCTTCGAAGTCGCTCCGGACCTCCGGAACATCGATCAGCAGGCGTGGTGCGCTGGTGGATACGGGGCAGGCCTGCGCGTGGTGGAACTCCCGATCCACGGCCGCCTCCCCGGACCAGTCCCGAAGCAGGGCCACTGACAACGCGGCAACAGACCCCGCTGAAACCCCTGTGCCAGATTCGCGGAGCACCGATTCGGGCAACCACACAATGGGGGTTTCCTGGAGGTCGGGGGCGCGATGACCCAGCCAGAGTCGGATCCATTCCCGACCGGAGAGTCCCAGCACCAGGGTGCCCATCATGAGGAACCCACCGGTCACGAAGAGGTCGAGCCGGTTGTTGAACTCGAGCCGACGCGCGGTGGTTGCCGCCTTGGCGGCGGACTCCCGATCGGTCTCTGTCCCTGCGGTGGCCACGAGGGCCTCGGCTGCCGAAGCCTTCTTCTCGAAATCCCGTGCGCCGGAGAGGAAGCCGATGCGGGGCGAGGGGTGGAACATCTTCTGGAACCCTGCGGTGAAGGTCACGCCCACCAGCCAGACCAAAGGGATCAGGGTCACCAATGCCAGGCCACGGCTGCGCCCGGACTGGATGGAGTGCTTGAGGAGGATGGTCGTGCCCAGGCAGAGGGCGATCGCGGCGAGGAGCTGGTTTGCGATCCCGAAGAGCGGCCACAGGGAGTTGATGCCGCCCAGCGGATCCCGGACACCCTGGATCAGGAACCATCCCCAGCCCGACACGATCAGGACGCTGGAGAACAGGTTCGCCGGCAGCGAGTGGGTGTGGCCGAGCCGAGGGGAGAGGTGGCCGAGGAAATCCTGGAGCAGGTAGCGTCCGACCCGGGTCCCGGCGTCGAGCGTCGTCAGGATGAACAACGCCTCGAACATGATGGCGAAGTGGTACCAGAGGTCGAGCCACCGGCCTTGGGTGAGTCGTCCGAAGATCTGGGCCATGCCCACCGCGAGTGTCGCGGCCCCGCCGGTTCGACCATAGAGCGAGTCTTCCCCTACGGCTGCGGCGAGCCACTTCATCTCCGAGTGCGTCACCTTCATTCCGGTGGCGTTCACCTTGGCGAGGGTGTCGGCTGCGGCCGCCGCGGCATCCGGCCCGACCCCCTTCACGTTCATCGCCAGATACACCCCGGGCTCGAGGGTGCACGCGGCGATCAGGGCCATGATGGCGACGAGCGACTCGAGGCACATGGCACCGTAGCCGACGGAGCGGGCGTGGGATTCACGGGTGATGATCTTCGGGGTGATCCCGCTCGAGATCAGCGTGTGGAAACCGCTGATCGCCCCACAGGCGATGGTGATGAAGCAGAACGGGAACAGCTTCCCGGCGACCACGAGACCGGAGCCGTCGATGAACGGGGTCACAGCCGGCATCCGGAGCACCGGCAGCACGAGCAGCACCCCGGCGGCGAGTGCCACGATCGTGCCGATCTTCATGAAGGTGCTGAGGTAGTCGCGCGGCGCCAGCAGGAGCCACACGGGGAGGACACTCGCCGCGACCCCGTATGCGAGGAGGATCCAGGCGAGGGGTTCGGGCCCGAAGGTGAACGCCTTGGCCCAGCTGGCATCGCCGTGGACCGCTCGTCCGCCCCAGACCGCGATCAGCAGGAGTCCGACCCCGAGCGCGGAGGCCTCGAGGGTCCGACCTGGACGGAGCCATCGGAGATAGCCTCCCATCATGAGGGCGATCGGGATGGTGGCCCCCACGGTGAAGACACCCCAGGGACTCTCGGCCAGCGCCTTGACGACGATCAGGGCCAGCACTGCGAGCAGGATGATCATGATCGCAAGGATCGCCACGAGCGCGATGGCCCCGGTCAGCGGGTTGAGTTCGTCCCGGACCATCTGGCCGAGGGACCGTCCGTTCCGTCGCATGGAACTGACGAGGATCACGAAATCCTGCATGGCGCCGCCGAGGACGACACCGATGAGGATCCAGAGGGCACTCGGGAGGTAGCCGAACTGGGCCGCCAGGACGGGGCCCACCAGGGGGCCGGGACCCGAGATCGCGGCGAAGTGGTGTCCGAACACGATCCAGCGGTGGGTTCGGACGAAATCCTTGCCGTCCTCATGCACCTCGCAGGGCGTTGCCCGACGGTCGTCGAGCATCAGGGCGTGGGCGGCAAGCCACTTGGAGTAGAACCGGTAGCCGATCGTGTAGGTGCACAGGGCGGCGACCACGAGGTAGGCCGAGCTGACGGGTTCCCCGCGGCGGAAGGCGAGGACCGAGTAGGCCCAGGCTCCCAGCAGGGAGATGCCAATC
>Ga0209770_10001440_pt1 | contig 12356 bp, 8 predicted proteins | sample LauGreSu1BDMLBDD_2_FD_187572 | JGI IMG/M metagenome (GOLD analysis project Ga0209770, IMG submission 187572) | Freshwater lake microbial communities from Lake Michigan, USA - Su13.BD.MLB.DD (SPAdes) (version 2) | ecosystem: Environmental > Aquatic > Freshwater > Lake | place: Lake Michigan, USA...
CGCCTGGGACGTGCCGCTTGCCGGTGCCGGGATCGATGTTCCCGTGTTGGAGCGGACCTGGCAGGTGCTCCTCCCCGACGGCGTCGATCTGGCCGCCCTGCCTGTCGGCTTCAAGGAGGTGGCTGCAGCCCGGACAGGATGGCTCGAGCGCCTCCTGCCGGTCACCGTCCGCGGCCGCCCTCCGCGCGCGGCCGCCGCAGCGCCGGGCAGCCGGCAGGGAACGATCGATGCCGGCTTCCGTGAACGGGTGCTCGTGCCGCTCGCCAGCCGCGGGCAAGGGGTGAGTGTCCGCGTCATCCATGCGAGGTGGTTGTGGGGTGCGGCGCTCGTCGTCTGCATGGCCTTCGTGGCCGCGGGCTTCCTCACCGCCGGCCGGGTGGCGCGTCTCCTTTTGGCGGTGGCCCTCGCCGTCGCGGCGGAGTGGCTGCCGCTGCCACTCGACGGCTTGGCGCGGGCCGGCCTGTGGGGCCTGGCGGTGGCGGCGTTGCTGCGGTGGGCCACGGCACGGTGGCGCGCGGCCCTCCCCCTGCTCGTCATGAGCGCCTGCCTCCTGCCCACTGGCGCAGCTGCCCAGCCCGCCGCGACCGAGAATCCGGCATCGCGACGAGAGTCCGCAGCCGCCGCGGCCGTCGCGGAGGGCTCGCTCCCAGTGTTCATCGTGCCGGGCCTGCGACTGGCCGATGGCAATGCTCGGGAAGGGGACTCGTCGGGCGAGACGGCGCTCGTCCCCGAACCGCTTTATCGGGTGCTCGCCAATGCCCTCGGTCGGCAGGCGGCCGAGGGAGTGCGGATTCACGCCGTCCGACTCCGCGCCCTGCCCGGTGGGGAGGGGCGGTGGACGCTCGACGTCGATCTCGACACCGATGCGGGCGGATTGATCACGCTCCGCCAGGATGGGGAAGCACTGTGGGACGGTTCAGGGCCGCGAGTCGACGGCGAGCAGGTCGCGCCGACGGCCGACAGCGACACCCGGTTGCTGCGCGTCGGGTTTGCCAACGCCGGTCGTCATCGACTCGAGGCGGGTTTGAGCGTCCGTCCGGTCCGTGCCGGCGACATCGAAAGCGTCACCGTGTCGCTGCCCTTCGCTCCCCGTTCGGAATTGTTCGTCGATGGACCGCTGCCGGTCGGCGGCGGCGATGCGACCGTCGTGCAGGTCGAATCGTTCGGGGCCGACGGACAACCCCGGTCGGTCCGGCGCCCCGAGGACGACCGCTCCGCGTCCGGGGCTTTCGACATCAGCAGGGCGACGCACGTGCGGCTCGCGTGGGCTGGCGACGGCGGGACGCGGATCGTCGACGGCATCCCGACGGTGGAGAGCCGCAACGACCTGTCGTGGGACGACGGCGGATGTCGGCTGACGGCAACGTACGCCATCGATCCGGGCGATCAGATCGTGCGCAGTCTGGTCATCGACGCGGACCCACGTCTCGGCTCGTTCTCGCTTCCCGACCCCGGCTTCGTGGCCTCGCCGCTCGGAGGTGGCAGGTTCCGCGTCGACGTGAAGACTCCCCGCCGGGGGCGGATCACGGTCGTGGCCTCGTTCCTCATGCCGCTGGCCGATCCGGTCGGCGTCTTCGATCTCCCTGCTGCCTGGCTCGAGGCTGCGGCCAGTGATGCCCGGACGACCCATCTCGAGCCGTCACCCGAGTTGATCGTCAAGGCAACGCTTCCGGAGGATGCCACGCTCCTGCCGCCACGTGGCGCGGGGGGCCCGGTCGGGGCCCTGACGTGGCGCAGCGAGACAGGTCGCGCCGGCCGACCGTCGGAGTTCGATGCGGCGGCGACTGCGAACGTCATCCGACCGGCAGCAGCCGTGCCGGCGCGGGTCTCGGTGGAGCGTCGCCGCCAAGGGGCGCGGGGGAGCCAGCGGCTCGATGCGGTGTTTCTGGCGGATGGCGTCCGGCTCCGACTCGAGGCCCGGCTCGATGCCGGTCTGACGCCGCTGGTGACGGTGCCGGTCGTCGTGCCGGAGGGGGGGGAGATCGAGCAGGTGTCGCTGCGCGAGGACCGGGGGAACGGTCCGCCGCCGTCGGATGGCGGCCTGATCGGCGTCCGTTGGCGGCGTGACGGTCCTCGGCGGATTCTCGTCGTCGTCCAGCGCCCGCGCTCGGGCGCCTTCATGCTCGATGTCGTCGTGGGCCTTCCGGGCGCACCCGCGCCGACGGGGCCCCTGCCGTTGGTTCGGGCCGTGCTCGAGCCGGGTGGTCCGCTGACGGTCACGTGGCGGATGGCAGAAGGCCGCGTCGGGGTCGTCGGGGATATCACGCCCGAGGACGACGGCGGGGAACGGCCGGAGCCCGCGTCGAGTGGATCGATCGAGGTCGCAGCCGACACCCAGGATCCTCCCTACCGGATCAGTGAACGAGGTGGAGAGACGACCGACGATGGTGAACTTGGCGATGGCCCCCCCTCGCCGTCGCCCCCCGCCGTCGAACTCCCGGCTGAGGACAGGGCCGGGGGCCCACGCGTCGAGTTCGTCGAGACCCATCTGGCCATCGATGCCCGAGGGCGGGCGTGGGGAGTGTCACGGTTCGATATGGTCGCGGCCGATCCGGTCGTGCGTATCCGGATTCCGTCCGGCATGCGGATGTTCGACGTGTTCGTCGACGGCCGGATCGCCAACGACGCCATCCCCGCGCGGACGAGCATCGCCGAAAATGCCTGGGAGCTGCGCTTGCTCGACATCGGTTGGCCTCGGTCGATCGTCGCCGTGTACGCCGGTGAGGTGAGCGACGGCCTGCCGCTCGACGGGGCTCTCGAGGTCGCCACGCCGAGCATCGTCGGGCTTTCAACCCTCCGCTCCGCCTGGGTCGTCGAGGTCCCCGAGGGAATCGTCGTCCGTTCGCTCCCGCCGACCGAAGCTGTCGACGAGCAGGCCATGACGGCCGCCCGGCGCGGGGCGATCGAACGTCTGGCCGGGGAGTACGAGCGCGCGATGGCCGGGGCCGCCGCGGATGACGCGAGCCGGCTCGGCGATTTCCTCCGCCAGCGCCGCCGTGAGGCGGTGCTGCCGATGCCGGCGGCCTGGTCGCACGTGGGGATGCGCGACAGCCACGCCGCCGCGGCGTGGTCTCCGCCGTTGCGGCTTCTTCAGGACGGCGAAGCGGCCGGCCTGCGGCTCGCGGTGTCGCGCCGCGCCGACGGGTCGATGCCGGGAAGAGCGCTTGTCACGGTCGCGATGCTCCTCGGCGTGGTCGTGCTCCTCGAAGCCCGGCGCAGGACCCCGATCGTGTCGCGATTGGCCTCGACGCTCCTCGCGCCGTGGTGGGTGGCACCGGCGTTCCTGATCGGGGGCGGGGTGCTGTGGATCGCCAGTCTCGATCCGACTTGGCCGGGGTGGTCGGCTGCGGTCGCGGGTGCCGCCGGGATCCTCGGCTGGATGCCCGGGGAGACACGACGCTTCCTGGCGCGTCGTCGTCGCCACCCGCGGACGTTCGCGCCGGGCGGGATCACCGGTGAGACTGTCACCCGCGCCGCTGCAGCCCCGCGTCCGGCGACCGCGCCGGGGTCGTCGGCGAGCCGGAATCCGTCCGGATCGACCGTCAGACCGGGCGGTTGATCCGCGGCCGGCGTGGGGGCCCGCGCCGCCCCCCGCGCCATGGCCCGTTCGCCGCAAGCCCGGTTTTACCGGGTGTTTCCGGAGGAAAGCGGTCTGGTTCCGTGGCGCGGGCCTTCGCTACTGTCCGCCCCCCGCGACGAACCCGATGGCGGGAAATCGCGATCGCGTGCCTGAGGGAATGGCACGTGGCATCCCACGGAGGTGGAGCCGACATGCTGGAACGAGGTTTCGTGCGTCCCGCGCTGGTGTTGCTCGCTGCCCTGCTCGCGCCCGCCTTCCCGTCGGCCATCGCCGCCAGCCACAGGACCGCGAACTTCATCATCGAGGCACCGACCGACGGGCAGGCCCGAAAGATCGGTGAAGCGGCCGAACAGTACCGGCACAACCTGTCGGTCGAATGGCTCGGTAAGCCGCTGCCACGTTGGAGCCGTCCGTGTCCGATCAAGGCCCAGGTCGCACCGCAACTCGGCGCCGGCGGCGCGACGAGCTTCGTGTTCGATGCCGGCGAGGTCTTCGGGTGGACGATGACGATCCAGGGGAGCGAGGAGCGGATTCTCGACTCGGTCCTCCCCCACGAGATCACCCATACGATTTTCGCGAGCCATTTCCGCCGTCCCCTCCCGCGCTGGGCCGACGAAGGGGCCTGCACGACGGTCGAGCATCCGGTCGAGCGGGCCCGCCAGCACCGGCTCCTCATCGAGCATCTCACAACCGGCCGGGGGATCGCGTTTCCGGAGATGTTCGCGATGCGTGAATATCCCGCCGACGTGCTCCCTCTCTATTCGCAGGGCTATTCGCTCGCCCGCTATCTCATCGAGCGTGGTGGCCGCCATCGCTACGTGACGTTCGTCGGCGACGGCCTCGCCACCGAAGACTGGGCCGGGGCCCTCCAGCGGCACTACGGCGTTCCGGGAGTGGCCCAGTTGCAGCACACCTGGCTCGATTGGGTTCGTCAGGGATGCCCGGCGCCCCCGGCGTCGATGGCCGCGGCCCAGCCTGCCCCGACGGCGCTCGCTCAAGGCCCCACGGCGCGGGGGCAGAGCCCCGAGCCGATCCCAGCTCCGCAGCCCAATCCGCAGCCGACCGGCCCGCAGACCAGGCCGGTGGCGATGGCGGGCCGGCGTTCGATCTACGCCCTCCAGGCCCGCCGTATTCCCGACGGCGGCACGCCAGCCGACCGCCCCGAACCGGCGATCCCCGCGCTCGCTCCGTGAGCGACAGGAAACGGTTCTCGCCGGAACGAGCGGCGGGAATCGCGATCGGAACCCTCCTCGAAGGGCCGGCACTATTCACACAGCGGCCCGCGGGGCTACTGGCCGGCGACGAGCAGCGTGAGGTGGTAGAAGACCGGCGCTGCGAAGCACATCGAGTCGACCCGGTCGAGGACGCCGCCGTGGCCCACCACGAGGGTGCCGTAGTCCTTCACACCACGGTCACGCTTGATCGCCGACATCGTCATGCCTCCGGCGAATCCCATCACGGCGACCACGAAGCCGACGAGCGCCGCCTGCCACGGCTCGAACGGGGGGGCCGCCCACCAGAGGACGGCGGCGAGCAGTGCCGTGCTCGTGGCGCTGCCGAGCAAGCCCTCCCACGTGCGTGTCGAACTCACCTCGGGAGCCACCGGCCTCCGGCCCGCCATCCGGCTCCAGACATACTGCATGCAGTCGGCGAATTGAACCAGGAGGATGAGGAAGAAGAGGAGCCGGAAGTTGGCTCCGCTGCCCGGCTCCTGCCCACGGATCGGCACGTGGAGGAGCGCCGCGGCGAACGACAGGCAGTAAACACAGACGACGAGGCCTGCCTGGATCTTCGCCGTCCGCTCGAGGAAGCGTTTGTAGTCGCCCGCCATCGCCACCCGGGCGAGCACGAACAGCGTGCCGTAAAGGGGGAGGAAGACGCTGAACACGTCGTAGCGGTTGTAGGCGACGAGCACGTAGTGGAGCGGCGTGAACAGGAAGAACACCCAAAACAGCGCGCGGTGATCCCCCTTCCGCGTCGGCGTCAGCGTGATGAACTCGCGGAGCGCCCAGAACGACACCAGGCCGCAGAGCACCACCGTCGTCGTCGTGCCGAGCCAGAACGCCGCCGCCAGCACGGTGCAGATGATCCACCAGCCACGGAGGCGGAGATTGAAGGCGTTCACCGCGGCGGGGTCGAGGCCGCGGTCAGGGTGTCGGGCGAGGAACTGGCCGACGGCTGTGGCCACCGTGAGGAGCAGGAGCACACCGGCAATGAGGGCGATGGTGCGGATGTCGTTCATGGCCGGGCGTTCATTCCTTGAGCGCCTGCACGGCCTTCCGTGCGCGGGCGAGGAAATCGGCCTTCGCCTCGCCATGCTCGAGCCACATCGGGGGCCCGAAGCTGATGCAGGAGAGGAGAGGAACGGGGAGGAACTCGCCGCGGGGGAGGATCCGGTTGAGGTTGTCGATGTGCACGGGGACGAGTTCGATGTCGGGACGCTTCTTGGCGAGGTAGTAAAGCCCGCTCTTGAACTCGCCGAGGTCGCCGGTGATGCTCCGGCTCCCTTCCGGGAAGACGATCAGCGACCGCGTGATGCCGATCTCGCGGAGCATCAGGTCGACGGGGCTCTGGTGGACCTTGATGTCGGTGCGGTCGATGAGGAGCGCGTCGAATACCTCCTCCGCCAGCCACCGCCGCACCATCCCGCTCGACCAGTAGTCCTTGGCCGCGACTGGCCGTGTCAATTCGCGAACTTGTTGGGGGAGCGACGACCAGATCAGCAGCGCGTCGAGGTGGCTTGTGTGATTGGCGAAGTAGACGCGCTGGCAGGTGTCGGGCTGGCTGGCGATCCAACGGACGCTCGCCCCCGACAGCAGCCGTGCAAGCGCCGCAAGCGTCAGCCCGGCGGCGCGGCAGACGGCGGTGCGGCCGGGCACGGCACGGCGGGGTGGAACGACGTCGACGGGCATCGGTTCGGCGGGATAGAGCATGGGAATCGATTGTCGATCGTCGGTGCGGTGGGGGTCAATCGATGCCTTCGGATCCTGGCACGAACGGATTCTCGTCGCGCTCGTGGCCGACGGTCGTCTCGGGGCCGTGGCCCGGGAAGACGATCGTCCGCTCCGGGAGCGTGTAGAGCCGGCGGCGGATGCCCGCCGCGAGGGCACGGAAGTCCCCGTCGGGGAAGTCGGTCCGGCCGATCCCTTCGCGGAACAGGACATCCCCCCCGAAGACGACCGGCGGGTTGCAGCCATCGATGAGGAAAACGACATGCCCCGAGGAGTGGCCGGGGATCTCCATCACCCGGAACGACAGCCCGGCGATCGCGAACGACTCGTCGTCGTCGAGGAGCCGGTCGGCGGGGGGGCTCGTGATCGGGAGCCCGAACAATCCCGAGAGATTGGCCATCGGATCGACGAGTTTGGGGGCATCACCCCGTCCGATGAGGATCGGCAATCCGGGGAACGCCTCCCGCAACGTCCCGTTACCCGCGATGTGATCGGAATGGCCGTGCGTGATCAGGATCGCCCGCGGCTCGAGCCCCTGCCGCTCGATCTCCTCGAGGATGGCGTCCGGCTCGAAGCCCGGATCGATCACGACACACTCGCGGCTTCCGGCCGGCTTCACGAGATACGTGTGCTCGGCGAACGGCTCCGATTCGATCCGCGTCACGGCGATGTCCGGGGCCGGGGTGGGCGTGTCGACGATGGCCATGAGGGGAACCGGGAGGTGGGCTATCGAGGGAGGGGAATCTGCGAGCATGGTTGCCGGAGCGGAGAGGGGCAAGGAGCGAGGTTTTTTCGGCGGAAACCGCCGGGCGATGGGCGGATTTCGGCCGGAAAGATGGGGTGGTTCCCGACCGGCGCGACCGTTAGACTCCCGCCCCGACCCGGCGGATACTCCGTTTCGGCCGGGAAAAGCTCCGGCGGTCCGTCGGATTCTGACGGCGGTTCCGTCCATGATCGAACGGTTCATGCGGGATTCGGCCGGGGGCGATGAACTGGTACGCGGAGTCGACAGCCGAGCGGGCTCATTCCTGGCCCCGCTCTTCCAAGGAGGGTGTGCGATGGCGAGGGTGCAGCGGGACGGAAGGTTTTCTGCGGTCGGCCTGGGAGTGATCCTCGCCGCCCTCCTGGCTCCCGTGGCCTCCGGCCAGACGGCCGCCGATCTCGGGCCCGGCCTCCTGCCCAACGGCGGCCTTCCCCGGGGCAACGTCGGCTCTCCTGCAGCCGTGCCGTTCACCGAGGCCGAGCATCCGCTCAAGCCGGCCCTCGAACTGGCTGAGAAGGGCCTCCGCGGCATCCAGGAGAAGATCGAGGACTACTCGGCGACGGTCGTCAAGCGGGAGCGGATCGACGGCAAACTCGGCGAGCATGAGTACATGTTTGCCAAGATCCGTCAAAAGCCGTTCAGCGTCTACCTTTCATTCCTCGGCCCCGACAGCGTCAAGGGGCAGGAAGTGATCTACGTCGACGGCGGCAACGACGGCCACATGCTCGCCCACGCCGGCAGCGGCGTTCGGGCGCTCGTCGGCACGGTGTCGCTCAAGCCCCAGAGCATGCTGGCGATGGCGGGCCAGCGTTATCCGATCACGGAACTGGGCGTGGAGAACCTCACCAAGCGGCTCGTCGAGGTGGCGCGGCACGATTCGCAGTTCGGCGAGTGCGAGGTCAACTTCTATCCCAACGCCAAGGTCAACGGTCGCGTCTGCACCTGCATCCAGGTGACGCACCCGGTGCCACGGAAGAACTTCCGTTTCCATCTCGCCCGCGTGTTCATCGACGACGAGCTGACGATCCCGATCCGTTACGAATCGTACGACTGGCCGCTCGAGGCGGGTGGCCAACCGCTCCTCATGGAGGAGTACACGTACATGAACGTGAAGGTGAACAACGGATTCACCGACGCCGACTTCGATCCGAAAAACTCGGCCTACAAGTTCGGCGGCAAGTGATCCTCCGTCTCACCCGCCAGCATCCAGACCGAGTCGGCATCATCATCAAAAGATCATTGAACGGGGCGGCCGCCGGTCGCCCCGTTCTCGTTTGCCGACCGCGACGCTTTCCCGGCGATCGCAGGCCTGAAATATCCGGCGTGAGTGTGTGGTGTATCCGACCGTTCTCGAAGTCCCTTTGAACGGGGGGAAATCGCCGACTAACCCGACCGCCGATGACGCGTGTCACGGGTGGTCACGACGAGGGGACGCTGCGTACGGCTGTCGCGTGCGGGCGATGAGGAGAGTCCTGCCGTCCACGAATCCGTTGCAGCCCGACCCGGCACCTCTGGGCTAGGCACCGGGAAACAGCCAGAGGCAGCCGTTCACTGCGGGCCAGCCGGCACGAGTCTGCCCCATGCCGCCCGGAGTTGTTCCTCGCGCGGGAGCTCGAGTCGTGTGCCGGGGGCGAGGCTGACGCGCGGGTCGAGCGTCCGGTTCCAGGCGAACAGCGCCTTGTAGAGCCGGCCATCGCCATACGTCGACTCGGCCACCGTCCACCACGTGTCACCCTGCCGGACCACGTACCCGCCGCCGACGCTCGGCGTGGCCGGCAGGCCGTCGGACCGCGCATCGAGGGTCTGGGTGGCGGTCATCGGGACGACGTGATCGCCGGGATCGGGGGCGCGATCGAGGGATCGGGAGAAGCCGCGGTTCTGCGACGGCGTGATGGGAGGGGCCGTCACGGTGGACGGAGTGCCGGCGAATCGCGACGGAGATCGCGGCTCTCTGGGCACCGGGACGAGATCGGGCGCGGCGGTGGCGGAGAGTCGCTGCAACGAATCCCCGGAAGCCCCGGCGGCACCCTGGGAAACCTCTTGCGGATCGGCATCGGGCCCGGCCGGATCGATGAACTCCCCCGGGGCCGGCGGGGCGTCGCGGAACGACGCCTGATCGGGGGTGGCGGGGGGCAGTCCAAGCCTGCGGAACGGGTCAGGGGGAATCTCCGCGGCAGGGGGAAGCGTGGTGAGTGCGGGAGGATCGACAAGATCGATCGCGCCGCTCCCGCCGATCTCGAGGTGGATGTCAGGGCCCGCGCTGACCGGCGGACGGGGAACGAAGAGCTTCATCGACAGGACGCCGACAAAGGCACCGGCGAGCGTGCCGAGCATCGCCAGGAGGATCGTTTTTTCGCGCCGACCTGTCGGCCGTGGGGTGACCGGCGGCCGGGCTGTTTTGCCGGCGGCCTGTGGTGTCTGAGGAGCGACCGGGGGCCTTGCCGGAGGTCCATCCACCTTGCTGGCCGACGCTGCCTGCGCGACAGGGGCGGCGGCACGGGGGGGAGGCCTGGGGATGCCCCGTTCCTCGAACACCCGGGAAAGGCGTTCGTCGAGATCATCGTCGCTGTCGGCGTCGTGGGAGTGGTCCATGCGTCCGCCTCCGGGGCGATCATTCGCTGCTTTCGGGCCGCGGTACCCTACCCTGTGCGTCCATCCCCCGAAGAGCGATTGACGCATCAGGGTCGCACCGCGGGAAAGTTCCGTTCCCCAGGTCAGCCAGGGGGGGGATTCTGCCCGGAGCGACGCTCGGAAGGAAGGGGAAAAACCGCGGGGAAGCGATGGCCGGGCTCATCCCGGGCCGGCCGGATCGAGCGGATCGGGGAGACGGCGGGCGGCACGAAGCCGGGCGGATCGGCTGCGCGGGTTTTTCGCCAACTCCTCCTCCGCAGCCTCGACAGGGGACTTCGTCAGACACTCCCACACTTGCGTGTTGCGGAAAGCCTGCTTCACGAGCCGATCCTCGAGGGAGTGGAAGGAGATCACCACCATCCGTCCGCCGGTGGCAAGTCGGGTGGGGGTGCGCTCGAGTGCGATCCTGAGCGACTTGAGTTCCTCGTTGACGGCGATCCGCAGCGCCTGGAAGGTCCGCGTGGCCGGATGAATCCGTGCCGGCGGGTGCTGCCTGGGAATCGCCGACGTCACGATCCGGGCAAACTGCCGCGCCGTCCGGATCGGCTCTTTCTCTCGGACAGCGGCGATCCGTCGGGCGATCCGCCGGCTGTGCCGTTCCTCGCCGTATTCATAGATCAGATCGGCAAGGCTCTCGGGGCGGAGTCGGTTCACGAGCCGCCAGGCGGGCTCACCTTCGGTGGGATCGAAGCGAAGGTCGAGCGGGCCGTCGGCATCGAACGAGAAGCCCCGTTCGTGGTCGGCGAGTTGATCGCTCGAGAGTCCGACGTCGAGGAGCACCGCGTCGACTTTGTCGATCGAAAGCGCGTCGAGCACCTCGGGGAGGTCGCGGTAGTTCGCCTGCGCGAACCGGACGGGGAGCCCGGCGAGCGTCTCGACACCGCGGGCGATCGCACCGGGGTCGCGGTCGATCGCGATCACGAGCCCGCTGGGGCCGACCGCCTCGGCGAGGAGCCGGGTGTGGCCACCGCCACCGAGCGTCCCGTCGACGACCCGGTCACCGGGGCGGAGGGCGAGGAAGGAGAGAGACTCGGCAGGGAGGACGCTTGTATGGATCGTGGAGGACATGAAATGCCGCGAACGGTGGAATGTCGGGACGCCACCTTTGTACCACGCTGGCGGTCGCGGCACTCCGCGGTGGAGGCCATCCGTCGTAGGATGAGCGGGATGTCCGAAGCCGACGACTACACCTATGACCTTCCGCGCGAGCTGATCGCGCAGGAGCCGCTCGCCGACCGCAGCGCCGCGCGGATGCTCGTCGTCGGCCGTTCCGGCGACACGCTTGCCCATAGCCACGTCCGCGATCTCGTCGATCTCCTCCATCCTGGCGATCTGCTCGTCGTCAACGACACCCGCGTCGTGCCGGCACGGATCGAAGGCCGCCGCGCGAAGACAGGGGGGCGGTGGGAGGGGCTGTGGCTCGAATCATCGGCCGATGGGGTGTGGCGGCTCCTCGCCCACACTCGCGGGCGCATGGCGATCGGCGAACGCGTCATCCTCGTCGATGCGGACGGGGCCGATGCATTCTCCCTCGAGATGACCGGACGGGGACCCGGTGGCACCTGGCTCGCCCGTCCCGACCGCGACGGTACGGCGGAGCAACTCCTCGGCAAGGTGGGCCGCGTGCCGCTCCCCGGCTACATCCGAGGCGGCGACGCCCGAGCCGACGATCTTCCTCGCTACCAGACGGTGTTTGCCAGGCTCGCCGGTTCGGCGGCCGCCCCCACCGCCGGGCTGCACTTCACGACGGAATTGCTCGAGGCGCTCGCTGTTCGTGGCGTGGGCATCGCCCGGGTGACGCTCCATGTCGGTATCGACACCTTCCGTCCGATCACCGTCGACAGTCTCGCCGATCATCCGATGCACACCGAGTGGTGTGAGTGCCCGGAGGAAACGGTGGCGGCGGTGGCGGCCGCCCGGGCCCGTGGCGGCCGCGTCATCGCCGTGGGCACGACGGCGGTGAGGACGCTCGAGACGGTCGCCGCAGGTGGAACCCTCGCCCCGTGGTCGGGGCCGACGTCGCTCTTCATCCGCCCCGGCCACTCCTTCCGGGCCGTCGACTGCCTCCTCACGAACTTCCACATGCCGCGGACCACGCTCATGGTCCTCGTGAGCGCCTTTGCCGATCGCGAGATCATTCTCGGCGCGTATCGGGAGGCGATCCGGGCACGCTACCGCTTCTTGAGCTACGGCGACTGCATGTTCCTCCGGTAACACCCGCCGTCGGCCTTGAAGCGGGACGTGAAAGTCGGCAGGGGAGAGGGCAGGGGGAGTGGGGGAAAACTGCTCTTCCGACACCCGGCCCCCTCTGCCACCATGCTGCGTCATCGGGGGAATCCTCCCGACATTCGTCGCCGAGCGGTCCCTGGGCGGCGCCCCATTCCCCGCCATCCCCACAGCTCCCATGCCCAAACCGAAGAAGCCACTGCGG
>Ga0209770_10001442_pt1 | contig 12339 bp, 10 predicted proteins | sample LauGreSu1BDMLBDD_2_FD_187572 | JGI IMG/M metagenome (GOLD analysis project Ga0209770, IMG submission 187572) | Freshwater lake microbial communities from Lake Michigan, USA - Su13.BD.MLB.DD (SPAdes) (version 2) | ecosystem: Environmental > Aquatic > Freshwater > Lake | place: Lake Michigan, USA...
CACCTGCACGGAGACGCCGGAAAAAACCTACGAAATTGCCGAGCGCTACCACGCCGCCACGGGGCAATTCTGCAAGATGAACTTCGATTTCTCGCACCTCGCGAGCGTCAAGCATCTCAATCCCGAAAACTACATCGAGCGACTGTTGGACCACCCGGAACTGGTGCAACATAGCGAGCAGGTGCATTTCCGGCCGTTCAACGGGCATCACTGCCAGGTGCCGGTCACCTACAAAGGCGCGTTGTCACCCGAAGTGAAGAGCTACCTCGTGTTCGTCGAGGCCCTGATGCGCATTTGGAAAAAAGGCCGCGGCAACAAACACAAGACCATGTTCGCATGCCCCGAACTCGGGCCGTATGCGCCCGGCGGCTCGGGTTACAACATCTCCGGCCTGCCGCCGGCGTGGCCCGATGCGGTCATCCTGCGCCACGAGCTCGGCCGCGCCTGGGCGCGGGCTTAATTACGGGGTAGGGCGCGTTATCCCTAACGCGCCGAGGATGTCGCGGGCGCGGCGGATTAAGGATAATCCGCCCTACCTGGAATCAAGATGCACCTTCTCACATCGGTTTGGGCGAGCGGGGCGGGCAGGTCGCGGCGTTCGTGAGCGGGCAGGCCCGCCGGATGCGCCCGAGCAGGTCCTGATAGAATTCAAAGCAGGGGTCACCGGGCGAGCGCGGCAGCTTGCGGTCGAGTTCCTGGGCGAGCGCGATGGCACGGGCCTGCGACTCCTCACGTATCTTCACCCCGCGCTCGCGATAGTTGGTGTTGTCCACCCCGGCAAACTCGGCGAGCAGCGGCAGCCACTGGTGCGCGTATTGGACGTGCGCCGTCTCGTCGATGATATCGAAGAGCATCATCTCGGCCGACTGCAGGTCCTGGCCTTCCTTGAAGTCCACGTAGCCCTCGTTCTTCACGACGAAGTGGCCGGTCTCGGCGACGAGGCCGATCATGAACACGTTCTCGTAGATCTGCGCCTTGGTGAGCGGCTCGGCCTTGAGCGGGGCGAGGAGTTCCTGCTGACGGGTGTAGGCCTCGTCGAGCGTGATGCCGCGCCGGGCGGCCTGATCCTTGAGTTCGGCGTCGCGGATCAGCTGGTCGTAGCCCGAGAAGCCGACGTCATCGAGGCTGATGCCGAAGTCGCGCAGGCGCGAGTAGCCTGAGTCGCCGTGGCGGGATTCGTCCCAGAGGTGCCGAGAAATGATGTGCTGCCAGGCCCAGGGCATGTAGTGGCCGTAATAAAGCCACAGCAGCTGGTCGTCGGGCAGGTTCTTCTCGAGCATGTAGCCGAAGGCCCAGAAGAGTCGGCGTGCCTCAAGGTTGGTGGCGAAGTCGGCGCGCACGTAATCCATGAACGGCTGGCGCGGCCGGATCGGCACGTTGCGGGCGCTGAACTTGCTCAGGCGGAAATCCGTGGCGACGCCGGCCGGCTGAGCCTCGGCCCCGGGGTCGAAGGGCAGCGGCACGCGGAACTGGCCGCAGTCGTCGAGCAGCGCGGTGACACGGGCGCGGTAGGCGGCATCGGTCACGTGGGGCACGCGGCGGCGGTAATCGCGATACCACAGCCATTGCTGACTCTTGATCTGGTTGATCTCGTGCAGCAACGCGATTGTCGGAGCATCGTGGATCGGGTGGACGAGACCGATGTATTCGCCGTAGGCGCCGACGAGGGTCTTCAGCAGCAGTTCATAGATGCCGTCGAGCGCGTCCTGCAGCGAGGGGGCAAGGAGGACCGCGTTGGCAAGGCGTTCGAGCCGGGCGGAGACAGGCGCATCGGGCTTGCCGCCGGGGAACTGCTCGATGCGCTCGCGCAGGCGGCGGACGCACTCAGCCTGATCCCAGATGTGGCGGTGCAACGCGCTTTTGTTGTCCCATTCGGGAATGTCGCGGCCCCACGCAGCGAGCAGGCGGTGGATGCAGCGCTCCACGTATTGCCAGTCGTTCATCAGGTCCACGTTGCGCGGACGCTGCTTGGTGGACGGCTCGACGAGCACGGCGGGCCAGGTGGAGGGGGAGAGGGGTTCCGCGGCGCTCGGGCTCATGCCGACGACGACACGAAACTTCCGCTCCGGACTCAAGCTTGGCGCGCTGAATATTCATACTCTCGGCGGTTGCAGCCGCGCCGAATATTGCCCCGAATTCCCGCCATGAGCTCACCCCGGCCGCTGTCAGCTGCGCAAACTGCTTTCTTCAAGGACGAGGGCTACCTGATCGTCCCCGATGTGTTTGATCCTGCCGACCTCGAGCCCGTGCGGCAGGCGCTGCACCGCGAGATCGCGAAGAAGGCGGCCGCCCTGAAGGCCGAGGGCAAGCTGACAAATCTCCACGAGGAACTGGCCTTCGACCAGCGGCTGGCGGCCATCCAGCAGGACTCGAAGGAGAACGGCGAGGCGATCATCCGCCACCTCGAGGGCCTGCGCGGCGGTGGTTTTCATGCCCGCGAGCTATTCGACGTCATTGCCCACCCGAAACTGCTCGCCGCGGTTGGCTCGCTCCTCGCGACCGACGAGATCGTGGCCTCCTCCGTCTATCGCATCCGGCCCAAGCTGCCCAACTCCGGTCGCGGCATCGTGCCGTGGCACCAAGACAGCGGATATTTCGCGGAGCACTGCGACACGCAGCTTATCATCACCTGCTGGGTCCCGCTAGTGAACGCCACAGTGGAGAACGGCTGCATGCAGATCCTGCCGCGGACGCATCGCGGCAAGGTCGTGAAGCACCACACCGGTGGCAACGCCGGCTTCCTTGTCATCAAGGACGAGGATTTGCCCGACGATCCACACAAGGCCATCACCGCGGCCTGCCCGCGCGGCGGCGTGGTCTTCATGACGAACCGCACGCCGCACTGCTCGACGCCGAACACCTCTGACCACATCCGCTGGAGTATCGACCTGCGCTTCCAATCCGCCGACACCCCAAGCAACGTCGGCCTCGAGCCCGGTATCCTCAATCAGGCCGGCCGGGCGGACGACGCCTTCTACGAGAAGGTGAGTGTCGCCTGTTATCCACCAGAGGCCGACTTCCTGGTCGCCAGCAAGCGGTCGCCGGAACTCGTGACCGACTACGCGGAGTATGCCCGCCGCCGAGAAGTCTACGACCGCACGCAGACGGATTTCTCCGCCTACCGCCGCTGGCGGCAGGACACACCGGCGACCGTCTAGTCCGGAGGCGGACGCAAAACGCCGCCTGACTTAAGGTGCAATAAAGCGCGGATGCGGTTCCGCGGCGCGGCTAGCTTGGGTGCACGGGCCCCAAGCTATTCATCCCCGTGTTCTCGCGAAAGACAGTGATCGTGGACCTTGGCGCCAGCCGGACGTCGCTTGGCCGGTTCAGCCTGAACCAAGGGCGGCTGCGGTTGGATGAGCTGATCGTGGAGATTTTTCCCGGACAGGCCGACACGCAGGCCGACTGGCTGGCACAAACCCGGACCACCCTGGCCGCCTTGCGAACCCGGACGATCATGCGGGATCCGGTTGTGCTGGTCTTGCCGCCGCACCTGACGCTGACCAAGCTGATCAAAATTCCGCGGATCGAACCGGCCAAACGAGGGAAGGTTCTACGCTTTGAGGCGGAGCAGAGCATCCCGTATGCGACCACCGATGTGCTGTGGGACACGGTTGTCTCCGCCGAGCACGAAGCCGAGATCGAGTTGCTGCTGGTGGCGGGCAGGAGGGATGCCATGGAGGAGCTTTGCACCGTCGCGCGGGCGTCGGGATTCGAGCCGCAGCTGGTTCTGCCTTCGTCGCTGGCGACCGTGGCGGCGTTCCGCCTGATGCAGGGTGAGTCAACGGCGCCGACGCTTGTGCTCAATTTCGGCGCCCGCTCGACGACCCTGTCGCTGGTTGCGGCTCAGCGGTTCAACGTGCGCTCCATGGCGCTCGGCACGAGGAGCATCATGTGGAGGACGGCCGAGCAGCAGGATCCGGTTGCCTTGGAAATCATCGTTACCCGGCTGGCGCAGGAAATCACGCGTTCGGTGCTGCATTTCCGGCGCCAGGGCGTTGGCGAAAGTCCCGCCCGGATTTGCCTGACGGGTGGCGGGGCGAGGTTGAGGGGGCTGGCGGAGGCGCTCGCGGATAAGCTCAAGGTGCCGGTCCAGCACCTCGAAGTGTCCGGGGGCATCGAGATCGCCGGCGGCGTTGTGCCAGCCGGCGCGGCGGCGGATGATCTGATGCTTGCCGATCTCGCGGGGGCAGCGGCGACGCAGTTGCGACCGGGGCAAGCGGTGCTAAACCTGCTTCCACCCTCGTTGCGGGCGGAGGCGAGCCGCCGCCGTCAGGTCTGGCTGGTTGCGGCCGTGCTGGTCACGACCGTGGCTGCCTGGCAGCTCGTGAGTTATCTTCATCCTGCGACGGAGCCCATCCGTCCGGCCGCTGTCAGCCGGCACGTGGCGGAGCTGCAATTGGCCGAATCTCCCGCGTCCTCACCCGCTGCCATTCAAGCCGATGAGGATGATTCCTTTGACTGGGACTTGCTGGAGGTGAAACCCGCGCCTTTCCCCCTGCAACTCGCCGGCTATTTCGGCGAGCCGGGCGACTATCTTGTGGCTTTCATCAGCGCAGGTCAGCCCGAGACCCTGCTGGCGCGTGGCGGACATCGTTTCGAGGAACTTGGGCTCACGTTGCGCCGTTTCGAGGTAAGAAAAATCGCCGTGAATCATGACGACGGGTGGCCGGTTTATGAGACGGCTGGTTTCGCCGTGTTGCACGATGCGAAAACCGATGGAGAGATCCTGTTGGACACCCGGCGAAAACCCGTGGTCACGCTCCAGGCGGTCCTGCGCAGAGCCGGTGATGAGCAGCCCAGCATTCGGCAGGAGGGTGAACAAATTATGCAGCGCGGAGCCGCCTATCGCATCCAACGTATCCGGGCCGATCCACCAGAGGTAGTCATGGTCCGGCAAGTGGAGGGACCAGGCATGCCGGAGATGCGAGTCCTGCATCAGGTGCGTCCCGCCAGTGGCCCGGGCGAAGAGTCAGCCGACCCCGAATCCGGTCTGGTGCCGGGCGGCTTTTGATTTTCCACGCATGAATCGCCTCGTTTGCCATTATGTCGCCCTCCTGATCTTAACGGTTTTTGCGGGCCTGCGCGTGGACGCCGGCAACCCGGTCGCGCCCGATTTGTCCGCCCAGAAGATCCGCCTGCTGTCCGAGGCGCTGCACGCCCGCGATACGGGCGACATAGCGGTGGCCCGCCGCAACCTAGAGGAATTGCTCACCCTCAGTCCGAACGACGAGACGGTGAAACGCATGCTCGCCAGCCTTGACCGGATGGCCCCGAAAAAGGTCACGGTATCTTCCGACGCCACGATGTCGGCCGAGGCTGACCAGCTGGCCCGCCTCGAGGAGGAGCGCCTGAGCCGGCTGCTGGAGGCGGCCGGAACCGCGGTCAAGGCCGCCCGGGCCCTGGCGCGGCAAAACCAGTACTCGGCCGCGCTCGATGTGATCGACCGGGCGCAGGCCGCCCTGCCCGAGAACAACCTGACGACGGGCGCCGTGGCCGAGCTGGGCCTCGCCAAGGCGGAGATTACGGCGGCACGGGAAAAATACCTGTTACCCCCGCTGAGCCCCGCTCCCGCACCGGAGGCCGCCGCGCCCGCCAACTCCCCGAAAGCGCCGGATGACACACCCGCCCTGGTGGCCCGTGGCCGCAGCCAGTATCTGGCCGGAGACCCTGACTCGGCGGCCGAGACCTTCCGGCAGGCCGTGGCGCAGGACCCGGGGAACACTGACGCCAAATATTTCCTGAGGCGCATCGCCAGCGAGATGCCGGCCGGTGCCGCCCGCCCGCGCACCAGCCGCCAGATGATGAGCGAGGTCGACCAGGCATGGCACCGGCCAGAGGCGATGGAACCCATGACCGTGAGCGAATCCGCGTCCGCCGCGCCCTCGCCGCTGATGGAAAAGCTCAACTCGATCGTGCTGCCGAACGTGAGCTTCAGCGGCATGGAACTGAGCCGGGTGGTCAACACTCTCAGTGTCATTTCCGAGGAGTTTGACCGCACCGACAGCCGTCCCAAGGGCGTGAACATCGTCCTCCTCGACCAGGCCAGCGCGAACCCGGTCGTCAGCATCACGCTGCGCAACCTTTCGCTCAAGCGTGTGCTCGATTTCATCACCGGCGCGGTCGGCCACCACTATCAAGTGCAGGCCGACGCGGTCGTCTTGCGTCCCGGCGGCGAGCAGGCGGCGCTGGAGACGGCATTTTTCCCCGTCTCGCGTGCGACCGTTCTGCGCATAACCGGCAAGGCCCCGGCCCAGGCCGCCGGGACCGACCCGCTGACCGGTGCCGCGCTGGGCGCCCCGGCGGCGAGTGTCGAGAGCGAGGGCCAGGCGATCCGCAACTTCCTGCAGCTAGCCGGCGTCGGCTTCGAGGGCGTGACGGGCAGTACGCTGGCCTTCGACGGTTCACAGCTCATCGCGACGCAGACCCCGCGCAACCTCGAGCGCATCCGGAATATCCTGAACCGCTACCGCGACGTGCGGCAGGTCGAGATCGAGGCGAAGTTCATGGAGGTGCAGCAGGGTGCGCTGGAAGAACTCGGCGTGCAGTGGAACCTCGCGACCAAAGCCACGCAGCGCAACGCCGCGCAGTCCGCCTACACCACCGGTGACGGCATCAACCGCACGCTGGCCGAGGCCTTCCGTAACGCGACGAGTTCGCAGCAGATTTCCATCTCGGGCACCGGCCAGCCCGAAGCCGGGATCAATATCCCGACGCCGGCGCCTAGCATCCCCGGCGGTGTACTGCTCGGCGCGGCCGCCGGTCCGCTCGCCAATCTCACCGGCATCATCGGCGAATTCGACGTCCAGGCGGTGATCCGCGCACTTTCCCAGAAGAGCGGCACGGAGTTGCTCAGCGCCCCCAAGCTCACCGTGCTCTCGGGCAACCCGGCCACCATCACCGTGGCGCAGGAACTGCGCTACCCGCAGAGTTACGGCCAGATCCAGTCCCAGGTCGGTACGGGCAGCGTGTCGGGCGGCGGCTCGGCCGGCGTGTCGATCACCTCCGGCACCCCCCAGGAATTCACAACCAGAAACGTCGGTGTCGAACTCAAGGTGACTCCAACCGTCGAGGAGGACGATCACAGTGTGAGTCTCGACCTGAATCCCAAGGTCACGGAGTTCGAGGGTTTCGTCGAATACGGCGGCCCGAGCGTTGCCATTTCCGGCGGGACGACGGTCACGGTCCCGCCCGGCTTCTACCAACCGATCTTCGCGGTGCGCGAGGTCACGACCAAGGTGACAATCTGGGACGGTGCCACGCTGATGATGGGCGGCCTGACTCGCGAGGACGTGAAGCAGGTGAGCGACAAGGTGCCCGTGCTCGGCAGTCTGCCCGGTCTCGGGCGCCTATTCCGCAGCAAGGCGGAAAGCTCGACGAAACGCAATTTGCTGATCTTCGTGACGGCTAACCTCGTCAGCCCCGGCGGATCGCTGAAAAAGCAGGCCGGGTCCGGCATGAAGGCCGGCACGCTGTTCCAGAACGCGACCATCGTGACACCGGCCGGGCCCGCGCCGCGGAGGAAGTAGGTGCGGCAGAAAATAGGTTTACGCACCGCGGGTTTGCGGTTTGCGTCGCGCAATGGCGAAATGGCTTTTGGTGGACGGCTACAACATGGCGTTCCGGGCGTTCTACGGGATGCCCGAGCTGACGCGGGCCGACGGATTTCCGACCGGGGCGCTGCACGGCTGGGTGAAGACCATGTGGCGGCTGCAGGACCAGGAGAAGCCGCACGCCATGGTGGTGTTCTTTGACCTTGGCGGTTCACAGGACCGGCTCGCGTTGCATCCGGACTACAAGGCGCAGCGCAAGGAGACGCCCGAGCCGTTGGAGAAGCAAATACCCGTCATCAAGGAGCTGACGCGGGCGATGGGACTGGTTGGCGTGGAACTGGACGGCGTCGAGTCGGACGACCTGCTGGCGGCACAGGCGCGGTTGCTCGCGAAGGACGGCCACGAAGTGCTCATCGTGAGCGCCGACAAAGACTTTGCCCAGTGTGTGGACGAACGCATCAGGATCCTGCTGCCGCCGCCAACCGCCAACCCGAAGCTCGGATGGCGCGTGCTCGACCCGGCCGGGGTGGTGGAGAAATTCGGCGTGCCCCCCGCGCAGATTGCCGAGTATCTGGCGCTCATCGGCGACACCTCGGACAACATCCCCGGCATCAACGGCGTCGGCCCGAAGACGGCAGTGAAGTGGTTCCAGGAGTTCCAGACGCTCGAGGGCATCATCGCTCACGCGGCAGACCTGAAGCCCGAGCGCTTCCGGGAGACGGTGGCGAAAGAGGCCGACAAACTGCGGATGAACCTGAGGTTGACGACGCTGCCGTCAGAATCGCCGCTGCCGTCCGTGCAGCCCGGCGAGCCGCAGGCGGGGGCGCTGTTTGCGCTGCTGGAAAAACTTGAGATGAAGTCGAGTCTGGCGGAGGCGAAGGAACGTTACTCCGGGCAGAAAGAATTGTTCTGAAGGGGAGAACCAAACTGCTCTTGCCAAGGAGCCGTGAAATCGAAGAATCATGGCCACGGGGGGAATTCCATGGACAAAAAGGCCATCATGAAGGAAATCATCGCCAAGGTCGGCCGGGAAAAAGCGATCGACATGGTGATGCAGTCTTACAACACCGAGCTCCTGACGACGCTGCTCAACCGTCTGGAAGAGGGTAAAAGCCAGATGATCGGCGGCTACAAGCGGCGCGATCACCTGGAAGCTGCGATGAAGCGGGTGGTCGAGGTCTGCGAACTCGCGTAAGCGGCCCGAAGCACCCCCGGGTGCCTTACTTGGCCGGCGGCTCGAAGATGTAGCCGATGCCGTGGACGGTCTTGAAGCAGTCGAGCGACAGGCCGTTCTTGTCAAAGGCGGCGCGCACCTTGACGATATATTGGTCGAGCGAACGGCTGCGGATGTCAGCGTGGATACCCCAGACCGAGTGGATCAGCTCCTTGCGCGTGATGACGACGCCCACGTGGCTGTGCAAGTAGGCGAGGATGCCCAGTTCCTTGCGGCCGGTCTTGTGGACGACACCGTTGGGGAACTCGATCTCCAGGCGGTCGGGATGGATCTTGGCCCCGAGGAACTCAAACGGACCGTCGGTGGTGCGGACGTTCTTCGTGACGTTGAAGTCGGTCTTGCCCTCGGCGCGGCGGAGCACGGCATTGATCCTCGCGACCAGCTCAGTGTAACTGAAGGGCTTCGTGATGTAGTCGTCGCCGCCGAGGTTGAGGCCCTTGACCTTGTCCTCGTCCAGGGAATTGGCGGTGAGGAAAATGGTCGGCGTATTGATGTCATTTTCCTTGAGCTGCTTCAGCAGGTCAAAGCCGGAGCCGTCCGGCATGTTGACATCGAGTAGGGCGAGGTTGGCAAAATTGTGCTGCAGAAACCGGAACGCCGGGGCGATACGGTTGTAAGCCTGATAGTTCATGCCGGCCTCCTCGAGGTGCTGGCAGATGAGGTGAGACAGCTCATCCTCGTCTTCAACGACTACAATCAGGGGGCGGGGTTCGGCGCACATGGTAGGGTGACAGAGGGTGTGTCGGGGATGCTTTTACAATTAAGCGGCGGGTTGTCAAAGCCTTGTTGCAGGCAGTTGTAGCCTAGAGAGTTCTTGTCATTCCGGCCCGGAGGCGTTCGCTCGTGGGTGATGAAAGTCACTTTAGGGCTGCTTCAACACGCCTGCGCCGCGTCGCCGGCGGAAAATCTCAAGAAAACCCTCACGCTGGCCGAGCAGGCTGCGAAGAAGGGGGCCAAGATCATCTGCACACAGGAGCTCTTCCGCTCGCAGTATTTCTGCCAGAGCGAGAACCACGACTATTTTCAGCTGGCGGAGAGCATCCCCGGCCCGAGCACGGCGGCCTTCCAGAAGCTGGCCAAGAAATACAAGGTCGTGATCATCGCCTCGCTCTTTGAGAAGCGTGCCGGCGGGCTTTACCACAACACGGCCGTCATCATCGACGCCGACGGCTCGCTGCTTGGTATCTACCGGAAGATGCACATCCCGGACGATCCGCTCTTCTACGAGAAATTCTATTTCACCCCCGGCGACACCGGCTTCAAGGCCTGGCAGACGAAGTATGGCAAAATCGGCGTGCTCATCTGCTGGGACCAGTGGTATCCCGAGGGCGCCCGCCTCACGGCCCTGCAGGGCGCGGAGATTTTGTTCTACCCGACGGCCATCGGCTGGCATCCGGGCGAGAAGAAGGAATATGGCGCGAACCAGCATGGCGCGTGGGAAACGATCCAGCGTTCGCATGCCGTGGCCAACGGCTGTTACGTGGCGGCCGTCAACCGCATCGGTCTCGAGCAGCCGATCGGCGGCGACGGCCTCGAATTCTGGGGCCAGAGCTTTGTCGCCGGCACGAGCGGCCAGATCCTCGCCAAGGCCAGCGTGAACAAGGAGGAAATCCTCCTTGTCCCGATCGACCTCGGCAAGGTGGACGTCACCCGCACGCACTGGCCGTTCCTGCGGGACCGGCGCATCGACGCCTACGGCGACATCACGAAGCGTTACATCGACTGAGCCATGGCGAAGTCAAAGACGCCCGCCGCACTCGGTTTCCGCATGCCGGCCGAGTGGGAGCCCCAGGCCGCCCTCTGGCTGTCCTGGCCGCACAACCTCGCGACCTGGCCCGGCCAGTTCCGGCCGATCCCCGGAGTCTTTGCCGGTATTGTCGCCCAGATCAGCCGTTTTGAGCCGGTGCGGATCAACTGCGCCGCGGCACTCCAGCCGCGGGCCAAGCGCCTCTGCGAGCAGGCCGGCGCCGAGATGACGCGGGTCACCTTCTACAACCACCCGACCAACGATGCCTGGTGCCGTGACCACGGCCCGATCTTCGTGAAGAACGATCGCAGCGGCGAGGTCGCCGTGACCGATTGGGTGCATAATGCCTGGGGTGGCAAATACCCGCCCTACGACCTCGACAACAAGATCCCGCCCAGCATCGCGGCAAAGCTCGGCATGCGGCGCTTCGAGAACGACATGGTGCTCGAGGGTGGCTCGATCGACGTCAACGGACAGGGGCTGCTGCTCACGAGCGAGCAGTGCCTGCTCAACAAGAACCGCAACCCGCACCTGTTCCGCGAGGAGATCGAGCGCAACCTGCAGGACTACCTCGGTGTGACCAAGGTGCTCTGGGTGGGCGAGGGCATCGTCGGCGACGACACGGACGGCCACATCGACGACATCACCCGCTTCTACAAGCCCGACGGCTTCGTGACCGTGGTGGAACCGAACCGGCGCGATCCGAACCACAAGCTGCTCGAGGAAAACCTGGACCGGCTCAAGGGCTTCCGCACGCCGGCCGGCAAGAAATTTGATATCGTTAAGCTGCCGATGCCAAAGCCCTTTGGCTTCCGCGGACAGCAGGTGCCGGCGAGCTACGCGAATTTTCTCATCATCAACGGCGCCGTGCTGGTGCCGCAGTTCCGGCAGAAGAAGCGCGATGCCGAGGTGTGTGAGATCCTCGGCGGCTGCTTCCCGGGCCGTAGGATCATCCCGATCGACTGCTACCACCTGATCTGGGGTCTGGGTACGCTCCACTGCATTTCGCAGCAACAACCGCTCTGAATTCCATGCGCGCCTGCCTGCTCATTGCCGTTTGTGTGTTGTTGCTGACCGGTTGCGAGTCGGTCACCGACCGCTTCAGCCCGGTGGCACCCAAGGTGCAGGTCTTCAACGGCGACCAGTTTGCGGTGAAAGCGGCCGCGATGCAGGCCTTCAAGCGGCTGGACTTTCTGGTGACCCGCTCAAAGGCCGTGGACATCGACGCGGTGAGCCGTATCCACAGCAGCGTAGCCTTTGCCGACTCCCGCCAGTTGTCGGTGAAGCTCCACCTTAACGACGCCGGCCCGGGCAAAACCGAGGTCGAACTGAGCGTGACCGAGCAGGTGCAGAGCGAGCGGATGGGTGGCACCAGCCAGCTGGCCATGCGAGAACATGGATTCTTCCAGCTCTATTTCGCTACGCTGCAGCAGGTTCTGGAAGAGAATGCGGCGGGCAAGCCGGCCGAGAAAAACTGATTTTTGCTCTTGCCGGGGGTGGGGGGATAAGGGACTTTCGACATTCCGCGGCGTTCTTCAGTCAAGCCGGTGTTGCCGCGACACTTCCACCGGTTTGTCCGACAGTCCAACCCTCAACCAACGGATCCGCAAGGATCCACGCCGGAAGCCGTCCGTCCTGAAGTAAGCGGCCGTCATTCCGACACACAGTTAATATGAGTTCGTTAATGCAAGACCTGCTCGCCCAGAGCTCCTTCGACAAGCTGAAGGAAGGCTCCATCGTCTCGGGCGTCATCACCGAAATCCGCGCCAATGAGGTCGTCGTCGACATCGGCGGCAAAGCCGAAG
>Ga0209770_10001444_pt1 | contig 12331 bp, 12 predicted proteins | sample LauGreSu1BDMLBDD_2_FD_187572 | JGI IMG/M metagenome (GOLD analysis project Ga0209770, IMG submission 187572) | Freshwater lake microbial communities from Lake Michigan, USA - Su13.BD.MLB.DD (SPAdes) (version 2) | ecosystem: Environmental > Aquatic > Freshwater > Lake | place: Lake Michigan, USA...
CCGCCCGCCACGCCGCCGACGTGGCCGAAATGGCCCTCGCGATGCTCGCCGCCCTCGCCGACCTCAACCGGCAGCGCGGCCTCCAACTCCACATGCGGATCGGGATGCACTCGGGCCCCGTCGTGGCCGGCGTCATCGGCAGCCGGAAGTTCACCTATGACCTGTGGGGCGTGACGGTGAACCTCGCCGCGCGCGTGCAAGCCTCGGGCCTGCCCGACCGGGTCAATGTCTCGGCCGGCACCTACGAGCTGCTGAAAAAGGATTTCCGCCTCACCGAGCGCGGCACGGTCGAATGCAAGGGCGTGGGCCAGGTGCGAACCTACCTGCTCGACGGCAAGGCCTAACCTGCGCGTTCAGATATCATCGGGCCCAAGCCACCGGAATTGGGTGATCACGAAGCGCCGGCCAAAGCCCGGCATCGGGTCAGGAGTGCGCTGCACGATGGCCTCACTGTAGGCCGTGGCCTCGATTCTCGCCGGATCGGCCGGATTCAGCGCCTCGCCATAGGCGCGGATGCGGAACGTGTCCGAGCGGATCGTGAGCATCGGTCCCAGTGCCGCCATGATCTGGGTGAAATCGGGTGAACTGGTGAGGGGGAAAACCGTGGCCAGATAGGCGGCGAACCCGAGAACCGACGTGAAGGGCGCGTTTGGCGCCTTGCCCGAATTCGTGGCGGCGAAGTTGTTGCCGATGAGATTGCCCCGGTTCGCCACGTTCAGCACCGGCGTCACCGCCGGCATCGTGTTGTAGGTGTCGAGCAGACTGCGCCACACCAGCGTGGACGAGGTGTTGAGGTTGATCATGCCCGAGCGATATTGCGGCCCGGCCACCGCGCGGGGCGTCAGACTCACGTAATGGAAACAGTCCTGCAGGACCGAGGGAGTCACGGGCGACAGCAGGCCCAATTGCTCGTAAGCAAGCACCGAGGGCAGGACGGCAGCGTTGGCCTCCAACGCAGTCTTGAGCCGCAGCTGGTTGGTGAGCATGGACGAGCCGATGGCGGGAGCCGTCGTGGTCACCGCCCGCTGCTCAGTGGGCGCGTAGGCCCCGAGCTTGGTGCCCTCGTCCGTCACGAGATATGCATAGCTCCCGACCTTCGTGGGGACGCCGGGGGAGCCCGGGGAGTCCGGAACCATGATTGGGACTCTGCCGGCAATGACATGCTCCTTTTCCAGATTGGCCGAGGTGGAACTTGCGGCCCCGACACTGCCCTGCCCGATCAGCTCGATCGGGTCAGGTCCGGCGCTGGTCGCATTCACCGCACCGGATGTGAGCCAGGCCACGAAGCTGCCGTCCTCGCGCCACACGCCGCACCAGTATCTCGTCGTCGCATTCTGGTTGCCCGCCACCCCCGTGATACCCGCCATGCCGGTAATGCGGGTGTCATCACCCGCATGTCGCTGCAATTCACCCAAGGCTACGCCAAGCGCCAGCGCAGCGTTCTGTCGGGCCTGGGTCTGATAGACGCTCGCGGAGGCCATCTCGCTCCCGACCTTGGTCAAGGCACTGAGCGCAAACACCGCCAGCACCAGCAGCGCCAGCAGCACCAGCGTGATGACCAGTGCGAAGCCGCATGTCCGGCGGCTCATAATGCTATTCCCTTTATCGCGAAGCGACGCGTGAAGACCTGGGAATTCCCCTCCACCACGCCCCACCACCACCCGGCATCGGTTGCATAGGAGGGCGGCCGCGGGACGCGGCCAGCCTCGATGGCCTCCAGCAAGGTTGCGCCCTCCTCGGTCAAGATCCGGAGCATGATGTCCGCCACTTCAGGATAGCGGTTGTCGGTGGCCGTGCTGCTGCCGATAGCGTGATGCGACAAGTCACCGGCGCCCGTGGGATGGATCCGCCGCAATGTGTGGTCGGCATTGCGCACATAAAGCCAGCAGCCGAAATCGACCACGTTTGAGCCCAGCAGATTGGCTTGGCTGGGATTCATCACATTCCGCGCCGCGCGATAAGCCGTCGAACTGGCGCTGGAGGGATTGTTGGTGGTGCTCGCATAAGCCCCGGAGGTGACATCATAGCCGGAGGCGAACGTCGCAGCGCTGCTGATTGCCGAACGGTAAAGCGAATAACGGACTGCCGCGGGATTAGTGGCCAGGGGATCGCCGGTGATGGGCCGCCGCGCGATCTGGTAGGCGACGACCGCCGGCAGGCTGCCGCCGGATTCAACATTGGTTGTTACAAAACGCAGCCAGCTGCCGGACAGACCGAAGCGGGCGTTTCTCAGCAGTCTTTCGCCGCCAGCCTCCGGCGGTGGCAGCGGGAGCAGACTGCCGCCGTTGGACGGTTTCATCACCCTAGGACCGAGCAGCCAGCCGTGGTTGGAGAGGCTTCCCGGAGAGTCCAGAATGTCAGCCGCCAGCCAGCGGTTTGTATCACGGCGCCAGATGGCCGCCTGCAAGTCCTGCTCCAGCCAATCAAAGACCAGCCGCGCGGTCGCCGCTTGCGTGTAGCTCGCCTGGCTGCGCCGCCAGAGGTTCAATACGTTGGTCGTCACCGCCAGCATCAACCCGGCGATCACCAAGGTGACGCTTACTGCCACCAGCAGTTCCAGCAACGTGAAGCCACGGAAGGAGCGCGGCGGGCTCATCGATTCAGCGACAACGTGAATGTGAACTGACTGCGATCAGCCGGTGCGGTCGCCGCACCCGCGCCGGGCAGCCGAAAAGGCCAGGAGACCCGCACATAAAGCGCCAGAAAAGCCTTCTGCCCGTCAAAACGCAGCGGCTCCGTGGGAAACTTCCAGCACTCTACCAGGTAATATTGCTCGTCGGCCGGAATCGGATCCGCCACCGCCAGAAATTCCAGCGAATCCACCCGGACTGAGTCACGGCTCGCCGCAAACGCCAGTCCGCCCGCCAGCGGCATTGCCATCACCGGCACCCGGTCGGCCAGGCCATCCAGTCCGGTTAACGCCAACCGCGCCAGCTCCACCTTGAGCGGCTCAGGCAACCGCTGGGCGGCCAGCGCGTCGTTTGAGTCCGTCCCCTGCCGCGTTAACCCGGCAATGAGCGCGATGATTACCGAGACTGCGCTCACAAACAGGCCGACCGCGATGATCACCTCCAGCAGCGTAAAACCAGGGTTTGCACGAAATAGCTTCATCAGAACGAACTGCGGTCGCCCACCAAGGCCGGCACGCCGTAGGCGCTCAAAATCAATCCCCGCACGGCCTGCGGGTTGCCAAGCTGCACCGGGGATTCTCCCGGCTGGTAGCTGCCAGGCGGTCGCCGCACACCGAGGGTGATGACCAGTGCACCTTTTGGCGGCTGGCCGCCACCCAGCGCGGCCAGTGTGGCATTGGAAGTGAAGCCGACCCCGGTCCAAGATTGCGCCGCAACATCACCTTCGAGTTGGACCGATAACGATTGGTTGGTGAACAGGTCCGACACCAGGTCGGCGGCGGGATCGCTCACCCGCTTCCAATCCTTTGGGTTGGTCACCAGCCCTCGAGCGTGGGTGAGTGATTCCGGCATGACATACACCCCCTCGGGCAAAGTGACGGTGGCGAGTGTATCCCATTCTGCAGGACTCGGGCCGGCTTGCCGCGCCAGTTGCAGCACCAGGTGCCGGAGATAACGCTCGGTGGCACCCGCGTCACTGTTCACCAGTAGCCGGGTTTTTCGACCGGTCGCCTGCGCCTTGGTGCGGGCGGTGGTAGCCAGGTTGGCGATCGTGGCTTGCGCCGACTGCAACGCGGCCGTGGCACCGCCACCGGTCAGACCGCTGACGAGGAAGAAGGACAACGCCGCAATCAGGCCGATGACGACGAGCAGTTCCAGCAACGTGAATCCGCCTACGAAAAGTCTTCGGCGCGACAAGGACCAGCGGGATGCAACCGTATTCATTTCCAGCTGAAGACGAACCCGGGGTTCGTCGTATCGGCCCCCGGTGCGGGGGCATAGAAGATCACGCCGGCGCGAACTCCCGTGGCCGGGAAGTCGGTCACGCTGGGCGTGAGGCCGTCCACGGCCGGCAGTGCCGGATAATCGCTGCCGATCAGGATTACACCGTCGAGATTCCTGTCCACCAGCACGGCAATCTCGGTGTTGTCGGAGGCGTCGCGCAGGAGGTTTGGCGTGGGCGAACTCGCGGTGCTGAAGTCGGAATCGCTGAAGGAATAAAAGCTGATGAGTTTCCGGTTTTGCCTCGCGGCGGCCCCCGCCGAAAGGAGCGGCGTGCCGTCTCGTTTCCGGCCGGCCATGATGTCATGGAAGAGATGATCGCCCGTGATGGCGGTGGTCGCGGAGCCATTCACGAGCGCCGTTGGATCAAGGACCGGGTAATGCCCGTATTCGTTGCGGAAGCACTCCATGGCCGCCGACCATTGGCTGAACTGCACCTTGGTCCGCGCCTTGTTGGCCGTGAGCCGGGCCGAGCGCAGGGCGGGAAATAGCAACGCGGCCAGAACGCCAATGATGGCAATGACCGTCAGGAGCTCCAGGAGCGTGAAGGCGGATGGCCGTTTCGAGCGCATGTCTCTCAGTGGTTCGCATAAAGATTGTCCGCATTCCCGTCTCCGCCTGGATCAGGAAAACCGCCTGACAAAAGGCGGGGATTTTCACGCCCGTCGGATCCCGCGGAATAAAGCACGTAGCTGGGATTGCTCCATGGCGCGATGGCCTGGTAGGCGTAGACATAGGGCCTGCTCCACGGATCAAGCAGGACATCACCCGCGATGGTAAACCGCGCGGTCTCGATCAACGACCGGCCTTTGTTGACCCCGTCAGCAGCCGGACCGCCCCCGCCGAGCAAGGCGCGGAGCAATTGCGCTTCGTCCTCCGTCCGGGGATAATCGCCGAAAGTGCGCTTGTAGTTTTCGAGTGCGGCACCCAACACCGCGAGCTCGGCCCTGGCGCGGGCAATCCTGCCGGACTCCGCGGCCCGCCGGCCGAAGCCGAGGACGATGCCCGCCAGCAGTGCGATGATTGTGATGACGGACAACAGCTCGAGCAGGGTGAAGGCTGCCCGTGCCGGATTGGCCCCTGGGGGAGCCAATGTCATTTATCCGCTGTTCTTACTCCTCATCGGCCTTGAGGGCGGTGATGACCGAGAAGTCCTCGAGCGTCGTCGTGTCGCCCTTGATGTCGCCGGACGTGGCCAGCTCCTTGAGGAGGCGGCGCATGATTTTTCCGGAGCGGGTCTTGGGCAGACCGGCGGCGAAGCGGACGTCGTCGGGCTTGGCGAGCGAGCCGATCTCCTTGCCGACATGGGCGCGGAGCTGCTCCTTGAGCTCGTCGGAGGCGGTGATCCCGGCCTTCAGCGTGACAAACACCACGAGGGCCTGGCCCTTCAGGTCGTCCGGGCGGCCGACCACGGCGGCCTCGGCGACGGAGGGGTGAGAAACGAGCGCACTCTCCACCTCGGCGGTGCCGATGCGGTGGCCGGAAACGTTGAGCACGTCGTCGATGCGGCCGACGACCCAGAGGTAGCCGTTCTTGTCCTTGCGGGCGCCGTCGCCGCAGAAATACAAGCCGGGAATCTCGCTCCAATACTGCTTCTTGAAGCGCTCGTCGTCGCCCCAGAGCGTGCGGAGCATCGAGGGCCAGGGCTGCGTGAGGAAGAGCTTGCCGCCACTGTTGGCCGGGACCTCGACACCCGTCTCGTCCAGGACCTTCGGCACCACGCCAAAGAACGGCAGCGTGCAGGAGCCGGGGGTGGTCGGTATGGCGCCGGGGATCGGCGTCACCATGATGGCGCCGGTCTCGGTCTGCCACCAGGTGTCGACGATCGGGCAGCGCTTCTTGCCGATGAGGGTGTGATACCACATCCACGCCTCGGGGTTGATGGGCTCACCGACGGAGCCGAGGAGGCGCAGCGACGCGAGGCTGTGCTTCTTCACGTAGTCGTCGCCCCAGCGCATGAAGGCGCGGATGGCGGTCGGCGCGGTGTAGAAGATCGTGACACCATGCTTGTCGATGATCTGCCAGAAGCGGTCGGGCTCGGGCTGGTTGGGCGCGCCCTCATACATCAGCACGGTCGCACCGCAGCTCAGCGGGCCGTAGACCACGTAGCTGTGGCCGGTGATCCAGCCGATGTCGGCCGTGCACCAGTAGACGTCGGTCTCCTTGAGATCGAAGACGTAGTGCGACGTCATCGTCGTGCCGAGCAGGTAGCCCGCACTGGTGTGCAGCACTCCCTTCGGTTTGCCGGTGGAACCGGACGTGTAGAGGATGAAGAGCGGCGTCTCGCTGTCGTGGGCCTTGGCCTTGTGCGTGACGGGCGCGGTGGCCATCAGCTCGTGCCACCAGCGGTCGCGGCCCTCGGTCATCGTGACGGCGTTGCCGGTGCGCTTGAGCACGACGACATGCTGCACGGTCGGCGTCTGCGGGAGGGCGCGGTCGACGTTGACCTTGAGCTCGACCACCTTGCCGCGGCGCCAGCCGCCGTCGGCGGTGATGATGAGCTTGGCCTGGCAGTCGTTGACACGGTCCTTGATGGCCTCGGCGCTGAAGCCGCCGAAGATCACGGTGTGGATCACGCCGATGCGCGCGCAGGCGAGCATGGCCACGGCCGCCTCGGGCACCATGGGCATGTAGATCGCGGCGCGGTCGCCCTTCTTCAGGCCGAGGGACTCGAGGACGTTGGCGAACTTGCAGACCTCCCGCTGGAGCTGGGCGTAGGTGATCGTGCGGACATCACCGGGCTCGCCTTCAAAAATAATTGCGGCCTTATTGGCGCGGGCCGTCTTCAGGTGCCGGTCGAGGCAATTTTCCGAAACGTTCAACTGCCCGCCCGTGAACCACTTGGCATGGGGCGCCTTCCATTTCAGCACGCTACTGAAGGGCTTGCGCCAGGCGAGGAATTGCTTGGCTTGTTTGCCCCAAAACCGGTCTGGAGCGTTGACAGACTCCGCGTAGAGCCTACGGTAAGTCGCGTAGCTGCCAAGGTTTGCTTGGTTCTTGAATTCAGCCGATGGTTTGAAAATCCGGCTTTCGCGAGACACCGAGGTAATCGTTTGGTCCGTCACTGTTTCTCCTCTGATTTTTGGGGTTGAAGCTTAACTGGTTCTGAAATGCCCCCGACGGATTGCACGGTCAAGCCCAGGCATCTGCCTAAACTCGTTTTGTATGGATAAAGATACTTCGTCGGCCGCCCCCACGGCGTCCCCGACTCCCTCACCCGCTCCCGCTCCGGTCCAACCGGACAACAGCATCCGCGTCGAAGGCATCCTCGACATCGACAACAGCCGCAATGGCGCGTTGCTCGATCTCGCGAAGCACGGCAAACGCCGGCCGACCGACCCGTTTGTGCCGCGCGAGCTCATCCGCCGCTTTCACCTCAACCAGGGCAGCATGGTCACGGCCATGGCGACCCCCGACGAGCGCTTCCCCAACCCGAAGGTCCGCTTCATCGAGAAGGTCGACGGCCTCGACATCGACGCGCGCCGGAAGTGCACCGACTTCGCCAACCTCACGACCATCACGCCCGAGGAGCAGATCAAGCTCGAGCTCAAGGACGGCCGCATGACCACTCGCGTCATGGATCTCTTCTGCCCCATCGGCAAGGGCACCCGCGGCCTCATCGTCGCCCCGCCCCGCACCGGCAAGACCACCTATCTCCGCGACATCGCCCTCGGTGTCCTCCAGAACCATCCCGAGTGCCACGTCATGATCCTCCTCGTGGACGAGCGGCCGGAGGAAGTCACCGACTTCAAGCGCAGCGTCCCCGCCGAGGTCTGGGCCTCGTCCAACGACGACCCGGTTGAGAACCACATCCGCGTGGCCGACCTCTGCATCGAGCGCGCCAAGCGCCTCGTCGAGGCCGGCAAGGACGTTGTCATGCTGATCGACTCCCTCACCCGCCTCGCCCGTGCCCACAACACCGCCAAGAACTCCGGCCGCACCGGCACCGGCGGCCTGGATGTCCGCGCCCTCGAGAAGCCCCGCCAGCTGTTCGCCTCCGCGCGCAACACCGAGGACGGCGGCTCGCTGACCATCATCGCCTCCATCCTGGTCGAGACCGGCAGCCGCATGGACGACGTCATCTTCCAGGAATTCAAGGGCACCGGCAACATGGAGCTCGTCCTCGACCGCAAGGCGGCCGAGATGCGCATCTGGCCGGCCGTGAACGTCCAGTCCTCCGGCACCCGCAAGGAGGAGCTGCTGATCAACGATCCCAAGACCCTCGAGGGCATCCACTTCTTCCGCCGCGCCCTGGTGCAGCAGAAGATCGAGGAGGCCACCGACACCATGGTCACCCGCCTGGGCAAGACCAAGACCAACGCCGAGTTCATCAAACTCATCGCCCGGTAAATTCACTCTTGCGCCGGCTTTTCGCCGCCGCGACAACTTCCCTTCCTCGCTCACCCTCTGACACGAAAGATCCCTTAATGAACAGCTTCTCCGAGCAATGTCTCGATATGGCCAGGTCGATGTTGGCCCACAACCTCGACGCCATCAATGCCGACGGCACCATCACTCCCGTCCCGGGCGAAAGCCCCCGTTCCGATGAGCCCGGCCACGTCGCCTTTGCCCTCGGCGAATACTACCGCGCCACCGGCGAGACCACGCTCAAGGGTTACGACCTGATCGACCTCGCGGCCCGCACCATCACGGCCCAAGCCTTCACCGAACCCGCCGGCGAGAACGGCGTCGCCTACGCCTCCCTCGGCCTCCTCTCGTTCGGCCCCTCCAAGGAGCGCAACCCCGTCTGGGAGCGCCTCGTCGAGGAGACCCGCCTTAAGCTCGACAAGCTCCTGCTCACGCGCAGCGACTACGACAACTACTGGCAGGCCTTCAACATCGCCAAGGCGGTGTGCCGCTACAGCCTCGGCCTCTCCAAGAAGGACGAGACCTCGCGCCTCATCGAGCGCCTCGCCGAGCGCATCGAGCAGACCAGCTCGGCCGGCTTCTTCGACGACGTCGAGAAGGGCATCGGCGGCCACTTCAACCTCTACGGCGTGATGACCCTCGTCTTCACCCGCTCGGCCCTGCAGCTCCACGCCAACTCCGCCCTGCGCGAGCGCAAGCTGCCGACGCTCCGCACCTACGCCGAAAAATACATCAAGATGATGCCCGACCTCGTCCGCCCGGACGGCCAGGGCTGGGCCTACGGCCGCTCCGCCGGCGCCTACGGCCAGATGCACTGCATCACCCTCATCCTCCAGGGCCTGCGCGACGGCTGGATCCCCGACGACCAGAAGAACAAGTATTTCGACATCCTGCGCCGCCTGTTCTACTACTTCTTCCACACCTACCTGGACCAGGAGCACGGCTTCCTGGACATCCGCGACGGTGAGCGCACGGCCTACGCCTCGCACACGACGCGCATGGCGAACTTCGACGCCGCCCGCTACCTCTGCCAGTGGTCCCGCCTCGCGAAGACCGTGCAGATGCCGGACAACGTGAAGCCCGACCCCGTGCGCACCAGCGGCCGCTTCGTCATCTTCGACAAGAGCAACCGCAAGGAGCAGGGCCTGTTCCTCTACCGCGACGCCGAGTCCGGCCTCCAGATCCAGCTGCCCCTCGTGAGCTCCGGCGTGGATTGCACCGCGGACAACCTTCCCTTCCCGCACTGCCCCGGCGTCTTCGACTGGCCGAACAATTACTACCTGCCCGTGATGACCCCGGAGCTCACCTTCGGCGAGAACGTCACCCTCCCGGCGTTCTACGGCCAGAAGTGCGTCACCGGCCTCGGGCTCAAGAACTCCTTCTACTTCCGCTATGAGCAGCCCGAGCTGATCAACACCAAGGAGGAGATCGTCAAGGGCCTCGGCAGCGTGAAGGTCCAATGGACGTTCACCGGCAGCAAGATTTCCGCCGAGTTCGCCTACACGGTCAAAAACCAGGTGCAGCTCGACAAGTTCCGCCTGGCCCTGGTCATCGGCGCGCCGCACTCGCATTACCGCATGCCCTCCTCGCCCGCCCTCGGGTCGCTGGGCCACCGCTGCTCGGTGCTGAAGGACGATTTCCAGGCCAACTGGGCGGAGACCGAGATTGTCAGCGCCGACCCGATCTACCGGACCAACTACGGCAAGCTGCACTACGTCCAGATGTTCGTCCGCGACCACCCGCTGATCATGCGGCCCGGTCAGGTCTACCGCCTGGCGGTCAGCTTCGATCCGGACCTGACGGTCGCCGGGGCTTGAGCCTTCCTGCAGGCGGGGTCGCTGACCCCGCCTTTTTTGTGTCCACCGCCCTGCGGGCAACGCAGCCCCGGCCTCCCGCTCCGTGGCGCCAATGTCACGGCCGTGTTAAATCCCAACACTTTGGACATCCCGGGCGCGCAGCCTGCTTGCTAGCAGGAGGAACTCGGTTTTCCTAGCCGGACACCCTTTCCCTCCCATGGCCAAAGACCCCACCACCGCCCCCTTCTTGCACCCCACCAAGCACGAGGACGATCTCATCAAGCGCGTCCACCAGGACCTCATCGACGACTACGACGAGGAACTGGAAATGGAGCGCGAGGACTGGGAGCACGTCACGCCAGGTGATCCCGCCCGGCCGGTCGAGACCGACAGCACGCGGGAAGGCCGCAACCGTTACTTCAAGGAGCTCTTCCGCATGCAGGGCGAGCTGGTCAAGATGCACGACTGGATCGTGGCCAGCGGGCACCGGGTCGTGATCCTGTTTGAGGGTCGTGACGCCGCCGGCAAGGGTGGCGCCATCAAGCGTATCACGCAGCGCCTCAACCCGCGCGTCGCCCGCGTGGCCGCGTTGCCCGCGCCCTCCAGCCGCGAGAAAACGCAGTGGTATTTCCAGCGCTACATCGCCCACCTGCCGGCGGCCGGGGAAATGGTTCTCTTCGACCGCAGCTGGTATAATCGCGCCGGTGTCGAGCGCGTCATGGGCTTCTGCACCGACGCCGAATACGAGGAGTTCTTCCGCTCGGTCCCCGAGTTCGAGAAGATGCTGGTGCGCTCCGGCATCCAGCTGATCAAATACTGGTTCTCCATCCCCGACGAGGAACAGGAGTTCCGGTTCCGCTGCCGCATCAACGACCCGCTCAAGCAGTGGAAGCTCAGCCCGATGGACCTCGAGTCCCGCAAGCGCTGGGAGGCCTACACCAAGGCCAAGGAAATCATGTTCAAGCGCACGCACATCCCGGAGGCCCCGTGGTGGGTGGTGCAGGCCAAGGATAAGAAAAAGGGCCGGCTCAACTGCATCAACCACCTGCTGTCCCAGGTGAAATACACCGAGGTCGCGCACAAGCCGATCAAGCTGCCGCCGCGGGAGCACAGCCCCGACTACCGCCGCGAGCCGATCTCCCACAAGATGCTCGTGCCGGAGATCTACTGAGCCGCCGGCGCAGCCGGGGCGGCGGAAGCCGGCTCAACTACCACTGGTGCGGGTGTGATGGTTGCCAGAGGGGTCGGCTTGGACCGCTTCGCGGCCGTCTTCGGTGTGACCCGTTTGCGCGGTGCCTTGGCAGTGCCGAGGCCGGCGAGTTCCACTTTCAATGCCTTGACGGCCTTGCGGAGCTTTTTGGCGGCACGTTTGGCCGCCTTGAATTTGTCCTTCGCCGCCCGCAGGCCTAGTTTGGCCAATTTGGCGGCCTTTTTCGCCTGATCAGCCTGCCGCTGTGCCAGCGCGATACGGCTGAGTAGTTTATTCTTGGCGGCGGAAGCAGGAACGGAAGATTTCATCGTCATGGGAACAGGGGTTGGGCATCGAGCTGTCTCAACCTAGCCCACCCGCATCAGGACGGCAACGTCCGGAATGTTACATTTTCCGAGCCCCGAGCCAGCCCTCAGGCCGGGAGGGGTGCCGCGGGAGCGGCCGGAGCTGCCACCGGTTCCAACTTCGGCTTCGGCGTGCCCACGAGCACACCAAGGTGTTCCTGGATCTTCTGGAAGAATTCCACATTCAGGTCGCCCACCGGCACCTCGTAAAGCTGGTGCGTCGCCATGTGCTCGTAGATCTGCCGCTGCCCGTCCTCGGTGTAGCCGCGCAGCTTGATCTGCCGCTTCCGCTCCAGCATCAGCGCCAGGAACTGCAGGAGCGGGGTGTTCAGGGTCTGGGATCCCAGGTCCGGTGACTCGCCACCGGCCGGCGTGGCCAGGGTGAGGAAAAGGTTGTCCGCCGTCAGCTTGAGGTTTCGCGCCGGATCCTCGTCGGCCTTGCGCTGCTTGAAGCCCACGACCCAGCGGCAGTAGATGAAGGCCGGCGGCATGAAGCGGCCGTCCTCGCTCTCCAGCAGGTCGCGCCGGGCGACCTCACCCGTCGCCTCCCGCACGAGGTAGCTGGCGACACGGTCATTCTCGGCAAAATCACGGCCGCTGACGAAACACTTTGTGGCAATCGGGTGAAGAGTTAACTCCATGGGCGTTTTCTTGTTTACCCCCGCGCCTCCCGAACGCTAGCAAATTTCCGCATGAAGGGGC
>Ga0209770_10001446_pt1 | contig 12313 bp, 12 predicted proteins | sample LauGreSu1BDMLBDD_2_FD_187572 | JGI IMG/M metagenome (GOLD analysis project Ga0209770, IMG submission 187572) | Freshwater lake microbial communities from Lake Michigan, USA - Su13.BD.MLB.DD (SPAdes) (version 2) | ecosystem: Environmental > Aquatic > Freshwater > Lake | place: Lake Michigan, USA...
CTTTGCGCCAAATTAATAAATCGTTGTTTCTGTTCCATTGGTAACTCATTTTTCCAGGGCATAACCCCCAGTCTATGTGTAACCCATGTCCTCGGTCACTTTGTAACCGATCTCCTCGGTTCATACCCCCCCCCGGTCCGGCTGATGTACTCTCCTGATCACGCCTTGCTTTGGGTGTGCAGGCGAATGCTCGGAAAGCACAGAGTTATGAAAAATAGCAAACAAAAAACGAAATGGGTCAAATGGGTCCTCACTATGATTCTCGCGTATCTGATCGGATGTAGTTCTGTTCCTGGCCAATCCATATTCTTCTCCATGGCATTATCACACGCAAAATCCCGTGCCCATCACCGTGGTGCAACCGGGCGATTCCGATTTGCCGTTGCGCAAGATCACCGCTGTTCTGGCGGACATCGGACCTCGCCTATGGAGGCAGGGAGCCCACGGCGGCGGAAAAGATGGGGATTGTCGCGAAGCGGGGGATGTCTCTCGTGTTTTTCCCTTCGACTTTTGCGCTTATCATAAAGGAATTCATCGGGTATATCGGGCCCCCCACCGACGAGCAGGGGCTTTCACCGTTTCGGTCAAGCAGAGGTACAACCACCTTGCACGACTGGCCGTGGGCAAGGGGCTGAAGGAGGAGGGCTACCTGTTCAAGGAGGATTGCAAGACCTCGAAGGAAAACGCGGAATCCTTTGCATCGCTGCGCGCTGTTCCGCAGGGTGATCGGTAGAGCGGGCCCTGTCGGGTTGTTTTAGTCCCCATGCCAACTTTACCTACTGAGCTGCTCGGGCGCCTTCCGCGCGAGAAGCCTGCAGGTTTTCCAATTCCTCCTTTCTCCCCAGGGCGTGGAGGGCCACGAGCCCCTTCGCTTTTCCTGAACACGAAAAAACCGCGGCGGGTTATCACCCCATACCCCGCCGCAATACACCTTTTACAAGACCCTTGCAAGCGTGCTGCCGCAGCGGCACGCATCCTTTTAAGAACGATTCGCGAACGCTGGCGAGAGACGGGTGCGGCGCGAAAGCATCCTTCATCTGCTTCGAAAAATTCAGGGTTTTCGAGATATACCCGCAGGCCACTCGTTGCGAAAGATGCTAATGCGGAGGACATTCCTTTCAGTCATCAAAAAACATGATGTGATCCTTCTGATCTTTGCTCATGCAGGGAATCCAAGGTTTTCATGCCCAGTGGATTCTTTTCAGCAATTCATCTGAGGCGATTAGGCGTTCGCGGGCCCGCCGTTCCCTCAGCGCATCGATCAATGCCAGAATCTCGTTGAGCCGGACGTCCCGGCGCACGGCTTTCGGGGCGGATGGTGGCAGTGACTCCACTCCGTATCCGAGTTTTTCGCCCGAGGCATCCGCCCACACGGAGATGTTTTCCTTTGCGAAGGAAATAAACTCAGCCAACGGCGGCGACGCATAGCATGTGGGAATCCTTCGGTTTGGCCCTCCCATGACCAATGGCAAACACAGCGCAATCCGTGAATCAGGAATTCTTGAACGGCACCTTGTCCAATCCCACGGTTTTTGGGGTCAACCACCCCCCTCTGTCCGCGTCTCTGCACGGCAACATGGAATTCGGATGTCCTCATTCCCAGCTCTCCCCCCACGACCGCATTAGGCCGGGCAGCCTGCTCAAGAATCAACTCGAGCTAAGACATGAATATCTAATTATTTCGTTATTATTAATGGTATTAATTAAAATAATCAATTCGCTAAACCCGAATCCGGCTTTTGAAGAAGATCGTTTAGTGCGGGAGGGCCGGTGCACAGTGGTGGTGTGAACAAAACCGACACCGCTCACGCCGCACCAAACGATACATTCAAATTCAGGCCGCTTTTCGGCTCTGGCGTGATCAAATTGCAGGCGACGGCCAAGGCGGTGACGCCGTTTGCTGGGATGGCTTCGTTTTTTGCGTGGCTTGGGGCTTTGGAGTTTCCGAAACAGGCGGCAATGGTGATGCCGTTCGAGTATCGGTCGCCGAGTGCGATCGCTCCGGAGCAGACTCTACTGGCGTTCATCAGCGCGGTGGTGGTGGGGGCGAGTCGGTTTGCGCATGCGGGATGGCTGAGGCATGAGAAGGCGTTCCATGCGCTCTTGGGGATGGAGAGGTTTCCGGGCGAGGATGCGATCCGGAGATTTTTCCATCGATTCACACAGGCGAGGACCGAAGCGTTCTGGCGTCCTCTCTGGAAGGAGATGCTGGAGGTGATGGAGGCGCCGAAGGCGGGGTTCTCGCTGGACTTGGATTCGACGGTGTTTTTGCGTGAAGGCAATCAGCAGGGGGCGGCGAAGGGTTACAACCCGAGGCGGCCGGGGCGCAAGAGCCACCATCCGATTCTGGCGGTGCTGGCGGAGATGCCCACAGTGTTGCACACATGGTTGCGGCCGGGGAATACGGGGGCGGGCCGGGATGTGGTGGAGTTTTTGAAGGAGGCGCTGAAGCATTTGCCTGCGGGAATGGGGATTCGCTGCGTGAGGGCGGACAGCGGGTTTTTCGATCAGAAGCTTCTGGGATTTTTGGAGGATCGGGGGCTGACCTACATCGTGGTGGCGCGGTTGGGGGCTCCGCTCAAGGGGTTGCTTTCGGGCATCCAGAAGTGGACCGTGGTGGAGGGCGGCTATGAGGTCAGCGAACTGAGGATCAAACTGGCGTGCTGGAATGTGGAGCGGCGGTTTGTGGTGTTGAGGGAAAAGATCCGTGAGGGCAAGGACGCGGTGGGGCGCAAGCTTCTGGATGTGCCGGGCTACACCTATCGGGTCTGGGTGACGAACCGGTCGGAGTCGGCGGTGGAGATCTGGTGGGATGACAACGGGCGGGCGACGGTGGAACAGCGAATCGAGGAGATGAAGAACGATCTGCATGCCGACGGGTTTTGCACGAAGGCGTTTTTCGCAACGGAGGCGGCGGTGTTCGTGGGAGGAGCGATCTTGGGGCGAAAAGGACGGGAGGTGGCAGTGAGGTTTTCCGAAAGCTGGGGAGGACTCACGAAGCACATCCCGCTGATCGAGGCGGCCTTGAAAAGAGGGCATCCAATAGCGCCGCTTTTGGCCCGACCGCCAACCTTGGAAGACAAATGGAGCGAGTTGGCCTGCGGAGGTTGCGCGATTTGAACTGGATTTCAGCCAGGGGAATTCACTTCAAAAGCCGGATTCGGGTTTATCTCCCCCGCACTCCTCAACGCCGATCCACCTCTTACTGCCGCGCGCTGATCAGCCCATGTTCAAGCGCCAACTGCCGAAGTTAGGATTATTCTTCGCCTGCGAGCCAGGCTGCGAGCCTCGGAACATCGTAACGCAAGTCACGGATGGCGGCTGATTTCACAGTGACACAATATTGTGATGTTTTTCCAGGGCAAGGCACGCCGGGGCAACAAAAAACCCCTCCCGCGCGATGGCAGGAGGGGTTTTCGGAAAAAGGATCGCGTCTTACTTCACATGCGACGAGACGAGCTTGGTCATCTCGAACATGGTGACTTGGGACTTCCCGCCGAAGATAGGCTTGAGGAGCGCGTCGGCGTTGATGTTGCGCTTGTTCTTGGCGTCTTGGAGATCGTGTTTTTTGATGTAGTCCCAGACTTTCTTGGTGAGCTCGCCGCGGGAGAGCGGGGTGGAGCCGACAACGGCCGCGAGAACGGCGTCAGGTTGAACGGGTTTGAGGAGGGCGGAATTGACTTTGCGTTTAGGTTTGGCAGCAGTTGGCATGTTGGGTGGTTTCTTTTGGTTGCAACACCGTAAGCCGTGAGGCGCGGTATCTGTGTTCTTGAGGTTTTTCGAACTGGGCGGACTGATAGCAGGATCGCGAGAAAGGAGTCCACCTTTTCTTTTGCGGATTATCCAGAGGAGGTGCGGAGGGTTTTGGAGAGTTCGGCGGCTTGGTTTTTTAGGTTAGCGAGCGAGCCGTCATTCCAAATGACAAAATGCGAGAGAGAGGTTTTCCGGTCGAGCGGAAGTTGGGCGCGAATGATCGACTCTGCTTCGTCGCAGGGCAGGCCTCGAGCAGCGGTGCGGGCGGATTGCATGTCGGGCGAGCAGGCGACTGTGACGATGCGGTCGAAGAAATGCTCTGCGCTGGTTTCGAAAAGGAGCGGGATTTCGACAACGAGATCGGTGGCGGATTGGCGGCACTCTTCGGCGATTTGAGTCCATCGCTCGCGGATGCGCGGGTGGAGGATCGACTCGAGGCGGGACTTGGCGGCGGGGTCATGGAAAACTAAGCGCCGGATCGCGGCTCGGTTGGGCTGGCCGTCGGGGGTGTAGGCATCGGCGAAAAGCTCGGAGGTGATGCGGCGCCGCACTTCAGGGTCGTGCTCGAGGAGTTCGCGCGAGGCGGCATCTGCATCGAACAAACGCGCTGCGAGCTTTTCGGCCAACATTTTTGAGAGGGTTGACTTGCCCGTGCCGATGCCGCCAGTGACTCCGATGACCGCCATGCTTCAAGCAATAACAAGCCGGCCGATCGAAAGCTAGCGCAGGTTCAGCCAAGCGGGATCGCGGTAGCGTTCGCTGGCTATAGCCGCAGCGGATTTTTCGAGAGCGGGGAGATTTCCCTGCGGCAAAACCTCCCTCCCTAAAGCCTCGGCCAGCAGGATGGGCGCGACAGCGGCATGGAGCGAGCCTTGGTAAAGAACGCCGCGACGGGAACGACGCAACGCGCCACCGAGGATTTTGCGCGAGCCCGCGACGATGTCGTAGGCGACGGGACTTTCGAAACACACCGGACCGCAGCGACAATCCTGAAGCAAGACCAAATTGGCGTCGGGGAGGATTTGGCGTATCGCAGGCAGGATCGCCTTGTGGATCGCCTGATAGATTTGCGCGGAGCTGAGGCAGGCGAAGGCCCCGCTGGCAGGAATCGCCAGCCCAAGCGTGAGTTCTTTTCCATGAAAAACCGTTCCGCCTCCGGTCCAGCGTCGCATGAGCGGGCGGCCGTTGGCGAGGTTTTGGACGCTTTGCAGGCGCTGCGAGTAGCCGAAAGTCACCGCCGGTTCCGCCCATCGATAAGTGCGCAGGACCGGAGTCTCCGCGACTCCGCCCAGTGCCTCGTCGCAAGCCATCTGCTCGGCGGGCGTGCGCTGACACGGGTCATCCCAAAAGAGAATGCGTGCGAAGGTTTTTTTCATGGTTTGCGGAGGAGAGCCTGTTTAATTTCACGGGTCATGGCAAAGCAAGCACTCGGCAAGGGTCTCGGCGCGCTCATCAACAAACGCGTCGCCAGCCCAGCTCCCATCGAGGAGCACGGGGAGAAAATCCAAAAGCTCCCCCTTTCCAGCATCACGCCCAGCCCGCTCCAGCCGCGCCAAGATTTCCCCACCGAGCATCTCAATGAGTTGGTGGAGAGCATCCGCGAGCGCGGGATCATTCAGCCGTTGATCGTCCGCCAGGTCGATGGCACCTACGAACTCATCGCTGGCGAACGCCGTTGGCGCGCCGCGAAGGAACTCGGACTCTCCGAGGCTCCAGCCATCGTGCGCGAAGCCAGCGACCGCGAGGTTTTGGAGTTGGCGCTCATCGAAAACCTGCAACGCGAAGGGCTCAACCCGATTGAGGAGGCCGCCGCCTACTCGAAGCTGCATCAGGATTTCAGCCTCACGCAGGAGGAAATCGCCCGCCGAGTTGGAAAAAGCCGCGCTGCCGTGGCCAATGCCATGCGCTTGCTGGATCTCGCAAGCGATGTGCAGTCTCTACTCAAACACAGCCGCATCTCGGTCGGCCACGCGAAGGTGCTGCTCTCGCTCCGCAGCCAGGAGGAGCAAAAACTCCTCGCCGACCAGATCGTGCGCTCCGGCCATTCGGTGCGCGTTGCCGAAAAACTCGCTGCGCAGCTCATGCAAGAAAGCGGCCAGCCACGCAAAGGCCGCGCCAAAAACCGCCCGCAAGAGCCCGTCGCCGCCATGCAGCGCGTGCAAAATCTCCTCACCCATCGTCTCTCCACGCGCGTCTCAATCCATCATGGCCACAAGAAGGGCCACATCGCGATAGAGTATTACGGCCACGACGACCTCAACCGCATCCTCAGCCTGCTCGGAGTCGTAGAGGAATAACCAGTGTCTGCCCTTGATAAAATCCTGATGCCTGCGGTGAATTTCTTCGACTCGGATTATTTTCCCGAGGGCGTGGAAAAAACGCGCGGGCTACCTGAGCGCTTTGAAGTCAAGCGCGCCGTTCCGTTTCTCATTCTTCACCTTGGTTGCCTCGGCGTGATCTGGGTTGGCTGGAGCTGGGCGGCCATGGCGACGGCGGCGGCGCTATATTTTTTGCGAATGTTCGCGATCACGGGATTTTATCACCGCTACTTTTGCCATCGCGCTTTCCACACTTCGCGGCCGATGCAGTTTTTGTTCGCGCTCGCAGGGCTGACTGCCGTTCAGCGCGGGCCGCTCTGGTGGGCGGCGGTGCATCGCCACCATCATGCGCACTCGGACGACGAGCACGATGTCCACTCTCCGGGCGTAAAGGGTTTTCTATGGGCGCACATCGGCTGGCTCACCAGCAGCCGGAATTTTCCCACCGACTACCGCCTCGTGAAGGATTTGGCGAAATACCCGGAGCTGGTTTTTTTGAACCGTTTTGACCTCATCGGGCCGGCGATTTTGTTTGCAGGGCTCTTTGGCTTCGGAACCGCGCTAGAGGCTTACGCGCCCGGCCTCGGCACCTCGGGCTGGCAAATGGTCGTCTGGGGTTTCTTCATCAGCACGACTGTGCTTTTCCATGGCACCTGTTTCGTGAATTCGCTTGCTCACTGTTTTGGAAACAAGCGTTTCGACAACGGCGATGACAGCCGCAACAGCCTGTTCATCGCGCTCGTCACGCTCGGCGAGGGTTGGCACAACAACCATCATCAATACCAGGCCTCGGCACGGCAGGGCTTCTACTGGTGGGAGATCGATATTTCCTACTACCTCATTCGCCTGATGGGGCTTTTCGGCATCGTCTGGAATATCAAGCCGGTGCCGGCCGGAGTTTACGCAAAAGCCGCCCCCCCCCGAAGTGAGTGAGCGGATCGCCATCGTCGGGACCGGCGTCGCCGGCATGGGAGCGGCTTGGCAACTCCGCCGCTCGGCTGAGATCACACTCATCGAGCGCGATACGCGACCGGGCGGCCACACGAATACTGTGACGATCGACGAAGACGGCCAGGCCGTGCCGATCGACACGGGATTTATTGTTTTCAACCACGCCACCTACCCGAATCTCGTGGCGCTTTTCCGCGAACTCGGGGTGGAAACCAAACCCGCCGAGATGTCGTTCAGCGTCCGCCACGAGCCGGCGAATCTCGAATACAACGGCATGGGGCTGGACAAACTTTTCGCCCAGCGGCGAAACATCGTGCGGCCCCGCTTCCACGCGCTCGTGCTCGCGATCATGCGGTTCTTCCGTGTCGCCCGAGCCGCGCTAGGAAAACCCGCAGATCTCGAATGCACCGTTGCCGAGTTTGTGGATCGGCACCGGCTGGGACGCGATTTTCTTGAATTTTATCTCGTTCCGATGAGTTCGGCGGTTTGGTCCACGGAGCCAGGGCGCATGCTGGATTTTCCCGCGCTCAGCCTGATCCGTTTTTTCCAAAACCATGGATTCCTCGGCGTCACCACCCACCATCCGTGGTTCACTGTCAGCGGCGGCTCGCAAAACTACCGCGATAAAATCCTCGCCGCTTTCGATCCCGTGCGCCTTCCAGCCAAGGTTGTCGCCATTTCGGAGAGCGAGGAAAAAGCCCGGGTGCGAATCGAAGACGGCACGGAATTGGAATTCGATCGCGTGATCATCGCCACTCATGCGGACGAGGCATTGGCGATGCTGGCCGCGCCGGATGCGGATCAACGCAGACTTCTTTCGGCATTCCCCTACCAGGAAAACACGGCCACGCTCCACACCGACACCTCGGTGATGCCGCGCGCTCGCCGCGCCTGGGCTTCATGGAACTACCGAGTGGAAAGCCAGCCGGGCGGAGGAACCCGCGCGACGACGCATTATTGGATGAACTCGCTACAAGGCGTTTCCAAAAAACGAAACTACTTCGTCTCGATCAACGGCGCTGAGAGCATTCTCGAGGCAGCCGTGCTTTACCGGACGGTGTACCACCATCCCGTCTACACTCTTGAAGCCATGCGCGCGCAGCGGGAGCTTCCTTCTCTGAATAACCGCTCTCCCCGCCAGCGAGTGTTTTTTTGCGGAAGCTATTTCCGGCATGGGTTCCATGAGGACGCTTATTCCTCCGCTGTGGACCTTGCCCGCGTGCTTCGGCCGGTTCTGGCGCGATGAACTCCTGCCTCTACGAGTGCACCGTGATGCACCGTCGGCTCGCGCCCAAGAGACACGAGTTTGTTTATCGGATTTTTCTTTTCCTCTTCGATCTCGAGGAATTACCGGAAATCGAGCGCCGAGTTCCGTTTTTGAGCGTTAACGCGCCGAATCTCTACTCGCTCCGCAAAGAGGATTACTTCCAGTTCCACTCGCGCGGCATCCGCCATAACCTTGATACCTTCCTCGCTACCCCCCCCCCCCCATTCGCCCTGCACGCGTCCAACTCCTCACGCTCCCCCGCTTGCTCGGCTATACCTTCAACCCCGTGTCGGTCTTTTTTTGTTTCGATGAAAACAACCGCCCGCTGACCTCGGTGATCCAAGTCGGCAATACATTCGGCGAGCTGAAACCCTATCTAGTTCCGTGCGATCCTGCCGGCTCGGGATTCCATGTCCGCGTGCCGAAGAACTACTATGTCTCGCCCTTCTCCGCGCTCGATCTGGAGTTCGACTTCCGCTTCGAACTGCCCGGCCCGCGCCTGCGTTTGGCGATCGACGACTACTCCGGCAGCGAGCGCGTTTTAATCACCACGGTTACGGGTGCGCGCGAGGAACTCACCGCGGCCAACCTCGCCCGCTTCACGCTCCGCTACCCACTGGTCACGCTGAAGGTCATTTTTTTCATCCATTGGGAAGCCCTCCGGCTCTGGCTCAAAAAAATCCCGTTCCGCATGAAAGAAGCCGACCCCCAGCTCCAGCATGGCGCTCACCGCGTCCGTTGAAATCGGCTCATCCAATGTCTTGCCCCTCCACCGCGTCCGGTGACAGATTCCCCCACATGAAGAGCCACCTCTTTGGTTTCCTCCTCGCGTTGCTGACCGCATCCACCCTGTCAGCGCAAACCTCCCTGCGCGGCGATGGTCGCCAAGCAGTCGAAAAATCCGGCATTGCCCTCGTGAAACCCCAAAAGTGGTCGAAACCCAACGAGGCCGTGGTGATCCGCTTTATCGCCTACACAAACCGTGGCGGCTACTTTGTGCTTCGCACCCCGAGCGGGCAGGATCAGCAAGTATGGGTCGAGCAAATCGTCGGCGGTGCGCTGATTACGAATCCCGAAATTCCCGCCGAAATCATTACGCCAGCCCAGCGAAATGCGCTCCAGGCCCAGATCAATGTATTCAAGCACCTCCTCATTCAAGTTCCTGCCGCGAAAATCGAACTTGAACAATTTGCGGCCCCACTCGTCGAGGCGATCAAGCTCTACGATGGGGGAGAGGTGCGGATCAAGGGCCGATGGGAGCCGGTAGCGACCTTCCGGGCGCGAGAGTTTTCCATTGCCGAATCGCAGCTTCGCCAAGCGATCAATCAGGAAACCGAAAAAGCAAAATTCGATCTCGAACAGCATTTCCTCTTCAAGCAACTCCTCACCCTCTCCAAGGGAAACTCGCGGCTGGAGGCCAAAATCGAAGCTATCCGCGCGGGTTTTAAAAGCAAAGTCCTCGCGGAGCGGCAGGCCCACACCATCGAGGCGCTCTCGAATCCAAACACCTCGGACGCCGAAGCCACGCAGCTTCTCGCGGAGCTTAATACAATCAATGATCCCGACCCGCGCGTGACCCTCATCCTCCAGCAAGCCGTCACGGCTGGTCTTCTTCAGAAGGAAATTTCAAAACTCCAGAAGGAAATGGAGGCTTTCTTTGCAGCCATGACACCGGGCGACACACCCCCGAAGCTCTCCGTCACCCTCGAGCTAAAACAACAAATCCTCTCCGAACAAGTCGCCAAACTCCACAGCTCCACGCCACCAGCCGCCATTCGAATCCCCGAGGAGAATGCCCGCGCGCTTTCGGAAATTACCACCGGTCTCCCCAAGCTCTCGGCATTGTTCGAGCAGCGGAATTATTCTGAGGCTGTCACTATTTTGAGCCGCCTCACCCCGCATGCCGCGAGGATTGGCCCGAGAACGGAAGCAGTTTTTGTTTCGTTGAAATCCACCGCTACAGAAAAAGTTGAGCTTTTCACCAAACTCCGCACGGAGGGCGAAACCGCCGAGAGGGAAGGCAACGCCAAGGAAACCATCGCAAAATACTCGGCTGCGCTGGAAGTCTCACCGAACACCGCGCTTTCCGCCAAAATCGAGCAACTCAAAAATCCACCCAATAAACAGCCATGAGCACCCAGCCGCTCACTGGACACAAATACCCCGGCGACCCCTGCACGATTGTGATCTTCGGCGCCTCGGGTGACCTCACAAAACGCAAGCTCATCCCCGCCCTCTACAATCTCAAAGTCCTCAAACTCCTCCCTGAGAATTTTGCAGTCATCGGCGTGGCCGTCACCGATAGCAACGATGAACTCTACCGCACGAAAATCACTGAGGACATCAAGCAATTCGCCACCCGTCCGGTCGTCGATTCCGAGTGGGACGACTTCGTGAAGCGCTCCTACTACATCTCGGGTGACTTCAACAGCCCCGATACCTTCGCCCACCTCGGCAACAAAATCGCGGAGGCTCAAAAGACCTGGAATCTCCCCGGCAATGTCCTTTTCTACCTCGCCATCTCGCCCACATTTTTTGGCAAGGTCGTCGAGCAACTCGGAGCCGCCGGACTCACGCAGGAAAGCCCCGGCGCCTGGCGCCGCATCATCATCGAAAAACCCTTCGGCCACGACCTGCAATCCGCCCGCGACCTCAATGCCCAGCTCACCTCGCATGTCGCCGAGTCGCAGATTTACCGCATCGACCACTACCTCGGAAAAGAGACCGTGCAGAACATCATGGTTTTCCGTTTTGGCAACAGTGTCTTCGAGCCCATCTGGAACCGCCGCTACATCGACTACGTCCAGATCACCGTGGCGGAAAAACTCGGCGTCGAACTGCGCGGTGGCTACTACGACTACTCGGGCGTCACACGCGACATGGTGCAAAACCACATCCTCTCCGTGCTCTCGCTCATCGCCATGGAGCCTCCCACCTCGATCACCGGCGACAGCGTGCGCAACGAAAAGGTGAAAGTCCTCGAAGCTATCCGCCCGATGGATCCCGAAGAGGTCCTCGTAAATACCGTCCGCGGACAATACGACTCCGGCCTGATCGACGGCAAAAATGTCCCCGCCTACCGCACCGAGAAGGATGTCGATCCCAAGTCGAACACCGAGACTTTCGTCGCCATGAAGCTCATGGTGGAAAACTGGCGTTGGGCCGATGTGCCGTTCTACATCCGCAGTGGCAAACGCCTCGCCGAGCACACCACGCAAATCGTTATCGGTTTTAAGCGCAGCCCGCTCCTCCTTTTCGGAAAAAACGCCGACGCCGACATCACACCGAACCGCCTCGTGATTCATGTGCAGCCCGACGAAGGCATCACGATGGACATCCACGCCAAAAAACCCGGCCCGGGCCTTCCCATCGCGAATGTCCCACTCGATTTCAGCTACAGCGAATTCGGCGAAACCACCGCCGCCACCGGCTACGAGACGCTTCTCTACGATTGCATGATCGGCGACATGACGCTCTTCCACCGCTACGACAGCGTGGACGCCTCCTGGCGCATCGTGAATCCCATCCTCGATGTCTGGCAGGCACTGCACCCGCGCGATTTCCCGAACTACGCCTCTGGATCCTGGGGTCCCGAAGCCGCTGACAAGCTCATCGAAAAAGACGGTCACCAGTGGCATTACTACAAATTGGAACGCTGAGATGCCCTCGCGTCCCCACCTGCTCCTTGCCGGCGACATCGGCGGCACGAAGGCGAACATCGCCCTCTTCCATGTCGTCGGGAACAAACTTTCCCTCGTCCGCGAGCAACGCTACCCCAGCGCCGGCTATCCCGGCCTGAACGCCATCCTCCGCGAATTCCTCTCTGACGAAACCCAGCCGATCCTCGCCGCCGGTTTCGGCATCCCCGGCGTCGTCTCAAACGGTCATTGAAAACCGGATTTCACGACCCCGGCGGGAAGTCCACGATTTGAAAAAACCGAAAACGGACCCAGAAGAGGCCTGGTTAGCCCAGCATGCTCTTTTGCTCATGTTTCATTCCAAAAATCGGCTCCCGCCTTCAAAA
>Ga0209770_10001450_pt1 | contig 12279 bp, 9 predicted proteins | sample LauGreSu1BDMLBDD_2_FD_187572 | JGI IMG/M metagenome (GOLD analysis project Ga0209770, IMG submission 187572) | Freshwater lake microbial communities from Lake Michigan, USA - Su13.BD.MLB.DD (SPAdes) (version 2) | ecosystem: Environmental > Aquatic > Freshwater > Lake | place: Lake Michigan, USA...
ATCGTCCCGAGATTCGGAAATTTCCTTCGCGCATCCACGGCCTCCGGTGTTTCATCCCGCCGCCTTCGATCCATGCCGAAACGCACCGACATCCACTCCGTCCTCATCATCGGCGCCGGGCCGATCATCATCGGCCAGGCCTGTGAGTTCGACTACTCCGGCACCCAGGCCTGCAAGGCCCTCCGCGAGGAGGGCTACCGGGTCGTGCTGGTGAACTCCAACCCGGCGACGATCATGACCGATCCGGAGTTCGCCGACCGGACCTACATCGAGCCCGTGACCCCGGAGGTCGTGGAGAAGATCATCGTCCGCGAACTCGAGGAGATGCGCCGGCTCGGGGTGCCGACGGAATCCAGGAACCCCGGAGTGGCGCACAAGCTGGTGCTGCTCCCGACCCTTGGCGGTCAGACCGCCCTCAACACCGCCATGCGCCTGCACAAGTCGGGCGTGCTGGCGAAGCACGGGGTCGAGATGATCGGCGCCAAGGCCGAAGCCATCGAGAAGGGCGAGGACCGGCAGATCTTCAAGGACCTCATGCTGTCGATCGGGCTGGACGTCCCCGTCAGCGGCACGGCCCACGACATGCCAGAGGCCCGCGCGGTGGCCGAGAGGATCGGGCGCTTCCCGGTCATCATCCGCCCCGCATTCACCCTTGGCGGCACCGGCGGCGGCATCGCCTACAACCGCGACGAGTTCGAGGAGATCGCCAAGCGCGGAATCGACCTCTCCCCCGTCTCGGAAATCCTCGTCGAGGAGTCCCTCCTGGGCTGGAAGGAGTACGAGATGGAGGTGATGCGGGATCGGGCCGACAACTGCGTCATCATCTGCTCGATCGAGAACTTCGACCCCATGGGGGTCCACACGGGCGATTCCATCACGGTCGCGCCCATCCAGACCCTCACGGACCGGGAGTACCAGATCATGCGCGACCAGAGCTTCGCCGTGATCCGCGCGGTGGGTGTCGAGACCGGTGGCTCCAACATCCAGTTCGGCGTGAGTCCCGACACCGGACGGATGGTGATCATCGAGATGAATCCGCGGGTGAGCCGCAGCTCGGCCCTCGCCTCGAAGGCGACCGGGTTCCCGATCGCAAAGATCGCCGCGAAGCTCGCAGTGGGCTACCTGCTCGACGAGATCCGCAACGACATCACCCGGGAGACCCCCGCCAGCTTCGAGCCGACGATCGACTACGTCGTCACCAAGATCCCCCGGTTCGCCTTCGAGAAGTTCCCCCAGGCGGATCCGACCCTGACGACCCAGATGAAGAGTGTCGGCGAGGCGATGGCCATTGGCAGGACCTTCAAGGAGAGCCTCCAGAAGTGCCTCCGCTCGCTCGAGATCGGACGCTACGGGCTGGGGGGCGACGGCAAGCCCTGGCGCATCAGTGGATGGAATCCCCGGATGGAGGGCTCGGAGTCCCAGCCGGAGGGCCGCATGGTGGTCGATGTCTTCGGGGACCGGGACACCTTCCCGCGGGATGTCATCTCCCGGAAGCTGAGTGTCCCCAACTCGGACCGCATCTTCTTCATCCGCCATGCCTTCCGGGCCGGCTTCTCGGTCGATGAGATCTTTCAGCTCTCGAAGATCGACCGCTGGTTCCTGACCCAGATCCGCGAGATCGTGGAGATGGAGGAGGAACTGGCCGCGTCCGTCCGCTGAGGCCCCATGCCGGGCACCGGGCGTCCCCGGCTCCTCGAACGGCTTTTGATGTCCCAGTGGGGTGCCCGGGTCGTCCTGACTGCACACGGAATCCCTCGGGGAGCAGGATTTCCGACACCCCGGCGACAGGAGGGACCTCCGCCGATCCGTCTCGGGGATTCCCTCCGAGGGCATCCAGGCCTCGCATGCCGGGTGATTCGGCGATTCCAAAGCCGTCCAACTTGCAGTACTCCCGAATGCAGACACCCTGAATCGTCGTCTGATCCACCATGAGAATACCCCCAGTCCTCCATCTCCTCCTGATGACCCTTGGTCTTCTCTCAGCGACCGGCACCTCGCTCGCCCAGTCGCAGGTCCGGACCCCGCAATCCGCCACCAATTCAGCCCGCCCCATGAACTCCTTCCAAAGACCCCAGGAGACCGACCTGAAGAAGAAGCTCACTCCCGAGCAGTACAAGGTCACCCAGCAGTGCGGCACGGAGCCGCCGTTCCGCAACGCCTACTGGGACAACAAGAAGCCCGGGATCTATGTCGACATCGTCTCGGGCGAACCCCTGTTCAGCTCCCTCGACAAGTTTGATTCCGGATCGGGTTGGCCGAGCTTCACCCGACCGATCGAGGGAACCGACATCGTCGAAAAGAGGGACGTCACCCACGGGATGGTCCGGACGGAAGTACGCTCCAAGGCGGCCGATTCCCATCTGGGTCATGTCTTCGATGACGGTCCCGGCCCAACGGGACAACGCTACTGCATCAATTCCGCCTCCCTTCGTTTCGTTCCCGTGGAACGCATGGCAGAGGAGGGCTTTGGGGCGTATCTGGGCCCATTCGTGAAGGCGGGCCTCATTCCCCTTGCGACGGCCGGGACCGCTCCGGGCGCGGCTGCTGCCGGTTCCCGGGAGACCGCCATCCTCGCCGGGGGATGCTTCTGGGGCATGGAGGAGATCCTCCGCAAGATCCCCGGTGTCCTGCAGACCTCGGTCGGCTACACCGGCGGCTCCATCCCAAATCCCACCTACAAGCAGGTCTGCACCGGACAGACCGGCCACGCCGAGGCCATCGAGATCGTGTTCGACCCCAAGCGCCTGAGCTACGAGAAGCTCATCGGGGTCTTCTTCCGGATGCACGATCCGACGACCCTCAACCAGCAGCACAACGACCGCGGGACCCAGTACCGGTCCGCGATCTTCTACCTCGATGACCGGCAGCGCGAGATCGCGGAGACGGTGAAGGCTCGGGTCGACAAATCCGGTCGCTGGAAACGACCGATCGTGACCGAGATCACCCCCGCGTCGACCTTCTTCCCCGCGGAAGCGTACCACCAGGACTACCTCGTAAAAAACCCGGGAGGCTACAACTGCCACGTGCTGCTTCCCGAGTAGCCGGGCTTTGTCCCGGGGAATCGATTCATTCCAATGGACGCCGCCCTTCTGGGCGGCGTTTCTGCTTTCAGGGCCTCCGTCGGGGAATCGCCTCGAATTCGGGTTCGACTTCCCCCGAATCCATGGCATCGAGAAGAGATGCAACCTCGCCGCCTTGCACTCGTCTTGTCTGTCGTGGCCCCCCTGCTGATGGAGGCCGCCAGCCCCACGCCTCCCCGGTTCAGCGTGGCGTTGATGGACACCAACACGAGCCCCCGGGTGGATTTCGCGAAATACGCCTTTGGCAAGTGGCTCGCGGACAACCCGATCCCGGCCGACAAGTCGCGCTGGGGTGGGTTCGATGAACTGGCCCAGTTCAACTGGGCGGCCCTGAAGGACATCCTCGAGACCACGGCAGCGAAACAGAACGCTCCGGGATCGGTGGATCAGAAGGTCGGGGACTTCTTCGCCTCGGCCATGGACCAGAAGGCGATCGATGCGGCGGGCCTCAAGCCCATCGAGGCGCGCCTCGGTCAGATCGCAGGGATCAGCTCCCTTGCCGACCTCACCCGCACCGTGTCGATCCTTCATCAGGAGGGGGTCAGCGCGGGCTTCTCCATGGGGGTCTCGGCCGACCAGAAGAAGAGCGACATCAATGCCCTCTATGCGAGCCAGGGGGGCCTGAGCCTGCCGAGCCGGGACTACTATTTCAGCGAGGCCTTCGCCAAGCAGCGCGGGGAGTTCATCGCCCACGTGGGTCGGCTGCTGACGCTGGCTGGCACGCCCCCAGCCGAGGCGGCGACGCAGGCCACCAACGTCTTCGAGCTCGAGAAGGCCCTCGCGACCCAGGCCAAGACCCCGGTCGAACTCAGGGACCGCGTGGCCAACTACAACAAGATGCCGACCTCCGCCCTCGCGGCGTTGATCCCGGCCTTCCCCCTCGACACCTACCTGAAGGATCGCGGGATCACCGGCCCGGCGGCGGCCGAAGTCATCGTCGGCCAGCCGAGGTTCTTCGAGGGGCTCCAGCAGACGCTCACGAACCGCCCGCTCTCCGACTGGAAGACCTACCTGCGCTACAAGACCCTGAACGATGCCGCCCCGGCCCTGGCCACCCCGTTCGAGGAGGAGAACTTCCGGTTCTATGGGACCGTGCTGCGCGGCACCCCGAAGATGGAACCCCGCTGGCAGCGGGCCGCCCGGATGGTGGATGGCGGGATCGGCGAGGCCCTCGGGAAGCTCTACGTCGACCGCTACTACCCACCCGAGGCCAAGGCCCGGATGGACGAGATGATCTCGAACATCAAGACGGTCATGCGCGAGCGGTTGCAGAAGCTGGAGTGGATGACCGAGCCCACCCGCCAGAAGGCCCTCGCCAAGTTCGACCGGTTCGTGGCCCGGATCGGGCACCCGGACACGTTCCGGGACTACTCCAGCGTGTCGATCCAGCGGGGCGACCTCTTCGGCAACCTGCGGGCCGCCACGGATTTCGAGATCCGGCGCAACCTCGCCAAGCTGGGCAAGCCCGTGGACAAGTCGGAATGGGGCATGACGCCGCCGACGGTGAATGCCTACTTCCAGCCCACGGCCAACCAGATCGTCTTCCCCGCAGGGATCCTCCAGCCGCCCTTCTTCGACTTCACCCTCGATGACGCGGTCAACTACGGCGCGATCGGCGGGGTGATCGGCCACGAGATCACCCATGGCTTTGACGACCAGGGGCGCCGGTACGATGCCGACGGGAACCTGACGGACTGGTGGACAGCGGCCGATGCGGAACAGTTCACGGCACGGGCGACGGCCCTCATCCAGCAGTACAACGCCTACAACGCGCTTCCCGGACTCAACGTCAATGGTGCGCTGTCCCTGGGCGAGAACATCGCCGACCTCGGAGGCACCTCGATCGCCTTCGAGGCCCTTCAGCGCTCCCTCAAGGGCAAGAAGGTGGCCCTGATCGATGGCATGACCCCGGAACAGCGGTTCTTCCTGTCCTGGGCCCAGCAGTGGCGGACGAATTTCCGCGAGGACGCCCTCCGCCGCCAGATCACGGTCGGCCCCCACTCCCCCGGCATGTTCCGGGCCGTCGGCCCGATCAGCAACATGCCCGAGTTCTTCGAGGCCTTCGGAATCCGGGAAGGCGACCCCATGTGGCGGAAGCCCGAGGTCCGGGTGAAGATCTGGTGACCGGCCCACGAATCCTTCAGGGATCAGGACAATTCCACCCCTCTAAGCAAAAACCCTAGTCGCAGGTAGTGCTGACCCCCGTATCCGGAGCGCATTACGTTGTGTAGACCAATGGAGGGGAGAGGTTACCCGTGGTGGGAAATCTCGCTCTCCCATCAAGGAGTCACAAAAAATGAAGCAGATCTCGATCCTGTTGGTCGCGATGCTTGGGGCTATCCAATCGATGGCCGCCGTGACGCTGCCCATCGAGGTGTTGGGCGCGCCCGGACATGTTGAAACGGTCGAGGTCCCCCTTCCTGAGGATTCGCCCGAAGTGACCGCCATGAGCCTGCGGGTTCACGGGCTGAATACCCGGGACAAAATGAGCCTGCGGCTCAACGACAGTCCGGATTGGATCACGTTGAATCCCGACAATGTTACTTTCCCATTCCCCGATGGGAAACTGTATGGAATGACCGGAGCCCAGGCGACGATCCGTATGATCGTGCCTCTTCCTCGTGGCGTGGTCCACAAAGGCCGGAACACGATCCAATTCCGCTTCAATGACCGTGATGGTCTCTCGATCGGATACCGAGTCCTGGCGTTCAACTTCCTGGCTACGCCCGATTCGCAACCACTGATTCCGGCCAGCGAGTTCGTACAGGAAAATCCATCGAAATGGCAGCCACCTGTCGACTCCGTCGAAGCGATCGCTGAGGGAAAGAAGCTCTGGTATTCCGCTCATCTTTGGGAAAACGGCCGCCCCATCAAGGTGACCTGTTCCGACTGCCATGCCCACGACGGTCGGGATCTCAAGTATTTCAACTACTCGAACCGTTCGATCATCGAGCGCTCAATCTATCACCAATTGACCCGGGAGCAGGGGAGCAAGATCGCCAGTTACATCCGATCGCTCCCAATACCCTACGAGGAGAATGGACGTCCTTGGAACCCCCCCTACCAGCCCGGACCAGGCCTCGACTCAAAACCCGTCCGCAGCTGGGCGGCTGGTGCCGGGCTAGAATGGGTGCTGGATCGGGATTATGACACTTTGAAGTACATCTTCCCTGATGAGGCATCCATCGATTCATACAACTTCTCCAAGACGACCAACGCTCGGGAGATACCCCTCTATGTCCAGTTCCCAGACTGGAACCACTGGCTCACCCATAGGCACCCCATCGACCGCGCCGCCGATTTGGGGAAACCTGATGGATGGATCCCACCTCTTGTCGACACCTACAAAGGATTGCGGACCAACGTTCAGCAGGTATTGAACTCGGAGGGACGTACGGCAGCGATCCATAGGTTCGTGTACCTATGCAACGAGGTTTGGAACCGTGCGCTTAGCGACGGACCGACCGGGATGTCGGTCCCCAAATGGAGGATCACAAAGATCTGGGAGATGATGCAGGAGTTCGAATTCGAGGGGGCGGCTCGGTCCTACTTCGGTCCGCAGGGAAACCCCAGGTCCTGGTTCGGCGGCGAGGTCTTTCGGACAGCCCCCCACCTAAACGAGTTCGCTGGCGATAAGAGAACGTGGGAGTTTGAGTCCATGCTCTGGTACCAACTCCAACTGGTCCTGAACGATAGCAATCGGAGGGTGGTGGACACCCACCCGATCGCTTTCGAGTATCTCCAACCGTTCTCCAATAACTGGGGATCGGAAGGCCTGCCTCCCTCCTACAGCATCATGCTCCTCGACAAGATCAAGGCTGGTGAGGCGAGTGCCGACTATCAACAGCTCCCAGGCATATCTTCGGCCGGCTGGTATGCACACCTGGTCAACCCGAACACCCTCTTCGAACGCAGATGGGTCTCTTCTGAGATCGACCGATTGAACCCATCCCTCAAGAATCGAATCGCTATTGCGTTGGCAACCGTGTGGCTGGACAAAAGCGAGAAATTCTCGGCTGAGGAATACCGGGAAAAGGGTTGGACAGAGGCGGCAATGCGTGTGCGAATCGCGACTCCCTTCGCTACTCTTCCGACTGCCTTGGAGTCCGTTGGGGCCAACCCCGAACTCATCCAGCGGGCTCGGAAGTTCGTTGCTGGTATTAATCCGGAACTGGGTACTACCCCCCCGGCGCCAACGAACCTGAGGGTGTATTAGGACGGTGACGATTCCTGCGTCATGACTGTCCAAGCTCCGTCGGCGCCGGACAACAACCACGTCGACGCCCCCACCGAAGACATCAATCTCGGTCGAAATGACCACTCTCGGAATCGAGATCGGCGGCACCAAGCTCCAACTGGTCGCCGGCACCGCTCAGGGTTCCATCCTGGAACGACGCCGACTCCAGGTGGATAGGACCTCGGGAGGCGAAGGGATCCGCAAGGAGATCGCCGCCCACCTCCCTGCCCTGATCGAGGCCCACAAACCCATCGGCATCGGCGTGGGTTTCGGAGGACCGGTCGACCACCGCACCGGACGGATCGCCTGTTCGCACCAGATCCCGGGCTGGCACGACTTTGAACTGGGTCGGTGGCTCCGTGGGCTCACCGGGCTCCCGATCGCCATCGACAACGATGCCAACGTCGCCGCCCTCGGCGAGGCCCGTCACGGGGCAGGCCGAAACCACGATCCCGTCCTCTGGATCAACATGGGCAGCGGGGTTGGAGGCGGGCTCGTGGTCCAGCAGCACCTCTACCACGGGGCCATCCCCGGGGAGGCCGAACTGGGCCACCTGCGCCTCGACAAGTCCGGCACCCTCGTCGAGGACCGCTGCTCCGGTTGGGCCGTTGATCGGCGGATCCGCGAGGCCATCACCCTCCATCCCGAAGGGCCGCTCGCACGACTCGTTGGCGACGCCAAGCAGGGCGAGGCCCGGTTCCTCGCCCAGGCCCTCGCGGACCACGACCCGATCGCCCAGGCCATCCTCAGCGAACTGGCCGACAATCTCGCCTTCGCCCTCTCCCACGCCGTCCACCTGTTCCATCCCCAGATCATCGTGGTGGGCGGGGGGCTCTCCCTCATCGGCACCCCTCTCCGGGACGCCATCGCCACCGCCCTTCCCGGGTATGTCATGGAATCGTTCCACCCTGTCCCGGCAATCGCCCTAGCCGGGTTGGGCGAGGATTCCGTGCCCGTCGGCGCCCTGGCTCTCGCCTTCGACGCCGCAGGCCGCGGGCGGGACTGAAACAGGGGTGCCGCCCGGATTCCCGGTGTCCGACCCATTTTCTCCTTGGAGCCCTCGGGCCCCTGCCAAGAGCATGTGGGCATGATCGATTGGATCTCGTCCTACCTCGCCGAACAGCAACGCCTCCTCGGCAGCCTCGACCCCCAGCAGCTCGCGGCGCTCATCGCCACCCTCCAGGATGCCCACCGGCGTGACGCCCAGGTGTTCGTCATCGGCAACGGCGGCAGCGCCGCCAACGCGAGCCACTTCACCGTCGACCTCGGCAAGGGCGCCTCGGATGTCCTGCCCCGACGCTTCCGCGTCCTCTCGCTGACGGACAACGTCGCCTGGATCACCGCCCTGGGGAATGACTACAGCTACGACGACGTCTTCGTGCGCCAGTTGACCAACTACGCCCGTCCCGGCGACGTGCTCATCGGCATCAGCGTCAGCGGCAATTCCCCCAACTGTGTCCGGGCCTTCGAATGGGCCAAGGAACAGGGGCTGAAGAGCATCGCGCTCGTCGGCGCCAAGCGGGGCAAGATGGCGGATCTGGCGGACCAGCCCGTCGTGATCAACGGCACCCATTACGGGCGCGTCGAGGACGCCCAGATGACGATCCTGCACCTCCTCGCCTACGCGTTCTGGGAAAACCCGAACCTGGCGAAGTGACCCGGACTCCTGGCGGGTGACGACCGGCCCCGGACACCCCATCGTGCCGATCAGCGACCATATCCGGAACAAGCTGTCCCAGATCCCACACCGTCCCGGGGTCTACCTGCACAAGGACCGCTTCGGGACGGTGATCTACGTCGGCAAGGCCCGGGATCTCCGCAAGCGCGTCTCCCAGTACTTCCACCCGTCCCGTCGCATGGGATGGGACCTCAAGTTCAACGCCCTCGTGGAGGCCATCCACGACCTCGACTGGCACGTCGTCAAATCCGAGCCCGAGTCGCTGCTGCTGGAGAGCAAGCTCATCAAGGAGTTCCAGCCCCGGTTCAACATCGACCTGAAGGACGACAAGCGGTTCCTGATGTTGAAGGTGAACCTCAACGACCCCATCCCGAGGTTCACCCTGACCCGCCTCCGGAAGGACGACGGCTGCATCTATTTCGGTCCGTTCGCCCACTCGGGAAGCGTCCGCAGGGCCCTCACCCTGATGCGTCGGAAGTTCCACCTCCGGGGTTGCCGCCCCCTCACCCCGGGCGAGGCCGACTACAAGCACTGCCTCTACGGCAATCTCAAGCACTGCACCGCCCCCTGCATCGGCAACGTGAGCCGCGACCAGTACCTCGCCCAGGTCCGGGCCGGGATCGAGTTCCTGCAGGGACAGACCGACGAACTCCGATCCGAGCTGGAACGCGAGATGCAGAAGGCGGCGGCGGACCTCGACTTCGAGAAGGCCGCCCAGCTGCGGGACGCCCTCGAGGACCTCAAGCGCACCACCGAGAAGACCGAGAAGTTCGAGCGCATCCCCTACACGCTGCCCGTGGCGGTCAACCCCGAGGCCGATCTCCGGGAACTGTCCCGCGTCCTGGGCCTGCCGGAGACGCCAGCCCGGATCGAGGGATTCGACATCTCCAACATCAGCGGGACCTTCGTCGTGGCCTCGATGGTCAGCTTCTGGCATGCCCGCCCCGACCGCAGCCACTACCGACGCTTCCGGATGAAGTCGGTCGTCCAGCAGGACGACTTCGCCAGCATGGCCGAGACCATCCGACGCCGGTACTCACGTCTCCTGCGCGAGGTGAGACAGGGTGGCCTGGATCCCAGCGATTCCGATTCCGGGGAGGCCAGCGTCCCGGAACTCCAGCGGGCGATCGACGACACCGCAGCAGCCCATCAGGGACGCGCCCCGCGCCCGGACACCGATGCGGTGGTGGTCCCGTGGAACCCAAAGCCCCCGGCCAAGGCCCGCCTGCCCGACCTGATCCTGATCGACGGCGGCCGCGGCCAACTCAACGCCGCCCGGGCCGAGCTCGCGAAGCTGGGACTGGAGTCCATCCCCATCCTCGGTCTCGCCAAGGAGAACGAGGAGATCTATCTGCCCCACCGGGACGAACCCCTTCGCCTGGGACTCGACAGCCCGGCGGTGAAACTCCTGCAGCGGGTCCGCGACGAGGCCCACCGGTTCGCGAACACCTACAACGCGCAACTCCGGCTGAAGAAGATCTCCGAGAGCATCCTCGACGAGTTCCCGGGCATCGGCGAAGGGCGCAAGCAGGCCCTGCTCCGCCGGTTCGGGTCCGTCCAGAGGCTTCGCACAGCGACCCTCGATCAGATCGCCGACGTCCCCGGGTTTGGCGGGGTCCTGGCCTCGGAACTCAAGCGGTTCCTCGAGGCGCGCCAAGGCTGACCCCAGCGGTTCCCCGGAACTCAAGATCCCCGCGCCTCGGGGCCACCTGCGGTTCCCGCCTCCGCGGGACTGCCCCTCAGGATCTGATCCAGCCGCTCACAATCCCGCTTCAGGGAGGCGGAGGCGGCGGAGAACGGAACCTGCCCGGAAAGGGTCCGGAGGCGCAGAAGCCCAATCAGAGCCGCGAGTCCGTAGAGCCCAGCAAGGCCGAGCAGCACCCCCACCGGGGACACATGCCACAACGCCACGACCACCGCGGCGGTGAGGCTCAGCAGGCCCAGCAACCCCAGGAACAGCGTCGCCACCAGCAGGCCGACCATCTGCAGCAGGCGGAGCCTCTCGAGCCGGAGGGCGGCCGCCCACAGATCGACCCGATCCGTCAGGAGGCCGCCGACCAGCGAGACCCACGACGCCAGATGAGACCGGAACCGCAGGAGACCGAGAAGCGAGGTCATGCGGAGCGACGACGCGTAGCCCAGACGCCCGCGACGAGCCCCACCACGAACGCCGCCCCAACCGATTCCCAAGGGTGGGCCCGCACCGAGGCATCGGCCGCCGCCAGCCCCCGCTTCGCCGTGTTGGAGGCGCGACACCCGAGGTCGCCACAGGCGTCACTCGTCTGGGAAAGGATGCGGGACAATCGGCCACGGAGATCCGAGATCCGGGATTCCTGAGACGGAGTCCGGCCCTGAAGCATCGCCTCAAGATCGGCGGCGAGGTGGTGGAGATCCGAGACAACCCGCTCGGAAGGGAGTGTGTTTTGAGTCATAGGAGTGAAGGGTTTTGATCCGACCCCCGACCAGTAGTCCCACCCCCCGCCCGCCCGCAAATCTGATTCCCCGCCCTGCACCAGACCTTCCCGATCTCTTGAATCGTTTTGACCACGGAGACGTCATTGGCCAGCGTTCCGCTCACAATCGCACCACGATGAAGACTCTCTCCGTTCTCTCGCTCTCCGTTGTCCTGGGCTCCCTGGCCTTCGCCGCCGATGTGGATCTCAGCAAACTGCCGCCCGCCGCAACCACGAAGGGGCTGACCTTCGACAAGGACATCAAGCCGCTCTTCGAGAAGTCCTGCTTCAAGTGCCACGGCGCCGAGAAGCAGAAGGGCAAGCTGCGCGTCGACTCCCTCGAGGCCACCCTCAAGGGCGGCGAGAACGGCGCGTCGGTGGTGAAGGGCGACAGCCTCAAGAGCTCCCTCCTCGTCTCCATCTCGGGACTCGACCCCGACACCGTCATGCCCCCCGAGGGCAAGGGCGAGCCGCTCACCAAGGAGCAGGTCGGCATCGTCCGGGCCTGGATCGACCAGGGCGCCAAGTAAGGCATCCCACCGCAGGGACCCCCTCCCTGCACGTCAACCGGAGATCCCATCCGCCTGTCGGGCGACCTCGAAATCCACGAGGGTCAGCCCTCCAGCGTCATGGGTCGTGAGCGTCAGGGTCACCTTGTTCCATCGGATATCGATGTCCGGATGGTGCTGGACGTCCTCGGCATGCAGCGCGATGGCGTTCACAAACACCATCGCCCCCACGAAGTCCGGGAATTCATAGATCCTTTGGATCATGCGATCCTGGAGGGTCCACGACGGAATCGTCCGCATTTGATCACGGATCTCTGGGGTA
>Ga0209770_10001451_pt1 | contig 12275 bp, 13 predicted proteins | sample LauGreSu1BDMLBDD_2_FD_187572 | JGI IMG/M metagenome (GOLD analysis project Ga0209770, IMG submission 187572) | Freshwater lake microbial communities from Lake Michigan, USA - Su13.BD.MLB.DD (SPAdes) (version 2) | ecosystem: Environmental > Aquatic > Freshwater > Lake | place: Lake Michigan, USA...
CGCATTATGCGTCTTAACCGTCGAAAGACTTATGTATAAGGTTGAAGATATTTTCAGATTGCTAAACCCCTTGGCCATCAAATGCAAGACATCTACTTCCCGTCCCGTAAGTTCAATCAGATCTGAATCAATCCCTGCAACCGTTGAGGTAAAGGTATTGGGATGCAGCAACGCAAACTCTAGAGTTGCGATGATCTCTTGTACTGACTGACTCTTTGATAGAAAAGCGTTTGCACCTGATTGTTGAGCAGTTTTGGCAAAAGGGACCGGATTGTTAAGGGAGAGAACAATGATCGCGCTATTCTGCGAATGTGTGCGCACCCATTGAACTATCTCAAAACCAGAACCATCGGGCAGGTTGATATCTACGATGATTCCTTGGGGGTTAAATACAGCGATTTTTGCGCGGGCTTCGAGGATGTTGCCAGCGGTTTCTAGAGATTTGTAGCCTTGGTTTTTCAGAGCAAGAACAAGTCCTTGTCGGACTACTTCATGATCATCAATAATAAGTAATCGAGTCATCACCTATCCAATGGGATTGTTACTCCAATTGTTGTCCCATCGGCATCTGAATCAATATGGATCTCCCCATTGAGTTTTGTAACTCTTTCTTGTAATCCAAGAAAGCCAAATGAATCATCCTTTTTTACAGTTCCACCTTTTCCGTTGTCCTCAATTTGGATAGTCACCTCGGATGCGTCAGCATGTTTTTGAACATTACGCAGGATTTCCTGAACAACACGAAGAGTTTCATGCATCCAGTCCGTCTGGGTGCCGCTTATCTCCAGAGGTTCTCTTGTCCGAAGTTGGTGCATCTCGGCCCGGACCTTTTCGATCAGGGCAGTGGTGGTAAAGCGGAGCTCTCTGAGTGAGCCACGTAGCTCTGGTTGATCGCACTGTGAAATAAGTTGATCAATGGAAAAGCCCAGGACCACAAGGTCCTGGGCGATCCCATCATGTAACTCTTGCGCGAGGGTTACTCGCTCATTACTCATTTGGCGAAGAGTGCATCAATCTCTTTTGCAAACTCCTTAGCCACAACATGTCGCTTGACTGAGAGCTTGGCAGTCAGGTGTCCACCAGCGATTGTGAAATCTGTTGGAAGAATTGCGAACTTGCGAATTGATTCAGCCTTACTTACCGCCTTGTTTGCATCATCAACAGCGGTTTGAATCACAGCGATCAGATCTGGATCATTTACTAAATCATTCATCGATGCGCCCTCCTTCTTGTTGTTTGCAACCCATGCCTTGAGCGCATCTGGATCAACGGTAACTAGAGCGGCGATAAATGGTTGATTGTCACCAACGACCATGCACTGGCTTACCAATGGATGAGCACGTAAGCGATCTTCAAGGACAGCTGGAGCAACATTCTTTCCACCAGCGGTAACGATGAGCTCCTTCTTGCGACCGACGATGTAAAGGAAGCCATCCTCATCAAGCTTTCCTAGATCTCCTGATTTGAACCAACGCTCTGAATCAAAAACCTCATCATTTGCTGCTTGGTTCTGCCAGTAGCCATCCATGACGATAGGACCGCGGATGAGAACCTCTCCATCTTCTGCAATCTTCACAGATGTTCCAGGAATAGGTCGACCAACTGATCCAACACGATGGGCACCGTGAAGGTTCAAGGTTGCACCAGCTGTGGTTTCAGTTAATCCATAACCTTCTAGAACTGCGATACCTGCTCCGCGATAGAAGTGACCTAAGCGAACACCAAGTGGTGCACCTCCAGAGATCGCTGCTTCTACACGTCCACCCATACCTGCGCGGATCTTGCTGTAGACAAGCTTGTCAAACAATCCATGCTTCAACTTAAGAACTGGTGACATGTGCTTCTTATCCAGAGCTTCTGAGTAAGCGATAGCAACATCTGCAGCCTTACGGAAGATCTTCCCCTTACCTGCAGCTTCAGCCTTTGCCTCTGCACCGTTGTAAATCTTTTCAAAGATACGTGGAACAGCTAAAACAAATGTTGGCTTAAATGAAGCTAGATCCATCGGCAAACGTCCAACTGGATCGCTGCAATGCGCCATGTGAAGACCAGCTGAGATCGATCCGATTTGAACCATACGTCCAAATACGTGAGCAACAGGTAGGAACAAGAGAGTTGATCCTCCTGGCTTCAAGAAGAGCTCACTAGCACCTTGTACAACATTTCCACACTCAGATAGGAAGTTAGCGTGTGTAAGTTGTACACCCTTTGGCTTTCCAGTTGTTCCAGATGTGTAGATCAAAGTTGCAAGTGATGCAGGTGTTACTGCGTTGCGACGACGATCAATCTCATCATCACCGATGTGCTTTCCGGCCTCACGCAAAACTGCAAGAACATCATCGGTCATCGTCCATAGGTGACGTGTATGTGATGGCATAACAGTCTTCACAAGATCTGCCAGCGCAGGTGTCTCAACAACGATTGCAACTGAGTGGGAATCGTTAAGGATCCAATCAATCTGTTCAGCAGATGAGGTGTCGTAAATAGGAACGACAACCGCTCCAGCAAACCAAGTTGCGAAATCTAGGATCGTCCACTCGTAACGTGTACGAGCCATAATCGCGACACGATCACCGATTTGTACACCAGATGCAATTAAGCCTTTAGCGGTTGCGCGAATCTCTTCTTCAACTTCGCGAGCCGTTACTGGTTGCCATCCCTCGCCCAGTGGGCGGGACATGATGATGCGCTCTGGTTCAAACCATGCGCGTTCAGCGATCAGATTGGTGAGGTTCCCGGCGGTAGCGGCAGGAACAAGGGGCGGGATTGAGATTTCATTCATGGGCGAACGCTAGCGTGGGGGCGGACAAAAGGGGAAGAGGGTAGCCTTGCGCCATGACAGATCTCAGCAAATCGTTAATATCCATCGACGCTCCAATTGAAGCGGTTCAAAAGGCGCTCTTCCAACTTGATAAGTATCCAGAGTGGTCTTCACAGATTAAGAGCGCAGAAGCTCTGGCCCATGATGATCAAGGGCGCATCACAAAGGTAAAGATGAACATCGATGCCGGAATGATGAAGGATCGTCCAACCCTTGATTACGACTGGAGTCAGGCTCCTAACAAGCTTTCTTTCTCACTTGATGAAGCAGATCTACTGACCAGTATGGATGGCACCTACACAATTTCAAGCATTGATGAAGATACAACTGAGGTTACTTATGAACTCGGAGTTGCCTTGTCTATGCCGGTTCCAGCAATGATGCGCCAAAAGGCAGAGAAGGCAACAATCGATGCCGCTCTTGCACAACTGAAAGCACACCTAGAGGCGTAATGATCTGATGGGTAACACGATCGGCATCGATGTCGGAGGCACCAAGGTTCTTGGTGGTGTTGTTGATGAGAGTGGAAAGATTCTTGCAACAGCCCGTAAAGAGACGCCACGTCAAGGCGGCAAAGCTCTGACTCAAACGATCGCAGATACCGCAAAAGAGTTAATGCAGAGTTTTCAAGTAAGTTCTGTTGGAGTTTCTGCAGCTGGCTTTGTTTCATCAGATAGAAAAACAATGCTGGCAACACCCAACATCGCAGATTGGAACGGCGTTGATCTAGATGCAGAGCTGACCTCGCTAATCGGCTTACCCGTTGTCATTGAAAATGATGCAAACGCTGCCGCATGGGGCGAGGCAAAGTTTGGCGCAGGTAGAAATCAAAACCACATGATGATGCTGACCGTTGGTACAGGCATTGGTGGGGGAATTGTTGTTAACGGTTCTTTGTACCGTGGAGCATTTGGCGTTGCTGCAGAGTTCGGACATTTACGTGTCGTCCCAGATGGTCATTTATGCGGCTGTGGTGCACGAGGCTGCTTTGAACAATATGCATCAGGTAATGCTTTATTGCGCCATGCACGAGAAGCAATTAATGCAAGCCCTGAGATCGCACGCAATCTTTTATCTCTTGGAGATGGAACAGTTGCAGGTCTAACAGGTCAGGCAATCACCGATGCCGCACGTGGTGGGGATCCAGTTGCACTTGCTGCATTTAATACAACGGGCCAATGGCTTGGCGCCGGAATCGCATCACTATCTGTTCTTTTAGATCCTGCCTGCGTTGTAATTGGCGGGGGAGTAATTGATGCGGGAGAAATTCTGCTCAAGCCAACTCGTGAAGCGCTAGAGCGCACCATGCCCTTTGCTGGCAAGCACCCTTATCCAGAGCTGATCGCTGCGCAGTTGGGTAATGAAGCAGGTCTTGTAGGTGTTGCAGATTTGGCTCGTGCCTAACCTTCAAAAGGGTATTTCAAACCGATTTGCTGCCTAACGGTGTCCATGCTTTTCATGATGTCGACAGTGTCCTGCCAGGTGAGGATCTCAGATTCCAATCTTCCTGCTTGAACTAACTGCTTAAAACTTTCTGCCTGCTCACGTAATCCATGACCAAAATAAGTATTTGGATATTCAGTAACGGTTCCATCATTCATTACAACTCGCATACTTGCAGGGTTGTAGAAGGTGCGATCAATTTCAAGCCAACCATTTAAACCGGCAACTACCGCCCGACATGGAGTTTGTTCCATCATCGTCGTCGTCAAAACCGCTTGCGCCCCATCCTTGTAAGAAAAAATCATTGAACTTTGAGCATCTACGCCTTTGTCAGTCATGACGGCAGATGATGTTATTGAAGTTGGGTTTCCTAAAATCATATGAGCAAATGAGATGGGATAAATACCAAGATCTAGCAAAGCGCCACCTGCCAAAGATGGCTCAACCAATCTGGCTATACCACGATCTGCAAGACGCTGACCATGATCGGCATGGATCGAGAGAATCTGGCCTAGTGCTCCACTTGCAACTATTTCGCGAACCTTTGCATAATGTGGAAGAAACCTTGCCCACATCGCTTCCATAAGAGCTACCTGGTTTTTAGAAGCGGCATCAACCATTGCTTGCGCTTGCACAGCATTGACTGAAAATGGTTTTTCACATAAAACAGGTTTACCTGCATTTAGCGCCATGATTACATTGTCATGATGGGCAGGATGTGGAGTTGCGACATAAACTGCATCTATAGATGGATCATTAACTAGCTCTTCATAACTTCCATAAGCTTTTCCGCCAAACTCTGCTGCAAAGTTTTCTGCGTTGCTCAATGAGCGAGAACCAACTGCACCGATCGAGTGACCATCAAGATGTGCGAGATCTTTTGCAAATGCTCGGGCTATCCCACCAGGACCTAAAATTGCCCATGAAAAATTACTCACAAGGTAGCTCCATCATCATCTCGATTATTTCTATGGAACCATCGGGTAATTGCATTGCGTGCAGATTGAATAAATCCAAGGGGTGATTGAGATGCCGGGTTAGGTTGCACAAAACCTTCATTGTCGATGCGATCTAGATCATCCAGATATGTACTGGGGGAGGATTGGTCCAGATTCAAGCCAGAGACAATCGACTCAAACTCTGAGCGGATTAACTCCTCCTCATCGAAGCCATCTGACCCTTTTTTCTCATTACCCACCCTCAGATAGTGTCATAGTCGTCAATAGCCACTAAATTAGCCCCGTGCTCAACAACCTGCCCTACGGAACGCTGCGGGCATTTCTGACCCCATTTTTAATGTTGGCCTTTCGTCCAAAGGTTCGAGGCCTTCGCCATGTTCCATCAAAGGGACCGGTGATCATCGCCTCTAACCATCTCTCCTTTAGCGATTCAATCTTTATGCCCTTGGTTGTTCCTCGCAAAGTTACCTTTCTGGCAAAGAGTGAGTACTTCACATCTCCAGGACCAAAGGGTTTGCTTAAAAAACTTACCTTCATCGCATTAGGTCAGGTTCCGGTGGATCGTTCAGGAGGTCGTCGCAGCGAGGCTGCATTGATCACAGGGTTAAAGGTTCTTGCCGATGGAGATTGCATCGGTATTTATCCAGAAGGAACTCGATCACCGGATGGCCGTTTGTATAAAGGTCGCACCGGTATTGCCCGTCTTGCCATCGAATCAGGTGCTCCAGTTGTGCCGGTTGCAATGTTTAACACCGACAAGATTCAGCCAACTGGAAAGGTGATTCCCAATGTGAAGCGTGTGGGAATGCACTTTGGTGAGCCGATGTACTTTGATGGTGACTCAACTGATCTTCAACACCTTCGAGATGTAACAGATCAGATCATGAACGCGATTCAAGCGATGTCAGGCCAGGAGTACTTAGATACTTACGCCCCTAAAAAAGCCAAGCTTGGCGAGATTCAAGAAGAGGATTAATCCAAAGCATTTCTTGCAACTAAGTAGTTGCAAGTTTGGCACTCAGGGCCAGCCTCTGGAAGCTCACCCTCTAGAACCTCAATGAACTCACCTATAACCTTGAGAAAGTTTGCTTGATCCCTTTCAACGGGAACATACTTTTGAAAAACTCCAAAGCCATACTCATCGGCGTTGCTGCCGATAGCAGTTGTTGGTCGCCAGACAAGCAGACCCATGGATGCGACGGTTTGAGCCCTACCAGCTGCTGGATTTTCAAGTGCGTAGGCATAAGCTTCAAGTTGTGGTGAGTAGAACTGGCCACTGTCTCGTTGACTGTCAGAGACCTTGCAATCAATCAAGCCAATACTTCCATCATCATTTGTAGAAACAAGATCGTACTTACCTAAAATGCGCCAACGTGTTTCTACTCCATCGATAACAAGAGGCTTGCTCTTCACCCACTCGCCCCACTTGCTGACCTTTCCAGGTCGCAGTGAAGGATCAATTGTTGGCATATCAGCACCTTGAAAATGCTCCTCCTGTAACGCCGCCAACGTTCCAACCAATGGGAAAGCACCAGGCATCGTGACCTTGAACCAATACTTAATCCAGAGACATCTTTTACATGTCGATAAGCCAAAGGTGAGGTCGGAGGGAGAGATATTTTCGCGGGCTGGCTTGGCGGGTTTAATCATGTGCTTATTGTGTACTTAAGCACCGACAATTGCTGAGTACAAAACTGATATCCCCAAGACAATCATGATGAGCCCACCAGCTCCGCGTAGCCGCTCAAGTCTGGAGCCATCGGTAGCAAGCCAGTTACGTGCCGTACCAGCCAGCATTCCCCAGGAACCATCTGAAACAAAGGCCAAAATTGCAAATATTGCGCCCAGCAAAATCAACTGCGTTGTCACGCTTCCTCGCTCGCGATCGATAAATTGTGGCAACACCGCGGCGAAGAAGACCACACCCTTTGGATTTAATGCACCAACCCAAAACCCATCTCGGATTGATCTTCTAACGGTGGGTGCAATGTCACCTTGGTTTGTCATATCTGCGGCGTGAATCGCTCTTTTTCTAATTGCATCGATACCTAAATAGATTAAATACAAACCACCTGCCCACTGCACCGCAATATAAGCAAGCTCTGATCGTTGCAAGATTGGACCAAGGCCAAGTGCAACAAAGACTGATAATGAAAAAGCGCCGGTCACATTGCCGGCGACTGTAAAGACTGCGGTCTTGCGACCCCACGCGATGGCCCGAGCGATTACAAATAAAACGCTCGGGCCAGGCGCCAAGATAATCACCATCGCGGCGACAAAGTACTCAGGTAGTCGCGATGGAATAATCATGAAGGGATGTTACTTATTGCCTCGTGCATCTGCAATTGAGTGAAGGATTCGGTATCCAAGGATTGCAACCAAAGTTGCGTTAATGATTCCGTTGAATGTGTAATCTCCACGAGTCCATGACATATCGGCGATACCGATGATCAATGCAGAACCTGCGATAAGCAGATTTGTTGAGTTAGCAAAATCAACCTTGCCTTCGATCCAGATGCGAGCGCCAACGACGCCGATCATTCCGAACAAAGCAACACCAACGCCGCCTAGTGCACCTACTGGAGTTGCGCTAAGAACTGCACCGAACTTAGGTGACAATGAAAGACCGATCGCACCCACACCTGCAATCCAATAAGCAGCTGTTGAGTACACCTTTGTTGCTGCCATTACGCCGATGTTCTCTGCATATGTTGTTGTTCCAGAGCCACCACCGAAGCCAGCAAGTGTTGTTGCAACACCATCTGCCATCAACGCAGTTCCCATTTGATCATCTAGATCTTTGCCAGTCATTGAGGCAACAGCTTTTACGTGGCCAACATTTTCTGCGATCAAAACTAGAACTACAGGAAGGAAGAGGATGATCGCCTTGCCATCAAATGTTGGGTTGGTAAATGTTGGAAGTGCAAACCACTTTGCAGCCTTAATTCCATCGGTGTTTACATCGCCTTGTACATAAGCAACGAGGTAACCAATAAGAAGGCCAAGGAAGACGCTAATGCGTCCCATAAAGCCACGTGAGAATGCTGAGATAACACCGATTGATGCCAAGGTAATTACACCGATCATTGGTGCTGCAACAAAGTTGTTCTTTGCAGCCCCTGCAAGGTTTAGACCAATAACCATCACGATTGTTCCTGTTACTACAGGTGGCAACATCCAGTTGATCCAGCCAATTCCTGCCTGCTTAACAACCAGACCAACCACTGCCAGGATCACACCAGTTACAACTACGCCGCCTAGTGCTGCGCCCATTCCGCCATTTGTCTTTGCAGCAGCGATTGGTGCAAGGAATGCAAAGGATGAACCCAGGTAGCTAGGAACCTTGTTTTGAGTTAAGGCAAGGAAGATCAGTGTTCCAACACCTGAGAAGAACAGGGTTGTTGTTGGCGGGAAGCCGGTGATGATTGGAACTAAAAATGTTGCGCCGAACATAGCGGCGATGTGCTGCAGGCCCACGCCAATGGTGCGGGGCCAGGTCAGGCGCTCATCGGTTGAAACAACCTCACCTGGGTTTACTGACTTACCGTTTCCATGGAGTTTCCACGAGAGTAGAGACACTTGAAACTTCCTTTCCTGTATGGCCCAAAGAGGGGCCTTGTGGATTCAGGGTAAAGCGGGGCTGGGTGTTACCTGTGTGTACGCCACGCCTGAACTTTGAGCAGGATCACATGTGCCACAAGGAGCATTGGGGGTGTCTGGGTTGCGACAATAGTTATATCCCCTTAGATTACGACCCGATATATCGAATAGATACATCTGTCGGAGCATCACCAAGAGGTGATCCACAAGAGTCAAAGGGGAGGGGTTCAATGCGTTCACGTTCAGACTCCCTCGAGTTTGCCCTTCTAGGTCTGCTCTCGCAGGCACCTCTACATGGATATGAGCTTCGCAAGAGAATCCAAACCATCTTTGGACCTTTCCGAGCCCTTTCATTTTCAGTCCTGTACCCGCAGCTTCGACGCATGATGGAGGCCGGTCTCATTGAAGAGTCCGCGGCAGATCTCTCATCGCGTCGTTCTCGCATTGTTTATGCGATCACTGAAAAAGGCGCTCGCAAATTTGAGGATTTAACTGAATCGGTAACACCAGAGACATGGGAGGACGAGGGCTTTGAGATTCGCTTTGCCTTCTTCTCACCAACATCAGCAAAGAACAGAGTAAGAATTCTTGAGGGGCGCCATCGTCGCCTTAAGGAGAAAGCCGAAATCCTTCGTGGTGAACTCGAGAAGTCACCCGTTGGTATCGACAAATATCTAGAGGAGTGGCGACGTCATTCACTGGAGACAGCTGATCGAGAGATCGCTTGGCTGGAAGACATGATTAAAACCGAGAGGAAATAGAGTGAACATCACAACCGGTAAAGGCGACATCCGTGTTGCAATTGTTGGCGTTGGAAACTGCGCTAACTCATTAGTTCAGGGCGTTGAGTACTACAAGAACGCTGCTGTTGATCAAGAGATCCCAGGTCTTATGCACGCTGTTGTTGGGGGATACCACATCTCTAGCATCAAGTTTGTTGCAGCCTTTGATGTAGATGCAAAGAAGGTCGGTCTAGATCTTGCAGATGCAATCTGGGCGAGCGAAAACAACACAATTAAATTTAGCGATGTCCCAAAGACTGGTGTTCCAGTACTTCGTGGCGTTACAAATGATGGCCTTGGTAAGTACTACCGCGAAACCATCAAAGAGTCAGATGCCCCAGCTGTAGATGTAGTTCAGGTACTCAAGGATGAGCAGATTGATGTTTTGATTTGCTACCTACCTGTTGGATCTGAAACTGCAGCAAAGTACTACGCACAGTGCGCAATTGATGCAGGTTGTGCATTTGTAAATGCGCTTCCAGTATTCATTGCCTCTGACCCAGTATGGGAGAAGAAGTTTGCTGATGCAGGTCTGCCAATCGTTGGAGATGACATTAAGAGCCAAGTTGGTGCGACAATCACTCACCGCATCATGGCTAAGTTGTTCCAGGATCGCGGCGTACACCTAGATCGCACCTACCAGCTCAACGTTGGTGGAAACATGGACTTCAAGAACATGCTCGAGCGTGATCGTCTTGAGTCCAAGAAGATTTCAAAGACAAACTCTGTTACATCTCAGCTACACCATGACTTAGGTGAGAAGAATGTTCACATCGGTCCATCGGATTACATTCCATGGCTAGATGATCGTAAGTGGGCCTACGTTCGCCTCGAAGGCCGCGCATTTGGTGATGTTCCTCTAAACCTTGAATACAAGTTGGAAGTTTGGGATTCACCAAACTCAGCTGGTGTAATCATCGATGCGCTACGTTGTGCAAAGATCGGTCTTGATCGCAAGATTGGTGGAGCACTGCTCTCACCATCGAGCTACTTCATGAAGACACCACCAACTCAGTACACAGATGAGGCTGCTCACACAAAGACTGAGGATTTCATCTCAGGAAAGCTAGAGCGCTAATTATCTAAAACTAGAATGGAAAACGCCCCTGGGATTAACCCAGGGGCGTTTTTTAACCCTCACGGAGAGTTGAGAGTTAAATCATTGCATCCTCAGGTGTTTGACGAATATGCGCAAAGCCCGCAATGGCAAGAACTAAAAATAGAATTCCACCAAGCAGTGAAGCCAATGCAGCGTAACCGGCAACAACTCCAAAGATCCCGAAAGCGTATGCCTGTAGCAACATTCCGCGGAGGGTATTGCCCATAAACAAGGTTTGTCGCAGCTCTCCCAACTGAGCAATCTTTGCTGTGTCAGTACTTCCACCTTTTACAAGCCCCATGTAAGCGCCTGAAACTTCTGAATAAGTTGCAGGCTTTCCCATTACCGCTGCAGCAGAACCGTTCATATGCTCCAGGATGTACAAATCTGAATAATCCTTAGCCATTTCACCAGTTACTACCTGCATACCAGCCCACTTCATAAGTTGGTCTTTAGTGTTTGCAGGAAGTCCCTCTTCGCCTGGAAAGGCGATATTTTGATTTTCTAACTGTGATTGCACATTGTCATTTGCAAAACTTGCTCCGTAATTAAGTAATCCCGCAAAGATAAATAGCAAAATCGCAAATCCTAACCCGACAAAGGAAACCAACTTGTCAAAGGTGCGTCTCTTCATTTTCTCTCTCCTCTTCAGTATTGATATAGAAGATCAATACGAGACATTTCTACTATAAGAGAGAGGCTGAACCTTTGGAGTTATCAAGTGCCAGCACTCTGTGTATTTTTGTGAGTGCTGGCACTGAAGAAATAAAGTTATGAAATCTTATTGTTCGTATTAATCGATGTGGCGGTTGCACATAGATTGACCATCGGGTCCAACCTCATAGTGGGAACAAGCTACATTCAATTTATCAAAGGCTTTATCTCCATAGTGTGTTCGGTATGCAAGAGCAAGTAACACTCGCAAGTTTGTGTCACCATCGGATTTGATGCCAAAAACTTGAGCGCTTCGGCTCACTGTGTTCTCAATTACCTTTTCGCTGTGAGAGGTTTGAGCCGCTATAGCGGCGTTGGACTTTCCTTCACACACCAACTCCAGAACCAATTGCTCAAATGGAGTTAACTCTCTTGAAGATATTGTGATGTCTCGTGCCATGGATGATTCTGCCTCTCCGCGTGTTCCTATTGTGCCTTTCTTTTTTGCCTTAGTCACCCCATAAGATGTGGGAATGGATGAAATTATTGCCACACAGGATGGCCAGGTTCTTACCCTTTCTTTCAATCGCCCAGAAAAGATGAATGCACTAACTAGATCAATGTATGCCGGGCTTGCAAAGGGTTTGAATGACGCGGCAGGGGATTTTGGGATTCGCACGGTAGTTATTACCTCGGAAGGGGATCACTTCACCGCGGGTAACGACATCATGGACTTTATGAACAATCCGCCAACTTCAGATGATTCAGAGGTTGCACGATTTTTAGCTTCACTTTTGAATTTCCCTAAACCGCTTTTAGCTGCTGTTAAAGGCAACGCCGTTGGTGTTGGTACAACAATGTTGCTGCATTGCGATGTTGTCATCGCAGGACCGTCAGCTAAGTTTTCAATGCCTTTT
>Ga0209770_10001454_pt1 | contig 12269 bp, 9 predicted proteins | sample LauGreSu1BDMLBDD_2_FD_187572 | JGI IMG/M metagenome (GOLD analysis project Ga0209770, IMG submission 187572) | Freshwater lake microbial communities from Lake Michigan, USA - Su13.BD.MLB.DD (SPAdes) (version 2) | ecosystem: Environmental > Aquatic > Freshwater > Lake | place: Lake Michigan, USA...
CGTCAATAAAGGGCGAAGTACTTTAAATCACAGGAATGAAGCGCATCGGCATCCTTACCAGCGGCGGCGACTGCCCGGGACTCAATGCCGTCTTGCGCGCGGCCAGCCGAACCTCGGAAAAGCTGGGATTTGAACTCATCGGCTTCTGCGATGGATTCGAGGGCCTCCTACCGCCCGAAACACACATCCTTCTAGACCGAAACGCCACATCCGGGATCATGCACCTCGGTGGAACCATCCTTGGAACGGTCAACCGTGGACAATTCATCAGCCGATCCGGATCGCGTCGCATGATTCAAGCGGAAGTCCTCGGTAAAACTCGCCAAACATTTCAAACTCTCAATCTCCATGGGTTGATTGTCGTCGGAGGTGATGGGTCACTCAATACAGCCCAGTTGCTACACGAAGCCGGCTTCCCCGTTGTCGGAGTTCCCAAAACCATCGACAACGATCTCGAGGCGACCTCCATGACATTTGGACTCAATTCCGCTGTAGAATGCGTCGCCGAGGCGCTCAACCGCCTACACACCACCGCCACCAGCCACAAAAGAGTGATCGTTCTGGAAGTCATGGGGCGCCACGCCGGATGGATTGCGCTTCAGGGTGGGCTCGCTGGGGGGGCCGATATCATCCTTCTTCCCGAGATGCCTTTTGAATACGAAAAAGTGGCAGCAGAGATCGACCGTCGCCATCGCGAGGGATCCAAAAGCACCCTCGTGGTGGTCGCTGAAGGCGCTTCCCCCAAGGATGGCAAACAAACCAGCCAACAGACGACCGCAGGCGATCGGCGCCTAGGCGGAATCTCGGAAATCGTGGCCAAGGAAATTGGCGAACGCACCGGCAAGGAAGTTCGTACTTGCGTGCTGGGCCACCTTCAACGTGGCGGAACCCCGACCACACTCGATCGGATTCTCGCCACCGGGTTCGGAGTGAAGGCAGTTGAACTCATCGCAGAAGGAAAATTCGGCTCAATGGTGAGCTATCAAAACTGCACCTTCATCGATGTGCCAATCTCCTCCGCAGTTCAAAGAATGCGAAGAGTGAGCCCTGACTCCCAACTTGTGAACATTGCACGGTCCGTCGGGATTTCCTTCGGAAATTAATCCCTGCAAGCCGGTCAGTCGTCCTTCGTCTTTCCAGAATAGAGGGTGACGATGCCGCCAGTGAGAGGCAATGGTGGCTCACAGGAAAATCCGCAAGATGTCATCATCGCCGTCATCGTCAGACCGGATGGAAACGACTCGATGGATTCGCCCAGATACTCATAGGCCGCCGGACGCTTGGTTGCCCACCCAGCAATACTCGGGAGAATCCGGTGAAGATAAAACCGGTAGATATTTCGGAAGATTTCCCACTCCGGAAGTGAGAAATCGAGAATGATAAGCGTGCCACCAGGCTGCAAAACCCGCGCCATTTCTCGCAAAGCCCCCGGCCACGACGCCATATTGCGCAAGCCGAATGCCACAGTCACAACATCGAAAGAGGAATCCGCAAAGGGCAATGCCAGCGCATCCGCCTGGACCAATCGAGCGACACCCTTGCGGCGCGCCTGATTCAGCATCGGCAGGCAGAAATCCGCTGCGGTCACAGCAGCTAGTGGGCAGGATTTCTTCAATGCGATCGCGAGGTCTCCACTGCCTGTAGCCAGATCCAATACCCGACCCGGAGAAAGGCGTACCACCTTTCTGGCCACTCGGAAACGCCAGTAATAATCGAGTCCACCGCTGAGTAGATGGTTCGCAAAATCGTAGCGCTTCGAGATCGAACTGAATGTCGATCTCACGAACTCAGGATCTGTTTGGGATAGGATACTCTCCACAATAAAAAAAGGGCTGCCCGAAGTGCTCACGAGAGGATTCGAACCTCCAAGGGTTACCCCATGCGGTCCTGAGCCGCACGCGTCTGCCAGTTCCGCCACGTGAGCTCGAACAGGGCACACAAAATATCCCAACACCATTTTATGTAAACACCAAAATACCAAGCCCTGAGCAATTTTTCCCCGCACCAGCATCTTACCGCAAACCGCCTAGCTTCCTATCTATTAACGAATAAAAGACAGGTCCAGTCGTCTCTCTGCGTCGAGCGATCAAGCCGGGAGCGTGCACACCAAGAGCGCAGCAGATTCCCCGATCGGGGCCACGCACGCCTGATCCACACTCGCGGGAATAAGGAAAAATTGACCCCTCTCCATTTTCCGATCCAAGCATGTCACCGCCCCCTCAACCACGACAGCAAGAGCAAATCTTCCTTGTGGACGGAGATCCATAGGCGTGGAGACACGGACTTTTTCGATGTGAAAAAATGCACAGTCTGCGATGAGAGGTTCGGAAGCCGATTGGACCCGAGGCTCAAAATCCTCGAAATCGATGGAAGCCATGGACTCCTTGATATGCAACGCCCGCGGCTGTCCGTCCAATCCCACACGATTCCAATCGAAAACCCGATAGGTCGTATCGCTATTCTGCTGGACCTCGATGATCACGTTGCCTTCGCCGATAGCGTGAAGCCGCCCACTCGGGATAAAAATACTCTCCCCGGCTGCCACAGGCACTTGATGAAGGGCCGATTCCACATTCCCGCTTTCCAGAAGTGCCTCGAACTCCTCTCGAGTCACCCCCTTTTTGAGACCCGCATAAATACTGGCTCCGGGCAGGGAATCCAAAAAATACCAGACCTCGGTCTTCGGCTCACCGCCCAGCTCGGCAGCCTTATTGAGCGGAGGGTGAACTTGTACCGAAAGTTTTTCGCACGCATCGAGCAACTTAACCAAAAGCGGAAATCGCGGCGCCGTCGATGCGGAATACGCTTCTCCAAAAATCGCAACCCGATGACTTGTCCAAAGCTCATGCAGGCTCAATCCTTTTAGTGCCCCCACGCTGACAATACTCTGCGCATCCTCGCGATCAACCACCTCCCAGAGTTCGCCGATTGGAACCCCTGCTGGCAATACCTTGCCCGGCAGATTCTCGAGTCGACGCCCACCCCAAACTCGCTCCATGCTGAGCGTTTGAAATAAAATCAGTTCATCCATACAACCCAGAGTCCGAATCTGGGACCGCAATTCAATCTAAAAAATCCCCAGCCCCCAAGAAAGAATTTTCAAGCCTCATATTTTTACTTCACATTCATTGGCAACACGTTATTTTTGCATCTCAACCTCACCCCAAAAAAGAAGGTTTACTAAACTTCCCAATGAGATTATAGAGCAATTTATTATGCGCCTAAAACTCTTGAACAAACGTCTCCGCGATTTGCGGGTTTCCTTAGGCCTTTCACAAGAAGCCATGGGATCAAAGGGGTTTATTTCTACTCCGGGCTGGGTAAAAATCGAAAATGCCACTCGCCATCCTAGCGATGAGCTCATCAACAAGATGTGTGACTGGCTGGAAAAAGAGGGCCACGTTGACGCAGCTCAAAAGAAAGCCCTTTTGGAGGAATTGCTCTGCTTGAAATACATGGACAATCTATCTCCGTTTGTGAGTCGACTCGCTTCGGACTATTACAAAACTCTAGTGATTCCGAATATACTGCGCGTTCCAGTGAAAGCCATAGATCCGGACTTGGCTAGGTTCGCCTAACGCCCACTCGTCGGATTTTCATTTTTGGCGAGGATGTCGATCAACGCCAAGGCTAAGGATTTTTTGTCTTGGCAGTGCCTGAGTGACAAGTCCCTGCGAAGGATTCCGAACCCTTCGCCGTAGGCTTTCCCATTCACAACACAGACGTCTGAACCCGTTTCACGGAGCTGTTGTGCACCTCTCGTCATGGCATCCGAGCGCTGTCCATCGAGCTCATATTTCCAACCCACAACAAGGGCTTGCGGAAACCACTTGCAAAGCTGGGGCAGGATTTTGGGAGCGGGCTCAAGATGAATAGTGATGCCTCCCGATCGGCTCGAAATTTTCTCCTTCGAGTCAGCGCCCTCAATCGCCTTGATTTTAAAATCACAAAGAGCGGCAGCATGGAAGATCAAGTCCGGTTGGCGTGGAAGAGCCCTCAACGCCTGAGCTAAAGAATCGTTTGTCGAGAAAGACTGCACTTTAACGCCCGTCGGCGCAGCGGCGGTGCTCCCCTCCCCACGGAAACAAATCACATCGCAACCGCTTTCCTGTAGTGCGGCGCTGAGAATCGCGCCGATCTCACCGGTAGCGAAATTCGTAAGTCGGCGCACTCCATCCACGGACTCGTATGCCGGCCCGCACGTCACAACAGCCAGCGGACTAGGTGCGAGTCTTGGCGGATTTTCCAAAGTTCGGTTAGTGGCGGAAATGCCGCATGCCAGTGAAGACCATCGCGACGCCTTTTTCGTTAGCGGCTTGAATGACCTCTGGGTCACGAACGGATCCACCCGGCTGGATCGCAGCCGTGGCTCCAGCTTCAGCTGCCGCGATGAGTCCATCGGGAAACGGAAAAAAGGCATCACTACAGACGACACTACCCTTGAGCGAGAGACCTGCCTCCTGCGCCTTCCAGACGGCAATGCGCGAAGAGTCCACTCGGGACATCTGTCCGGCACCAATGCCCAGCGTACGATCGGTGCCCGCATAGACGATGGCATTCGATTTGACATGCTTAACCACCTTCCAACCGAATTCCATAGCCTCGATCTCCGCCTTGGTAGGCGGGCGGGCGGTCACCACGTTATGCTCGAGTTCGGGCATGTCGGAGTTGTCGGAATCCTGCACAAGCAGGCCGCCAATCACGCTACGGATATCGCGACCGGATTGGGGGAGCGACTTGAGTGTCCGCATGAGGCGGAGGTTTTTCTTTTTCTGAAGAAGCGAGCGCGCGTCGGAATCAAATTCCGGCGCAATGATAACCTCGCTGAAAATCTCACAAATGGCCTTCGCAAGCGAAAGGGTGACGGGGCGGTTGCAGATGATGATGCCGCCAAAGGGGGCTTGCTTGTCGGTAGCAAACGCTTTTTCCCAAGCCTCGCGAAGATCCGGATCGGTACCCACGCCGCAAGGATTTGTGTGCTTGAGAATGGCGACCGTAGGCTTACTGAATTCCGCCATCAGATTGCCAGCGGCATTGATATCGAGAATATTGTTATAGGAGAGTTCTTTGCCGTGAAGCTTTTCAAAATAGGATTCGAAATCCCCATAGAGTTCGGCTTGCTGATGGGGATTCTCGCCGTAACGCAGTCTCATTTCCAATGGCAACTCCAAGCGAAAGCGACTGCATGTTTCCTGCTCCCGGTTTAGGAAAGAGGAAATCGCGGCATCGTAAGCCGAAGTGGTCGCAAACGCCTTGATCGCGAGTCTCTCCCGGAGCGTGCGAGTCGTGCCGCCCGACTCTTCCTTCATATCTTCCAACACGGCAGCATAATCGGAGGGATCGGTGACAACGCAAACAGACTGGTAGTTTTTTGAAGCGCTTCGGATCATCGAAGGCCCGCCAATATCGATCTGCTCGATGGCCTCGGGCAAAGTCACGTCCTCTTTCGCAATCGTGGCCTCGAAGGGGTAGAGATTCACGATCACCAAATCAATCGGTCGGATCCCATGGGCTTTTGCCTGTTCCTCATGCTCGTGATTTCCCCTCAGATAGAGCAACCCGCCATGGATTTTGGGATGAAGGGTCTTCACCCGGCCCTCGAGAATTTCGGGGGAACCTGTGAAGTTCGAAACTTCCACGTTGGGAATGCCAGCGGCCTGAAGGGCCTTCGCTGTGCCTCCGGTGGATAGGATTTCGACGCCGAATGCGGCTAGTTGCTTGGCGAATTCGACGATGCCGGTCTTATCGGAGACCGAGATCAGTGCGCGTTGGATTTTCATTTTGGACTTAGAAGGGTATAGTCGCAACGCCGGTAGTTCAATAGAGAAACTGGCGCATCAATCCCTAAATGCTCCCATTTCCTCTCCGCCAAAAAAACCGATCCATTTCGTCACCTGCATGGCTTCCCAAAAGAAAACCTGGACGAATCAATTGATTAATCCAAGCCTGCCAATGTAATATCCATCGCTATGTCAGAAGAATCCGCCCGCCACATCTTGAGTAGTTTCGAGGCCGCCCTCGATAACCTGAGAAAAGATGTCCTCATGATGTCGAGCCTCGTCACCCGCAGTATCGAAAACTCCCGTAAAGGCCTCTTCGATCGTGATGGGGATTTCTGCAACACAGTCATTGCCGACGACGAGCAAATCGACTTGCTCGAGATTCAAGTCGACACCCAAGGCATTGAGATCATGCTTCGGTTTCATCCCTTTGCATCGGACCTTCGCAATGTGATTGGCGCGATGAAAACCAGCGTCAACCTCGAGCGAGCAGCGGATCAGGCCGTAGGCATCGCCCGACGCGCACGAAAGCTCATCGCCTTCCCAGTTCTTCCAGAAACGGCAAACATAGAACCCCTGTTTCGCCATGCTTGCTCGATGTTCAATGATGCCGTCAAGGCTTATGCGGATGGCGACATCGAACTCGCTCAGACGATCAAAAGCCGCGACAAGGATCTCGACCAACTCAACCGCGAGTTTGCGGAATCCCTTACGGAGAAAATGCCTCAGAACCCCGACTCCATCCGTGGGTTCCTCGAACTCATCTTCATCGCCCGCTGCCTCGAAAGAATCGGTGACCAAGCCAAGAATATCGCCGAAGACACGATCTTTGCCGTCTCACTCAAAGACATCCGCCACACTGCCGCCGGCGAATCGCGCATTTAAATTTAAAAGGGCCGGGGCTTCGCCGCAAGGAGTCGGCCGGCGGCGGCGCGCCGCCCCTACCCTCGATAAGGAGGAGCGCTTCGCGCCATGGTGACGCAGCACCCTTCGTGTCAATTGGTAGGGGCGCCGCGCCGTCGGGGCCCCTGACTTCAGGCGCGAATTTGGCTCGGGGTCCTCTGATTGCGACAATAGGGCGCTGGTTTCTGGGATATGGCGGCGGCGGGAAGCGTGACGCTCAACGCCTCAGTGCTTGGGAGCCTTGACTGTGCCTGCCTCCATATCGTCACGTCGGCGCTGGACGATCTTATTACCGATTTCGACGACCATTTCCTCAAGAAGCAAGCGGAGGTGGCTACCGCTTCGAAAATCCGAGGGGGCTATGTTTTTAACCCGATCCGCATGGGTGGAGAGTTGGTAGCATTTTTTGAAACTCACCCTAGTGGCATCATCCGGATTATAAACCGCGATCGCCTGACCGCCATTGCGGCGCATGAGGGTAAAACACGGTACATCTGTCGGGCCATCACCCACATAAATCATGTTTTGAAAGGGCACGGGGCGGAGGTCGTTGTCCATGTGGTCATTCACGTCCTGATCCATTTCCAGCATGCCCTTGTTGATGCGAAAGAGAAACTGGGTCTTCTGCGTGTGACTGATCACGCGCTTGGGGAATGTGATGCGATCACGCTCATCCACGGCATACTCGCAACCGAAGATTTTGCGGACATACGGAGCCAAGCGACTTCCCTCAATCAGCGTCTTCAATCCCGAGGACACAATATAGTGCTCGACCGTTATCCCATGCGCCACATGCTCGGGACTGAGTAATGTTTTTTGAAACTCATCAAACATCTCCGGAAGACCCTTGTAAAAAGTGAGTCGGGCACCCAGTTCTCTGAGATAGGCATTTGTTGGACGGTCAATCTCAAGGCAATCCAACAGCACCTTCATGTATGCCAACTCACTGTCGAATCCTTGCTTCTGAACCAACTCTCCACAGCGTTGCCAAAAGTGGGCGGCATTGATTCCAAAAACCGGAAACAACGCCTCCTCCTGCATGTAGAAAGGCGAAAGGGTTTGATCGTAATCGTAAATGATCGCAATCGTATTTTGAGGAACGCTCATGATTGAAAATAATGCACAAGGAAAGCGATGGTTGCGAAATATTTCAGCTCACTCCTCCGCTCACCCTGAGAACAAGTTTGAGCGCATCGGCCCGTAGGGTGGCTCCAGAAAGAGATTCCAGCAACGCCAACTTCAGGCTTTTTAAAGCCTCGATCTCAGCGGGACGGACGTGGCTATTAATCAGCCTCAAATCCTCAAGGCGTTCGATCTCGCGATCGATTTGTTCGGAGGCGATCTTCTGGGCCGTTTCCACAATGACGCCCTTCTGCTTTTCTGCAAAGGCGGCCGCCTTGGACAACATCGAAGGGAGATGTTTCTTTCGGAATACCGGCGTGTCGAGCAAGGTGAACACATCTCCCCGCTCGAGCTTGGATGAACGAAAATCCTCGAGGTCACTACAGTCTTTGCCGGCTTGATCGACAACGATCCGCAGCGGCGTAGCAGGCAGAAACCGATCGACATGTAGGGCTGGCGGAGCAACACACTCCACGATGGAATGGACCTCCAGAAAGACGGCGTTAGGTTCTTCGCTTTTCCAAATTCCAAAAACGCTATTGCCGGTCTCGCAACCCAACAGCGCATCGAGTGCCGCACGGACCAAGGGATGATCGGGCGTGAGAAATCCGATATCCTCGCGGGAAAGCGCCCTCGCCCGATCGAATGTGAGCATCAGTCCATCAGCCGTGAGGCCTGGGAGGGACGCGACTTGCGAAGCTCCGCTTTTCAGCAAATAAGAACGCAACCCGAGTTCCTCCACGACCACTCCCAGATGATCGAGCATGCGGATAAAAAAGGATTCGAATTCGAGATCCGCATCTTGCCTTTGAATGGCCTGAATCACAGGGGCCGCAACCTCCGTACGGCAGGAATTGAGCTCTAGCAGACGGTCATGACCTCGCTGGAGGTGCTTGGTGATTTTCTTTTTCTCCGCAATGGATTTGGCGATCAGTTTCTCCAACTTCGCCGAGTCGAACGCAGATACCTGTTTTTGAATTTCGTTTTTGAAAATCGCGCAAATCTCACCCGCGCCATGGAGGTTTTTTTGAAAGGCATCGAGACCTTCATGATACCATCGAGCGAACACCTCGCCAGCACTCCCCTCCTCGTAGGGTACATGGATGTGAATGGTCGATGTCTGCCCGATACGATCTAGACGGCCAATGCGTTGTTCAAGAAGCTCAGGATCGGAAGGCAAATCAAAGAGAACGAGATGATGCGCGAACTGAAAATTTCGGCCCTCGCTCCCAATCTCCGAGCAGATCAGCAGTCGCGCCCCGTCCTCTTCGGCAAAGAAGGCCGCATTCCGATCCCGCTGCAAGAGAGTCAGGCCCTCATGGAAAATAGCAGCGGAGATTTTAATCTCACTCTGGAGGCGTTGGAGAATTTCTTCCGCGAACTCGCGTGAATGACAAATCAGAAGGACTTTTTGCTTTTTCAACTCCTTCAACAAGGAGATCAACCACGCCAACTTCGCAGAGGATTCATCTGGAGAAGGAGCAAGCGGAACGAGGTGAGGTTTCCGTTTTGGGAAGCCTGTGAGAGCGGCTCTGGTATTTCGAAACATCACCCGACCGGTTCCGTGCTCATCCAAAAGGGCCGCTACGACTTGGTCCCGCGCGGCGACGTCCCCACCCAAAAATGCTTCATAATGAGCTGCGACGCGGGGCCCCTTGAAAAGCTCCTCATCAGCCACTTTATTGCCATCAAGAAGGGAGTTGATCACTTTCGCGACGTGCTCGTAACGCTCGGACTCCGCAAGAAACGCCTTGAGATCTCCAAACCTGTCGGGATCCAGAAGACGAAGACGTGCAAAATGGCCCTCCATGCCGAGTTGTTGAGGGGTTGCCGTAAGGAGAAGAAGGGAAGGCGTGGAAGCCGCGAGGGAATCAACCAGCTGATACTCCGCGCTGGCCTTGTCAGGCGACCATTGGAGGTGGTGCGCCTCATCGACCACGAGCAAATCCCATCCGGCCTCGCGGGCTTGTGCTGCGCGTTGAGGATTCGAGGAAAGAAAATCGATCCCGCAAATCACCAACTGGCTATCGAGAAAAGGATTTTCGCCACCAGCATCCAAGGAAGCGCATCGCTCCTCGTCAAAAATACTGAAAGACATTTGGAAACGACGGAACATTTCCACGAACCATTGGTTCAATAGTGCCGGCGGCAAAAGGACAAGCACCCGCTCGGCGCGACCAGTGAGATGAAGTCGCTGTAGAATCAAGCCGGCTTCGATCGTCTTACCCAAACCAACCTCATCAGCAAGCAAGACCCTTGGCACCATTCGGGTCGCCACCTCGGCTGCAATCGAGATCTGATGCGGAATGAGATCCACTCGGGCGCCGGCAAATCCACGGATCGGACTTTGGCGCAAGGAACGACGGCGACTCAGGCATTCCACCCGAAGGTCAAACTGAGCCAACTCATCAACCTGCCCGACTAGCAGACGCTCTTCGGGTTTGGAAAAGCTGATGAGATCGGAAAGTTCGGCTTCGGTCACTGGACCACACGCACATTGATAGGTCAGCAACCCGTTGACCTCAGCAATCGAAAGCACGCATTGACTTTCCCCTTGATGCGTCTTGATTGTATCGCCTTCTTGAAATCGCACTCGTCGAATGGGAGCGCTCCCCAGAGCGTATTGGCGATGCTCGCCCGCCGCAGGAAAGTAGATCTCAGCCCTGCCGTATTCACATTTTAAAACAATCCCGAGACCAAGCTCAGGCTCACTGTCGCTCACCCAGCGTTGACCGGGCACCGGTGTGTCATGACTCATCATTTAGAAAGTTGTTCCCATCGGTCATAGAGTCGCGCTACGTCAGCACGGGCGGTTTCTAACCTCGCTGTAACGGCAGGCGCCTCGATGGCTCGCGTAGTAAAAAAAGCGGGATCGCTCAACTCGGCCTCAATGTCGGCGACCAATTGCTCGGCATGCATGATCGTCTCTTCCATCGAGTCCAACTCCGCCTTTTCCTTATAGCTCAGTTTACGAGTACTGGAAACGGGGGGCGCTGGCGCGACTGCCGATGACGTGGCGCTAGAGAAATGGGGGATGAGATTTTTGTAGCGCTGATCCCGTTCCTTTTTCTTTTCGAGATAGTAAGAAAAGTTTCCGGGTTGGATATGAATTCCGCCCTCCTCGAAGGCGACGATCTGGTCGCAGATGCGGTCTAAAAAATAGCGATCGTGGCTGACCACGAGTACCGTTCCCGCAAATGCAGCCAGCGCTTCCTCCAGCATACGCAGGCTGCTTAAATCGAGGTCATTTGTAGGTTCATCGAGGACGATCACGTTGCCTCCTCGGCAGAGCACCTTAGCCAAAATCAACCTCGCACGCTCTCCTCCGGATAACTTGTCCACTCGTTCATTCACGCGCGACTCATCAAATAAAAACCGGCGCAGATACGACCGCACCGTTATGGTTTGATCGCCAAATTTCACCATTCCCCCACTGTCACTGATCTCCTGCATCACGGTGCCGGTTCCATTGAGTTGGATTCGCCCTTGGTCAATGTAGTTAAAAACAACCCGCTTTCCGATGGTCACCGTCCCCTCCACGGGATCCTGTTCTCCCAGGCAGAGGCGAAGCAGCGTGGTTTTTCCGACCCCATTGCGCCCGACGATTCCCGTGCATTGCCCTGGACGAAGCGAGAGATTCATATTACGGAAAAGCCACCGCTCGCCATTGTCCGTGCTATACGACATTCCCGTATTCACCAATTCGACAGCCACATTTCCCGTTTCGGGGGCCGGCGGAATCAGAAGATCCATCTCACGCTCTTCGGGTGGCGCTTCCTGGCCAGCAATTTTGTAAAACGATTCGAGACGGTTCTTGGATTTGGATCGCTGGGCGCGAACACCGGCGCGGACATACTCCAATTCGGCTCGAATGAAACGCTGACGCCGCCGCTCGGACTGCTCGCCGATTTGCTGACGCAGAGCTTTGGACTCCAAGTAGGCGGTGTAGTTCCCCGGATGCGAAAAAGCGGTTCCTCCGCTAATCTCGATAATGCGGGTCGCAATCGTTTCCAGAAAGTAGCGGTCGTGAGTGACAAAAACCACCGCTCCAGGAAAGGACTGGAGAATTTCTTCCAACCAACTGATCGACTCGGAATCCAAATGGTTCGTGGGTTCATCCAAAAGCAGTAAGTCTGGCTGCGATGCCAAGGCTCGACACAAAGCAACACGGCGTTTCTCGCCACCGGAGAGCGGCGCCACCAGATGATCCAGCGGCGGCGCACTAAGTGCTCCCGCTTGGGCTTTGATGCGAGACTCGAGGTTCCATCCATCCGCATGCTGGATTTTTTCGAGTAGATCGTGAAGCTCGTTGTCGCTGCCTTCGCCATTTTCATAGCGCCTCATCCACTCGACCAGATCCGCAGCTCCAGACTCGATGTTCTGCCGAACAGTAAGCCCAGGATCGAGTTCAAATTCCTGCGGCAGGTATCCCGTGCGAAGACCTCGGCGTCGCGATATTTCCCC
>Ga0209770_10001455_pt1 | contig 12267 bp, 9 predicted proteins | sample LauGreSu1BDMLBDD_2_FD_187572 | JGI IMG/M metagenome (GOLD analysis project Ga0209770, IMG submission 187572) | Freshwater lake microbial communities from Lake Michigan, USA - Su13.BD.MLB.DD (SPAdes) (version 2) | ecosystem: Environmental > Aquatic > Freshwater > Lake | place: Lake Michigan, USA...
CTTTACTTGGCTCGACCATCGCGCTGCCGGGCTTCTGCTCCATCCCACCTCACTGCCGGGAGCGCAGGGCGTCGGAACCTTGGGCGAGCCAGTCGAGGCACTCCTCCGCTTCCTCCAGGCGGCGGGAATCCGCTACTGGCAGATGTGCCCGCTCGGCCCGACCGGCTTCGGGGATTCACCCTACCAGTGCTTCAGCTCTTTCGCCGGGAACCCCTACTTGATCGATGTGCTGCCCCTGAGCGCGGCTGGATGGGTGTCCGCCGCCGAACTCGACTCGCTAAGCGAGCTGCCGAACAGCCACGTGGAGTTCGGAGCGCTCCATCAGCGTAAGTTTCCACTCCTCTTTCAGGTCTGGGAAAGGTGGCGCCAACAGGGTCGGCCCCCCCTTTCTGGGGTCGGTTTCGAGGCTTTCCGAAGGGAACAATCTGCTTGGCTCGACGCTTACGCGCTCTTCTCGGCGCTGAAGGAAGATCAGGGAGGCCGCCCGTGGTGGGAATGGCCCCGGGATCTCCGCTCGTTCGCCTCCGCCCAAAGAACCCCCGTAAGTAGCAGGCTTGAACGGCGCACGGAGGCCCACGCCTTTCTCCAATATCTTTTCTTCAACCAATGGCGTCGCGTGCGGATGCAGGCGGCGGCGGCCGGCATTGAGATCATCGGAGACATCCCGATCTTCACCGCCCTCGACAGCGCGGACGTGTGGGCCCATCCCGAGCTGTTCCAACTGGACCCGCGCACTTCGCGGCCCACCGCGGTAGCTGGGGTCCCGCCGGACTACTTCTCCGCCGACGGCCAGCTCTGGGGCAATCCGCTCTACGACTGGCCGGCCCACGCGGCCAGCGGTTATGCTTGGTGGCTGGCGCGGCTACGTGCCGCCTTTGCCTTCGCGGACGTGGTGCGCATCGATCACTTCCGCGGCTTCGAGGCCTATTGGTCCGTGCCCGCGGGCGCGGCCACCGCGCGCACGGGGCGCTGGATCGAGGGGCCGGGACTCCCGTTCTTTGCTGCCGTACAGACCGCCCTTCCCGGCGCGAGGCTGATCGCCGAAGATCTGGGCCTACTCACCCCCGCGACCACAGCCCTGCGCGAGGCGACGGGGCTACCGGGAATGGCGGTGCTGCAATTCGCCTTCGGCGTGGACGCCACCAACCCGTACCTGCCGCACAATCTGCGCGCGAACTGCGTGATCTACCCTGGAACCCACGACAACGACACGGCCCTTGGATGGTACCAGACCGCCGACGAATCCATCCGTGATCACGTGCGGCGTTACCTGCGCGTCAGCGGCCGCGAGATCGGTTGGGACCTGATTCGCTCCGCTTATGCGTCGGTGGCTGGCCTCGCGGTCATCCCGCTGCAGGATTTCCTCTGCCTAGGCCCGGAGGGCCGCTTCAACACCCCGGGGCAGGCGGCGGGCAACTGGGGATGGCGCTACCGGGCCGAACAACTCGAAAGCCTACAGCGCGATTCCGCGGCTTACCTGCGGGAACTCGCCGATCTCCACGGCCGTCTGCCCGTCGAGAACGCGAAGCCGGCGGGAAGATAGTTTCCTCGATTGCTGGGGAAACGCAGTCCCTTTGCGGGCTTGCCGGATGCGTAGGTTGGTTCGACGCTGCGCACATCCCCGCCCCCCTATGTGCCCCCCTCCCCTCGTCACCGCTTCGGTGTTGCTGCTTGGCATCGTCACGTTCGCCCACGCGGGCGACTGGCCCGGATGGCGGGGGCCGACAGCGGATGGACACGCCGCCGCGGGGCAGCAGGTGCCTCTCGAGTGGAGTGAGACCAAAGGGGTCCGCTGGAAGGTTCCACTTCGCGGCCGCGGCCACAGCTCACCCACCCTCGTGGGCAACCGCATCTACCTGACGACCTCGACCGCGGATGAGCAGGCGGTCCTATGCCTCGACCGAGCGAGCGGACGCGTGCTGTGGGATACAGTGGTACACCGCGGCCAAGTCGATGCGGGCAATCATCGGCTTTCCAACCCCGCGGCCGGCTCGGTGGCCTGGGATGGCGAGCGCCTGTTCGTAAACTTCCCGAACGCGAAGGGCATCCACACCTCTGCCCTGAGCCCGGAGGGTAAGCTGCTTTGGCAGACGAGGGTCGCGGACTTCGTGATGCATCAGGGCTTCGGCTCCTCGCCCGTCGTGCACGGATCCACCGTGCTGGTGAGCGCAGACAACCGCGGCGGCGGGAAGGTGCTGGCCCTCGATCGTGCGACGGGGCGGACGGTCTGGTCGCAGGACCGCCCCAAGATCGCCAACTACACCAGCCCGGCGGTGTTGCAGGCCGCGGGACGGACGCAGGTGGTTCTGGGCGGCTGCAACCTTGTGTCGGCGTTCGATCCGCAGTCCGGACGCAAGCTCTGGGAAATCGAAGGTGCGACCGAGGAATGTGTCACCACCGCGGTGACGGACGGCCGGCGCGTGTTCGTGAGCGGTGGGTATCCGAGGAACAATGTCACAGCCGTTGAGGCCGATGGTTCTGGCCGGATTGCCTGGCAGAATAACACGCGGGTCTACGTCCCTTCGATGCTCGTGCGTGAAGGGCACCTGTATGCGGTGCTGGACGCGGGCCAGATCGTTTGCTGGCGCACGGACACCGGCGCAGAATTATGGCGTGAGAAGGTAGACCGAGATTTCTACGGTTCTCCAGTGATGGTGGGCGACCGCGTCTACGTGACGAACCTGCGGGGCGTGACGTTCGTCGTGGAAGTCTCGCCGGCTGGGGCGAAGGTGTTGGCGCAAAACAAGCTGGGGGACGAGGCGCTCGCCTCCCCCTCGATCGCCGGCGGACGGATTTACCTGCGGGCGTCGAAGACTGCGCCGGACCGGCAGGACTTCCTCTGGTGCATCGGCGAGTGAGGACCGGAGGGGTGGGCGCTTGCCCTTCCCTTCCCTACCCTGACGCCCCGGTAGCGTCCGTAGAGCGCGAACTGTGTTGGGCGTGATGGAGCAGCCAGCCGAGGCCGGCGCCAAACCCTAGCCCGTGGCCGAGGCCCCACAGGAGACGCCCGCGGACACCGCCAACCCACGCGTGCAGGTCATCTCCCGCGGTGTATCCGAGGGTATGCAGTGCCAGCAGGACTAAGGCGGAAGGGACCCAGGAGCCGCGTGCGCCAAAGGCACGCCAGTGCAGCCAGGCGAGCCAGCCTAGCCCCAACACGGCCCCGTGGAAATCCGCGTGGTAACGGCCGCGCAGCCCGAACCAGCAGAGGCACCAGAGCGCGGCGTAACCGGTGAATCCTAGCGTGAACAGGCCTAAATAGCGCGCGCGTCCAGCGGGAGGCACGAGCTGGGCGAGGACCGAGCCGCTGGCGACCAGATAAACCGCGGCGATGCTGCCGTAGAGTAGCCCCGTTCCGGCCACTAGGCGGAAGGCCCACACCGAATAGGCCGCTAGGCTCACCAACGCGAAGCCGACCGCGCCCCAGAGCACGCACCGCTTCATGGAGGAAACGGGAGGAAGGAAGCCGTCCTCCGAACGCAGCCGATTCGGGGTGAGACCGAAACACTTCATCGTCGAAGAGGTTACCCGGCTCAGGCTGCCGGCTCAAGGGGATCTTCGCCGCGCTCAGCCGGTAGCGAGCAGGCGTCGCAGCGTTTCGTCCACCACCTTAGGGTTCGCCTTGCCCTTCGCCGCTTTCATCACGGGGCCCTTCAAGGCATTGATCGCCCCATCCTTCCCGGAGCGAAACTCCGCAGCCGCCTTGGCGTTGCCGGCGATCGCGTCCCGGCACCAGTTCTCCAGCTCCCCGCTATCCGTCGGTGCCGCGCGTAGGCCTCGTCGATCCGCGATCGCGTCGGGTGAATCGCCAGTCGCGAACATCTCGACGAACACCTCCTTCGCCGCGGCGTTGAGGACGGCTCCGGAATCCACAAGTCGGAGCAAAGCCACGAGGTTCGCCGGCGAAACGCGGCTGGCGGCGGGATCCAAGCCCGCGGCCGCCAACTCACGGCGGAGGTCGTTGATGATCCAGTTCCCCGCCGCCTGCGGCGCCGCGCCCAGTCGTACCACGGCCTCGAAATAGTCCGCCAGCGGCCGGTCCCAGACCAGTACGGAAGTCTGGGTGAAAGGCATCTGGTAGTCCGCAAGGAAGCGGCGTTGGCGGTCGAAGGGCAGTTCGGGGCACTCCGCGCGCAGCCGCTCTTGCCACGCGGCGTCGATGACGACCGGCATCAGGTCGGGATCGGGGAAATAGCGGTAATCGTGGGCTTCCTCTTTCGAGCGCAAGGACTGAGAGGTGCCCGTCATCCCGTCGTAATCTCGCGTTTCCTGGGTGATACGACCGCCGCGCTCAAGAATCGATCGCTGGCGCCGGATCTCGTGTTCGATGCCGTCGCGGACGAACGAGATCGAATTGAGGTTCTTCAGCTCGACCTTCGTCCCAAGAGTTGTGCTGCCGACGGGGCGCAGGGAGATGTTGGCGTCGCAGCGGAGCTGGCCCTTCTCCATATCGCAGTCGGAGATTCCGCCCTGGACCATCGTGGCGCGGAGGGACGTGAGGTAGGCGTAGGCTTCCTCGCCCGATTGCAGGGCGGGCTCCGAGACGATCTCCATCAGCGGGGTGCCCGCGCGGTTGTAGTCCACGAGCGATTCGGTCGCACCGTGGTTGAGCTTGCCGACGTCCTCCTCGAGGTGGATGCGGGTGAGCGGGATCCGCTTGTGCTCCCCCATCAGATTACGGGCCGGCCCGGGCAACTCGATCTCGACCGAGCCGCCGCGGCACACAGGGGCGTCGTACTGAGAGATCTGATAGTTTTTTGGGGAGTCCGGATAAAAGTAATTCTTGCGGTCCCACTTGCAGACCGGGGCGATTTCGCAGCCGAGGAGGAGGCCGGCCTTGATGATGGCGTCGAGAGCGGCCCGGTTCATCACCGGCAGGGCTCCGGGCAGGGCGAGCACGACCGGATCGGTGAGCGTGTTGGGCTCGTAACCGTAGCCGGCGGCGACACGGGTGAAGACCTTGGAGCGAGTGCGGATCTGGACGTGCACTTCCAGACCGATCACGGCCTCGTAGGATGCGGGTTGCGGGGCGGCGGGGGTGGACACGGCGGGACCGGGCTCAGAGGTTCGGGTGTCGGCGGCCCCACTGATGGACGCGATCGTACGCGTGGCCAATCGCGAGCAGTTCGGATTCGCCGAGGGGCTTACCGATGAGCTGGAACCCCACCGGCAGGCCGGCGCGGCTGAAGCCACAAGGCACGCTCATCGCGGGGAGACCGGCCAAGTTAGCACCGATGGTGTAGATGTCGCACAGGTACATCGCGAGCGGATTTGCCTTCTCGCCGCGTCGGAAAGCGGGGATCGGAGAGGTAGGCGTCAGGAGGGCATCCACCTGCTCGAACGCACGGAGGAAGTCTTGGCGCACAAGGGTGCGGACCTTTTGGGCCCGCAGATAGTAGGCGTCATAGTAGCCACTCGAGAGCACATATGTACCCAGAATGATCCGGCGTTTGACCTCGGCCCCGAAACCCTCGGCGCGGGAACGGAAATAAAGGTCGTGCAGGTCCCGCGGCGCGGCGCAACGATGGCCATAGCGGATGCCGTCGTAGCGCGCGAGATTCGAGGACGCCTCGGCCGTCGCGAGCACGTAGTAGGTGTCGAGGCAGTACGGCGTGTGGGGCAGGGAAACCTCACGCACCTCGCAGCCCAGTTCCCGGTAATGCGTAACCGCCCGCTCGACCGCGACGGCGACCTCCGGATCCAGTCCCTCCCCGAAGTACTCGCGGGGAAGGCCCAGACGACGGGGGGCTGAAGGTGCGGCCAACGCCGCCGCGAAATCTTCCGGAGCCGCGCCCACCGAGGTGGAATCGCGCTCGTCGTGGCCGGCGATCGCCTGCAGCACCAGCGCGACGTCCTCCACGGTTCGGCCGAAAGGTCCGATCTGATCGAGGGAGGACGCGTAAGCGACGAGCCCGAAGCGGGAGACCCGGCCGTAGGTCGGCTTCAGGCCGACCACGCCACACAGCGCGGCCGGCTGGCGGATGGAACCTCCGGTGTCGGAACCAAGGGTCGCGAGCGCCTCGCCGGCCGCTAGGGCGGCCGCACTGCCGCCGGAGGAACCGCCCGGCACGCGGTCGAGCGCCCACGGGTTGCCGGTGGGATGAAACGCGGAGTTCTCGGTCGAGGAGCCCATTGCGAACTCGTCGCAATTATGCCGGCCGTAGAGTACGGCCCCGGCCTCGCGGAGCCGTCGCGTGACCGTGGCGTCATAGGGCGAAATGAACTTCTCCAGCATCCGACTGCCGGCCGTCAGGGGCTGGTCCCGCACGGCGATGACGTCCTTTAGACCGATCGGAATTCCGTCCAAGGGGCCGAGACTGCCGCCGCCGGCGCGGCGGGCATCCGAGGCCTGCGCCTGGGCCCGGGCTGAAGCGGGATCCGCCGAGAGGAGAGCGCGCAACCGCGGTTCCACGGCCTCCGCGCGAGCGATGACCGCGTCGGTCAGTTCCGCCGAGGACACCCGTCCGGCCGCGAGCGCCGCCGTGGCCTCCGCGAGGGAGAGGTAATGAAGCGGTGTCGTGGAAGAGGTCATTCGACGACCTTGGGGACCGCGATCATCTGGTCGCGTTGTGCGGGGGCATTGCGCAGCGCCTCCGCGGGAGGGAGCCCGGGACGGGGCTCGTCCTCCTGCCAGACGTTGTGTTGCGGATAGGCGTGCGCGGAAGGTTCGACGTTGGAGACATCCACCTGGGAGAGGCGCTCGATGTGACCGAGCAACTCGGTGAGCTGCCGCGCGAACGTGGCTTTTTCCTCCGGCGTGAGCGCGAGGCGCGCGAGACGCGCCAGCGCGTCGAGGTCGAGTTCGGTGCGGTTCATCGACTCAGCGACGGACCTGCCACGAGGTGCCAGCCAGCGCGTCTTCCTGCAGCCGCTGGAACGCCGTGTTCACCTCTTCGTCGGTGAGCGTCCGATCCTTGCCGCGGAAAACCAAGCTGAATGCCAGGCTCTTGTGGCCGTCGGGCAAGCCCGGGCCACGGTAGACGTCGAAGACACTAGCTCCCTCGAAGTTAAAGCTCGCTCCCGCTGCCTGCCGCGCGGCGCGCCCGACGCGGGTCGACACCTCTCCCGCCGGGGTCGCCTCGGGAACGATGAGCGCCAGATCCCGCAGCGCAGCCGGGAAGAGGCTGAAGTCCTGAAAGCGGCGAACCCCGGAGCGCGCGGGCAATAGTTCGGGCAGCAGCGCGACAAAACCGGCCTGCACACGGCCCTCGATGCCGAGGGAGCGGGTAAGCGCCAGATCAACCAGCCCGGCGCCGATCCAGCAACCTCGGCGAAGATCGGTGGCGAGCGCCGCGTGGCCGGCCTGCCAACCGGGGGTCGCAGCGGGAAGCAGTTCCCCCACCCGGAGGCCCGCCAGCCCGGCGAGGGCGACGGCGTGGTGTCGGGCGGTGAAGAAATCGGCGGTCTCTCGCCGCAGCCAGGAGCGTTCCCCGGACGACTCGGCGATGACAAACGCGGCGGCGACGCACTCCAGCACCTGACCTTCCCGCTCCATGAACACCCTCCCGGTTTCCGCCAGACGCGCAACCGGTACACCCCGGGCCTGATTCAGCCGCAGGGACTCTAGGAGGCCGCCGATGAGGGTGGATCGCAGATGGGTTTGGTCATCCACAAAGGGGTTAGCGAGCGCGAGCCGGGGCAGTTCCGCCGCGGATGCCCAGGCGGCCAACTCGCGGGCGGGACGCAGGGTGTAGTTGACGCACTCGTGGAAATCGTGACCGACGAGGTAATCGGTCGCCTGGCAGTTGAAGCGCACCACCGGGTCGTCCTCCGCGGCGAGCCCGGGCGCGACGACCGTCGCCGGCGGGATCCGCTCGGTGCCGTGGAGCCGCAGCACTTCTTCCACGAGATCGATCGGGCGGTCTAGGTCGTCTCGCCAGCTGGGAATGGCGACGGTCCAGGCGGGGCCGCGGGCGGGCTGAACGGTCTCCTCCTCGCGAGTCACCCGGAGCTCTAGGGCCTCGAAGGCGGCACGCATCTCGGCCGCCGGAACATCGAACCCGAGGCGCTCGGTGATATAATCGTGGGTGACCACGATCTCGCGCGACCAAGGAACATCGCCCCCGACCTGGAACGCAGGTCCTGCCACCGCGCCGCCCGCAGTTTCCAAAATCAGGTCGAGGGCACGCCACGCGGCCTCAGGGGCGGCGTGCGGGTCAACCCCACGCTCATAGCGGTAAGAAGAGTCCGTCGACAGGCCCAGCCGGCGAGACGCCGCCCGAACCGTCTGGCGCCGGAAGACAGCGCATTCCAGCACCAGATCGGTGGTGTCCGCGACCACCCCGGAGTCCTGCCCACCCATTACCCCGGCAACCACGACCGCGCGCGCGGCATCGGCAATGACGAGGGTCCTCGCGTCCAGGGCGCGTTCTTTGCCGTCCAGCGTGACTAGGCGTTCCCCTTCGGCGGCGGGCCGGACAATGATCCTCCGTCCCTCGAGCCGGCGGGCGTCGAAGGCGTGCAGCGGCTGCCCGGTCTCGAGCATCACGTAGTTGGTAACATCGACCACATTATTGATGGGACGCAGGCCGACGGCGCGCAGGCGGTCCTGCAACCACGCGGGACTCGGCCCGACCTTGATGCCGGCGACGACGTGGGCGGAGTAATACGGGCAGTCCTCGGGGCTGCGGACCTCCACGCCAGCGAGCAGATCCGGGCGCTGGGGTGCGGCAGAGACATCTCCGCGAAAGCGTTCTTGGGGGTACGTGAGCGGGAGCCGGAACCAAGCGGCGAGCTCCCGGGCGATGCCAAGGTGGCACTGGCAGTCCGGCCGGTTCGGGGTGATCTCAAGGTCGAGAATGGTGTCGCCGCCGGGAAGCGCCTCTTGGATCGGCAATCCGAGGGCGGGGCGATCCGGCAGGAGCAGCAGCCCCGCGTGATCCCCCTGCAGCCCGAGTTCATCAGGGGAGCACATCATCCCCTCGGAGGCCTGACCGCGGATCTTGGACGCCTTAATGGCGAAGTTGCCGGGCAGCACGGCCCCGGGCAGGGCCACCAGCACGCGATGGCCGGCGTCACAGTTGGCGGCGCCGCAGACGATCGTCTTCACTCCGCCCGCCGGGCCCACGTCGACCGTGCAGACGGAGAGCTTGTCCGCATTCGGATGCCGGGCGCGCGTGAGGATCTCGCCGACCACGACGTGGTCCAGCCGGGGCGCACCGGTAGAATGGATGCCCTCGACCTCGAAGCCGAGGAACGTGATGGCGCGCGCGATTTCCTCCGGGGACGCCGTGAGGGGGACGTAATCGCGTAGCCAGTTCAGGGAGACTTTCATACCGGAAAAGGAAAAGGACCGTCAGGAGAACTGCCGCAGGAAGCGGGCATCGTTCTGGTAGAAATACCGGATATCATCGATGCCATAGAGGAGCATCGCGAGGCGCTCGAGACCCATTCCGAACGCGTAACCCGTCCAGCGCTCAGGGTCGTAACCGACCGCGGCGAACACCGTGGGATCCACCATCCCGCAGCCGCCGATTTCAATCCAGGGCTTGTTGACCCGGGGCAGATGCGTGGCGGCGAGGTCGACCTCAAAGCTCGGCTCGGTGTAGCCGAAGTAGTGCGGGCGGAAGCGGGTACGCGTGTCCTTGCCGAGTAGGGCGGCGAAGATGTGGTCGAGCAGCGCCTTCAGGTCCCGCACCGTGACGTTGCGGTCCACGTAAAGGCATTCGAGCTGGTGGAAGTTCGCGCTGTGGGTGGCATCGGTCGTATCTCGCCGATAGACGCGGCCCGGGGAGACGATGCGGATCGGCGGTTCCCCGCGCAGCATCGTGCGGATCTGGACGGACGAGGTGTGCGTGCGGAGAAGGTAGCGCTCGGCGGGGTCCTTCTTGCTGACGTTCCCGAAGCGGGCGTCCAAGGGAAGGTAGAACGTATCCTTCTCGTCGCGGGCCGGATGGTCTGCGGGGGTGTTGAGCGCGTCGAAGCAGTAGTACTCGCTCTCGACCTCGGGGCCGTCGGCGACGGAAAACCCGACCTTGCGGAGGATGCGGCACATCTCCTCGCGCACGAGCGTCAGCGGGTGCCGCGTGCCGGGGCCCGGGTCGGGCGACGGCAGCGAGGGATCGATCGAAGGCCCGAGTTGGGCGGAGAGCTCGGCGGCAGCGATGCGGGCGAGGGCCTCATCCAGCAGGACCTGCAGCCGCCCCTTAGCCTCGTTGATGAGTTTGCCCACCGCGGGGCGCTCTTCCTTGGGCACCGCGCCCATCTGCTTCATCAGGGCGGTGAATTCCCCATTGGGCCCGACGTAGCGGGCCTTGGCGGCCTCAAGATCGGGCCGAAGGTGGACGGCGGGGAGCTCGGCGGCGGCCTTCGCGAGGACGGCTTGGAGTTGCGCTTGCATGCGGTTCGGGAGCGGGAGCGTAGCGGAAGCGGCGGAGGGAGGGAAGCCTGCGACTGGCGGAAACGAAAAAGAGAAAGGACGGGTCCCGCGGGCGCGGAACCCGTCCTTCAGCGGGTGAGGGAAACCGGGGGTGCCCCCGGAGCGCCTCAGGCGGTCTTGGCCGCGGCGGCCTTGGCCTTGAGGGCCTCCTGCGACTGGCGGACCAAGGCGTTGAAGGCGACCTCGTCGCGGATGGCGAGGTCGCTGAGAACCTTGCGGTCGAGGCCGATGTTGGCGGCCTTCAGCCCCTCGATGAAGCGGCTGTAGCTGATACCGGCGTTGCGGCACGCGGCATTGAGGCGCACGATCCAGAGACCGCGGAAGTCGCCCTTTTTCTTGCGACGGGCGGCGTAGGCGTACTGCCAAGCGTGCTGGACCGCTTCTTTCGCGTAGCGGAACAGCTTCGATTTATTGCCGAAGTAGCCCTTGGCGTACTTCAGCACTTTTTTGCGCCGCTTGCGCGACGCGGGACCATTAGTTGCACGAGCCATGTTGGTGGATTCCTTTTTATTTAGGCGCCCGGAGGTCGGCTGGGAGAATCACCCCCGGGAGCGGTTGATGGGATGGGTGGCGTTCCGTTCAGAGACCGAACGGGAGGGCGCGCTTGAGCGCCTCGGCGTGGCCGGCGGCCACTAGCTTGTCCCGGGTCGCACGACGCTTCTGCTTCGTGCTCTTCGAGCCAAGCAAGTGACGGAAGCCAGGCGTGCGGCGCACGAGCTTGCCGCGGGCGGTGAGTTTGAACCGCTTGGCAACGGACTTCTTGGTCTTTTGCATGGAAAGTGTTCAAACACAGGGACTCACCCCGTGCTTGGCAAGGCTTTTGTCCGCGCTCAGAACCCGCGTGCCTCGTTGGTTCGCCGCGGATCCGCCAAACCGCGAAGGGTGCCGTCAGGCCGCACCTCGATCGCGTTGACGCCCCCAAAATACTTCCCTGTGCCGGCGGGCTCGCGGAGAACCACCTTCCAGCCGAACGCGCGGAGCCGCTCAGCGACCGCATCCGGGAGAGATGCCTCGGCCTCGACCTGATCCGGGCCGGAGCCCTCGGTCGATTGAAAATGAAACCGAGTGTCGCCGATCGCCTCCTCCAGCGGGCGCCCGAGGAGCACGTGGTCTGCCAGTACCTGGAGGAGCCCGGTCGGGATGCGGGCGGAGCCGGGCAATCCCACCGCGAACACGGCGCGACCGTCCCGGACCGCGATCGTCGGCCCGATCGTACTGCGCGAGCGGCGGCCCGGAGCGACGTAGTTGGGGCTGAGCGCGTCCGTCGTCGCGAAGTTGCTCATTGAGTTGTTCATCACCACGCCGGTGCCGAGCGGAACGACCCCGGCGCCAAAGTGGAGGCTTTGGGACTGGGTCGCGCAGACCACGTTGCCCTCGCGGTCCGCGACGAGGAAGTGGGTGGTCGCGGCGTGAGCGCTTTCGGCGAACGGAAAGTCGTCCCTGCGCCCGGAGGCGGAGGCCACCTTGCGGGCGGGTTTGGCGGGCGCGGGCTGGGCGCGGGAACGCAGGCCCTCAATCGCATCCGGCGCGAGTAGGCGCTCGACCTGGAAACGCGAGGCGGGCACGTCGCCGACCGTGCGCAGGACGTCGGGCAGGGCGGCCCGCCAGTGGCGGCCGAGGACGTCGATGTTCTCGCCGGAACGCAACGGGGCCGGAGCGAGTCCGCCCGCCTCGAGCACCTTCAAGATGGGGAGGAACAGCGTGGCCCCGCTGGTAGGGGGAGGCCCGGCGTAGAGCGTGTATCCCCGGACCGTGACCGACAGCGGCTCGACCACGCGGGCCTCATAACCGGCCAGATCCTCGGCGGTCAGCCAGCCGCCGCCGGCCTGCGCCGCGCGAACCAGCGCCTCGGCCACGCTTCCCCGATAGAAGCCGTCGCGGCCCTCACG
>Ga0209770_10001456_pt1 | contig 12256 bp, 8 predicted proteins | sample LauGreSu1BDMLBDD_2_FD_187572 | JGI IMG/M metagenome (GOLD analysis project Ga0209770, IMG submission 187572) | Freshwater lake microbial communities from Lake Michigan, USA - Su13.BD.MLB.DD (SPAdes) (version 2) | ecosystem: Environmental > Aquatic > Freshwater > Lake | place: Lake Michigan, USA...
GCCGTGCGCGAGCGTGCACTGATGCCAGTGGAGGAAGCGGTGTATCAACTCACTGATCGACCCGCTCGCCTGTACGGATTGAAAGGTCGTGGGCGCCTCGCAACCGGCTGGGCGGCTGACATCACGGTGTTCGACCCCACCACCATCGGACCAGGCCCTGCGGAGATGAGATTCGATCTGCCTGGCGGCGCTGGTCGCGTGTACGGCGAAGCAAACGGCATTGAACATGTGCTCATCAACGGTGTTCCCTCTGTGCGTGGCCGAGAGTTGCTCGACGCACGCGCTGGCACGTTGTTGCGTTCAGGTCGTGACACCGACACTGTCACCGCAGCAGCGGCACAGGGCCGGTGATTCGTCTCGACGCTGCGACGGTGCTGCTTCAGTGGGCCGTCGGAGGATCTTTCTTCCTGTGGTTCACGACCCATCGACACCAAGTGAGTGCCGGTTATGGCTGGTTGTTGCGCATCACGTATGCGGTCATTGCGTTAGGTGGAGTGGCGGCTGCATTCGCGACCGACGTGCACGTTGCGCGAGAGGCGTGTGCGGTGGCATTTGCGGTCATTTCGTTGGTCACGCTGCGACGAACGAATGTGAACCTCGACATCATCGCCCCGATCATCGGTGCAGTCGGAATGTTCATCGGCGCCGTTGCAGCAGCCGACGGCACAGGAGACATCGTCGTGTCGGTACTTCGAGTACTTGTCGGGGCAGCGTTTCTCGGTGCAGTGAGCGATGCGATGTTGCTCGGACATTGGTACCTGGTGCAGCCAGGTATGCCGCGAAAGACGCTGAACGAACTCGTCACGGTCGTCATCTGGTTGTTGCCGTTCGAAGTAGTCGTCATGTTGCTGCCAACGGGAATGTTCAGTGTCATCACCGGCGCTGTCGATGATGGTTGGAACGGCACGCTCGGGTGGTTCTGGGTCGCATGTGCAGTCACGACGTGCGTGCTCGGGTTCGTCACCCGGGCAGCGCTGAAAGAAAAGAGCTATTCCGCTGTGATGGCGGCCACCGGACTCATGTACCTCGCCATCCTCACTGCCTTCGGCACAGACTTGGTCGCGCGCGCCGTTCTCGCCTGATCGTCGTCAGAGAGGCGACGAAGGAGCGACGAGCGGCCACGGTTGCTCGCGCTCGATGATGTGGGCAAGCTCGAGAAGAACTTGCTCGCTGTGGTGACGTCCGATGATCTGCAACCCGATGGGCAGTCCGTCGACCTCACCAGAGGGAACCGAGATTGCCGGATTGCCGTAGAGGTTCGCCGGGAACGTCAACAATCCGTTGTTGCCAGCACCTGCCATGATGCCACCGAAAGTGTCGGGGAGTGGGCCGTCGGCATCGAAGGCGACATCTGGGTTCGACGCAGTGATGATGAGATCGACGTCGTCAAAAATTTCTGCCATGCGATTGTTGAGAGCCACACGTCTTTCTTCGATCTTTGCGCGAGCATCGGCGGAATATTTTCCGTCGGTTGTTTCGACTCCGAAACGAATCTCAGGTGTCAGTTCATCAGCGCACGCAGGCCATGCATCGCCGAGTGCGGACGCAATCGAAATCATTCCGCTGATCGACCACGCTGCCCCCATGCGGGGTAGTGACGTGTTGATCGCATCGACACGGGAAAGTTGAGCCCACGCGACGAGTCGCTCTGCAGTTTCTTCCAGTGTCTTCCACATGTCCGGAGACACGATGGCTCCGCCCCAGTTGCGCACGATTGCGACGCGAAGTCCACGCACCGGAACTGTGCCGAGGGATGACTCCCAGCCGTCGACGCGCGGAAGGCTGAGAGGGTCACGTGAGTCGTGTCCGTTGCACACGTCGAACCATCGAGCAGTGTCACGCACGCTTCGGGTCAGCGCACCAACAGTGACCGTGAGATTGCCGAATGGTGAACCTGGTCCGCGGGGAATACGACCGTAGGTCGATTTCAGCCCGACCAGCCCGGTGAACCCTGCGGGAATACGAATGGACCCGCCACCGTCACCGCCTGTTGCGAGTGTGAACAGACCACCAGCGACGCCAGCTGCGCTTCCACCAGACGACCCACCAGGTGTGCGTCCGATGCGCCATGGATTGTGTGTCGCGCCGTTCAACACGGTGCGCGTGACGTTGACTCCACCGAACTCACTCGCAGTGGTGAGCCCGAACCGAACCGCGCCGCCGGCGTCACAGGCCCGCGCGACGTTCGTCGACGTCGTGTGTGCAACCTGGTCCTTGAACACCATCGAGGCCCTGGTCGCGGGCCAACCGTGGACATCGTCGAGTTCTTTCACTGCAAGTGGCACTCCGCCGAATGGTCTGGCGACATCGGCAATTGCCGCATGCCGAAGGGCGTGGTCGTAGTCGATGAACGAAACCGCATTGAGCGAGCTCTTCTCGACTGCCGCGAGTGTCGCCTTCATCTCTTCCATCGGGGTGCGACGGCCAGCACGGAATTCCTCGACCAAAGAACATGCGTCACCAGCCCAAGGTGTGTCAGCCATGTAGCGAACCTATCCCAGGGCCGGTGCTCGGGTCAGAGGCGGGGAGTCGATGGTGGGTAGGGTCGATTGTCGCATGGATGCTCGAACGTTTCTCGGTCTTGAAAGCACCCATAACGATCGCCGCTGGCACATGCCGGTTCATCAACGAAACACCACGAGCGGTGGCTTTCTCTTCGGTGGTTGCGCTCTCGGTGCCGCGATCTCGGCGATGGAAGGCACCACCAACCGACCATGCGTGTGGGCCACGGCGCAATACCTGAGCTACGCCCGACCAGGTGAAGTGCTCGACATCGACGTCATCATCGCGAACGAAGGCAATTCGATCACGCAGGCTCGGGTGGTTGGCCACGTGGGCGAGCGTGAAATTCTCACGGTCAACGCCGCGCTCGGTGAGCGCACGTTCGAGCACAACGGACAGTTCGTCGCCATGCCCTCGGTGCCCCATCCCGACACCTTGCCGCAACGCGAACATATGAACGTGTTGACGGGTTCTTTTCACGACTACCTCGAGGAGCGTTTTGCAAAAGGTCGCACACTCGACCAACTAGACGGCACGGCCAACGACGGTCGCACACAGATGTGGGCACGCATTCCTTCGGTGATCGACGCGGTCGATGCCGCCACACTCGCGATCCTCGGAGATTTCGTGCCGATGGGTGTGGGTCAGGCATTCGGCATTCGAGGTGGTGGCAACAGTCTCGACAACACGCTTCGTGTCGTGGGGTTGGTGCCCACCAACTGGATCTTGCTCGACATCCAGATACACGGAGTACAGAACGGTTTTGGTCATGGTGAAGTGCACATGTGGGCCGAGGATGGAACTCTGCTCGCTGTCGCTAGCCAAAGTTGCATCGCACGAATGTGGCGCGATGAAGCACTACGAACTGGAACGAAAAAGGAGACGACATGAACGCGTACGGAGCAGCAACGCATCACGGAATGCCGGTTCGCCCTGGCATGACAGTGCCGTTGCCCGGGCATCTACACACACAAAAAGACCGACTGCACGAACTTGCTGACCTCGGCTACTCCGATGTCTGGTCGGCAGAGGCCGATGGTGCCGACGCGTTCACACCACTGGCTCTCACTGCAGCGTGGGAACCGCGTCTGCGACTCGGTACAGCCATCGTGCCGGCGTACACACGAAGCCCCGCGTGTTTTGCACAGTCGGTCGCATCGCTTGCAGATGCAGCGCCTGGTCGCTTCGCAATCGGTATCGGTTCATCGTCCAATGTCATCGTCGAGAAATGGAACGGACTTCGATTCGAAGAGCCCTATCGCAAGGTTCGCGACATAGTCCGATTCCTGAACGATGCTCTGTCCGGCGAGAAAGTCACGAAGACCTATGACACCTTCGACATCCAAGGTTTTCGTCTCGGCATCAAGCCAGAGGTCAAGCCGTCGATTCTCGTAGCTGCGCTACGAGAGGGCATGTTGCGATTGGCTGCTCGCGAGGCTGACGGTGCGATCATCAACTGGTTGAGCGCAAACGACGTTCGCCAAGTCACCAAGGTCGTCACGGATGCGGCCGAAGGAACGCCCAAGGAAATCGTCGCGCGAATTTTCGTGTGTCCGAGCACCAACACCGAGCAGGTGCGTCAAGCCGCACGTTTCGCCATCGCTGCGTACTTGAATGTGCCGGTGTATGCCGATTTTCACGCATGGCTCGGTCGCGGCGATGACTTGAGAGGCATGTGGGATGCGTGGAAAGCCGGTGACCGCAAGGCCGCACTGGCCGCTATTCCCGATCATGTCGTGGACGACCTCGTGGTACACGGCTCACCTGAGGCATGTCGAGACCGCATCAAGCAGTACTTCGACAACGGCGTGACCACTTCGTCGCTCATGATTCTCGGTCTCGATCCGGCGCTTGACTTCTGGCAAGCAGTCCGTGACCTGTCTCCATCGGCTCATCGCTGACGGTGATTGATTCCTTGATCATGCGGCTTCGCGTTCAGGATTCGGTAGATGTCGACTGACCCACGCGCGACGCACAACGGCTGGCGTCTCTTGCGCCGAACTCTGCTTCAGCAACGCCGCGGCCTCACCGTCGGAGTGTCGATTGGGCTGTTGTGGACAATTGGCAAGATCGCCGTTCCTCAACTAACTCGTTTTGCCATCGATGAAGCAATCGTGAAGTCGGGATCATTGCTCACATGGACACTTCTCATTCTTTCTGCGGCGATCATCGCAGGGTTGTTCTCCGGGATGCGTCGCTACTTCGCGTTCCGCGAGAGCCGAATGACCGAGACGTTGATGCGCGAGAAATTGTTCGCGCACATTCAAGGGCTTGATGTCGCGTACCACGACAGAGCCCAGACCGGACAGTTGATGAGTCGTGCGTCCACGGACCTTCAATTGGTGCAGGGGTTCGTGGTCATGCTTCCGCTCGTGATGGCGAATGTCGCCCAGATCATCGGCGTCGTCGTCATCCTTCTGCTCGGCGATCCACTGTTGGCGCTCGTGGCGTTGTTGCCCTTGCCATTTCTGAACATCATCGCTCAACGGTTCTCAAAGAAGATCCATCCAGCGAACCTCGTCGTACAACAAGAGCAGGCTCAGTTGGCCACGGTGGTCGAGGAGAGCATCGCCGGTGTTCGTGTCGTCAAAGGGTTCGGTGCAGAAGCCGTCATGTCGGAACGCCTGCGCGCAGAGGCAGATGACATTCAACGTGCAGCGCTTGCCGCGGCAAGAATTCGCAGCACTTTCTTGCCCGGCATCGATCTGTTACCTGCCCTCGGTCTGGTGGCAGTTCTTGGTATCGGCGGACATCGCGTGCTGAACGGCGACATGACGATCGGCGAACTCGTCGCCTTCAACACCTATGTCACGCTTCTCATCTGGCCCCTTCGCAACATCGCCATGACTATCGCATTGGGTCAACGTGCAGCGACAGCTCTCGTGCGCATCGATGAAGTGCTTGCCGAGCAACCTCAAATTTCGGACCCACCGCAGCCTCTGCATCTACCGGTGTCGCAACCAGGGCGATCTGTCGGGGCAGTCCACTTCGACAACGTCACTTTCTCGTATCTCACCGAGGAAGGCATGGTTCGCGTTCTCGAGCATCTCTCGCTGCGCATACAGCCGGGAGAGTCCGTGGCAATCGTCGGCGCCACGGGGTCCGGAAAGTCAACACTCGCAAGGTTGCTCTTGCGTTTCTACGACCCAGAGGCAGGCACCATTCGTCTCGACGATGTCGATGTCAAGCATCTGCCACTTCGCGAGCTGCGAAGCAATGTCGGCGTCGTGTTCGAGGACACACTTCTTTTCAACGACACGGTGAGTGCGAACATCGCATTCGCACGTCCCCACGTCGATAGCTCGGTCGTGCGTCGTGCGGCGCAACTCGCCGGAGCACATGACTTCATCGCAGAGTTACCAGAGGGATACGACACCATTCTTGGCGAGCGTGGTTATTCACTGAGCGGTGGTCAACGGCAGCGCATCGCCATCGCTCGTGCCATCGTGGCCGACCCACGAGTGTTGGTGCTCGACGACGCGACATCTGCAGTGGACCCGACAAAAGAGCATGAGATTCGTGACGCACTCGTGACAGTCATGAAGGGTCGCACCACCATCGTGATCGCACATCGACCAGCGACCATCGAACTCGCAGATCGAGTGGCATTGCTCGACGAGGGAACAATCGTGGCGACCGGAACGCATCGGGAGTTGCTCGACACCAACCAGCGATACCGTGACGTGCTCGCGGCATGGAGTGCACCTGAGGTGGGCGATGGGGCAGTGATCTGACCATGTGGCGCACACCGGCTGGAGTCACAGAAGATGACAAATTGTCACGCACCGAGACGCGCACCGTTCTTCTACGAAGCGTCCGAATGGCCTCAGAGTTCAAGTGGTGGGGTATCGCCACGTGCCTTCTTGTCACTGTGTCCGTGTTGTTCACTCTCTCTGGCCCGTTGTTGGTGCGCCACGGCATCGATGCAGGAATACGTAAAGGAGATTCCGGCGCGTTGAATGCAGCCGTCGTCGGTTATCTCGTCGTCACGGTGCTCGCCTATGTGGTTGGTCGTGTGCAATACCTCACCATCAATCGTGCAGGAGAGGGATTCCTGCGAACTTTGAGGCTCGCAGTGTTCGACAGACTGCAACGACAATCGATGGCTTTTTACGATCGCGAAAAGGCCGGCGTGTTGGTGGCACGCATGACAGCTGACATCGATTCACTCGCTGAACTTGTTCAATGGGGTCTCTTGCAGTTCATGGCTGCCGGCATGTTGTTGGTGCTCGCCATTTTCCTGTTGGTCTCATTGTCGTGGCAGCTGACACTCGTGGCGCTTCTCGTGTTGCCGATTCTCGTCGTGTCGTCGATCAAGTTCCAGCGTGACTCGAACAGGGCGTACCTCGAGGTTCGCGAGCGTGTGGGCGCGAACTTGTCGAATCTCCAAGAGAGCATCGCGGCAGTGCGCGTCATTCAGGCCTACGCCCGCGAGGAAGAACAGCTTCGCCGGTTCGAGGAGAGCAATCGCGATCTCTATCGAAGTCACATGCACAGCGTGCGCGTGAGTACGTGGTACTTCGGTGTCGTCGAGTTCTCCGGAATCGCTGCCACGGCGTTCATGGTGGGGCTGGGCGGATGGTTGGTGCACCGAGGTTCAGTGACCGTCGGGACAGTCGTGGCCTTTGTACTGCTGTTGGCGAACCTTTTCGACCCGGTTCAACAGTTGTCTCAGCTCTACAACACGCTGCAGTCGGCGACGGCGGCATTGCACAAGTTGTTCGGAATCATCGACGAGGTCCCCGACATCGTCGAAGCCCCAGACTCTGTGTTGCTTCCCTCCGCGGGCGATCTTCAGATGAAAAACGTGACTTTCACCTATCAGGGTGGTGCGCGTCCGGCGCTTAACAACGTGTCGCTCGTGGTGCCATCGGGCAGCAAACTTGCTCTCGTCGGTCCGACCGGTGCGGGAAAGTCGACAGTCGCCAAGTTGATGGCGCGTCTTTATGACCCAGCCATCGGTTCGGTGACCTTCGGTGGTGTCGACCTTCGTCAAGCATCGTTTGACTCCCTGCGCGAGCGCATCGTGGTGGTACCCCAAGAGGGTTTCTTGTTCAACGGTTCGGTGCGCGACAACTTGCTGGTGGCGCGACCGAGTGCGACCGATGCGGAAGTGCGCAGCGCCCTCGAATCACTCGGGGTGTATGAACGTTTCGAGTCGTTGCCAGAGGGTCTCGACACCGAAGTTCGCGAGCGAGGCTCGCGTTTTTCAGCAGGTGAGCGCCAGCTCGTTGCACTGGCTCGTGCGGCACTTGTGGACCCGGCTGTGTTGGTTCTTGATGAGGCGACCTCGAACCTCGACCCTGGTACCGAACGTGAGATTGAACATGCGCTCGAGAATTTGATGTCGGGTCGCACGGTCGTCGTAGTTGCTCACCGCCTCACGACGGTACGACGCGCTGATCAAATCGCGGTGGTGAACAATGCGACCATCGAAGAGATGGGAACACACGACGAATTGCTGGCGCTCGGTGGCCGCTACGCAGCACTCGTGGAGGCATGGGAGGCGTCTCAGCCGACCTGACGACACGGTAGGCGTCTCAGCCCACTTGAGAACGACGTATCTCAGCGTGCGACGAAATACTTGGCGCGCGGGTGGTGGCAGATGACCGCAGAAGTCGTCTGCTCGGGTTGATACTGCCACCCGGTTTCCTCGTTCACTTCGATGCCAATTCGTCCAGCTTCAAGAATGTCCGCGACGCGCGCATTGTCCTCGAGGTCGGGGCATGCGGGGTATCCCCATGAGTAACGCCCACCGCGATACTGCTGCCGGAACAGACCCTGCATATTCGGGCCGTCTTCGTCGGCGAAGCCCCACTCGGTGCGAATGCGGTGATGCCAGTACTCGGCCAGGGCCTCGGCCATCTCAACACCGAGTCCGTGTAGCACCAGGTAGTCCTGGTACTTGTTGGCATTGAACAGTTCTGCTGCTTTGTCGCTGACAGTGCGTCCCATCGTGACGATATGGAACGCGGCATAGTCGACTTCACCAGACTCGATCGGGCGGAAGAAGTCTGCAATGCACAGATGCGGTTCGGTCTTTTGACGCGGGTATCTGAAGCGAGTCAGCTCCTTGGTGCGCGAGGCGTCAGTCCAGATGACCAGTTCATCGCCGTCTCCGTTGGCAGCGAAGTATCCGTATACGACTTGCGGTACGAGAACTCCGTTTGCTTTTGCCATCGCCAGTTGCTCACGAAGAATCGGACGGATGCGGTCTTTGAATTGCTCGTCAGTCTCACCATTCTCGGGGCGGTACTGCCACTGGTTTCGGAAGAGCGCTGTTTCGTTGATGAATGCAGCGATGTCGTCGAGTCCGATTCCCTTCACGACCATTGTTCCAAGGAACGGTGGTTCGAACACTTGGTTGTCGCTGGCAACGTCGGGCGAGCGGCGAGGCAAGTCGACGGGGTCAACTTCGACCTTTTCACGTTTCGGCAATTTGCGTCCGGTTGGCACTGTGCCGAAGTCGGGGTCATCGACGCCTGTGCGTTTGATGTCCATCAACTTGTCGAGAGTGCTGAGGCCTTCGAAGGCATCTTTGCCGTAGAACACTCGACCGTCATATATCTGTCGTAGGTCATCCTCGACGTAGCTACGCGTGAGCGCAGCCCCACCCAGCAGCACCGGGAGAGAACTCATGCCGAGGCTGTTCAGTTCTTGGAGATTCTCGCGCATGATCAATGTGCTCTTCACGAGCAGACCACTCATGCCGAGTGCATCGGCACTGACTTCTTTCACTTTTGCGACCATGTCGCTGATGGACACTTTGATGCCGATGTTGTGCACTTCGTAGCCGTTGTTGGTGCAGATGATGTCGACCAAGTTCTTGCCGATGTCGTGGACATCACCTTTCACGGTGGCGAGCACCAACTTGCCCTTGGCCACCGCATCAGCCTTCTCCATGTGTGGCTCCAGGTGGCTCACCGCTGACTTCATGGTCTCGGCACTCTGGAGAACGAACGGCAATTGCATCTGGCCTGAGCCGAACAATTCACCGACTTCGCGCATGCCGTCTAGCAATACTTCGTTGATGATGTCGAGCGGTGCGATGCCTTGTGCCATCGCACGATCAAGGTCGTCGTGCAGACCCTCACGGTCACCGTCGATGATTCGTTGGCGAAGAATCTGTTCGATGGTCCAACCCGACCGGTCGACTTTCTCTGCGGTGACGATCGTCGCGTCAGCAAAGAGCTCGAGTAGTGCCGAGAGCGGGTCGTAGTTGCCTTCGCGACGGTCATAGATGAGGTCTTGGCACACCTTCTTCTGGTCTTCAGACACTCGGGCGAGGGGCAGAATTTTCGAAGCGTGCACGATCGCGCTGTCGAGTCCGGCAAGTCTGGCTTCGTGCAGGAACACACTGTTCAACACCTGGCGACTCGCGGGGTTGAGGCCGAAGCTGACGTTGCTCACACCAAGGGTCGTGTATGCGCCAGGAATTTCAGTCTTGATGCGACGGATTGCCTCGATGGTGTGCATCGCATCGTGGCGAAGGTCTTCGTCTCCGGTGCCGAGTGGAAATGTCAGGGCGTCGAAGATGAGATCTGATGCTGAGAGGCCGTAGCGCTTGGTGGCAATGTCATGGATGCGGTGTGCCACTTCCATCTTCCATTCGACATCTCGTGCCTGGCCCCGTTCATCGATGAGCAGACAGATGACCGCAGCGCCGAAGTCGCGCGCGAGTGAAAACACGCGATCAAGGCGCGATCCAGGATCCTCTCCATCTTCAAGGTTGGCGGAATTGAGAATTGCTCGACCACCGACATGAATGAGGCCTGCCTCCATGACCTCTGGTTCGGTGGAGTCGAGTACGAGAGGAACGCTCGCCTGGGTCGCAAACCTCGAAGCGATCTCATGCATGTCGGCGGTGCCGTCGCGTCCCACGTAGTCCACGCAGACGTCCAACACGTGGGCACCTTCGCGGATCTGGTCGGTTGCCATTTTCACGCAGGTGTCCCAGTCTTCGCGGAGCATGGCTTCTCGGAAAGCTTTGGATCCGTTGGCGTTGGTGCGTTCGCCGATGATGAGGAAGCTGTTGTCCTGGTCGATCGTCACCGGCGAGTACAACGACGTGACTGCAGGCTCGATTGTCGGCTGGCGCTGCGCGATCGGAACTCCGCGCACAGCTTCTACGACCCGGCGCAGGTGTTCTGGAGTCGTGCCACAGCAACCACCGACAATGTTGATTCCAAGATCGGTCACGTGGTGGCGGTGGTACTCGGCAAGTTGCTCAGGTGTGAGGTCATAGTGGGTGCGACCATCGACGACACTCGGCAGACCGGCATTGGGCATCACGCTGATCGGAATGGGTGAGTGCGCACTGAGGTGGCGCAAGTGCTCTTGCATCTCTGCCGGACCAGTCGCACAGTTGATGCCGATGACATCTGGCTTCATCGCAGCAAGAGCGCTGAGTGCTGCACCGATCTCGGTTCCGACCAGCATTCGTCCCGTGGTCTCGATGGTGACTTGAACCTGAATCGGAACAGTGCGACCTTCTGCCTCCATGGCACGGCGACACGCTTGCATTGCTGCCTTGATCTGCAGCAGGTCCATGCACGTCTCGATGAGAAAAAGGTCGACACCACCGGCTAGTAATCCACGCGCTTGTTCGGCATATGAATCACGTAGTTCAGCAAATGAGATGTGCCCGAGACTCGGCAGCTTCGTGCCAGGACCCATGGACCCGGCCACGTAACGGGGTCGGCCGTCGACTTCGTATTCGTCGGCGACGCGGCGAGCTATCGCGGCCGCGGTCTTGCTGAGCTCGAATGCCTGATCGGCGATGTCGTATTCGGCAAGGACCGTGCTGAAGGATCCGAAACTCGCAGTCTCGATTGCGTCGACGCCGACATCGAGAAATGCGCGGTGCATGTCAGCGATGACATCAGGCCGTGTCGCGCACAACATCTCGTTACAACCTTCGAGTGATGCCCCACCGAAATCATCGGGACCAAGATCGATGCCTTGTACAAAAGTGCCGAAAGCGCCATCAAAGACGATGACTCTTTCGCGAATTGCTTCGACGTAGGGCTGGCGTGTCATGACCCTTGAAACGCTACTTCGCCGAGCATGCATGAGGGCTTCTCGAACAATGTCTTTCCCACTGAGGTGCTTGTCCGGCCAGAGAGTTAGGGTTCTTCTTGCATGGGACATGAGCGCATCTACACCCGCGAGGGCGACGACGGAACCACTGGTCTGTTGTTCGGTGGTCGTGTGCCGAAGGACTCTGAGTTGCCGCGTGCCTATGGTTCAGTCGACGAAGCACAAGCGATATTGGGACTAGTTCGTGTGACTGCTGGCCACGGCACCGAGTGCGACGACATCTGCGTGAAGATCATGCGCGAGTTGTGGGTCCTCATGGCAGAACTGGCCACGCTTCCTGAAAACCGCCACAAACTCGCCCCTGGTCAGTCGAGTGTGACGCCCGACATGGTCGATCGGCTCGAGCACATCATCGACGACCTCGACACTCGATTCGAGCGACCCACAGAGTTCGTCGTACCCGGCGAACATCCCGTGGCAGCCTGGCTCGACGTGGCTCGCACGGTGGTGCGGAGGGCCGAACGACATGCCCTGTCTGCGGCTCCGGCTCCTTCCTACGTGGTTCCATACCTCAATCGGCTCTCTGATCTGTTGTGGACGATGGCGAGGTGGCAAGAGGGCAAGAGCCGGCCGGTTCGTACCGTCTAAGTTCACCTCCCATGAGCAACACAGTCATGGGCATTTCCGTCACCCTCCCACGCACCGCCGATTCATC